>Ga0307436_1000616_pt1 | contig 16740 bp, 14 predicted proteins | sample SalMarWE160440MG_FD_202513 | JGI IMG/M metagenome (GOLD analysis project Ga0307436, IMG submission 202513) | Salt marsh sediment microbial communities from the Plum Island Ecosystem LTER, Massachusetts, United States - WE1604-40 | ecosystem: Environmental > Aquatic > Marine > Intertidal zone >...
ATCTTCTTCGCTCCGCCGGTCGTCGGGTTCTCGCTGGCGCTGGCGAGCGTCCTCATGCAGGCCTTGTGGGATGTGACGGCGGGCGATGAGGGCCGGGTGCCGGGCTGGTGGGCAAAGGCGCGCGTAATCGCTGCGACGTTGCTTGTGTTTCCGCTGCTGGGTTTGCTTGTGCGCGTCAGCCTCGCCGGCCCGTGACGGCGCGTGCCGGGAACAGGTGAATGCGGGCACGCCCGAGCATCCACACCCTGAAGCCGGACGCTCCGAACAAGGCTCTGAACGGCGCTGAACAGACATCGAGTCCACCGGTGAACGCGCCGAACGCCGGCATGATCAGCCGTGTTCCGTCAGCGATGAAGCAGCGGCATCTGAGTCGTCGCCCGCGGCTGGTGACGGCCGCCACCGGGTGCAGATGCCCGGCGATCTCGAACGGTTCCGGGCCGCCGGGTTCGTGCCTGAGGGATAACGGTCCCAAGCTCAGAGCCTCCGCCGCCATGCCCGGCAGACCATCGGGCAGGACGGGGTCGTGATTGCCGCTCAGCCATATCCACTCCGAGGCCTCGGCCAGCCGGTGAATGCCGTCACGGTCATCGGCGCCAAGGCGGCCGCCGGCGGCGACGTCGTGGAAGCTGTCACCCAGCGCGATGACCCGCTTCGGCCGGTGGCGGGCGATGGCGCCGGCCAGCATGGCCAGCGTCGAGGCGGTGTCGTAGGGCGGCAGGTGCACGCCGCGCGCGGCGAGGCTGGAACCCTTTTCGAAATGCAGATCCGCCACCAGCAGCGCCTCGTAGTCGGGCACATAAGCGGCGCCGGAAAGGTCGGGGACGATGTCGACATCTGAAAGCCGGATCGGCGGCACCTCACACGAGGCGCATGGCCTCGTCGATGAGCTTGTCGGCGGCTTCGGCAAGGAGGGCGTCATCAGCCTCGCCATAAACCGGTTCGCGCCCGATCTCAAGCATCAGCGGCACCGCCAGGGGCGACACCGCCTCCAGGTGGCGATGCATGATATGGCCCTTGATGCGGGCGAGCATGCGGCTCAGGCGGCGCGCATCGATGAGGCCGGCGGCGGCATCGTCCCAGGCCGCCTTGAGCAGCAGATGATCGGGTTCGTGGGTGCGCAATACGTCGTAGATGAGATCGGAGGAAACGGTCATCTGTCGCCCGGATTTCTCCTGCCCGGGCCAGCGCCTTTCGATCAGCCCGGCGATGACGGCACAGGTGCGAAAAGTGCGCTTCATGAGATTCGATTCGGCCAGCCATGCATCGAGATCATCGCCCATCATGTCTTCAGCAAACAGGCGGGCAAGCGTCAGCCGCCCGCTCTCGAAAGCCAGACCCAGATCGCGTGTGGCGAAGACGGTGAGCGCATAGTCGTTGGCAACGAAGCCCATGGGCCGTGCCCCCCAGCGCTCCAGCCGCCGCGTCAGCAGCATGCCGAGGGTCTGGTGGGCGAGGCGCCCTTCGAAGGGATAACAGGCAAGATAATGGCGCGAGCCACGCGGAAACGTCTCCACAAGCATCTGGTCGGGACGCGGCAGCAGCGACTTCCAGCGCTGGGCGCTGAGCCAGTCGCGCACCTGCGCCGGCAGCGCCGGATGGCTTTGCGGGTCGGCCAGCATCGTCCTCACCCGGCTCGCGAGATAGGTGGAGAGCGGAAATTTTCCGCCTTCATAGGACGGCACCATGGGGTCTGAGGCACTCGAGCGGCTGGCGAGCGCGGTCAGCTCGTCCAACCCTTCGAAGCGCAGCACCTCACCGGCAAAGAGAAAGGTGTCGCCCGGCTTCAACTGCTCGATGAACCATTCCTCCACCTCACCCAAGATCTTGCCGAGCCCTTTGCTGCCCGGCCGCACCAGCCGCACCTTCAGCATCTCGGCCTCGACGATGGTGCCGGCATTGAGCCGGTACTGTTGTGCGATGCGCGGATGGGCAAGCCTCAGGCGCCCGTCCGGCAAGGGCCGCAGGCGGGCGAAGCGTTCATAGCTCTTGAGCGCATAACCGCCGGTCGAGACGAAGGCGACGGCCTGATCGAAATCGGCGCGAGAGAGATCGCGATAAGGCCAGGCAAGCCGGACTTCGCCATAGAGCTCATCGGGCGAAAACGCACCGGCGCAGGCGCGCCCGAAAATGTGCTGGGCGAGCACGTCGAGTTTCGCCCCGAGCGGCGGCTCGCTGTCCTGTGCGCCTTCGCCGGCTGCGGCGCGCGCCGCCTCGCATTCGAGCACCTCGAAGCGGTTGGAGGGCACCAGCAGCGCGCGCGAAGGATCATCCAGCCGGTGGTTGGCGCGCCCGATGCGCTGCAGGATTCGGCTCGATCCCTTCGGCGCCCCGACATTGACGACGAGGTCCACATCGCCCCAGTCGACGCCCAGATCGAGGGTGGAGGTGCACACCACGGCGCGCAAGCTCCCCGCCGCCATCGCCGCTTCCACCTTGCGCCGCTGGCCGACGTCGAGCGAGCCATGATGCAGCGCAATGGGCAGGTGGTCCTCGTTCAGCGTCCACAGCTCCTGAAAGACAATTTCCGCTTGCGAGCGCGTGTTGACAAAAACAAGCGCCAGCCGTGCCGCCTTGATCGCCTTGTAGACGTCGGGCATGGCGTAGCGGGCCGAATGGCCGGCCCACGGCACCCGCTCGGTCGAGGCGAGAATGGAGATGTCGGGCATGGCGCCGGCAGCCCCCGTGACGAGGGCGGCGAGGTTTTCCGCCTCCGCCTCGCCTTGCGGCACCAGCCAGGCGCGCAGGGATTCGGGATCGGCAACGGTCGCCGACAGGCCGATGCGCCGGGCAGTCGCAAAACGCGACAGCCGCGCCAGGCCCAGCGACAGGAGCACCCCGCGCTTGGAGGTCACCAGCGCATGCAGTTCGTCGAGGATGACGTAGCGCAGGTGAGAAAAGTAATCGGCCGCATCGGGGTGCGAGATCATCAGCGCGATCTGCTCAGGCGTGGTGATGAGGATGTCGGGCGGATAGCGTTTCTGGCGGGTGCGGCGCGATTGCGGCGTATCACCAGTGCGGGTCTCGATGCGGATTTTCAGCCCCATCTCGCCCACCGGCGCTTCCAGGTTGCGCGCGATGTCGACGGCAAGCGCCTTGAGCGGCGAGACATAGAGCACCTTGAGATGGTGCCCGGTTTCGCCCTCGGCAAGCTCGGTGAGCGCGGGGAGGAACCCGGCCAGGGTCTTGCCGCCGCCGGTCGGCGCAATCAGCAGCACCGAGCGGCCGGCGCACGCCGCCTCCAGCACCTCGAGCTGATGCTTCCGCGGCCGCCAGCCGCGCGATGCGAACCAGTCAGCGAAACGCTCAGGCAGAGCGGCCGCCGCGGCGGGGGAAGCAGGAATCGCGGGCACGGTTGACATCGCCTTGATCTTCACCGCCTATGCGGCCGCGTCAATCACCCGCCGTTCCCTGACCCCATGTCCCGGCTCGTCCCCGTCACCCATCGCTCGGTCCTTGCGCTCGCCGTGCCGATCATGCTGGCGAACATTTCCGAGCCGCTGATCGGCGTCGTCGACACAGTGGTGATCGGGCGCCTGCCCGAGAGCTACTATATCGGCGCCGTGGCGGTGGGCACGCTGATCTTCTCCTTCGCCTACTGGGGGTTCGGTTTTTTGCGCATGGGCACCGGCGGGCTTGCGGCGCAGGCCTATGGCAAGGGCGACATGGGCGAACTCGCCGCTGTTGCCCTGCGCGCGCTGTTGATCGCGGGTGCCATCGGCGTGGGACTCCTCATCGTCGCCCCGCTCATCGCCATCGTTGCCTTCCGCTTGATCGAAGCCTCGCCGGAGATCGAGCAGCAGGCGCGCATCTATTTCAACATCCGCATCTGGTCGGCGCCCTTCGCGCTCGCCAATTACGCCTTCCTCGGCTGGTTCATCGGCATCGGTGCCATGCGCACCGCCTTTGCCCTGCAACTGCTGCTCAACCTCACCAACATGGCGCTCGATACGCTCTTCGTGCTCGGCTTCGGCATGGCGACGGCGGGCATCGGCCTCGGCACCCTCATCGCCGAGGTGACGGCAGCGCTTGCCGGCGGGCTGGTGCTGTGGCGCCACTTCGCCCGCCTCGGTGCCCGTCCGCCCTGGCACTCGGTCATCGACCGCACCCGCATGAAGGCGATGCTCGGCGTCAATGCCGACATCATGGTGCGCACCGTCAGCCTCACCTTCGCCTTCTCCTGGTTCACGGCCGAGGGTGCCCGGGTGTCCGACACCGTAGTGGCGGCCAATGCCGTCCTCATGCAGTTCTTCACCCTCGGCGCCTTCCTCATCGACGGCTTCGCCCATGCCGCCGAGGCCCTTACCGGCCAGTCGGTGGGCGCCGGCGACCGCGAACGCTACCGGGCGGGCATCCGCATCTCCTCGCTGTGGGCGCTGGTGGCCGCAGCCGCCACCAGCCTCGCCATCGCGCTCGCCGGCCCGTGGTTCATCGCCGCTCTCACCGTCAACGAGGCGGTGCGCGCCATGGCGCGGCACTATCTGCTGTTTGCCGCTGCAACGCCGCTCCTGGGGGCAGCCTGCTTCCAGCTCGACGGCATCTTTATCGGTGCCACCCGCACCCGCGACATGCGCAACATGATGCTGGTGAGCCTGGCGGTGTTCCTCGCCTGCGGCTACTGGCTGCTTGCCGCGATGGGCAATGCCGGGCTGTGGCTGGCGCTCATCATCTTCTTCGTCATGCGCGGGGTGACGCTCGGCATCCGCCTGCCGGCGCTGGAGCGCGACGCCTTCGCCGCTTGAGGCTCACAAAATGGCGAGCACCGCTTCGGGCGGGCGGCCAAGAGCGGCCTTGGCGCCCGTGATCACCACCGGGCGCTCGATAAGCACCGGAAAGCGCCGCATGGCGGCGATACAGTCGGCCTCCGACGGCGATCCGCGATCGAGGCCGGCCTCATGGATGGTGGCCTTTTTCCTTGCGCCGGATGAGGGCGCTGGCGGGCTTGCCCATGAGCCTGAGCACGCGCTTCAGCTCGGCAGCATCGGGCGGTGTCTTCAGATACTCCACCAGCTCCGGCTCGACCCCGTGATCGCGCAAGAGTTTTAGCGTCTTGCGCGAGGTCGAGCAGCGCGGGTTGTGCCACATCACAACAGTCATTCATCACTCTCCCTTCGATCGCCATTCCTTCGCGCCCGCGCCCACGGCCTCGCTCATGTGGCCATATCCGCCAGCCTTTAGCCGTGCCGCAAGCCCGGCGACAATGTCCGCCACCAGTCCAGGCCCATGATAGACGAGAGCGGTATAAAGCTGCACCAAGCTCGCCCCGGCGCACACTTTCTGCCAGGCCTCCTCGGGCGAGGAAATACCCCCCACCCCGATGAGCGGCAGCTGTCCCTCGGTTTCCAGATAGACGCAAGCGAGCTTGTGCGTCGATGAGCAGAACAGCGGTGGCCCCGACAGCCCGCCCGCCTCGCCGGCAAAAGGCGACTTGAGCGGCGGGCGGGCGATGGTGGTGTTGGAGACAATGAGGCCGTCCACGCCCGCCTTGACGGCCGCGGCGACAATGGCGGCCAGTTCATCGTCGCCGAGATCGGGCGCAATCTTGAGCAAGAGCGGGGCCCGCCTGCCGTCCCTTGCCGCTGCCTCGTCCAGGGCTTCATTGACGCGTTCAAGCAGCCTTTCAAGCTCGCCTGCCGCCTGCAGATCACGCAAGCCCGGCGTGTTGGGCGAGGAGACATTGACCACCAGGTAGCTCGCCAGTCCATTGAAGGTGGCAACGCCCGCGGCATAGTCGGCGATGCGGTCGGATGCGTTCTTGTTGGCCCCGATATTGACGCCGACGATGCCGCCGCGGCTCCTGCGCGCCTCAAGCCGCTCCTTCACGGCCGTGGCGCCCTCGTTGTTGAAGCCCATGCGGTTGATCACTGCGGCGTCTTCACTCAGCCGGAAGAGGCGGGGGCGCGGATTGCCGGCCTGCGGCAAGGGCGTCACCGAGCCCACCTCGACGAAGCCAAACCCCTGCGCCAGCATGGCGTCCACCACCCCGGCATTCTTGTCGAAGCCCGCCGCCAGCCCCACCGGGTTGGGGAAGTCAAGGCCGAACAGGCGCTGTTCGAGCCCGGCCGCGTGCAACGGCCCCGGCCCGGCCAAATACCCCGTCTTCAGCCCGGCGATGGTGAGCCGATGAGCGGTTTCGGGATCGAGGGCGTGCAGCAGCGGGCGCAACAGGCGGAACAGCACGCTCATGGCTCAGACTCCAGCAGCGGCAACCTGTTCTCTGCGTCATCGTAGATGGGCCTGACCCACAGGGCGCTTGCAGGATCGACGGCCCCGTAATGATGAGGAAACAGGTCGCCCCCGCTCGAGACCTCCCATTTCAGCCCCGCGGCCAGATCGGCACTGCGGAAAGCAATCAGCACGAGGTTTTTCTTCGTGGCGAAATGGCGCGCCAGCGTGCCCGTCAGTTGCGCCGCGCTCGACAGATGGATGAAGCCGTCGCGGCGGTCGTCGTCAGAGCCTTCATAGCCTCCGGCGGCCGTGGCGCGGTCCCAGTCCTCGGCCGTGGCAATCTTGTAAATGACGGGTGAAGCGGCCATGGTCTGAGCCTATACCGCATTTGACGCGCTTCGCGATAGCGCCATTCTTGCGCGACACTTCCTCATGTCGGGCATGGCCCGTTCGCCCGGCACGACCGCGCCGGGCGCTTGCAAATCAGGCCCGGCCCGATATATTGAATGCCAATTCCGTTTGTGGTATTGTTTTCCTATTGAAAGTTCATATGTTTAATTTTCCTAGCTGAATCGACAAAGGGGCAACCGCGACCATGTTCACCCACAGGCAGATCTGGCAGGCGATCGACACCATTGCCGAGCGCAGCCACATGTCCACCTCGGCGCTGGCCAAGAAGGCCGGGCTTGACGCCACGTCCTTTAACAAGTCGAAGCGCATCTCGCCCGACGGCCGCAAGCGCTGGCCGACGACGGAAAGTCTTGCCCGCGTGCTCGAGGCTTCCAGCACCCGGCTGGACGAGTTCGTCGCCATCCTGGTGGGCGCGGGCGCCGATTCCATGCCGGTAAAAACCATCCCGCTGATCGGTCTCGCCCAGGCCGGCGCCGGCGGTTTCTTCGACGATGCCGGCTTTCCGGTAGGGGGCTCGTGGGACGAGATCGGCTTTCCCGGCGTGCAGGACGAAAACGCCTATGCGCTGGAGATCACCGGCAACTCCATGGAGCCGGTCTATCGCAACGGCGACATCGTCATCGTCTCGCCCAACTCGCAGCCGCGGCGCGGCGACCGCGTGGTCGCGCGCACCCGTGCCGGCGAGGTGCTGGCCAAGGTTTTGGAGCGCCAGACCGCCAAGACGGTGGATCTGTCCTCCTTCAACCCCGAGCACCCGACCATCTCCCTGCCGCTGGAAGAGGTCGCCTGGATCGCCCGCATCGTGTGGGTGAGCCAGTAACTCAGGCCGGCGTTTCCTGCGCCTTGACCAGCTCGCCAGCGAGCGCCCTGGCGATGAGCGCGCGCGTCTCGGCGATGCCGTAAAGCGCAACGAAGGAGCCAAAGCGCGGACCCTTCTCCTCGCCCAGCAGGATCTGGTAGAGCGCATTGAACCAGGCATGGGAAACGCCGGTCGATCCATCCTTGCGCACGGTCTTGTAAGGATCGCGCCGCCCGATGTCGTAGACCGTTTCCTGGATCGCCTCGGACGTGGTACCGTTGGGCAGGGCGGCGAGCGCTGCTGACAATTCCTCAAGCGCTGCCCGCTCGCCCTCGTCGGCCAGCCGGTAGCGCTTTTGCGGCTTCACGAAGTCGTGGAAGTAGCGGATGGCATAGCCGGCAAGCTGGTCGAGCTCGGGATGGTTTTCCGGCGACACCCGCGGCCGGTAGCGGCGGATGAACCCCCACAATACGTCCCTGGTTTCGGCATTGGCCACGGCGGCGAGATTGAGCAGCAGGGCAAAGCTCACCGGCAGGTCGACCTCCGGTGGTTCGCCATTGTGGATGTGCCACACCGGGTTGGTGAGGCGCTGCCGGGCGTCCTGGTGCTCGTAAGCCTTGAGATGGGCGAAATACTCGTCCACCGCCCGTGGGATGACGTCGAAATAAAGTCGCTTGGCCTCGCGCGGCTTGTGAAACATGAACAGTTCGAGGCTTTCCGGGCTGGCATAGGTGAGCCATTCGTCGATAGTGAGCCCGTTGCCCTTCGACTTGGAAATCTTCTGGCCGGTCTCATCGAGAAACAGCTCGTAGTTGAAACCCTCCGGTGGCTCGCCCCCCAGCGCCCGGCAGATGCGGCCCGACAGCTTCACCGAATCGATGAGGTCCTTGCCGGACATCTCGTAATCGACCCCCAGCGCATACCAGCGCATGCCCCAGTCAGGCTTCCATTGCAGCTTGCAGTGCCCGCCGGTGACCGGCGTCTCGTAGCGCTTGCCCGTCCCGGGATCGCGCCACACGATGCTGCCGGCCTCCACCTTGCGCTCGTCGACCGCCACCTGCATCACTTGCCCCGTCTCGGGATGGAGGGGCAGGAAGGGCGAATAGGTCTGGGCGCGCTCGGCCCTCAGCGACGGCAGCATGATCTGCATGACCTCATCGAAGCGTTCGAGCATCCGCAAGAGCGCGGCATCGAAGCGCCCGGAGGCGTAGTAGTCGGACGATGAGGCGAATTCGTAGTCGAAGCCGAAGCGGTCGAGGAACGAGCGCAGCATGGCGTTGTTGTGATGGCCGAAGCTTTCATATTTGCCGAAAGGGTCGGGGATGCGGGTCAGCGGCTTACCCAGGTATTTCGCCACCATCTCCTTGTTCGGGATGTTGTCGGGCACCTTGCGCAGCCCGTCCATGTCATCGGAAAAGCACAGGATGCGGCTGGGAACATTGGTCAGGAGCGTCAGGGCATGGCGAACCATGGAGGTGCGCGCGACCTCGCCGAAGGTGCCGATGTGGGGCAGCCCTGAAGGCCCGTAGCCGGTCTCGAACAGCACTTCCTTCGTCGGCTGCGAGCGCTTGCCGATGCGCTGGGCGATCTTGCGCGCCTCCTCGAATGGCCAGGCGCGGCTGGTCTGGGCTTCGCGCCGCATCTCGTCGGTGACCGTCATGGTGAGGTTTCCGTTGCAATCCGTGACTTGGTCGCTCCCTATAGGGCGCGAGGCCCTTGGCTTACAAGGCCAGGCCCTGTCCAAAGCCGCAAGCGCGTCCTAGGCTTTGCCCGCATCCCTTGAGTCGCAACCACGGGGAAACTCCCTCTTGCCGCCTGTGCCTGCCGCCACATCGACCCTTCCGGCTCCGGCTCTGGTCGCCGAGGGCATCGGGGCCGTCGTTGCGGAACCTGGCGGCGGCCATGAGCCCTGTACGGCCGAAGAGGCGCTCGATCGGCTGGCTGCGCGCCCACATTTGGTGTGCCATGCCGTGCACCTGATCGAGCGCCTCGTGCATGCCGCCGATCAAGGCAAAGCCCATCCGGCCGCTTATGGCCAGCGCCATTTCGACGTGGCCGAGCTTTTCGCCTTCGCCCGCCCCGCCGTCATGGCGAGCCCGACGATCAGGGGCTTTGCTGCCGCCCTGGGGCTGGCGGGCGAGGATGGCGAGATTGTCCTGATGACGCGCGTTGTCGCTGCCCTTCTCGATGGCTTAGGCAGCCCGCATCTCTCCGCCCCGCGCGAGACGCTCGAGGTTGCGACCTTCCTTCAACGCTCCAACTGGCCGTGGGCGCCATCGGTCATTACCGCCATCCATGCCGGCTCGCCCGGTCTCGAGGTGCCGGCCTTCGTCAATGGCCTCAATGTGTGGGACCGGCTGGAGGACTGGCCCGATGATGGCCCGCGCCCGCCCGGCAGCCATGAGCCGGTCGCGGCCGAGGAAGCACAAGCCTTCCTGAAAGACCTGCTCGGCCCCGTGGCCGAGGCGCGCCCGCAGCAGATGGCCTATTGCGCCGAGGCATCGCTCGCCTTCGCCCCGCGCGACAGCCGGGCCGAGAACCACATTCTTCTCGCCGAAGCCGGTACCGGTCTGGGCAAGACACTCGGCTATCTGGCGCCCGCCTGGCTGTGGGCGCGGCGCAACGCGGCGCCGGTGTGGATTTCCACTTACACCAAGAACCTACAGCGCCAGCTCGACCAGGAAAGCCGCCGGCTGGTCCCCGACCCGGCAGTACGCCGCCATCGCATCGTGGTGCGAAAGGGCCGGGAGAACTATCTCTGCCTGCTCAACCTGCAGGAGGGGGCAGGAAGGCTGTCGGGTAGCCCGCGTGGCTCCCTTTTGGCAGCGCTGGTCACCCGCTGGGCCCGCTTCAGCCGCGACGGCGACATGGTGGGCGGCGACTTTCCCGCCTGGCTCCTGACCCTGGCCGGCGATGGCGAGACGAGGCCCGCGAGCCCCATGGCCCTCGGCCTTACCGACCGGCGCGGCGAATGCGTCTATGCGGCCTGCGCCCATTACCGCAAATGTTTTATCGAGCGTGCGGTCAGAGCGGCGCGTAAGGCCGATATCGTCATCGCCAACCATGCCCTCGTCCTGCACCAGATCGCCGTCGACCAGGCGCTGGGGGCAGCGAAGGTGGACGAGGACCAGGAGGCGACCCCCGGCCAGACGCGCATCGTCTTCGATGAGGGCCACCATCTCTTCGATGCCGCCGACAGCGCCTTTTCCGACCATCTGACCGGCCTCGAGACGGCCGAGCTGAGGCGCTGGATCAGGGGCCCGGAAGCGCGAGGCCGCCGCGGCCGCGGCCTTGCCGACCGCCTCGGCGATCTGATTGCCGACGATGAGGAGGCCGAAACCCATCTCCATGCCGTGCTCGGCAAGGCCATCGCCCTCACCGGGCCGGCCTGGCAGTCCCGTGTCTTCGCCGGCCATCCGCAAGGTGTGACGGAAGCCTTCCTCGTCCTTGTCGCGCAGCAGGTGCATGCCCGCACCGAAGCCCGGGGCCCGCACGGTATCGAGACCGACTGCCGCCCCTTCATCCCCGGCCTTGCCGAGGCGGCGGGCGATCTGGCGACCCTATTCATCGACCTGAAGCGCCCCATGAGCGCGCTCGCCCGCCGCCTGGCAAAAAAGCTCGACGACGAGGCGGCCGATCTGGAGACGGCTGAGCGCGCCCGCATCGAGGCCCTGTCGCGCTCGCTGCTCAGGCGCAGCGAGCTGATGATCTCCGGCTTCATCGACATGCTGGGGCGCCTGCTGGAAGAGCCCGATCCGCGCTTCGTCGAATGGTTCGGCATCGAGCACCAGTTCGGCCGCGAGGCCGATGTCGGCCTCCACAGCCACTGGCTCGACCCCACCGAGCCCCTGGCGGCGACCGTCTTGTCACGCGCCGACGGCATCATCGTCACCTCCGCCACCCTCAAGGACCGCCCGCCCGAAGCGCCTGAGGACTGGCGCAATGCCGAGATGCGAACCGGCGTCGTGCATCTGCCCTATGCGGTGCGCCGCACCACCCACGCATCGCCTTTCGATTACCCGGCGGCGGTGCGCGTCCTGGCGGTGAATGACGTGGCGCGCGAGGACATTGATCAGGTCTCAGCCGCCTATCGCGAGCTTTTCCTCGCCGCGAGCGGCGGTGCGCTCGGCCTCTTCACGGCCATCGCCCGCCTGCGCCGGGTGCACGAGCGCATAGTGCGCCCGCTGGCGCGCGCCGGGCTGCCGCTTTATGCCCAGCACGTCGATCCCATGGACCCCGGCACCCTGGTCGACATGTTCCGCGCCGACGTGCATGCCTGCCTGCTCGGCACCGATGCCATGCGTGACGGCGTCGATGTGCCGGGCACAGCGCTGAGACTTATCGTGCTGGAGCGGGTGCCGTGGCCGACACCGACCATCCTCGAGCGCGCCCGGCGCGGCGTCTTTGGCGGCAATGCCTATCAGGACATGATCGTGCGGCTGCGCCTGCGGCAGGGCTTTGGCCGCCTCATCCGCCGCGCCGGCGACCGCGGCGTGTTCGTCATCCTCGATCCGCGCCTTGCCTCGCGCTTCGGCACCGCCTTTCCCGACGGCGTCGCCATAACCCGTGTCGGCCTGGTCGAGGCCATCGACACGGTGGCCGATTTCCTCAAACCCTTGCGCAAGTGACCCCGTCGCCTCTATCTAGCGCCAACAACAGATTGGAGACGAGGTTTCATGGCCAAGACCATCAGCCCCGAACAGGCCCTCATCTATGTCATGGTGACCATGACGGCGGTGGACGGGCGCATGGGCGATGCCGAGATGATGCGGGTGGGCCGGCTGGTGCAGGTGCTGCCGGCGTTCAGGCATTTCGATCCCGAAAGACTCACCCATGTCGCCCAGGAATGCGGCGACATCGTTCAGGAGGACGACGGGCTCGAAGCCCTGCTCGGTCTCGTCGCCGAAGCCCTCGACGGGCGCCTGCGCGAGACCGCCTATGCCTTGGCGGTGGAGATCGCCGTGGCCGATCTTGCCGTGGGCGGGCTGGAAATTCGCCTGCTGGCGCGCCTGCGCGATGCCCTTGGCCTCGACAAGCTGGTCACTGCCGCCATCGAGCGGGGGGCCTCGGCGCGCTTTCAGACGGTCGACTGAAGCGGCTTGAGAAATTCCGCCACCGCCCTGGCGGCATCGGCGATGTTGTCCTCGAAGGTCATGCCCGAGCTCTTGCGTGGCACGAAGGAATGATCGCCATCCTTGAGCCAGTGGAAACGGATGCGCGGCGAGAGATGCAGTTTCTCCACCTCGCCGCGATTACCGAGCGTATCGCGCTCGCCCTGCACGATGAGGGCCGGCGAATCGAGATCTTCGAGGTGGCCGGTCCTGAGGCTCTGCGGCTTGCCCGGTGGATGGAAGGGATAGCCGAGGCAGACAAGCCCCGGTCCGCTATTTGCTTGCCTCAGGCTGTCGACGATGAGGCTCGCCACCCGCCCGCCGAGCGACTTGCCGCCGATGGCGGCCGCCGCATGCGGGAACTGGGCAAGAAACGCGCGGTATTCCGCTTCCAGAGGGGCGACCGGCGGCGGCGGCGCCTTCTTGCCGCTCTCGCGCCGGGCGGCCATGTAAGCGAATTCGAAGCGTGCCACGGCGATGCCGAGACCGGCGAGGTGGGCGGCGATCGCCTGCATGAAGCCGGAATCCATGGCGGCACCCGCCCCGTGGGCGAGCACCAGCCAAGGCCCCGCCTCGGGTCCGCTGAGGAGCGTCTTCACCATGGGCTCACCGGGAAATAGCGACGGAAGATGGCGGCGTAAGTGCCGTTTTCCTGCAGCTTGTCAAGACCATAGTCGAGGGCGGCCAGCAAGCGCCGGTGACCGCGGGCAACCGCGATGGTCATGGGCGGGCTGAAGCCGGCCGCATCCACGAAGGCGCCTTTGACAAGGCGGCAGCAGTCGTGTGCCTCGGATCCCGCCAGCCAGAACATCAGCCGCACGGCATCGTCGAACATGGCGTCGATGGCGCCTGTGCGCAGCGCCTGCATGGCTTCGCTCTGGGTCCTGAAGGGGCGGATGTTGGAATGGGGAAAATTCTGCTTCAGCCAGGCCTCATGCGCGCTGCCAGCCATGACGCCGATGCGCTTGCCGGCGAGCGTGCGCACGTAAGGCGGCTTGAGCTTGAACTGGGTGCGCACGGCAAAGCGCGCCACCGGGCGATAGATGGGACGGGTGAAGTCAAATCTCTTGGCGTTGTCGGGCGTGATCCGTATGCCGGCAATGACGGCATCGCCCTCGCCGCGCGCCATGGCCGGGGCGATCTCGCTCCATGGCTTGACGGCGAATTCGCAGGCAAGGCGCAATTCCCGGCACACCGCATCGGCGAGTTCCACCGTGAAACCGGCAAGCCTTCCCTTGGCGTCGAGATAGCTGAAGGGCGGAAAGTCGCCTTCGGTGAGAAAGCGCACCGGCCCGAGCTTTTCTACATCCGGTGCCTGCTCGTCCGGGACGATATGGCGGAACAGCGGCACACCATAGGCGCGGGGCCCATCGCTTCCCGCCGCCCGGGCTTGGGGTGCCAAGCACAAGGCGGTCGCCGTCAGCATCACGGCGGCCAGACTGGTTACGGGCGATGCGCGCCGCATCTCACATCCCCTCGCATTTGCCTCGTGCCCCCCGTGTGAAGTCCTAACCCATCCCTTCGGCGATTGGAATCACCTTGCCGGCCATTCAGCATCAGCCTGTCAAATAGAACCATTCCATGGAGCCAAACGGGCCGAATGCGGCCGGTCGCGACGCTCGGGCTCGCGCACTTTTCTCGCTGTCATGGCGGGACTTGGTCCGGCCGTCATTTTCTTCGCGCGGCGCCTGCACCGTCAAAACGATGCACGCACCGGTGCCTGCGCACGACGAAGGTAGTTGGCGCTTGGTGAGAGCATTTGGCCGTCTGGCGATGCAAAAGGACTTACACGGTTAGGTTTCAATTTCATCTTATACACGGAAAAATGGTACGCCCTTATTGCTGAACACCGCTTTCCGATGCGTAATGCATTGTAACGCCAAGAAGAATATGAAATTCTCCGCATACAACTTTAATTTGTTGCTCGATCGTGCTTTCATGGAGTGAAGTAAGGGTTGAACTGTAAGGTAACGCCTTATCGTTTTCGTGTGAGCGGGGCCGGGAAGCTGCTTACGACGGTGATCGTTGCGGCATCGCGCCCGGGCAGAAGTTGCAGGGGTGCCCGGGGCTGCGGTCGGCGGGCCCGGAGGGAGGGGAGGCACATCGGTCCTCGACCATGTCTTCGGTCATGGAATCGACGGGAATGGCCGGTCGCGGCCATCACAACGAGCGGCAAGCCATCCGCTTTGGCCGCCGTGACCTGCGCGCTGCGCTTCGGCGCCTCAGCCCTGAAGACCTGACAGAAGTCTTCAAATTCCGCTATTTGCCCATTGCCTGGCAGCCCGGGCGCGAATTCTGGGTGGCGGCCGATGGGTTGGGCGAGGGCCGGGCCCGGGCATTGGGTCGTCCGGTCATCGGCCGCGTGCCGCCGGGCGAGATCACCGCCGCGCTCGAAGCCGTCTTCGGGCGTGCGCTGGTGGAAGAGCCGTCATGGGACCTCGCTCAGTCCATGCCGCGGTTTTCCGCCTTTCACCGCCTGACGCCGGCGCAAGCGGGCGTCCTGGGGCTCGTTGGTCTGGCGCTCGCGGCCGCCTGTTACCTGGCGCCGGGCATGGCCTGCCTGACGTTGGCCTTCATCGCGGCAGTGTTCTTTCTCGCCGTCATCGGCCTGCGCCTGTTTGCCATCTTCCCACCATCCGGCCGGGCCGATTGGCCCCCGGAATCCCTCACCCGGGCGGAACTGCCCGTCTATACCGTGCTGGTGCCGCTCTATCGCGAGACCAATGGCCTGCGCCGCCTCATCGCCAGCCTCGAGGCAATCCGCTATCCGCGCGAAAAACTCGACATCAAGCTAATTCTTGAGGAAAGCGACACGTATATGCGCCGTGCCGTGGCCCGCCTGGCGCTCAAGCCCCCCTTCGAGGTCCTCACCGTGCCGTTTCATGGCCCCCGGACCAAGCCCAAGGCCCTCAATTACGGGCTTGCTTTCGCGCGTGGCGATCTCGTCACCATCTTCGATGCCGAGGACATCCCCGAGCCGCGGCAATTGCTGTACGCGGCCCGCCTGTTCGCCGCCGCCCCGCCCGAAGTCGTCTGCCTGCAGGCGCATCTCACCTTCTACAATCCTGGCGAAAACTGGCTCACCCGCGGTATTATGGCGCAAACGCCACAACTTTTCGGTTGCCGTGAGCTAGTCTAGCGTTATCCCGAGGGCATGAACACCCTCGGAAACAAATACGCTTTTGCAGCGCTCAAATCCAAGCGCGCGGAACTCACCGGCGAGTTGAAAGCCCTCGATAAACAGGCCAAGGCCATCAAGAAGGAACTCGCACACCTGGACGCGACCATACGTCTGTTCGATCCCTCATTCGATCCGCGCACCGTCAAACCCGCCAAGGCCGCTCGCATCCATCTGTTCAAACAGGGTGAGTTGGGCAGGCTCATTCTGGACGCCTTGCGCCGCGCCGATGGCGAGCCGCTGTCGACGGCAGCGATTGCCGACGCTGTTGCGGACGCCATTGGACAGCCAGAAGCTCGGGCGATCATTGCGCGGCGGGTGCGGGCGAATTTAGCTTATATGGAGCGGCGGCAGGGAATAGTTGATAAGAGCGGCACACGAGAGGGAGCAAGGTGGTCTCTATCCAGCGGGTCAATGTGAAAAATAGATAGCCAGGCAAACCGCCAAAGGGATTCCAACGATGCTGCAGACTGACCCCACGATCGAAATGGCCTTGTAGAGCGTTATCTGCCCTTCTAATCGGCGTATTTCCGTCTCCAACTTTCTTCGTGTATATAGCGCGTCGATCTCAGAATTCTCCAAATTTTTATATTCCGCAATCAAGTGGGGGAAATGGTTTCTTCGTAACAAATTATAATTTTCTCTTCTTTTGTCATAATCGTTCCGTGTTTGCTCAACTAAATCTTCGCATTCATCAACGCGATTACACAGCAGTGGATATTGTGGATAATGTATGGTTATTTCTGGCTTGCCAAATTCAATAGTCAGTCTTTTTATTTCTTTGCGATAGTATGAAATTATGGAATCGATCGTGTCGTGATCTGCATTCATTAAATATTGCTCGGCAATTATTATTCGTTTGCTTATACTGCTGGCTAATCCATCATTTAATGGTTTTCTATCGTATAGGGCCTGCGCCATGAATAGTTGTCGCGATGCGTATCGAAGCTCATTGATTGCAGGAATTACAGCGGCACCGTTTATCTGCTCGGCGCGCTTGATGCCAGTCTCAATCGTGCGCCAATACGTCAATAGGCGTTTGATCTCCTGCTTGGCATGCTTGCGAAAATTAGGAT
>Ga0307436_1000617_pt1 | contig 16729 bp, 10 predicted proteins | sample SalMarWE160440MG_FD_202513 | JGI IMG/M metagenome (GOLD analysis project Ga0307436, IMG submission 202513) | Salt marsh sediment microbial communities from the Plum Island Ecosystem LTER, Massachusetts, United States - WE1604-40 | ecosystem: Environmental > Aquatic > Marine > Intertidal zone >...
CCGCCGAATTTTACTTCTCATAGCTATAATTTTTATTATAATATCAGGAAACAACCGCATAAGCTCCGAACAGGTAACAATAGATCTATTTGGTCCCGCTATGTTCGGCGGATTAATTCTTCTTTTCGTACTTGCCCTCGAACTAAAAGATAAAATGACTGCCAGAACAGAACTGGAAGAAGGAAGAGCAGTTCAAAAAGCATTAATGCCGGAAGTCCATCCTGAAGTAGAAGGTTGGGATATCTGGCTCTTCACCAAACCCGCAAACGATGTTGGCGGTGATCTTATAGACTTCCTGAAAATTTCAGAAAATAAAATAGGAATTTCAGTCGGTGATGTAGCAGGTAAAGGTTTGAGTGCGGCATTACTTATGGCAAAATTGCAATCTACAATACGAGCTACTGTTCCGGATTACACTTCTCTTTCGAGACTGGGAGAAAAATTGAACGGGATTTTTTGTCGCGATAGTCTTCCAAAACTTTTCGCTTCACTTGTTTATCTCGAACTCAGTACAGAATCGGGAGAAGTAAAAGTTTTGAATGCTGGACACCTGGAACCATTAATAATAAAAAACAAAGACATCCGGAAAGTTAAAAAGACCTCACCTGCATTGGGAATTATTCCGAATGCAACTTTCGATGAACAAACTGTTAACGTGGATTACAATGAATACCTGATTGTTTTTTCAGATGGACTGACCGAAGCAAGAAATGAAGCGGGAGAATTTTTTGGCGAGGATAGATTAAAAAGTTTACTCACTAACATTAACAACCCAACCTCAGAACAACTCGGTAACAAAATATTATTTGAAGCCAACTATTTTGTGGGAAATGCAAAAACTCATGATGATCTTACTATAGCAATCCTGAGAAGAAAAGAAATAACAAAATCCATTTAAAATAAAAAAGTCCAGCAGACGGGCGTCTACCGGACTCGGTCCTTATATTCTAAAGGTTTGGGGGATAACCTTCAGAAGAACCATTACAATTTTAATAAATTTGATATATAAAAACAACAGTTTGTGATATAGAATATATTAATTTTTTCCATTTTTTTAGCCAGAATACAAATTTTGAGGTTATTTCAATAATACCATCTTTTTATACTGATAAAAATTGCCGGCATCAATTCTGTACAAATATATGCCACTACTAAATTGCTTCCCATCAAAATTAACCTCATGAACTCCAACCGTTTTAAACCCGCTAAATAGGGTCTCTATTTCATTTCCAAGGAAATCAAAAATCCTGATAGTAACGTAAGATGCTTCAGGTAATTGATAGCTGATTGTTGTTGTAGGATTAAAAGGATTAGGATAATTTTGATAAAGATAGTACTTATCAAGTATAAAAGGAATCGTATTATCAATTCGATGTGCGATTGTATCCAGTATAGAAACCGTCCAGACACTTAACGAATCGTTATCTAACCTCATCCATATAGGATAAATCTTTTTGTCCCATGCTGTAATGTTTGTATAATCGCCAAAAAATATATAAGGATTCGGATTAAAAGATGATTGACTTACTTTGATATTTTCAAAACTGTCACCAGCGTCAGTTGATCTTACTACATAAACATCAGTTAATGTTTCTACGGTATTTCGACGATCATAAAATATTCCCCAAAGATTCCCGGTTGTTTGGTCAACAGTCATCCAGGGAAAAAATTGATGTCTTGTTGTGTTATCATCATTAACACGCTTAGCAGGTGACCACGTTTCCCCACCATCGGTCGATTTTGTAAAGAACACATCCGAGTTGGATGTTTCATTTCTTTGATCTCCCCAGCAGATATAAATATTACCGCGGTCTATCGAATTACTTATATCGCACATTGTGATAGGCATACCGTTACATCTATAAATTCCGGGAACATTAAAATCCCAGCCTCCTGGAATTTCGGAAACAAAAATATCCTTTCCCCAGGTAATTCCGCCATCGGTGGATTTATCAAACATTAATCCTAGCGGGCCAGCCCAGCTAACATAAATTTCACCATTTGGTCCGACGGCTGGAACAGCACCCTCTGTTGTGCTATCACTGTCTAAACAATTTCCGCTTCTATCGCTAATCGTAATTGCGTCGCTCCATGTTTCTCCCTGGTCTGTTGATCTTGAAAATCTAATACGTGAACTATCTTTTGGTAAAGTACTTCCGTATTCATCGAATTCTGTCCAGGTAACATAAATATTACCCTTAAATCGAGATTGTGAAAGATCAACAGCAAGCCATTCCTTATCCTGAACTTTAGGATATTCATCAAGACCAATACCAGCGCCACTATTCCAGTTTTTCCCTAAATCTGTGGATTTCTGTACAACAATTCTGTCAATCCAGTAACCTGAGATTGGATCAGAAAGATGTGCATAATAGAGATTACCAAGGCTATCAAACAAAACACATGGATCGCCCCAAACACCGAGTTTTGAACTCATATGTTTTTCTCCCCAGGTTTTTCCTGAATTCGTTGAAACATAAAAGTTGTCGATGTTAGCGCCGGCTGCAAGTATATTTGTATTTGCTGGATTAATGGAAATTGTCACTTCTTCCGGCGAATGACTATCAGGTCCATCAATTCTGTAATTTGTATACTGCGCGAAAGAATCAAAGGAGATGATTAATACAAAGAAAATCGGCAATACATTGTTAGTAAAGGTATTCATTATTTCTTATATCATTTAATAAATTGATATAGAAATGAATATAAATTCAGATTCTGTTTCAAGCTATAAAATTATTGTTTAATAAAGCCATTGCTAAATCTGGTACCTTTCTTCATCGGATCATCCCGGTAACCTAATTTCTTCCAGTTGAGTTTATGTTCGCCGCCAATACCATGACAGGAAGTACATTTTAATGCATTGTCTGAAGACATTACCGTATGATTTATAGGCCAGTACATCTCGGTTTTAACAAAACCAACGGAACCTGAGAAATCGAGATTAACTTCTTTCATACCCTCTTCAGAAGATTTCACCCAATCAAAGGTTTTCCAATATCCGTTATCCCCAAATAGTTTAGGAATGATTATATAATCGTTTTTACTATCGTAAGGCTGTTTGCCTCTCATTACTTTGAATGGATAAATTTTCGAATTCGGATCTGAGATATTACCATTTAATTTATTAAGTTCTACGGGTTTCGCGGGATCAATAACATCTCCCAGCTCATAATAGCCTGCTGTACCATTGTACCAGTAATATTCAGGCTCAACGTTCTTCTCCCATTTGAATGCACCTTTTTTCTTGTTATAAGTTTCTTTACCAAATTCGTCAACAGCTGATTCCCTATCTTCTCCGGCAACGGACCAATCCCAGTACATAATTGTTGGTTCGGTTCTGGCAAAAGCCGGTATATGGCAGGTTTGGCATGCAACGGTTTTAAAATGTTTGTTTAATAGCTCCTTGCTGTGAGGATCGGTATCATGGCAGTTTTCACAAGCGACAATTCCTTCTCCATCTTTTTTAGATGTAAGTCTTCCGCCTGAAATTTCATGATTTTTTGTAACGTGGCATTCAGTACATTGAAAATCCATACCACCCATGTGAAAATCCATATCTTTGGTTGGTTCTAACAAACTTTCATCCAGATCTCCATGTTTAACACCAGCACCGCCGCCTCCGTTAAAATGACAGTTACCGCAATTTGCTCGTGTCGGTAAACCAACACTTTGTGCAACTTTAACAAGATTTACTGTCGAATCCGGATATCCTGCCCCGGTTGGTGCCTTAACATAAGTCCCGGTCTGGTCGTGACAGATAAGACAATCTATATTTTCCGGGGAGTTAAAATCGAAATTTTTATCTTTCCAGCCGTAACTTATATGGCAGCTTGTACACCTTGGCCAGTTGGAAGGAACAGCAATACAGAAATTATTTATCAAGTTTTGTTTTCCAATTCCCGTTTGTTCACCTGTTTCCGAGTTAAAATCGAGCCAGTTCCAGTGACGGGTTTTCATAATTTCATCGGGAACTCCATCGTGACAGGTTATGCATGTTTCAGTCACTTCCTGCGGTGTATCGAAAGGTCCCTCTATCATTTCAGAATGGTCCTGTGAATACAGATTGTTGAATGCTATAGCTAAAATGAAGAATGATGAAAGTATTTTATTCAATTTTCACTCCTTGCACTGATAGATTTTAAGCAAATGAAATAATTACACGTAACAAATTAGTGTAACTTTACAAATAATGAAATATGAAAATTATTTTGAATGATAATCCGGCATTTCATTTGACCGGTCAATATACATTGTATTAATTGGTATTAAAAAATATCTTTATCAAAAGTAAAAGAGAGCGATTTGCAAAAATTTTTCCGGTTTACACTTGTTTTAATTTTTATCCTAATAAATTCAGTTAATGCCCAGAATATAATGACAACTGATAATTTACCACCGGATTCAACTGTCAATCGAAATAACAACTCGATCCACACCGAATATAACAAGACAAATACTCGAAGGTATTCACTCGCCTTTAAAAACAACTATGCGGCAGAGAATAATTTGAATGATTCTCAAAAATACTTTGATCCGGTTTTTCTGAATTATAAAATCAAAAATGAAAACAGCTCGGATAATTACCGGATGATCGATGGTACTTATTGGCGATCGGAATCAAAAATAAATAATGTAAGGCTTTACTCGCTCCTGGGAACAATGCTGGCAATCGATTTGATCGCTTATAATATGCAGCGGATTGTCTGGAGACAAAATCATTTAACAGGCTTTCATTCAATCAACTGGTGGATCGATGTCCATAACTATCAAAGGATGGATAAGATAGGACATTTTATGGATGCATATTTTGTTAGTGATTTAACAGCAAAAGCATATAGATGGTGTGGATTGTCAGGTGAGAGTTCGATCTGGTATGGTGCTTTAACAGGCTGGGCATGGATGTTGGAAATTGAAATCTCCGATGGGCTTTTTGCTGACTGGGGATTTAGCTGGTTGGATTTATCTGCAAACACAATCGGTTCCGGCTATTTTATTCTTCAACATTATTTTCCTGAAGTGCTTGGTGGAATTCATCCGAAATTCAGCTATCATGTTTCTCCTGCCTGGAGAGAAAAGAAATATGTTAAGAATCCACGAGCTTTCATCGAAGACTATGAGGGAATGACATTCTGGTTGGCAATTAATCCTCATCATTATTTCCCGGAGTCATGGAAAAAAGATTTTCCTAAATGGTTAGCACCGCTTGGAATAGCGGTTGGTTACGGCGCTGCAGAAATTGCACCTTCACCACAATTTGGTAAACCCATTTGGTACTTTAGTTTAGATTTCGATCTCCGTAAAATTCCTATTGGAGATGACAGTGGAATCTTCAGATTTATCAAAAGCGAACTAAATTTCCTGAAATTCCCAATGCCAACCGTTAGAATAACTCCCGGTAATGTTTGGTACGGCTTATACTTCTAGTCCACTGAATTATTTATAAATAACTGTATCTTACCCTGAATGTAAATTTAGTTTCACTATCAGCTTTTACAGGAACATTAAAATTAATTGTGAAAGCGTCTTTCTTTTTGTAATCAATAGAAGATTTTAATATTTCCCAGTTTGTTCCAAGATTTCTTTCAACTTCAATATTGATATTTTCTTTCTTCCTGTTTTTAAATGTGATTTCAAATTCCTGTTCCCAGACTTTTGTGGATATTTGCTTGTTTACAGTCTGTACTTCTTCTGCAACTATATCAAAAGCATCACCGATTTTCAATTTAACTTTTTCTTTATTCGGTGTATGATCTATAAGATCTTCACCGACAAACTCAAGTGCATCTCCATCCGACTTATAAACTCTTACTTTTCCTTTAGGCATTGGGATCCCGAGTCCGTATTCTTTATTATTTTCGAATTCAATAATCACAGCAATCTTTTGCTGTCCTTGTTGATTCCAGTTCCACCTGTTGCTTGCACTTCCATAAAAATATTTTTTATGTGCCGGAACTTCTGTCGCTTCGAACAAAGAAATCTGTTTTGTTTCATTATCGGAAATAGTGGTTGGTCTTTGCAGATTGTAAATATGGTACTCAAAAAACTGCTGCTCCTGGAACTGCTGTTCACTAACGACACCTGATTTCATCATGTAAACATCTTGTGGACTACGAAGGTTCATATTCTTCACAAGATTAATATCTCCGGCAACTAATTTCAATTTCGCATTATTATATGTTGCGCCGGATTTATTATCAACACTCACCCAGGAATTTAAATCCAGTTTGTTATCTTCTTTATTAAGAACAGCAACATATTCCGCATGCCAGTTCATTCCAGCAGTTTGATAAGAAATTTCAACATCCTGCTTACCGGAAGAATTCGAATTAATATCCCACACCAATGTAGGTTGCGTTATCAAACCCGCAGGAAGATAATCGACAGAAAATCTGTATTTATTTACATTCGGAAGCATTACAAGTCCGTTTTCGTTTTTTTGAATCACGATTTGCCCACCGAGTGCTGAGAGTAATTTTCCTTCAACAATTTCATTGTTCTCACCGATCAAACGAATATTCTGGTTTATGAACTTGCGTAAAATTTTATCGAGACTGACAAGATCGTATTGATAATTTTGTTCGAGAACTTCCCCATCCAGGTTTATGTGAACGCTAGTTGGATCAATCTGCTGAGCTACATCGGTAATTTTAATTTGTGATTTACCTGCAGTCAGATCGAGAACCCTAACGTCCTTTACAACTCCGAGGTTTTGATTATAAACCGTTACTGAAACAGATTTTTGATCTGATTCCTGACCGAACATTTCAAACGATAAAAATATGAGAGAAACAATAATAGAAAGAATTATCGGTTTCATTTTACGCCCTTTGTTATTAGTAAATAAAATTTGAATGCTTTTTTGTCCCAGTAAAAAGATATATCAATTATTTTTTCATCATTTAAAATGTAGTTAATTTTGAATTAAGATTAACTTATACAATTCAACTTTCGAATTACTATTGATGAAAATTTAAAAGAAAAACAGGTATTAAAATGAACAAAATTCTACACAAACAGAACGCTTTTATAGATTATCTTGCAATAGCAATTGGTGCCGCCATAATGGCTATCGGTATCGGGGTTTTCCTTGTTGATGCCAGAGTTGTTCCGGGAGGAGTAAGCGGTTTATCAATGGCATTGTACTATCTTACAGGTGGTGCCGTTCCCATAGGATTGATGATCTGGATATTTAATGTTCCGCTTTTTATCTGGGGTGTGAGAGAACTCGGAAAACAATTCGGTGCAAGAACCTTTTTTGGATTCACATTGAATTCTTTTTTCATCGATTTTTTCCGCGGAGACATTCCGGGATTAAGATTTATCAGTTTACAGAATACCGATACTATTATCGATTTGCGTCAGCACGATTTTCTTTTCCTTGTGATAACTGGTGCTGCTTTACTTGGTATCGGGCTTGGAATCGTTTTCAAGTTCCGTGGTTCAACAGCAGGGACAGATATTGTTGCTGCAATTATAAGAAAGCAATTCGGTATAAAGCCGGGTATTGCAATGATGATAATCGATTTTTTTGTTATATGTAGTGCAGGATTAATAATTGAGTTTAAAGACCTGGCAAATGAAAGAACTGCAATGACTCTCACACTTTATGCATTTTTTCTTCTTTTTGTTTCGAGCAGGTTGGTCGATGCAATCATAGACGGTTTTGATTATGCGCGGGCAGCTTATATTATTTCTGATAAACACAAAGAAATCGGCGAAGCAATAATGAATAATTTATCTCGTGGCGCAACGGCTCTGAAAGCACGAGGTCTTTATAAAAATATCGACAGGGAAATAATAGTTACTGTTGTTACACTTAAAGAACTTGGCACCTTAACAAATATGATCAGGGAAATCGATCCGAATGCATTCGTTACCGTAAATAACGTTCACGAAGTTTTAGGAGAAGGATTCAGAATGCGAATTTAATGGGAAAACAAACATTTCTAAGATTTCAAACTATTCTTTTGCATATTTATTTGTTTTGTGAGATAATGCTATGTTGTTGAATTAGCTCCAATTTTGTAACTTTTTATAAAAATTATAAGTGTCATTATAAATCTTGAATCGATTGGTCAACTACATATTGTATATCATGTTATTTGGGATGCTCATTTCCTGTAGTTCTGTTGATAAGTTAAATGAGATCAAAGAAAAAGGCAGACTTACAGCACTAACAGGTTACAATGCTTACAGCTATTTTATTTATAAGGGCGAACCAATGGGTTTTGAGTATGATCTTATTAAAAAGTTTGCAGAACATCTTGGTGTTTCTCTGGACTTAATTGTAGTAAAAGATATTAAACAAATGTTCGATATGCTGGAAAGAGGCAAAGGAGACATAATTGCTTTCAATCTCACGATAACCAAGGAAAGAACTCAGTTAGTACATTTTACAAATTCGATCAATACAATTAAACAGGTTTTGGTACAGCGAAAACCTGAAAACTGGCGTGATATGAAACTTCATGAAATTGAGAAAGAACTGATTCGTGATCCTGCTGATCTGATAGGTAAAACTGTTGTTGTGAGAAATAATTCTTCCTACATTGAAAGACTCAAAAATCTTTCTGAAGAAGTTGGCGGTGATATTAATATTATTGAAGCAGAACCGGAACTTACAATAGAAGATCTGATTGCGCAGGTAGCCGATGGTGAAATTGATTATACCATATCCGACAACAACATAGCCGAGTTGAATGGAATATACCATGACAACATAGATGTAAACACTGAAATTTCATTATCGCAAAGAGTTGCCTGGGCTGTTGAAAAAAGTTCAGATAAATTTCTAAAAGAAATTAACGGGTGGTTAGACAGTATTAAAACAACTATTGATTTTGCAGTTACTTATAACAAATATTTTAAAAACAGGTACTCATATAAGAGAAGAATTACGAGCGACTATTTTTCAAATACCGGTGGCGGAATTTCGAAGTATGACGACCTGATAAAAAAATACTGTTCGATTGTCGGTTGGGATTGGCGACTCGGCGCTTCTATGATTTACCAGGAATCGCAGTTCGATCCTAATGCAAAATCTTGGGCAGGTGCTGAAGGATTAATGCAATTGTTACCTAGTACGGGGAAAGAATATGGTTCTAATACCCTTTCTGATCCTGAACAAAATATAAAAGCAGGTTTCAAATATACTTCTTATCTGAATGAATACTGGAAAAAGGAAATAAAGGACAGTCTGGAGAGAATAAAATTTGTTCTTGCCTCGTATAATATCGGTTTAAGCCATGTGGTCGATGCAAGAAGTCTAGCTTCTAAATATGGAGCTAATCCGAACATCTGGTTTGATAATGTAGAATATTACCTGATGCTAAAATCCGAACCGGAATACTACAGTGATTCAGTTGTAAAAGCCGGTTATGCTCACGGAGAAGAAGCCGTAAATTATGTAAAAGAAATACTGGATCGCTACGAACAATACAAGCAATTAATAAAATCAATTAAAAATCCAAATATGTTGAGTTTCAATTCTCTCTACAGGTAAATCAACAACCAGTTCTAATTAACCATAGAAATCATAGTTGATAATTCTTCTACAAGCTTTTCATCTGAACCATCGAATCCTATACTTTTAAATCTTACGTTCCCTTCTCCATCGATGATAAACTTTGTTGGAATACCACTTACCGCATACTTGGTTATTACTTCGTTATCTTCATCTAGTAGAACGTTAAACGGGTAATTATTCTTTGAAATAAATTCTTTTGCATTTTGTTTTTTATCATCTACTCTTTCCCAAGAATTCACAAAAAAGAACTGCACGTTATCATCCTTTGCATATTTTTCAACAGCTTTTTGCATACCGGGAAATGACGAAATACACGGACCACACCATGTAGCCCAGAAATCAAGAATAACAGTTTTCCCTTTATAATTTTTCAAGGAAAATTCTTCTCCATCAAGATTCTTCAACTTAAACTGTGGTGCCGGTTCCAGGATCATTTCATCCTTTAATTCGGCTATTAGTTTCTCTCTTGCAGCATCTTCAAATTGAGCGGCGTAAGTTTCAAAACCGTTTTCCGTTCCTTTCTCGTTTAGGTAAGCTTCTTTTAAATATGATTTCATAACTGCTGTGTTGTAACCACTTTTTATAAAATCTGATATTTTCGACATAGCGATGTCATACTCACTGTTTTCAACTAATGATTTTGAGTACAGTTCATTTATTGTTTCATCTTCTCCATTAGTTAGTTGAACTGCCTCCTTGAATGCCTCCAATGCTTCTTTCTTTCTATCTAAATTATCAAGCACCTTTCCTTCTACAAAAAGATTGTAACCAAGATATAATTCCTTGTCATTTTTCCATTCACTTTCGGAATAAAAATTCGGTTTTGGTGAAGTTGGTTCTTTGAGTTCTCTCCTGCATCTGTCAACTCCGAGTTGTGCAATCTTTAGCGCAGTATTCATGTCGGCGTTTTCATCGAGCATCCTGTTTACTACCGAATAAAAGCGGTAAGTACTTGGTTTGTTTACATTTTCCTGCAGAAATTGAAAAGCTTTGTCATATTCCATACTATCTCTGAAAATGTTTGCAGTTAAATCATATAAATACTCGATGCCATCATTACCAGGAAATTTTTGTTCGAACTCTTTCGCTATTTCAATTTTTTTATCAATATCTTTTTCATTCTTAAACTTACTGATCATTTCATCAACAGCAACTTCACATTTTGGGTATTTTTCAAGTAAGATTTTCTTGTATTGCTCAGATTTTTCCTTATTCCCCATTCTTTCATACCAATTAGTTAATACTGTTAGTTCTTCTTCACTTCCGTGATTAGTTGTCGTAAGGTTATTTAACTCTTCATCTATGATTTTATTTTTTTCGTACGGTTTAACTGCAGTTATTACTTGAAAATACGAATTAAGAAAAGACGGTTTTATTTGCGGATGTTTTGAAAAATCTTCTGTCATAAACTGCAAAGCTTTTTCCCTGTTGATATCCATATCAAGATAATACGCTCCCCAACGATTAAGTGCTTCACCAAATCCTGCTAAGCTTCCGGCTACTTTTTCGCCATTATCATCCGTCAGAAAAATAACATATCCTTCTTTATTGTTATTGTCTACAATTTTACCTGATTTAAATTTGAATAATACACCAAAAGTGCTGTCAGTGGTTTGAACTTTACCTGAATATATTTTCCCTTCTTTGTTTAAAGGAATATCAACCGTGTTTGCAAGTTTATTGTTATAAAGATATGCTATTGCTTCTATTTTTTCTTTACCAGCCAGATTGCTGCTATCCGGATTATACTTGATCGTAAATTCACTTCCGGGCGTTATTTCCTGCGGAAAGTAAAAGAAGCTTCCGTTAAAATTTTCCTGCTTTGAACAGGATACAGCAAATATTAACATCACTCCAGAGATTACCACAAGAAGAGGATTAAATTTCATTTTTACTCCAAATTTTATTTTCAACAACTATTCAAAAATAGGAATAGATATGCAAATATTTACAGCATTTATGATGAATGGAAAAATTATTGAATGGCAGAATTAATGAACAGATGTAGAAATTTACACAATCCACCTTTTACAGTATATCGATAAAAATATTACCGGTGCGAAATTATTTTAGTCTCTCCTTTTTAATAATCTATACTTTTAGGAAATTTCATTTTTTGTTTATCTTTGGGAAGCAATACAATACTTACTCATTCTTTTATGGATAATACCGAGCATCTGGGGGGAAAATACTTTGGAAAAAGCTTTTCTTATGAAGATGATAAAATAAGAAAAATGTTTGCTTATTTTCTGCTTTTTAGTGGAGTTTTAATCTTTACTTCTTCTCTTCTCGGAGCATTTGATGGGCTTTCCCACTGGACATCTTTATTCCTCAAAAAAAATCTTGGTATAACAAACAGATGGACACACACCTACGGACCAGATTGGTTTGTAAGCCTGATGCAGAAAACATCTTCCCTGGGAGGGAAAATTCAGCTTATTCTTGGTACAATACTAATTTCTATTTTTTATAAGTTAAAAGGAAAAACCAGGCTTTTATGGAAATTTCTATTTGTATTTCTTGGAGCTAATTTTATTCTGCTGATATTAAAACTTTTATTTGCGGAAGATATACCATACGAACCAATTGATTTGTTGGTTGGAAATGTGGCACCGTTCCCGAGCGGACATGCCATGATCTCATTGGTATTCTATCTGACTATTGCAGTTCTAGTTTCGCGCAAACAAAGAAGAAAAAAAGTAAGAATCTTTTTTATGGTGTCTTCTTTAGTAATTATTTTTATTGTTTCGGTTGCAAGGGTATTAGTTGGTGCACATAATGTAACCGAAGTAATTGCAGGTCTATCTGTTGGTCTGATATGGCTTTGTTTATGCTGGTTTGCAGAACGATTTCTTAAAATTAATTACAGGTGGGATATTTAAAGAAAATCAGTAAGTGAAATGTTTTATATGTTCACCCTTTTCCCCGATCTCAGTCATAGCCTCAATTCCAATTTTTAAATGAAGCTGTGAAAATTTAGCCGTTACCTTTTTATCCGATTCTTCTGTTTTAATTCCTTCTGGTATCATTGGCATATCAGATACTAGCAGCAATGCTCCACGCGGTATCTCGTTGACTAATCCAACTACAAATAATGTTGCTGTTTCCATATCGATAGCAAGTGTAGAAAGTGTTCTCAGATATTTTTTAAACTTATTATCCCATTCCCAGACACGTCTATTAGTAGTGTATACAACGCCGGTTCTGTACTCAAGCTTATGCTGAACAATTTTATCGGAAACGAATTTATGTAATTTAAAAGATGGTAAAGCCGGAACTTCCGCAGGTTTATAATCATTGCTTGTTCCTTCACCCCTAATTGCAGCAGTTGGAAGTATAAAATGACCAATTTCCGTAGAACGCTTTAATCCACCGCATTTACCGAGAAATAAAACTCCCTTTGGTTTTTTAGCAGCAAGTAAATCCATAATTGTCGCAGCATTAGCAGAACCAATTCCAAAATTTATTATGGAAAGTCCGTCATTATTCGTTGCTGTTTGCATTGGACGACCAACACCTTTTATATCACATTTAAATCTTTCAGCAAACTGCTCAACATAGTTATTAAAATTTGTAAGCAACATATAATCACCGAACTCATTTATTTGGGTTCCGGTATAACGCGGTAACCAGTTTTTTGCGATATCAAGTTTTGTTTTCATTTTTTAAATTTAATTTTAAGATTCAACAATAGAATGTCATTTGTTTAATTACATTGTTAGTCTAAATTTCTCAATATATTTATATTTTTAATCTCCCCTGCTATAACAAGTCTGTCATCCTTTTGAATAACATAATCAGATCCCGGGATTGCATTTATCTTATCACCCCATTTTTCTTTTGTCTTAACTGAAAGCACATCGATTCCGAATCTGGCTCTTATATTTAATTCTTTAATCGATTTTCCTATGAAGGAGCGTGGCGGTTTTATTTCATTTATTGAATATCCTTCCAAGAAATGGACCTGCGGTTCTTCCGATTTCATCGCTATACTGCTTGCAAGACTTGACGTTATTTCCCTTCTATCAATTGCTTTATTATATGCATCAAGAATATCTTTCTTCCAGATTATTCCAATTATTTTTTTACTGTTTTCGGATTCAACTACAGGTAATCCTTCATAATGATGTAAGCGAAGTTTATCAAGAGCAGACTTACAATTTTCTTCAAGTGAAATTGTATCAAATTTAGTATTTGCTATATCGCCGGCAATCAATAAATCCTTTAATGATTCTCTTTCGAACATTTGGTCTTTTATTACATCCAGAGAAATTATACCTGTTATATTTCCTTCAGCATTTAAAACAGGAAACTCAACTCCTCTACCACGTATCACTTTATTTACCACCTGGCTAAAATTATCCGATGTACTTATATGATCGAATTCTGTCCGGTATACATCTTTTACAGGAATAGAAGCCATCACATTAGTTTCCATACCTTCTTTTATTCCGATATTTCTCATTACAAGCTTCAATGTGTAAATCGATTCACGCGACAATTGTGATGATATTATCGTACTAATTATACAGGTTATCATCAGAGGTAAGATAATGTGATAATCGTTTGTTAACTCGAAAACAATTATAATAGCTGTGATCGGAGCCCTTGTTGTACCTGCCACCAATCCCCCCATTGCAACAAGTGCATAAGCACCGGGCGTAGCAGTTATTGATGGAAATAATTGATGAACAAACGAGCCAAAGAAGTATCCAAGCATTGCACCCATAAATAAAGAGGGCGCAAAGATTCCTCCTGAACCACCGGAGCCTAAAGTAATAGACGTAGCAATTATTTTCATAAATATTAGCCCGAAGGCGATATACCAGATCATATTACCATAGAGTGCATTATTTATCGAATCATAACCAACTCCCATAATCTGTGGAAACTCTAGGGCAATGGCTCCCACCAGCAATCCTCCAATTGCAGGTTTAAAGTAACCGGGCAACTTCAGTCTATTATCAAAAAAATCTTCACAAAAATAAAGACCTTTAATGAACAAATACGCTGCTAATCCACCCAGGGCACCGAGAACGAAATAAAAAGCTATTTCATACGGTGAAGCCAGTTGATATTTTGGAACTATAAAAGCTGCAAAGTCTCCTTCAAATGTTCGTGAGATTACAGTTGCCATCACCGAAGAAATTACAATTGGTGAAAACTGCGCAACTGCAAAATCCATAAGTATAATTTCTACAGCAAAGAGAGCACCTGCTATTGGAGCATTAAATGCAGCTGCAATTCCGGCAGCAGCACCGCAACCTACTAGTGTTTTTAATCTTCGGCTTGGCACTCTGAAAAACTGACCAACCATTGAACCTAGACTGGAACCGATTTGAATAATCGGCCCTTCACGACCTACGGAACCGCCAGTACCAATTGAAATTGCAGAAGCAATTGCCTTTAAGAAGGCAACACGCGGACGAATAGCACCAGCTTTTAATAAAATCGCTTCCATAACTTCGGGAACACCGTGTCCTTTTGCTTCCGGAGCAAAGAAGTAAATTATTGGCCCCACAACCAATCCTCCGATTGCAGGAATTAATAAAATCCAGTACCAGGAAGTATTTAATACGCTGTCAAGAAAATGAATTCCACCCCTGAATGAGAATTCTGAAATCCATAGAATCATTGCCCTGATGCCAATGCCTGCAAAACCGCCGAGTACACCAATAATAATCGCAACGATTATCATAAAGGTGTGCTCAGTCAGTCTGAATTTTTTCAGAAGTGATAGAGTCTTAAGAGAAAAGTTATTGTAAGATTTTTTTAGAAATGTAAATTCCACTTACTATATAAATAATCCTTTTTAGAGTTTATGTTACAAGAATCCCCATCATTCTGTATAATGTAATATCATTTGTTTGATGGCATTTTCACAAACCTTACAGAATGGTTTATTACCCTTCGAAAACATTATACAATCGATCATTGGTCGGTATAATCCTTTTGCAGAATAACCGGCACCTTCAAATACACCTACTTTACCCCAATACTTACTTTTTTTCAGATACTTATCAACATCACCCGCATGAATTTTATCTTTAAGCGCATACTTATCTTCAGCTTTTTTTATTTCATTTTCAGGTGCTTTTGTTCTTTTTAACTCAGCAATTTTATTGTTCAATTCCCTTCGTTCTTTTTGCCATTTATAATCCATCGAATCGTAGTCTGCTTTTTCCCACGGAGTCGGTACTTCTACTCCAGAACTCAGAAACTCTTTCCACTTAACATTTTGAGGATCGAGAAGAGCAGTTATGTTAGCTTCAACCGGTTCAATCCCTTTAGGGTAAAAATCATTATAGCTTACATCAGAAGTATAATATTCATCTGCAAGCCCGTTGAATGAGTGTCCGAACTCGTGCAGAAATATATAATCTTTCCACTGATTGCCGGTAGTGAATGTACAATAGAAATTATAAATGCCTCCGCCTCCATATCTGCTATGATTAACCATTATATAAAGTGCATCATAAGGAACATTGGCAGCGATATCGCGGAGAGTTTTATTGTCTTCGGTTAACAGATATCTTTCAGAACCAAGCGAATTAAAAGTGCAGTTCAAGACAGTGTTCACAAATATTCCTGCTCTCGGTTCATCAACCCCGCTTTGAGCCGATGGTTTGAACACACCATAAATATTAAATTTATCTTCATTTAATTTATAAGGTCCCTCGCTGAAAAATACTTTTGTAAAATACTCAAGATCTTTCAGAAATTTCTCTCTTTCCATCTGAGTGTAACCTTCACTGATTATAGCCACATCAACTCTACTGTGAGGATCGCCGTTTTCATTCCGTCCAAAAACTCCTACCGATGGATCATCTAAATCATCTCTTCTGATATCTACATTTTCAGGATCTATCTCCCTGCGAAAGATTTCCCCAAGTTTATTTTCCTTATTTCTTTTCCCCAGCACGAAAATTATTTTACCTTTTGGAGAAGGAATCAATGCAGATTCATGATAAGTTTTCATTATTCCATTTATTGCATCTTCACTTGTTTGATATTCGCCGAAGTAACTATCGAAACCCTTTGAAAAAATAAGTTCGTTTGAAACTGCATCATAAACTTTTACAAAGTATCTCCCATAATTAAATTCATCCATTAAATGTATTCTGCTTCCAGCCCAGATTCCATACTGATAAATCTGGTCCAGGGTTACCAATTCACTTTCAGCATTACCGGTATGAAAAT
>Ga0307436_1000618_pt1 | contig 16727 bp, 16 predicted proteins | sample SalMarWE160440MG_FD_202513 | JGI IMG/M metagenome (GOLD analysis project Ga0307436, IMG submission 202513) | Salt marsh sediment microbial communities from the Plum Island Ecosystem LTER, Massachusetts, United States - WE1604-40 | ecosystem: Environmental > Aquatic > Marine > Intertidal zone >...
AGCCTTGATCGCGATCCGGGCGGCAAGCTATAGCTTCTCGCTCGCGCGCAGGCCCCGTTCGTCTAGAGGCCTAGGACGCCGGCCTCTCACGCCGGAAACAGGGGTTCGATTCCCCTACGGGGCGCCAATAAAATCAAGTAGGTGGCTATAGGCCGCTCCGCAATGCCCAACATCTACCCAATAGCGCGTCCGTCATTAGCGGACATGAGCGGGCTGATTATGAATGTCGGCTCCACCCCCTAAAGCGGACATTTGCAGCTTCCAAATTCATGTCCGCTAAGTGCCAATAGCCGACATGACGAGCACTACGCCCATTGAGATGCCATTTACGACGCCTTGAGAAGGCCGACGAGGCCTGGAACAGCGTGAGGAATTGGGATGATGCTTCTGAGATAGAGAGCTGCCGGTTGCCATGCTCGCAAACCCGCATAGCAAGCCAAGGAGCCGCATCATCACATGAGAACGCACCGGCCGAAGCCGACGTTTTCGACTCATGAGCTTGGGCTAAGTCAGTACGGCAGGCATCTACCGTACGGACCGAGGTAATAGCCGTATGGACAGACGACAGGCCGTCTGACGACGGGTGGCGCGTACTGTGGCTCAACCACGACCGGTGCTGCCGGAGCGACGATCACGGGGCACGCCGTGTGGTTACGAATGCAGCCGCACGGCGCCCAGTGGAAACCTAATCCGCAACCGTTACGCACCAACGTGATGGACGTTGTCGCCGGTTGCAGTCGAACCGAAGAAATTGGAGCAGCCTGCGCACTTATCGAAAATGACCATGCCAGTACACCGCAGGTAAGGACCAATGACAACTTGCTTAACATTGACGAAACCCCTCTTTTAGCAGGCTTCCTTCGAACATGGCGTTGTGCTGTTGGAAGCGGAAGCACACGCTAACGAGTTTTGTCAAAGACCAGGCCGTTTCGCCCGGGTTTTCTTTGCGGATGGTTGATTTTGCCTGGTTCAACCGCGACGGGCATCGATTGCACTCTTGCTGACTATGTCTGCTTTACGCCCAATAGCAGACGTGTGGCGAGCCGCGCAATGAGTCCGTTATGTGCCAAAAGCGGATGCGGGCCCCTTCTTCTCGCCTTCGGCCGCTCCATTCAGCGTCGTACGAAGCCGGAAGCTGAACACGGACGCATCATCGATAAGCGTAGTCAGCGCAGGATGGATGACCGACTGATAGCTTAGGGTCGCATCCACGACAGGGGAGAGAGGGAAGCGATAAAAGGCCTCGAAGTTGGAGACCCCAGGGCTCAGCGTTAACGACTCGGTAACTTCTCCACCGCTAGCGTTTAGGCCTTACCGAACGGGAAGTTAACAAACAGGGCGTTTTGGCCCGGCCAGGATTGGGCTCCTGGTCGGGCTTTTTCTTTGCCACTATTTGCCGCCGAATAGGAGCGCGACCGCGAGGCCTGCGCCCATCACCGCGAACGAGACGATGGTCATGACCCAGACCGGCGGGGAGGGCGCATGGATCGCCGATCCGCTTTTCGCTGCCATGTTCATCTTCTCCTTCTTGCCCGACATATCCATCCCCGGCATGGCCGAGCCTTCCGGGCGCACGGTCAGCATGCCGTGCTTCAGGTGATGGGCTACGAGCCACCAGTTCATCGGATAGGCGAAGAGGGCGCCGACCATGAGCGCACACGACATGCGGAACCAGAAAAGCAGCTCAGTCGGGTCGTGCGAGCCCGGGATATCGGCAAAGGCAATGGCCGACACCGGCAGCATGCCGCCCATTAGACAGTTCATGGAGAGGAGCTCGGCCATGAACGTGCCTTTCAACGCGCGGGCATAGGTGCCGAACATCTCGCCCATGAAGAGAGCCTGGAAGATGGTCCAGCCGAAGCTAAAGCCGAGCACGTATTCCAGCGCGAAGTCCGCCGCCATCGGCAGTGCAATCACAGCGCCGATGACGGCGCCCACCAAGATGCCGATGCCGTCGCCAGCGACGCAATGCATGGTCGAGCCGAGCGCCTGGCGCCAGCGCGCGGCGACATATTGCTCATGGAGCCCAGGCAGGGGCTCGCGGCAGCCAAGCACATAAAGAAAGGCGCCGAACGGACCGGAATAGGCGGTGAACAGGATGAAGGCCCATTTCATCACTGGGTGCTCGGGCGTCGACCGGATGTCGATGGCGACGAACACCACCGCGAGCGCCGTCAGCAGAAACCACAGCAGCATGACGCCGTCGATGAGCATGGGGCCCCGCTTTCGCGAATCGCGTGCGATCTCAGGGCCAGTCTAACGGCATTGGCGCACGGTAGAACCACTCTTGGGCTGTCGTTTGCTCATGGGCAAATAAACCGTGAAGGGCGCGGCAAAGATGGCAGTGGCGAAACTTTCCTGCGAACTCCTTAAGGCCGATGGGAATTATTGACGTGCGGGTCGGGCAACATTGACACTCAGAGGGTGCGGCGTCCCGCGCGGCGCGGGCGCCTTCAAGGAACCCAGGATGCCGAAACAGCTCCTGCTTGCTGCGATCTCAAGCCTCTTCCTCACGGCTCAAGCTACCGCCCACGCGCCGACGACACCCCAAAAGTTCAATGTTGTCCTGTGCCAGACCGAGGATGAGGCCATGGCGTTTGCCGAGGCCACGGCGGCCGGGAAGACTGAGCCGATCGCCATCAACCTCGTCAACAAGGCGGCAAGGGCCAATGTCTGCGGCCGCTATATCGCCTATGCCGTGGTCGAAATTGAAAAGATCGAGAACTACAATGGCGGGCTTTTCATGCTTACGGGCGTGCGTTTCTCCGACGACGGCAGGCTGGGCTGGACTGCAGGCTGGGTCGTGCCCTTCGATAGCCCGAGCCTGGAGCGCGGGACGTAGCGCCGAGACTGCTTGAAAATTGGGCAACCTGCCAAAGAGCCTGCCAAAAGTCTGAAAGCTGTTGCCGTCCTGCTCTATCGGCAGCGGATCGATCGGCGTAGGCTGATGTCAGTCTTGCGAATCACTTTTTTGCGGTGCAGCATTCTCGTTACGACGGCTGGCCAACGAGTTAAGGCCACAGTCCAGGCCGTCCGGCTGGAGAATGGGACCTCGAAATGGGGCACAAAAGCATGGGCTTAGAGGCACTCTGCCGCAGGGCGTTTACCTTGCATGAAACTTGCAGATGCCATATTTGGTCCGTGGAAGACTCAGGTTTATGCTGCAATGCAGCATCTCCGGGGTGCCGTTAGAGCAAGTTTCAGCCGGTCTAGGGAGTTAGGGAGGTATGATTTCGGTCCTTAGGGACCCCAGGGAGTGGCGTTGGTGCAACCTTTGAGAGGGGGCCATGATGCCGACAACTCTTACCCTAGCCGCGATGGCGAGCCTGCTCCTGCTTGTGCACGGCGTGAAGCAGCTGCGAAAAGCGCCATCTCACACCGAAAATCATTGCCGGGCCGCTGACCGGGTCTTCTCGGTCCTTGGCTCCGCTCAAACGTGGGGGGCTTAGCCATGCCTGTCCCCATGCCAGCTGCGGTCGTCCTCATCGTGTGCAAGGTCGCCATTGCGGGCCCTCCCGATCAAAACGCCGCCTTTACCGGGGCAGAAAATCTGGAATGGGCCACTGAGCACTCCATGATGATTTGCCGCCGGCAGGAGGTCCAACTCTTCGACCAGTCGGAGGCGTTGGGCGCCCAGGCCCAGCCGTTCAACATGGAGCGGTGCCAGCAATCAGGGGTCATGCTCGGAGCAGAATGGGATGCCACCCACAGAGGATCGGCATACCGCACTTGGCGCGTCGCGTGCCCGGTGCCCATCGTCCGCAAGAATCCTGACGGAACCGAGGATATCATCGCTTGGAAGATGCCTGACTGCGGCCACAGGGATACTGTAGTATGCGAAGTTGATACGGCGATCTAGGGCGGCAACGTCCTAATCGCTGTCTGGTCAGCGGGAGGACTGACCATGCCAATCTGGTCGCGAATTGCGCTGGGCATTGCCCTTGCCGCAACACTGTTCGGGTTTGTGGGCCTTAAGGCTTATTCTGAGAGGCGCGGTCCGCTCGTCCAGAAGTACGGCACAACCTACTATGGCGAGGGCCCGCCAGCGATGCCGGTGCCCTGCAAGTCCGAGAAGGAGATCCGCGCGGCGATCGCCAAGGTGCACGCCGAGTTCGATCATCTGGAAGGTGAGAGCCTCAAGGCGTTCCAGCAGCGGGCAACCTTGCTCAAAGGCTTGCCGCCGCTCCGCGTGGAAAATCTCTATGTCATCACCGCGGATGATCGGCTGCGCGACGGTGAGACCGTACTGTTCATCGGGTTTAAGGGAAATTGCGTGAGCACCGTATTCACCTTCCCGGGGCCGCTTTACCGCGAGATCGCCGCCGTGCCGGGACCTGCGTAACGCGCACGGCCCGCGCTCCTCGGCCTGCCGAAAAGATCAAGCAGCACGAAGGGTAGACTTGCCGCCGCGCGCGGTGTGTTCGATCCTTCGCTTGGCGCGCTTCATGAGCGCTGCACGAGCGATGAGATCTCAGATGATCCCCAAACTGCCAGAAGGCGAACTCCTCTATGCCGTGGGCGATATCCACGGCCGGCCCGACCTGCTTGGCTCGCTCCTCCGCGAGATCGAGGCCGATGCCTCGGACAGGGAGGCCGCGAAGAAGACGCTCGTCTTTCTCGGCGACTACGTGGATCGGGGGCCCGACAGCTTTGGCGTGATCGAGATGCTACTCAACGGTCTCCCGGAAGATTTCGATGCCTACTTCCTCAAAGGCAATCACGAGGCGCTGTTGCTCGACTTCCTCGACGGCAAGGGGCAGCTGGATCATTGGTTCCTGAACGGCGGCGGCGCGACCATGGCCTCCTATGGCGTGGACATCGGCGGGCTCGATGCGGCAGGTGCGCCGCCGGAGATGTGGCGCCAGGCTTTCGCCGTCGCACTGTCGGAGGCGCATCTCGATTTCTTCCGACGCTTACGGCTGACAGTCCCGCTGGGGGATTACCTCTTCGTCCATGCGGGCGTCAGACCGGGCGTGCCGCTCGAGGCGCAACGCGAGGACGACCTCATCTGGATCAGAGACGAGTTCCTCGGCGCGCCCGAACCGTTCGGCAAGATCGTGGTGCACGGGCACACGCCAGTGCGCGAACCCGTCGTGCTGCCGAACCGTATCGGCATCGACACGGGCGCGGTGTTCACCGGGCGACTCACGGCACTCCGTCTGCAAGATGGAGAACTGGGGTTTCTCGAAACTTGAGTCTCACGTCCGCGTTTTGAGCTACTCGGCGACGAGGCCGCGCAACCGGCTGGTCAGGCTGCTGCCGCCGGACTTCTCTGCCTGACGCTTTGCCCTGCGGGCGGCGAAACGTTGCGCCAGCGTGCTTTTCGTCGCCTCGTTTGGCACCTCTTCCTGCACCTCGCCCTCCTCGGCATAGTCCTCCTCATGGGACGCGGCGTCGTCTTCCCCGTGAGCAGCCTCGGCATATTCCTCAGGAGCCGCTTCAGCGTATTCCATTTCAGCGGTCTCCACGGCGACGGCCTCGGTCTCCGGTCCCGGCGCGGCACCGTTGCCTGCATGCGACGCGTGCCAAGCGGCTTCTTGCTCCATGATCCCCGGGGTGATCTCGACCTCCGGGTAATGCGCGCGCGCATCGGCGGCATGGCCTTGAGGCTGCATGGCTTGGTTCCGCGCCGCGGTAAGAATCTGTGAGGCGAGGCGGCTCAGCTCGCGGCGGAGAAACACATTCTCCTGGGCGCTGGTCTTTGCGCGATCGAGCTCTTCGTGCGCCCGGGAGAGCTCGGCGGTGAGTCTTTGCGTCTCGGCAAGGGCCCGCGCGTCGGATTTCGAGGAGCCGCGGATAGAGGCAGTGCTGCCGCTTTCCAGCGCCATGCGCAAACGGTCGATATCGGCGCGCTGATTGTGAACGGTGCCGCGGGCGATCTTGAGCGCTTCCGACTGCGAGGCCACCGTGTTGCGCAGCTCGGCGTTGACGGTCTCAAGTTCTGCCAGCGCCTTCTTGGCCGCCTTCAACCTGGCATCGAGATCGGGCAGGCGCCGCTTGATGGTCTGCTGGAGAACGCGGTTGGCGTTCTGGGCTTCCTGGAGCTGGCCTTTGATGCCGCCGAGGTCGGTATTCAACGCCTGGATCTCGACGCGGCGCTTGTTGGCTTCGATCAGCTCGCGTGCGGCCTTGTCTTTGGACTTGTCGAGCGCTACCTCGACCTTGCGCAGCTCGATGGCGAACTCGGCGCGCAGTTGGTCTTTGTCCGCCTGGATGTCAGCGAGCGACATGGGCATGGTCGCCTCGAGCCTGCGCGTGGTGAGCTTCACGGCACGGTTCCACAGAGGCGGGGCGAGCATGAGGGCGAGCAGGCATCCCAAGAAGAAGCCCAATGCTCCGAATAAGAACCACTCGATCATCCAGATCACCCGAAATCAGCGCCCAGGCGCATCAGTCTATCCGAAGCTCGCCAGGCCTAGCGAATCAGCCACTTTCGCGCCCACGCACAGGCCCCGTTGGCTAGGCTTCCTTAGCGCCAAACTAGAACGGATTCCAGGTGGGCTGGCGGGTATATTTCAAGTAGCCAATATTTGCGCCAAGTCTAAGACCGATCCCTGAGCTGATCGGCGCCAAGACAACATCATTTCGGGACAAATATGTGATGCCGACGCCGCCTATGAAATAGGCTGACCCGTCGACCCCGGCGAAGGTGTTGTAAACTTGGTCGGGACTCTGGAGATTATAGACCAGAACCATGACTTTTGAGCCGTCGGCGCCGAAGTCGTAGCCGATCGAGGGCCCTTGCCAAAAGACGCGGTGCTCACCAGCGTCCTTGGTGTAGAGCACGCCCTCGCCGTAGCGTAGCCCCGCAACGAAGGCGCCGCCGGCTTCCTCCCCCAAGATATAGCCATTCGGCCGCCCGGACCGGTGAAAGGCGTATTCCAGGACCTTGGCGAAGTCGACCGACACCTTGCCGAAGAAGCGGTGGCCGGCGTTCTTGATCTCCTCCATGGAGAAGGTGCCTTGGCCGCTCTCCGGGAGCTTGTCGTTGGAAAGTCCGTTGGCCGGCTCGTAAGGCTGGCCCGGCGTGCTGGCATTTCCTTGCGTATAGGTGCCTTGAGGCGCGGCGCTCTGCCCGTAGGAGCTCGCGTCGCCATAGGGCGAGTCCGCCTGGGGCTGCGGGGTGATGACCATTGGGCCCTCTTGGGCCGATGCCGCCGGGAACAAAGAACAGGAGACGAGGATTGCCGAAGCCACGGCAATCGCAAGTGTGCTGATACGCATGACTAGTGTCCTCGGGCTGATGACCGGCGTGCCGAGCCGGCCAAGCGGGGCAGGTGTTGCCCGCGACCGCAATGATTTACCTAAACGGTTACCAAACTGTGGCTGGGTTACCGGGGCGTTAAGACGGTTCGCCCCCAGGCGATGAAGGGCGGATTGCGCAAGCCCTCTGCGGTCTTGCCATAGCGGAACCGCGCGCCTTCCGTGTCGACCACATGACCGCCAGAGGCCTCGAGCACGGCCTGGCCGGCGGCCGTGTCCCATTCCATGGTCGGTCCGAAGCGGGGGTAGACGTCCGCGCGCGCCCGGGCGATCTCCAGGAACTTGACCGACGATCCGGCGCTCATCCGCTCCGCGATGTGCAGGCCTTCCAGGAATTTCTCGGTCTCGGGATCGAGATGAGAGAGGCTGACAAGCGCCGTGAGACCGTCGGGGTCGCCTTTGCGGGCATGCAGCCGCCGCTGGGTCAGCGCGCCGAGATCGGCGCCGGCCGCATCCGGCTGAAGCTCGGCCTCGACCGCGATGCCGTCGGCAATTGTCACCGCAAGCAGCCTGCGCGCCGGGGCATAGACCAATCCGAAGCATGGATAGCCGTCTTCGATCAGCGCGATGTTCACGGTGAAGTCGGTGCGCTTCTTGATGAATTCCTTGGTGCCGTCGAGTGGGTCGACCAGAAAAAACCGCGGCGCACGCGCGGCGGAGCGGTCTTGGGCCGTCTCCTCGGAGACGACAGGAATGCGTGGGGCGAGCGTCTTCAGCGCGGCGAGGATGACGGCTTCCGCATCACGGTCGGCCTGGGTCACAGGGCTCGCATCGTCTTTGGTCTCGACCTCGGTGGGACCGGCGTAATGCGCCATGATGGCGGCGCCGGCCTTGGCGGCGACGTCAGTGAGGGCTTGGGCCGCGCGATCGAGTTCGAGTCCGGGCTTGGTGATCCTTACTGGCGTGGTTGTGTGTCTTGGTGCTGACAAGGCAAGATGCTCCAAAGGGGATGCTGATTCGTTTCGCGCTTTCGCGGCCGGTGTTCTGACGGTGCGCCCCTCGTGTAACAGAAATTCGCGTGTGGGCCACGTCATCTCCGCGACAAGGTGCGGAAGCGAAGGGAGGAGGCCATGACCGAGCCGACGGCACTCGGCGATCTCGAGCTGGCGGCGCTCGTTTCGAGCCGCATCTGTCACGACATCATCAATCCTGTCTCGGCGATCTCCAACGGCTTGGAGATGCTCGACGAGGAACCGGACGAGGCCATGCGGGAAGCGGCCATGGACCTGATCCGCAAGAGCGCCTCTCAGGCCACCGCGAAGCTGCAATTCGCAAGACTCGCCTTCGGCGCGGCGGGGTCCGCTGGCGCCGAGATCGATCTCCGCGATGCGGAGAAAGTGGCGCGCGACTTTGTGCAAGGAAGCGGCAAGCACGAGGTCGTGTGGGAGGGACCTGCGGTGACGCTGCCGAAGAACAAAGTCAAGCTCCTGCTTAACCTCGTGGCCCTTGGCGCCGTGGCGCTGCCGCGCGGCGGCACCGTGCGCGTCGAGGTCGGCGGCACGCCGCCTGAGGTGACCTTCACCCTGCACGCCAAAGGCACGGCGGCGCGCCTCAACGATCAGGTGAAGGCCTTGCTATCCGGCGGCAATGGGATCGATGTCGATGCCCACTCGATCCAGCCCTATTACGCAAGGCGCGTGGCGAGGGCCGCCGGCATGACCTTGACCGCGGAGGCGCACGGGGAAGAGGTCACGTTCAAGGCCGCCTGACCCCCGGAATTGGCCGATCCAAGGCGTAATCCTCGCTCTGGTCAACGAAACGTAAACCAGGATTCACCGACAATCCCGGCGCAAGCTTGTGCGGGGGTGCGTGAGGCGTGAATTGCCCCGATTCGCGTCAAGGGTGGGTATGGACGAGTTACTGTCAGAGTTCCTGACCGAGACCGGCGAGCGCCTCGATGAGCTCGACGTGAATCTCGTGCGTTTCGAGCAGGACCCCAACGATGTCGAGATGCTCAACGCCATCTTCCGGCTCGTGCACACGGTCAAGGGGACATGCGGGTTTCTCGGCCTGGACCGCCTTGCCAGGCTCGCCCATGCCGCCGAAACGCTCATGGGGCAGTATCGCGACGGCGCACCGGTCACGGTCGATGGCGTCAGTGTCATCCTGGTAAGCATCGACCGCATCAAGGAGATTCTCGCAGGTCTTGAGCGCGAGGGGACCGAGCCGTCAGGCTCCGACACCGACCTCATCGCCGCGCTTCAGGGCCTCGCCGAGGCAAGCGCATTTGAGCGAATGGGCGGCGACAGCGGCGAAGACGACGAGGCATCCTGGCGCGCCGCGGAGACCAGCGAGGCGTGGAGTGTCCCATTCGTCCGTGCCACGCTCGCAGAGCTTGAGCGGGCGTGGCGGGAAGCGCCGGGACCCGATCCCGTGCCCGCCGCTGAGCCCGCGTCCAAAAAGACGTTAGTCGCGGCCGAAGACGATCACGCGTCAGAGAGCGGCGGTAAGGAGCTCATTGCTCGGGTGCAAACCGTGCGGGTCTCCGTCGATACGCTGGAACACCTGATGACGACGGTGAGCGAGCTCGTGCTCACCCGCAATCAATTGCTCGACCTCGTACGCCGCACCGACGAAAGCGAATTCAAGTCACCCTTACAGCGGCTCTCCAATGTCACCCTGGAGCTGCAGGAAGGGATCATGAAGGCCCGTATGCAGCCCATCGCCAACGCCTGGCAGAAATTGCCGCGGCTGGTGCGCGAGCTGTCTCTCGAACTCGGCAAAAAGATCGAGCTCGAGATGGCCGGCGCCGAGACGGAGCTCGACCGTCAAGTACTCGAAGCGATCAAGGACCCGCTCACGCACATGATCCGCAACTCGGCGGATCATGGGGTGGAGATGCCGGATGAGCGGGCGAGCGTCGGCAAGCCGCAGAGGGGCAGGATCACGCTCAGCGCTTATCAGCAAGGCGGCTACATCGTCATCGAGGTGGTCGACGATGGGCGCGGCCTCGATGTGCAAAAAGTCCGCACCACGGCGCTGGAGAACGGGCTCACCACCTTGGCCGAGCTCGATCGCATGAGCGACGCCGACATCTTGAAGTTCATCTTCGAGCCGGGCTTCTCGACCGCCAGCGCCATCAGCGCGGTTTCGGGCCGCGGCGTTGGCATGGACGTGGTCCGCAACAACATCGAGCTGATCGGTGGAACGGTCGATCTTGAGTCCACGTCGCCGGCGGGAACGACCTTCGTCATCAAGATTCCCCTGACGCTGGCGATCATGGCGGCGCTCATCGTCGAAGTCTCCGGCATGCGCTTCGCTATCCCGCAATTCAGCGTGGTCGAATTGGTGCGGACAGGTGTCGCCGCAGGGCGCCCGGTCGAGCTGATTAACGATACGCCGGTGCTGCGCTTGCGCGACAAGCTCTTGCCTCTCCTCGATTTCGGGGCCTTGCTCGGCCTCAAAGAGGGGGATGCGAGTTTCGGTCGGGGGGAGAACACGAGCCTCACCGCCGTGGTGATGCAGGTTGGCGTGAACTATTTCGGCCTCTTGGTCGACAAGGTGTTCCGCACCGAGGAGATCGTAGTCAAGCCGATGTCAAGCGCATTACGTCACGCCGCCATGTTCTCTGGCAATACCATCCTCGGCGACGGCAGCGTCATCATGATCATCGACCCCAATGCGCTGGGCTCGGCGGTGGGGTCGATCGATACCCAAGCGGCGGTCGCGCACGCGGAATCGGTTAAGACGGAAGAGGCGGAGGAAGAGCGAACGGCGCTCCTTCTGTTCCGCGCTGGCTCGGAGACCTTGAAGGCCGTGCCGCTATCTCTCATCACGCGGCTTGAGGAGATTCCGCTCGATGTGATCGAGTGCTGCAATGACCAGGATGTCGTGAGGTACCGGGGCGCGTTGATGCCGCTCGTCTATGTGCACGCCGACCACCGGGCGCCTAAGAGCGGCGTCCAGCCGGTCTTGGTGTTTACCGAGGCGGACCATCCCGCCGGGCTCGCCATCGACGAGATCGTCGACATCGTAGAAGAGCCTCTAAGCATAGACCTCCAAGCGGAGGCGCCTGGCGTGATTGGCGCCGCCATTATTCGGGACAAGGCGGTCGAGATAGTCGATGTGTCCCATTATCTTGGTGCGGTATTCGACTCCCATCGCATGAGCGAGTTCGAAGAGCACGAGCGTGCGTTGCGGCTCCTGCTCGTCGATGACAGCCAGTTTTTCCGCAACATGCTGGCACCACTTCTGAAGGCCAGCGGCTATGAGGTTGTGCTCGCCGCGTCCGCCGAGGAGGCCCTTGCGCTCAAGAACAAGGGCGAACGCTTCGATCTGATCATCAGCGACATCGATATGCCGGGCATGGACGGGCTGGCCTTGGCCAAGCGCATCAAGGCCGATCCCGATTGGGGCAACATTCCGCTGATTGCGCTCTCATCGCATGCGAGTCCGCGACTGGTGGAGAAGAGCCGCGCGGCCGGCTTCGAGAGCTATGTCGGCAAGTTCGACCGGCAGACGTTGATGCATGCGCTTCAGGATTGCTTCAAGGGCTGGGGGGCGGCGGCATGAACGGCGAGCGGAACAATGGCGAGCAAGCGACCGAGGGCTTCGTCACGGTGGTGACGGCCGACCAGCTCTTTGGGCTGAAGCTCGATCGCGTGCGCGACGTGTTTGTGCCGCAGGACCTGTCTGCCGTGCCGCTCGCGCCGCCGGAGGTCGCGGGGCTCCTCAACCTGCGCGGCCGCATCGTCACGGCGCTCGATCTTCGCCGGCGGCTCGGGCTGCCTCCGCGCGAGCCGGGGAAGCCGGCAGTCGCTGTCGGCATCGAGGATCGCGGCGAGCTTTACGGGGTCGTCGCCGACAAGGTCGGTGACGTGTTGTGGCTCAAGCCTTCGGCCTACGAAGCCAATCCCTCAAATCTCGACCCGCGCTGGGCGCAAGTGTGTGCCGGCGTGTATCGGCTCGATGGCGATCTTATGGTGGTGCTCGATGTCGACAAGGTGCTCGACTTTGGCCAATTCGGCGCGGCCGCCTAAGGGCAGTGCGTGCGGCGATGCCGCGGAGGAGGATGCATGAAACATTGTTTGGTCGTGGATGACAGCGCCGTTATTCGCAAAGTTGCGCGGCGCATACTCGAGGAGCTGAGCTTCACGTCATCGGAGGCGGAGAATGGGCGTGAGGCGCTCGACCAATGCCGGATGTCGATGCCTGACGCGGTGCTGCTCGACTGGAACATGCCGGTGATGGACGGCATCGCCTTTCTCGTGGCGTTGCGCAAGGAGCGCGGCGGGGATGAGCCCAAGGTGATTTTCTGTTCGACGGAAAATGACGTCGAGCACATCACGCGCGCCATCACGGCCGGGGCAAACGAATACATCATGAAGCCGTTTGATCGCGACATCATCGAGGCGAAGTTCCACGAGGTCGGTCTGATCTAGCCCCCAAAAAGAATGTCCAATTTCGGCCAGAGTGCCATCATGCAAGACGCGGCAGCCGCTCCGGCTGAGCAATCCTCCACGGATCGACCAATCAGGGTGATGATCGTCGACGATTCGGCGGTTGTGCGCGGCCTCGTTGCGCGCTGGATCGAAGAAGAGCCCGGGCTCGAGGTCGTAGCGCGCCATGCCAACGGCAAGTGCGCCGTCGAAGACGTGGCGCGCAGCGCGCCGGACATCATCCTGCTCGATGTCGAGATGCCGGTGATGGACGGGCTCGAGGCCCTGCCGCTCTTGCTCCGCGCGCGGCCGGATGTGCGGATCCTGATGGTCTCCACGCTCACCAAGCGCAACGCGGAGATCAGCTTCAAAGCCTTGGCGCTCGGCGCGCTGGACTATTTGCCAAAGCCCGAGACCAATCGCGAGATCACCACGCTTCCGGATTTCCGCGAGGAGGTGATCCGCAAGGTCAAGGCGCTCGGCGCCCCGCACCGGCGCCCTGGGCGGCTTGCCGAGGGGGACCGGACGTTCAAGCAGCGGTCCTTCTCTTTGGTGCCGCCACGGGTGATCGCCGTCGGCAGCTCGACCGGAGGTCCGCAGGCGCTGACGAGCCTGTTTGAAACCTTGTCGCCCTCGCTCAGCCGTATTCCGATCCTTATCGCGCAGCACATGCCGCCGATGTTCACCACGATTCTCGCCGAGCGCCTGGCACGCGCGACCGGTCATGAAACCAAAGAGGGCGTGGACGGCGAGCCGCTCCGCCCCGGGACGATCTACGTGGCGCCGGGAAACCACCATATGACGGTCCGCCGGTCGGCGCCGCCACGATTGTCCGTCACCAAAGGTCCGCCCGTGAATTTCTGCCGGCCCGCGGTCGATCCGCTATTCGCGAGCATCGCCGACGTGTACGGCCCGGCGGCGCTCGGCATTGTGCTGACCGGCATGGGGCAGGACGGCGCTGCGGGGGTGCGGGCCATTGCCGATGCCGGCGGCAGCGTTATCGCTCAGGATGAAACCTCGAGCGTGGTGTGGGGCATGCCGGCAGCGGCCGCGGCGACCGGCGCGTGCGCCGCGCTTCTGCCGCCGCGCGAGATCGGCGATACGGCGGCGAAGCTTATCGGGGGACAGCGGCCATGATGGTGCACGAGTTCAACCTGTTGCGCCGCATCCTGAAGGAGCGCTCGGGCATCAATCTCGGTGCGGACAAGATGGACCTCGTCGAGGCGAAGCTCAGGCCGCTGATAAAAGAGTTCGCGTTCCCGTCGTTCGCCCATCTGACGCTCGCGCTGATCAAGCCAGGGGCCGATGGTCTGAGATCGCGCGTGGCGCAGAGCCTCGCGGTGCTCGAATCGTATTTCTTTCGCGACAAGACGCCGTTCAAATACTTCACCGAGGTCATGCTGCCGCAACTGATGGCGTGGCGCCGCGTCTCGCACCGTATCAGGATCTGGTGTGCGGCATCCGCAACCGGCCAAGAAGCCTATTCGCTCGCCATGCTGCTGGCCGAGGCTGGCCCGAAGCTCGATGGCTGGACTATCGAGATCGTGGCGACGGATTTCTCGGAGGAGGCGCTGCGTAAAGCCTGCACCGGGCTTTACAGCCAGTTCGAGGTGCAGCGTGGGTTGCCGGTGTCGCTGCTCGTCAAATATTTCCAGAAGACGGGCAATGGCTGGTTGGTCAGACCGGAGTTGCGGAAGAGGATCTACTTCCACGAGCACAATCTTCTCGACGATTGCCGGGACCTCGGCATGTTCGACATAATCTTCTGCCGGAACGTCCTGATCTATTTCGACGACCCCTTAAAGCACGCCGTGCTTGGACGCCTGTCGCGGCAGCTGGCCAGCGACGGCTACCTCGTGCTCGGCGCGGCGGAAACCACGACCGGGGCCTCATCCGACTTCATGCCGGTGCCGCGAGGCCATCACGGCGTGTTCTGCTTGACGCCGGCCGTAGCGGCCGCGCGGTCGCACAGGGTTGTGAGACAGAGCCCAGAGCCTAAGAGGGAACATGGCGAATCCCTGTCCACGACGGGCACTGTTCACCAGTCGGACAGCCATCCGGTCGGTGTCCCAGACCGGGACAAGGTTCGGTCGGTTCAGCTCGACAGGGCGACCGTTGAATTGCTGGAAGCGCGCGCCAGGGCGCGCGGCATAAGCATGGCGGAACTTTTGGCCGAGTATGCCGCCTCCGCCATTCCCGACGCCGAGGATCGGCAGGGCTTTCACCTCAAGAGCTAACGCGGGCACCCAAAAAAAGTGGCCGGGATAAGCCCGGCCACACCATGTGTCTGAAAGCTTGCTCGAAAAGGCGCGTTTAGGCGGCGGCTTCGCCGGTGTCTGTCTCGTCGTCAGGGTTGCGCAGCACGTAGCCGCGGCCCCAGACGGTCTCGATATAGTGCTTGCCGCCGGTCGCCGCGGCGAGCTTCTTGCGCAATTTGCAGATGAAGACGTCGATGATCTTGAGTTCCGGCTCATCCATGCCGCCGTAGAGATGATTGAGGAACATCTCCTTGGTCAGCGTCGTACCTTTGCGCAAGGAGAGCAGCTCAAGCATCTGATATTCCTTGCCGGTCAGATGCACGCGCTGGCCGTTCACGTCGACCGTCTTGGTGTCGAGATTGACCTTCAGCCCGCCGGTCTGGATGACTGACTGGGCATGGCCCTTGGAGCGGCGCACGATCGCATGGATGCGGGCGACGAGCTCGTCCTTGTGGAAGGGCTTGGTCATGTAGTCGTCGGCGCCGAAGCCAAGACCCCGGACCTTATCCTCGATGCCGGCCAGTCCGGAGAGGATCAGAATCGGGGTCTGGACCTTGCTCACGCGCAAAGTCTTCAAGACCTCGTAACCGCTCATATCCGGAAGGTTCAGGTCGAGGAGGATGATGTCGTAATCGTAGATCTTGCCGAGATCGACACCCTCTTCACCCAGATCGGTCTTATAGACGTTAAAGCCTTCCGATTGGAGCATCAGCTCGATGCTCTGAGCGGTGGCGCTATCGTCCTCGATCAGAAGAACCCGCATTTCTCAAATCCCCCGTCTTCTTAAAGTCCTGGTTGTCCCCTGACCCATTACGTCGGACGCAGATTGGTTAATTCGAATCAACAAATTAACGCCTAATAGTTAACAAAAGCTAAGCCTCTGGCGAGCGCTAACCACACTCGCTAACCATCCCTACACCAAGGGAGTCGGCCCATCCCTTAAATGCAACCCATATGGTTTACTGAGCGTTAATCCCTGTTTGTGATGATTGTCCTTGAGGGGCAGGGGGTCCGGTCCTGACAAAAGGCCTTGGTTTGCTTCGGGGGTATTGCTTTTGGCAATGGCTGGGCTGGAGTACGCCGCTGGCATGGTCCTTGAATTCTCCGTAAGCGGGGTCCGAGTAGGCTGAGGGTATCTAGTCATGAAGTCACGCGATGCAGTCATCCGCTTGAAGCGCTTCGAAGTCGAAGAGAAGCAGCGCAAAGTGGCCGAAATCGAAGCCATGATTGGCGAGTTCAACAACATGGCCGCCGATCTCGACCGGCAGATCGCCATCGAGCAGGAGCGCGCCGGCGTCTCAGACGTCAATCATTACGCCTATCCGACCTTCGCTAAGGCGGCCATCCAAAGACGGGACAACCTGGCGATGTCGGTGGCAGGTCTCGAGGCCAAGCTTCAGGCCGCGCGCGGCGAGCTGGACGAGGCTATCGAGGATCTGAAGAAGATCGAGCTTCTACAAGAGCGCGACGCGGAGCGGCTGCGCGTCGAGCAGGCGCCGGGGGCCGGAGAACTCGTCGCCGTCGGTGCGCACCGCGCAGCGAGCTGAGCTTGACAACGGGGGTCTTGGGATTGCGGGCGGTCCTGGCCGCCATATTGGGCTTGAGCCAAGCGGGACCTGCGCCCCGGCGCGATGCTAATATCTCTGACCTTGTTTTAAGGCGCGCGGGAAGGGCTATGCCGTCTTTCGATATCGTCTCCAAGACCGACCTTGCGGAGGTTGACAACGCGCTCGCCAACATGACGCGCGAGATGAGCCAGCGCTACGACTTCAAGAATTCGCAGGCCAAAATCGAGCGGAAAGAAGCTGAGATCACGATCAATGCCGAC
>Ga0307436_1000621_pt1 | contig 16672 bp, 11 predicted proteins | sample SalMarWE160440MG_FD_202513 | JGI IMG/M metagenome (GOLD analysis project Ga0307436, IMG submission 202513) | Salt marsh sediment microbial communities from the Plum Island Ecosystem LTER, Massachusetts, United States - WE1604-40 | ecosystem: Environmental > Aquatic > Marine > Intertidal zone >...
CGTCGGGCGCCGCCCCGTCGACCACCGCCGCGGCGCCCGCCTTCTTGGCGGCGTCGCGCTTGAGCGGATCGATGTCGACCACGATGGCCGAGTGCCCGCCCATCTTTTGATGCAAGCCGAGGCACATCAGCCCGAGACCGCCGGCGCCGATGATCACCGTCGGCTCGTCCTTGAGCATCGGCACCTTCTTCAAGGCGCTGTAGGTGGTGATGCCGGAACAGGCGAGCGGCGCGGCGCGTTCCGGGGCTAAGTCGCCGATGTCGAACAGATAGCGCGGATGCGGCACCATCAGATAATCGGCATAGCCGCCGTTGGTGAATACGCCGAGGCTGCGCATGGGGGCGCGGCAGAGATTCTCCTCGCCGCGCTTGCAGATGGCGCAGGTGCCGCAGCCGATCCACGGATCCGCCAGCCGCCGGTCCCCGACCTTGACGCCCTTGGCGTCGGGCCCGACCGCCACCACCTCGCCCACGTTCTCGTGGCCGAGCGTCAACGGCAGCTTCATGCCGCGGCTCTCCAGGTCCAGCTTCTTGCCGCCGCCCAGGTCGAAATAGCCGTCGGCGATATGCAGGTCGCTGTGGCAGACGCCGGCCGCCAGCACCTTGAGCAGCACTTCGGTGCCCTTCGGCTCCGGCGTCGGCTGCTCGTTGAGCCGCAGCGGCTGGCCGCAGACGCAGACCTGGAACATGCGCATTTCAATTTCCTCCCGGCTTTTGGTTGTCGTCGCCGGGCAAAAGGCGCGAAGCGCCGTCTTGACGCAACTTGTCCCGGCGACCCCGACAAGGGGCGCAGTGCGCTCCTAAGCGGGATGGCCGGAACAAGCCCGGCCATGACAATCAGACTATCGCGGTGATGCTGCTGGCGCCACGCTCCTATCAGAGCGACATTTCCGCCGATTTTCAGCCCAAAATCGATCACCGCCGTCTGCAAATATCCTATTCCGCAACTATCTTTGCGGTCAGCCGGTGACTTCCGGCGCAGCCTCCGCTATCCGGTTTGCCCTATGGCCTCGCTTGCCCTCGAAACTGCCCATCGCGCGGCGTCCGCACCTGCCGCCCGACACGCCGGCGACCTGATCGATGCCCGCGCCGTCATCGCGGATCTCGAAAAACTCGCCAAGGCTCATGTCGGCGGCGAGCGCGAATTGCGCGTTGGCGTCGCGCAGCGGCTGAAGGCAGCGCTCAACAATGGCCGCGACAAGGCCGAGCAGCTGCTGCTGAAAGACCGCCACGGCCGCCGCTGCGCCGAGCGGCTGTGCCGGATGGAAGACGAGATCATCCGCATCCTGTTCGATTTCGCGCGCAAGCATCTCTACCCGTCGCAAAACCCGTCCGAAGCCGAGCGCATGGCGGTGGTCGCCACCGGCGGCTACGGCCGCGGCCTGCAGGCACCCGGCTCCGACATCGATCTCTTGTTCGTGCTGCCCTACAAGCAGACCGCCTGGGGCGAGTCGATCGCGGAAGCCATCCTCTATTGCCTGTGGGACACCGGCCTGAAGGTCGGCCACGCCACGCGCTCGATCGACGAATGCATCCGCCAGGCCAAGGCGGACATGACCATCCGCACCGCTATCCTCGAAGCCCGATTCCTGCTCGGCGACCGCGCACTGTTCGACGAATTGCAGACGCGCTTCGACAACGAGGTGGTGCGTAACACCGCCCGGGAATTCGTCGCCGCCAAGCTCGCCGAGCGCGAGGAGCGCGTCCGTCGCAGCGGGCAGTCGCGCTACCTGGTCGAGCCCAACGTCAAGGACGGCAAGGGGGGCCTGCGCGATCTTCACACCTTGTTCTGGATCGCAAAGTACGTCTACCGCGTGCGCGAGCCGGACGAGTTGATCAAGCGCGGCGTGTTCGACAAGCAGGAATACCAGCTGTTCCGCCGCTGCGAGGATTTCCTCTGGTCGGTGCGTTGCCACATGCATTTCGTCACCGGCCGCGCCGAGGAGCGGCTGTCCTTCGACATCCAGCGCGAGATTGCGGTGCGGCTCGGTTACACCGAGCACCCGGGCCAGCAGGACGTCGAGCGCTTCATGAAACATTATTTTTTGATCGCCAAGGACGTCGGCGACCTGACTGCCATTCTGTGCGCCGAGCTGGAGGACAGCCACGCCAAGAGCGTGCCGGTGTTGAGCCGCGTGATGGCGCGCTTGCGCCCGGTCAAGCGCGTGCAGCTCGCCGGCAGCGACGACTTCATCGTCGACAAGAACCGCATCACCGTCGCCAACGGCAGCGTGTTCCGCCGCGACCCGGTCAACCTGATCCGCATTTTCCATCTCGCACAGAAACACAATCTGGCGTTCCATCCCGATGCCATGCGCGCGATCACCCGCTCGCTCAAGCTCATCGATGCCAAATTGCGCACCAATGCGGACGCCAACAAGCTGTTCCTGGAAATCCTCACCTCCAAGAACGATCCGGAAACCGTGCTGCGGCGGATGAACGAATTCGGCGTGCTCGGAAAGTTCGTACGCGCCTTCGGCAAGATCGTGTCGATGATGCAGTTCAACATGTATCACCACTACACCGTGGACGAGCACCTGGTGCGCTGCATCGGCGTGCTGGCGGAGATCGACCAGGGCGGCGGTCACGACGCCCCGCTCGCCGGCGAATTGATCCACAAGATCCAGCCCGCGCACCGCAAAGTGCTCTACGTCGCCTTGTTCCTGCACGACATCGCCAAGGGCCGGCCGGAAGATCACTCCATCGCCGGCGCGCGGCTGGCAAAACGCTTCTGCCCGCGGCTCGGCTTCACACCGGGCGAGACCGAGCTCGTCTCATGGCTGGTGGCCAATCATCTGGTCATGTCGAGCGTGGCGCAGTCGCGCGATCTCTCCGACCGCAAGACGATAGAGAATTTCGCCGCCGTGGTGCAGTCGGCCGAGCGGCTGAAGCTGTTGACCATTCTCACCACCGCCGACATCAAGGCGGTCGGCCCCGGCGTGTGGAACGGCTGGAAGTCGCAGCTCTTGCGCACGCTCTATTTCGAGACCGAGCCGGTGCTCACCGGCGGCTTCTCCGAGGTCAACCGCGCCCAGCGCGTCGCCGCGGCGCAGGCCGAATTCCGCGCGGCCATGACGGCGTGGCCGCACGATGTGCTGGAGAGCTATATCGCCAAGCACTATCCGGCCTATTGGCTGAAGGTCGACCTGCCGCACAAGATCGAGCACGCCAACTTCCTGCGCGCGGCCGAAGACGCCGGCAAGCACCTGGCGACCACGGTCGGCTACGACAGCGAGCGCGCGGTGACCGAGCTCACCGTGATGGCGCCCGACCATCCCTGGCTGTTGTCGATCATCGCCGGCGCTTGCGCCATGGCCGGCGCCAATATCGTGGACGCGCAGATCTACACCACCACCGACGGGCGCGCGCTCGACACCATCTCGCTGTCGCGCGAATTCGAGCGCGACGAGGACGAGCAGCGGCGCGCCAACCGGATCGCGGACTCGATCGAGAAGGCATTACGCGGCGAATTGCGGCTGCCCGACGTGGTGGCCAAGCGCAGCCCGCCCAAGGGCCGCATCAAGGCCTTCGCGCTCGAGCCGACCGTCACCATCAACAACCAGTGGTCCCACCGCTACACCATGGTGGAGATCACCGGGCTCGACCGCACCGGCCTGCTCTACGAGCTGACCGCGACGCTGTCCAAGCTCAACCTCAACATCGCCTCCGCCCATGTCGCCACGTTCGGCGAGCGCGTGGTCGACGTGTTCTACGTCACCGACCTGATGGGCGCGCAGATCACCTCGCCGACGCGGCAAGCGGCGATCAAGCGCGCGCTGATCGCGCTGTTCAAGGCGGCGGAAGGAAACGGCAAACAGACCAAGGGCGCCGCGAGCGAGGCGCGCGCCAAGTAATGCCGCGTAGCACGTTGTTGCGGCGGCCGTTCGGGCAACAGCCGCCGGCTTGTTTTGGCGTCCCTGCTCGGATTCTCGGTTGCGAAGGGTCACGATGAACGACCTCATTTTAAACAAGTTGGAGCGGCGCCTGGGACGCTTGTATGCAAAACAGCGTCTGGGAATCGAGCGCGATCACGAGGCGCAGATTTTCGGCCAGGGCATAAATTTCTTCCATATCGAGAATTGGTACTCATCACATTCGCTTATTCGCAACGCGCTTAAACTAACGGGGCTGTATTGGCGCGGGCGCCGCAACGCCGCGCGCGTGCAAATCAAGAACAACGACATTCATTTTCAGACTTTGCCGAATGCGTTCAATGGCTTCACGCTGCTGCATATCAGTGATTTCCACGCTGACATGAGCGAAGGCGCGATGCGGCGTCTGGAAGAAATTCTTCCCGAGCTTCGCTACGACCTGTGCGTCCTGACCGGGGATTATCGCGGCGCCACTTTCGGGCCGTTCGATGCCGCGCTCGAACGCATGCAGCCAGTGTTGTCGCGCATCAAGACGCCGGTCTACGGCGTGCTGGGAAACCACGACACCATTCGCATGGTTCCGGAGCTTGAAGCGATGGGAATCCGGATGCTGCTCAACGAATGCGTGCGCATTTCCCGTCAAGATGAGAGCATTTACCTGGCCGGCATCGACGACGCGCATTATTTTCGAGTGGATAACATCGAAAAGGTCGCCACCAACTTTCCGCACGGCGCCTTTTCGATTTTGTTATCGCACACGCCGGAAATCTACCGGCAGGCGGCCCATGCCGGCTTTGATCTGCTTTTGAGCGGCCATACGCACGGCGGCCAAATTTGTTTGCCCGGATCGATTCCCATCACGCTGGATTCGGTATTGCCCAGAAAGATGGGATCGGGAGCGTGGAAATATTATGAAATGTTCGGCTACACCTCGGCAGGGGTCGGTTCTTCGATCGTCACGGTCCGTCTCAACTGCCTTCCGGAAATTACGCTGCATCGCCTGTGGCGGGCTCCGGCATCCGCTCAATAGGGACGATCGCGAAGGCGAAGCCTGAAGAAAAGACGCGAAAGCAGCAGCTCACCGACGAAAAAGATCGCGCAGCCGGCCGCGATATCCGTCACGGACAAAGAAAGTGCGGAATGGCACGCGAGCAATGGAAACAGCGATTCCGGAATTTGGTCGAGCCCGATCGCCCGGCTGCTGGGGGGCAGACCGAGGCGACGCTTCAAGAAGCTCGAAAACAAGTCCCCGGCCATGGCGGTCGCGCCGATTAATAGGCCGATGTGGAATTCCAACCCGAGCAGCGGCGCCGCCAACGCGGTTACCAGCAGCGCGACGATGATCCCGCGAATCGTCTTGGACGCGCCCAAGAGCGGGCGCCCGTCGACGAACTTGGCGTTCCCATCGAGCGGCCTCGAAAAAGTTCTGCCAAAAATTCGCGTAGCGATAATTGGCGAGCCATTTGCCAGAACCAACAGGATCAGCGCCTGTGCGACGGAGACGTAATGCATGCCTTGCAATTTACGCCAAAGCGCATGGCGCCCACCATAACATTAACGGGCTGGATCGCCGTCTCAGCTCACGACGCCGTTTCGGATTGCCCCGGATGCGTGCCCGCCCGCTGCGGTAGCAGCAGGACGCAGCCGACAATGAAGGCCGCAATGACCGCCGAGGCAAGCGGACGGCTCAAATGCAGGCCGCCATGGCTTACCGGCTTGTCGAGCAGATCGCCGACCGTCGCGCCGAGCGGGCGGGTCAAGATGAAGGCGGCCCAGAACAGCGTAACGCGCGACAGGTTGGTCCAGTAATACGCGGCCGCCAGCACCACCAGACCCGCGCCGAAGACCAGCGCGCCGCCTTCGTAACCGAGGCCCCCGGTGTCGGCCAGCCAGTCGCCGAGCGCGGTGCCCAGCGTCTGCGAAAGCGTGATGGCGGCCCAATAGAATGCTTCCACCTTCGGCGTGTTGACGGTTTCGACCGAGATCGAGCCGAGCGCCCAGTACCACAAGGCAAGCACGGCCATCAGGCAGACAAACAAAAGCGACGAGCCGCCGGTGTAGCCGATCCCCAAGGAGCGGTCGGCAAAGTCGGCCATTGTGGTGCCGAATGTCGTGGAGGCCACGATCGTTGCCCAGTAAAGGAAGGGGTAAAATTTGTCGGCAATGGTTTGCCAGATCACCAAGGCCACCAGCAGCGCAAGGAAGATCGCCGTTCCGTCGAGGTAGCCCCAATGCAGCGTCATAGTTACGCTATCGCCGCCGGTCTCGCCCAGCGTCGTTGCGGCGATCTTGATGATCCAGAAGATAAGCGTGACCTCGGGGACCTTGGTCAGAGTCTTTTCGTCCATGGCGATCATGTCCTGCCAAGATCGCCCCCGTGCCGCGCTTATAGGCTCAATTCGAAGACATTGCGGCAGTTCTAAAAATTTTTGATGGTTCTTTCGTATAAGCGGCGCAACGCTCCGATTTCACGTGCAAATCCCCGCCTAACGGCCAAGCCAACAATGGCAGGCAGGCTGGGCCCATGGCGGGGCGGCAAATAGGCCGCTGCTTACTCTTTCGCTTCCAACGCCCGCCGCAGCCGGCGAATGACGACGCCGCGGGCGCGGTCGTCGGCGGCGGCCTCCACCGCGTCGTTGATGTCGAGGATCAGCTTCGACATTTCGTTGTGCCAGTCGAGATTGACCACCGCCGCGGGCTCAAGCCGCCGGCGGTGCGTGACGTCGATCGGCGTCGGCGCTTCGGTGGTGAGCTCGTAGATATCGTCCAAGAGCGGCGTGAACACCTTCGCCGCCGGCACCGTGCGCTCGGCGATGCGCTCGGAAAGGCCGGCGAGCGCCGGCTCCTCGCCGTGCACCAGGAACACGCCGCGCAAGATCGGCCGGCGCGAGGCGATCCAGCGCGCCAGCTCCGGCCCATCGGCATGGCCGGAATATTCGTCAAGCCGACGGATGCGCGCCGCCACCTTGATCTGCTCGCCCTGGATGCGCACCGCTTTGGCGCCCTCGGCCAGGAAGCGGCCGAGCGTGCCCTGCGCCTGGTAGCCCACCAGCAGCACGGTGGCCTTGGCGTGCCATAGCCAGCGCTTGAGATGATGGCGGATGCGGCCGGCGTCGCACATGCCGCTTGCCGCGATGATGATGTGGAAGCCGGTGAGCTTGGCGATCGATTTGCTTTCCTCCACCGACTCGGTGCAGCGCAGATGCGGCGAGGCGAGCAAGCGATCGATGTTGACGTCCGATTCGAGGCTTTCGGTGTGCTGACGGAATACTTCGGTAGCGCGGATGGCGAGCGGCGAATCGAGGAAGATCGGTCCCGCCGGAATATCGCCGCGCTCCATCAGGTCCACCAGATCGACGATCAGCTCTTGGGTGCGCTCGACCGCAAAGGCCGGGATCAGCAACGCGCCGCCGGCTGCATGGGCGGCGCGCACCTCGGCGGCGAGTCGCTCGCGGCGGGATTCGCGCGTGACCGGCGGACGGTCTTCGTCGCCATAGGTCGATTCGCAGATCACATAGTCGAGGCCGGTGGGCCCCTCCGCAACGGGTTCGAGCAGCTTGGCGTCGGGCCCGAGATCGCCGGAAGCCAGCACCCGCAGCGGCTTGCCGTCTGTCCCGGCGCCGGCGAATTCCACTTCGATCGAGGCCGAGCCGAGCAGATGCCCGGCGTTCCAGTAGCGCGCCCGCACGCCCGGCATGACCTGCACCCAGGTTTCGTAGTCGAGCGGGCGGAAGGCATCGAGCGCGGCGACGGCGTCACGCTGCGTGTAGATCGGCGTCACCAGCGGACGCCCGCGCGCGGCGTTGCGCCGGTTGAGTGACACCACTTCCGATTCCTGGATGCTGCCGGCGTCGGGCAACAGATAGGAGCACAAATCGATGGTGCCGCGCGTCGCCCAGATGGCCCCGCGAAAGCCGCCGCGCGTCAGCTTGGGGATCAGGCCGCTGTGATCGATATGCGCATGGGTCAAGAGCACGGCGTCGATCGCGTCGGGCCGGAACGGAAACTTGCCGTAGTTCAGCTCCTTCAGGGTCTTGGGTCCCTGGAACATGCCGCAATCGACCAGCAGCCGGCCCTGCTCGGTTTCGAACAGATGGCAGGAGCCGGTCACCGTGCGGGCAGCGCCGCAAAATCTTAAGGTCACGCTCATGCGCCGATCTCCCTGCGCAGCGCCTCGGCCAAAATCCGATCGAGCGCGATGGCATTGCTCGGGTGCGGAACGCTGTCGGTGGACTTGACCGAACGGATGCCGGCTTCGAACAATTTGCCGACCAGTTCGGGCGCAAACAGCGCATGGGTGACGATGGCGTCGATGGTGCTGGCGCCGGCGGCGCGCAGCGCCTGGGCGCAAGCGATCAGCGTGCCGCCCGACGAGACAATGTCGTCAACGACCAGCACCGGCCGCCCGGCGAACATACCTGGCTGTGCAAAGCTGATCTCGGCCGAGCGGTCGCTGCGGCGGGTCTTGCGCGCCACCGCGTGCTGCGTGCCGAGCCGGCCGGCGAGATCGCTTACCCAAACCCGCGACTCCTCGTCGGGGCCGACCACGACGGTTGCGGGATCGAAGCTGCTTGTTTGCAAAACCTGCGCGATCGCCGGCATGGCCGACAGATCATCCGCCTCGATGCCCGGAAAGACGTCGTCAATATTCTTGGTGCGATGCAGATGGGCGTCGACCGTGACCACGCGATCCACCGCGCCCGCCAACAGGCGGCCGATCACCTTCTGGCTGATCGCCTCGCCTTCATGAAACGCCGTGTCCTGCCGCATGTAGCAGAGATAGGGCGCGACCAGCACCAGACGTTTGGCGCCGCCGCGCCGCAAGGCTTCGGACGCAAACAGCAGCGCCAGCAGCTTGTCGTTGGGCTTGTCGAGTGAAGCAAAAACAATCGTCGTCGCCGCCGCCGCCGCAACGGTCACGCGCAATTCCTCGTCGGGAAAACGATGCACGGCGATGTCCCGACAGGCGACGCCGAGCCGGTCCGCCAGCCGCCGCGCCGCGCCCGCCGAGGATGGCAGGCATTGCAAGACGGCCGCGGTCAAGGCTTCGCCCCGGGCGAACCCACTACGTAGCCGGCGTCGGCTTTGGCGGCCGCCGAGGCGAGGTCGCATTCCGGCGCGTCGAAGGCAAAGATGCGGTAGAGCGGCTCGCCCTCATCGACCCGGTCGCCGATCTTCTTGAACACCTTGATGCCGGCGCCCTTGTCGATCGGCGCGCCGGCGGTGCGCGCCAGCCGGTTGAGCCGCAGACAATCGATGGCCTCGACCACGCCGTCGCGCGCGGCCGGCACGTCGACGGTCAGCGGCCCCAGATCGGTATTGCCGCGCGCCGGCCCCTGCGCCTCGATGATCTTTTCCATCTGCTTGAGCGCGGCGCCGCCATCGAGCAATTCCTTGGCGCGCGCATAGCCGGTGCCGCCGCGCAGTTCCGGATCGTACTCCAACACGTGGGCCGCCAGCCGCAGCGACTTCTCGCGCAGATCCCTGGGCGCTGCGGAATCGTTGCCCAGCACCGCCATCACGTCCTGCGCCTCCAGCACCGGGCCGATGCCATTGCCGATCGGCTGGCGGCCGTCGGTGGTCACCACTTCGACCGCGATGCCGAAATGATCGCCGACGAATTCGAACAGCTTGCGCAGCCGCATCGCCTCCAGCGCATTGGGCAGCTTGGCCGTCGGGCCGACCGGCAGATCGATGAGCAGGTGGGTTGCGCCTGCGGCCAGCTTCTTCGACATGATCGAGGCCACCATCTGCTCGCGCGTGTCGATCGACAGCGGCCGCTCCACCGAAATGAGAATGTCGTCGGCCGGCGACAGATTGACGTGGCCGCCCCAGACCAGGCAGCCGTGGCAGGCGGTCACCACCTCTTTCATCGCTTCGACGCCGAGATCGACGCGCGCCAGCACCTCCATGGTGTCGGCGGTGCCGGCCGGCGAGGTGATCGCGCGCGAGGAAGTCTTCGGAATCATCAGGCCATGGGCGGCAACGATCGGCACCACGATCATGGAGGTGCGGTTGCCGGGAATGCCGCCGATGCAATGCTTGTCGACCACGATCTTGCGGTCCCACTTCAGCTCTGTGCCGGCTTCCGCCATGGCGCGCGCGAGTGCGAGCAATTCGCCGCTGGTCATGAAGCTGGCGGAACCAAGCAGGAAGGCGGCGATCTCCATGTCCGAATAGCGGTAGTGCGCGACGTCGTCGACGATGGCGCCGATCTCGGCGGCGCTCAGGACGCGGCCCTTAATCTTGTCGCGCACCGCATCGAGACTGTCCGGCGGCGTCGCCGGGGTCACCGTGACAAGACTGCCGGCAGGCTCGCCGAAGCGGCGGAACGCCGGCTCGGCTAACCCAAGTTCGTCGGGCGCGACCAGGCCGTCGTCGGTGATCAGCAGCGTCGCCAGCAGCACCTTGGCATTGCAGCGCAGCTCGACGCGGGAAAAGCCGCGGAACACCTCCGGCCGCAGCGCCCGGGAGCGGCGCGAAATCACCACCACATTTTCGCGGCCGGTGTCGAGATTGATGCGGCGGATTTTGAGCGCTGGGCGCGGAGGGACGGCGTTCATCGTACGGAGCTCGGCTTCAAGACAATGACACAGCATAACGGGCGATGACCCGAAGCCGTTGACTTAAATCATGAGTTTCCCGCGCCAATCTACGCTTAACGAGCCCTTAAACCGGCCCCCTTAGCGTGGCCCGCGGGGGCCGGTGGCAGGTTGCTGCCGGCGTGTAAAGAGTAACGTCGATGGCGTCAGGACGGGGACAAGCGGGCGGCCGCCGCGAGCCGGTGTTCGATGCAAGCCCGCCCTTGCGCGTTTCCGCCGCCGACCGCGCCGCGGGTGGCGGCAAGCCGCCCAAGCGCCGGCGCAAGCGCAAAGCACGCAAGCCCAAGCACTCGCTCATCGGCCGCCTCGCCTATTGGAGCCTAGTGCTGGGCTTGTGGCTCGGCATCGCCGGCATCGGCACGCTGGCCTGGACCGGCGCCCACCTGCCGCCGATCCAGTCGCTGGAGATCCCCAAGCGGCCGCCCTCGATCAGAATCGTCGATATCCACGACCGGTTGCTCGCCACCCGCGGCAATATGGGCGGCGCTGTTCTGTCGCTCAAAGAACTGCCGAGCTACGTTCCTCAGGCCTTCATCGCCATCGAGGATCGGCGCTTCTACGAACATTACGGCGTCGATCCTTACGGCATCGCGCGCGCGCTCATTGCCAACGTTTTGCATCGCGGCGTGGCCCAGGGCGGCTCAACGATTACGCAGCAGTTGGCGAAAAATCTCTTTCTGACTCAAGAACGTACGATCCGTCGCAAGCTGCAGGAAGTACTGCTGGCGCTGTGGCTGGAACGCAAATTCTCGAAAACGCAGATCCTCGAGCTCTATTTGAATCGTGTCTATTTTGGGTCCGGCGCCTACGGCATCGAGCAGGCCTCACAGCGCTATTTCGGCAAATCCGCCAAGCAGATAACCCTCGCCGAAGCGGCTTTGCTGGCCGGACTGGTGCGTTCGCCCTCGCGACTTGCACCCACGCGCAATTTCAATGCGGCTGAGAAGCGAGCCAAGATCGTGCTCAAGGTGATGACCGAGCTTGGTTTCATCAACAAGGCCAAGGAGCGCGCGGCGCTGGCGCATCCGCCGCGCATCGTGGCGCAGGCCAGCAACGGCTCGATCAATTATGTCGCCGACTGGGTCATGGACGCGCTGAATGATGTGCTCGGCCATGTTGACGAAGACATCAAGGTGACGACCACGATCGACGCCGGTCTGCAGCTCAGCGCCGAAAAGGCGCTCGACGAGGAGCTGGCGCAGAAAGGCGACAAGTACAAGGTCAGCCAGGGCGCGCTGGTTGCGATGACGCCGGACGGTGCGGTGCGCGCCATGGTCGGTGGGCGCAACTACGCGCAAAGCCAGTTCAACCGCGCGGTCGCCGCCAAGCGCCAGCCGGGCTCGGCGTTCAAGCCGTTCGTCTATTTGACCGCGCTTGAAGGTGGCCTGACGCCCAACAGCGTGCGCGACGACAAGCCGATCCGGATCAAAGGCTGGCAGCCGGAAAACTACGGCCATGAATATTTCGGCCCGGTGACGCTGACCCAAGGCCTTGCGTTGTCGCTCAACACGGTCGCAGTGCGCCTGACCATGGAATTTTCACCGGCGAACGTGATCCGCACCGCGCACCGCTTGGGCATCGCGTCGCATCTGGAACCCAATGCCTCGATCGCGCTCGGCACCTCGGAAGTCTCGCTGCTTGAATTGACCGGCGCCTATGCGCCCTTCGCTAACGGCGGCTTCGCCGACGCGCCGCACGTGATCGAGCGCATTGCCGCCGGCAACGGCAAGCTGCTCTACGCGCGCGACGACCGCTCGCTCGGCCGCATCATCGATGCGCGCTACGTGGCGATGATGAACGAAATGATGCAGCAGACACTGGCCATCGGCACCGCGCGCCACGCCACCTTCACCGGCTGGCCGGCGGCCGGCAAGACCGGCACATCCCAAGATTTTCGCGACGCCTGGTTCATCGGCTACACGGCGCATCTCGTCACCGGCGTCTGGCTCGGCAATGACGACGGCCGGCCCACCAAGCACGTCACCGGTGGCGGCATGCCAGTGGAAATCTGGAGCCGCTTCATGCGCAGCGCGCACCAGGGCGTGCCGGTTGCTGCCCTGCCCGGTGGCGGCGGCTTGTTCTCCGACCTGTTCGGCGCCCGCGCGTCGGCACCGATTGCGGCCACGGTCGGCTCGGCGCCAGTGCCACCCTCGGACGTTAGGGCAGCGCCGCCCGCAGGCAGCGGCGCCGCCAGCCTCGACGGCTGGCTGCTCAACCATCTGTTCGGCCGCCGCTAACTCGACCGGGCTAGTGCTTGGCGACGCGCTCACGCACGGCCCGCGTCGTGATCCAAATCAGCAGCGTTGCGCATCCCGCCACCGCCACACCGCTGGCAAGCGGCCAAGCGCTTTGGCCGAGCAGCACGCCGACGATCGCCCCGCACACAGCCGCCACACTCTGCTGGATAAAGCCGAGCAGCGACGATGCGGCGCCCGCCCGTTCCGGAAATGGCGTCATCGCGCCGGCAAGCGATTGCGGCAGCACCATGCCCATGCCGGCAAGATAAACTGCCATCGGCAAAACCAAAGAGAGGGCCGAGGTAAAGCCGAGCGCCACCGCCGCCGTCATGCCGAGCCCGCCGGCGGCAATGACGACACCGCCGATGCCGATGATGCCGTCGAGGCCAAGCCACCTCGTCAAATGCGCCGACAACATCGAGCCGGTCAGGTAGCCGACCGAGCCGACCGCGAAGGCAAACCCAAACGTAAACGGCGAGAGCCCGTAGAGATTTTGCAGCACGAATGAGGCGCCGGAAATCCACGCGAACAGGCCGGCAAAGCTGGCGGTGGCGAGCCCCAGATACGCTACATAGGCAGGATTGCGGGCGACCAAGCGATAGGATCGGGCAATCGAGGACGGCGACACCGGTTCGGCCGCACGCTGGGGCAAGGTTTCCGGCAGCAGCCACCAGACGACACCCGCGCCGGCCAGACCGGCCGCGACCAGGGTGAAAAACACCGAACGCCAGCCGAAACCGGTCTGCAAGGCGCCGCCGGCGATCGGCGCCAATACCGGCGCTAGCGCCATCACCGCGCCAATGACAGACAGCTCGCGGCCCGCGCGGTCGCCGGAATAGAGATCGCGCACCATAGCGCGCGCCAGCACAATGCCGCCGGAGCCTCCCAGCGCCTGTAAGGTGCGAGCGGCGATCAACATTTCGATAGAGCTAGACAGCGCGCACGCCAAGCTGGCGGCACAATAAAGCGCGATGGCCGCGAGCAGCACCGGCTTACGGCCGTGCCGGTCGGACACTGGGCCATAGACGATCTGCCCGACCGCGAAGCCGATCAGGTAGGAAGAGATGGTGAGCTGGACTTGCGCGGTGGAGGCGTCGAGCAGCCGCGCAATGTCCGGCAGCGACGGCAGATACATGTCGGTGGTCAGGGGGCCGACCGCGCTCAGGCCGGCGAGTAATGCGGTCAGCGCGAAGGTGCCGGGACGCAGCATGGAGACAATTTCCGAAAATAAGCCCGGCACATGGCCGGGCATAGGTTTGACTACATCAAGCGTCGATCCGAGGCTAGCGCCGCTCGACCGGCAATCCGTAACGATGCAGATTGGAGCCGTGCACGTCGAGCCAGGTCTTGGCGCGGGTGACGTGCGGGCAGATGCGCGCGACCAGCCGCCAGAACCGTCGTGAATGATTCATCTCGATGAGATGCGCGACCTCATGGGCGGCGAGATAATCGAGCACGAAGGGCGGCGCCAGGATCAATCGCCAGGAATAAGACAAGACGCCGGTGGTCGAGCACGAGCCCCAGCGGCTCGACTGGTCGCGGATCGACACTCGCTTGATCGAAACGCCGAGCCGTTCGGCGGCAAACCTGCTCGCCGCTTCCAAATCGCGCTTGGCTTCGCGCTTGAGAAAATCATGGATACGCCGCGCAAGATGCGGCGCCTCGCCGGCGACGCAAAGGTTGCGCTCGTCGCCGGCGCCCTCGATCCAGACCGTGCCGCGCTCGCCACGGCGATGCACTATGCGGTGGTCGATGCCGCGCAGCGGCAACACGACGCCATGCATGAAGGGCGCCGGTTCCGGCAGTCGGTCGAGCCGCGCCGCGATCCAGGCGCCATGCTTCTGTGCAAAGGCGCGCGCCTCCTTCAGGCTGCCGCGCGGCGGCATGGTGAGCACCACTTCGCGGGTGGCGGAATGGATGCGCAGTGTGTAGCGGCGCGCCTGACGGTGGCGGCGCACGCGCACCAGGTAGACCTCGCGATCGAAGACGATAGTAATCGCCGACGGTTCGCTCGGCCGGCGATAGAGCAAAGCGCGCAGCGGCATCGGGTTCGTCCAACCCGGCGCAGGCCGGGGGGAAAGTGTGCCACACCTGCGCGGCGGTGCAGCCCCCTCGTGATCAAATTCGTGATGGCTCAAAGGACTGGGGATGTTGCGCTGGCGAGCCACGAGATGTTGGGCCTTTTCATGGTCGAATCCGGGTTCCGGGGCGGGCGACAGGTCCGCGCGAAACGAAAACGGGTTACCAACACTAAAGCTAAATCTCAGGACGCAACATCGGCGGCGCGCGCCCCGCCTCTATCGGGCGGCCGCCTTGGCGGTGGCGACGCTTGCAGCCGGCTTGCGGGCGCCGTTGCGCGACAGCACGAAGTCGGCGATGCGCGGCGCGATCTCGGAGCGGAAGCGCGAACCGTTGAATACGCCGTAGTGGCCGACCTCGGGCTGCACATAATGCGCCTTGTCGTCGGCGGGGATGTTCGTGCACAGAGCGTGCGCCGCCTCGGTCTGACCCAGCGCCGAAATATCGTCGTTCTCGCCTTCCACCGTCATCAGCGCGACGCGCCGGATCGCGGACGGATCGACTCTTCGGCCACCATGGGTCATCTCGCCTTTCGGCAGCGCGTGGCGGATGAACACGGTATCGACAGTCTGCAGATAAAACTCGGCGGCGAGATCCATGACCGCGAGATATTCGTCGTAGAACTCGCGGTGCTTCTGCGCCGAATCGCCGTCGCGCTTGACCAGGTGCAGGAACAGGTCGTGATGCGCCTTGAGGTGACGGTCTATATTCATGCTCATGAAGCCGTGTAGCTGTAAAAAGCCGGGGTAAACGTCGCGCATGAATCCGGGATGAGGGAACGGCACCTTGGTGATGACATGGCTGCGGAACCAATCGAGCCCGCGTGTCTCGGCCAGCGTGTTGACGGCGTTAGGATTGACGCGGGTGTCGATCGGCCCCCCCATTAGCACCATGGAATGCGGCACGTATGGATCGTCTTCCGCTTCCATCAGCGCGATCGCCGCCAGCACAGGCACCGAAGGCTGGCACACCGCGATCACATGCACGTCGCCGCCAAGCCGGTGCAAGATAGAGATGATGTAGTCGATATAGTCGTCGAGATCGAATCCGCCTTCGCTGAGCGGCACCATGCGCGCGTTGACCCATTCGGTGAGGTAGACGTCGTGATTGGTCAGAAACGTCTCCACCGTGCCGCGCAGTAGCGTCGGGTAATGGCCCGACATCGGCGCGACGATCAGCAGTTTCGGCTGCGGCCGCCGCGGCGCGTGCCGAAAAGCGCGATCAAAATGCAAGAGCTTGCAGAACGGCCGCTCCCAAACGCTAGTCACATGCACCGGCACCCGTTCGCCGCCAACGGTAGTGTGATGGATATTCCATTCCGGGCGGCGGTACCGGCGCGTGGAGCGCTCGAACAATTCCGCCGCTGCCGCTACCGTCTTGCCGTAAGTCGTGTGGGCGAGCGGATTGGCCGGATTCCTGAAGAGCAGACGGGTGGCGTCGGCGAAGGCGCGCGACGGATTGAGTGCGGCCAGACTCATTTCATAGAGCCAATAGATCGGCGAGACGAACAACGGCCCGGTTTCGCCGGTCAGCGTTGCCGCCCCGTCGAATTCACCGATCGCCGTCGAGTCCATACCCGGCCCGTGCTGCACTGCAGGAGACTGTCGTTTTTCCGTCATATCGTCAACATTACCAGTAAGTCCTTCGCGTCCGGTTTACAACGCGGAAATCCTTCCAACCAAGTGAAAATATTAGCTTTTCGACTTATTCACCGGTCTGTAACAGCGTGCCCTGGACCCGCGCACTCTGCAGCAGCTTGAGGAAGGCGAATGACGCAGCCGCGAACAGCACGACGTTGAAGGCGAGCGCCTGCATCATCAGGTCGGCGCGGAACACGTGCTCGATCAAGAGCGCGCGCATGCCCTCGAATACATAGGTCGGCG
>Ga0307436_1000623_pt1 | contig 16647 bp, 19 predicted proteins | sample SalMarWE160440MG_FD_202513 | JGI IMG/M metagenome (GOLD analysis project Ga0307436, IMG submission 202513) | Salt marsh sediment microbial communities from the Plum Island Ecosystem LTER, Massachusetts, United States - WE1604-40 | ecosystem: Environmental > Aquatic > Marine > Intertidal zone >...
GATCTCCTGCACTGGGTCGGGCTTGGCGAGCGCATCCACGCATACCCTGAGATCCTATCCGGCGGCGAGAAGCAGCGCGCGGCCATCGCCCGCGCCGTGATCGGCCGGCCCGAGCTCCTGCTCGCCGACGAGCCGACCGGCAACGTCGATCCGGCGATCGGCAACCGCCTGCTCAGGCTCTTCGTCGAGCTCAACCGGCTCGGCACCTCGGTGATCATCGCCACCCACGACTACGCCCTCATGGACCAACTCGATGCGCCCCGCCTCAACCTCTATGAGGGTCAGTTGCAGGTAACGCCCCGGTGACCTTCCTCTCCGACATCCGGGACTATCCCTGGCCGAGCCTCGTTGCCGGCATCCTGCCGGCGCGCCTTGCCGCGCTGCTGCCCCGGCGCTTCCAAGCGACGTCCGCCCAGATCGTGCCGTCGGCGTCTGTCGCCGGCAACGCGCTCACCGTGGTGATCGCCATCATGACGTTCCTCGCCTGCCTCACCGCCGGCGGCGTCTACATGGTCAACCAGTCGGCCAACGCCTGGGTCAACAACATTGCGAGCGAGATCACCGTCGAGCTCGACCCCGTCAACACCCCGGACATCGACAAGAAGATGACGCTGGTCTCCTTGTTCCTGGCCAAACAGAGGGGGATCACCCGCGTCAAACCCCTCACCGCCGACGACAGTGCGAAGCTGCTCGAGCCATGGCTCGGCTCGACCGCGGTGCTCTCGGCGCTGCCGATCCCCCGCCTCATCGCCGTAGAGATCGACCGCTCCAACCCGCCGGACATCCCGCTCATCAAGAACGCGCTCAACCAGAATTTCGAGGGCGTCACCCTCGACGATCACCGCCGCTGGCAAGCGGAGATACGCACCATCACGCGCTCTACCGCGCTCGGCGGCATCGCCGTGCTCGGCCTCGTCGCCGCCGCCACCGTCGCCGTCATTGTCTCGGCGACGCGCAGCGCCATGGCCTCGAACCGCGACATCATCGAGGTGCTGCATTTCGTCGGCGCCAAAGAGCGCTTCATATCAGGCGAGTTCGAGCGCCATTTCCTAGGGCTCGGCGTGCGCGCAGGCCTCATGGGCGCTTTTGCTGCCGCCATCGCCTTTCTCCTCTTGCCGCTGATGATGCACCTCTTGGGCGGCGGCGTGATGACCGAGGCCGAGACGCGCCGGCTTATCGGCTCCGGCGAGCTCGATCTCGGCGGCTATCTCCTCTGCGTACTCGTGGTGGTCGTGGTGGCGGGCCTGTGCATGATCACCTCGCGGCTCGGCGTGATTCGCGTCCTCAAATCCTACGCGTGAGGCTCCCACGGCCCCGCCGGTAAAGCCGATTTCGCGGCTGGGCGATTTTGCCTATTCTGCGCCGCGCCAAGGCAGGTTCGGAGTGAGTGGTGAGCGTGGACGTTCCAGAGCAACAGCAAGCGACAGACCGCCCCCGGCATTTCAGGCGTTTCGGCGGCTTCGTGGGCGGCATGCGCCTCCTCTTCGACGGGGCGATCCTGCTCCTTGTCATGCTGATCATCGGTTTCATCGTGTTCGCCAACAGCATGGACCGGGAGCGGCGCGAGCCAGCCTATGCCGCCGACGGCATCACCGTGCTCACCGGCGGCGTCTCCCGCATCGAGGAGGCCATGAGGCTGCTCGCCCAAGGCAAGGCGAAGCGCGTACTGATTACCGGCGTCAATCGCGGCACGACGCGGAAGCAACTGAAGCGGCTCGCCAGCCAAGGCGATCAGTACTTCGCCTGCTGCGTCGACATCGACAAGGAGGCGCGCAATACCATCGACAACGCCACCGAGACCGCCCAATGGGTCGCGCTTCACCGCTACGGCTCGGTCATCGTGGTCACCTCGAACTACCACATGCCCCGCGCGCTGGCCGAACTCGCGCGCGCCCTGCCCGATGTGACGCTGATCCCCTACCCCGTCGTCGATAACAATGTGCATGTGGAGCGCTGGTGGAGCTATCCCGGCACCACGCGGCTTCTGCTCTCCGAATATCTGAAATATCTCCCCGCGCTCGGCCGGCTCGGCGCTACCAGGCTGGTGCGCATCGTAGTGCCCGGCGATACGAGCACCACCGAGGTGGGACCAGAACCGTAAGGATCGCTCCCCTGCCTATGGCCCGCTCCCTTCTCTTCAGTCTCTTGTTCTATGTGACGACCGCGCTCTTCGTGCTGCTCGGCAGCCCACTGCTGTTCGCCCCGCGCAGTTGGGCCATGGCGGCGCTCAGGCTCCATTGCCGGACCGAGCTTTGGCTGCTCAAGCACATCGTGGGCTTGGACTACGAGGTGCGCGGTCTCGACAAGCTGCCCAAGGGGCCCTGCCTCGTCGCCTCCAAGCATCAATCGGCATGGGAGACCTTCGCGCTCATCCCGCTGTTCCGCGATCCCACCCTCCTGATGAAGCGTGAGCTGTTCTGGATCCCATTCCACGGCTGGTTCTCCTACAAGTTCGGGATGATTCCCGTGGACCGCGACAAGGGACCGACGGCGCTTCGCCGCATGCTCCACGCGGCCCAGGAACGAATCGCGTCTGGACGTGAAATCATTTTGTTCCCGGAAGGAACACGTCGCCCGCCGGGCGCGCCCCCCGACTACAAGACCGGCATCGTCCTCCTTTACAACGCGCTCAAGGTGCCGTGCGTCCCCGTAGCGCTCAACTCCGGCGTGTTCTGGCCGCGGCGAAGCTGGCTGAGAAAACCGGGAAAAGTGGTGGTGGAGATCCTCGATCCGATCCCGCCGGGCCTACCGAAGGTGGAGTTCTTGAGCCGCCTTGAAGGGGCGATCGAGACCGCCTCGAACCGCTTGTTGGCCGAGGCAAAGGCCGCGCCCCAAGCCCGTTAACTCCTTGGTAACACTTAAAAGCTTGACGCGCTCAGGAGCAAAGTTCATCATTTGTTCCAGAAGATTCGTGATCGACGGCGTCTTGAATTTGTCATCGGTCAACCCATTTCAGGTATGGTCGACTGGTTAACGGGACGGGATTTCCGATGTGGACGAGCCAAGCAGACGCCGCTGAGACAGCCCCTTGGGGGCCGGCCGACGAGCCTGCGCTGGTCTGTGCGGAAGCCGCCTTCGCCCAAGCCTTCCATTATTGGCGTGGCGCCTCCGGCCGCCGCTATCTCCACAGCGTCTATACGCTCGTGGGCTGCCCGGCCCTGCCCCAGGCCAACTACATTCTCGTCCGCCGCCATGAGGACGGCACCCGCGAGGCACTTGCCTTCGGTGACACCAAGGACGACGCGATCTCCCTCAACCTTGCCCATCTCCGCCATGAGGGAGCGAAGTGCGGCGCCAACGAGGTGCATGTCCACCTCCTGGCTGACACGGCTCATGACCGCGCTTTGGTCGAGGCGGACCTCACCGCCGCCCATATGCGCCGGCGCACGGCCAAGGCCGCGTAGGCGGCATTTCCAGCGATCTGATGTGTCGTGTGTCGCCCGAACTTGATCCGGGCATCCATGCCGTTGCGCCTGGCGGGCTGAAGCGGCCGTGAATGGATTGCCGGGTCAAGCCCGGCAATGACGAAGAAGCAAGAGGAGCCTTAGTTGCGGGAGAGCCGCTCGAGCCGCTGCTGCATGGCGAGAAGCTCGGCCTTGAGCGTGTCGATATCGTCCCCGCTCGGCTTGGCGTTCTTAAGCTTGGCCTTCTGCCCCTCCGGCTCTTGAGCCTCGTGCGCATTGGGCCCTTCGGCACCTGAGAAGGGCGTGAACATGCCGAGCGCCCGCTCGAAGGTCTCGAAATTCTTCCGCACCTGCTCCTGCATCGCATCGAACGCCGCCGTGCCGAAGGCACTGGCGAAACGGCGCCGATACTGCTCTTGCTGCTTGGTCAGCGAGTCGAGGCTGAACTCAAGATAGCTCGGCACAAGTTTCTGCATGCTGTCGCCGTAGAAGCGGATCAGCTGGCGCAAGAAACCGATAGGCAGAAGATTGGTGCCTCTGCTTTCCTGTTCCACGATGATCTGGGTGAGCACAGCATGGGTCAGGTCTTCGCCGGTCTTCGCGTCGTAGACCACGAAGTCCCGCTCGCCCCGCACCATTTCGGCGAGGTCCTCCAGAGTCACATACGTGCTTGTGTCGGTATTGTAGAGCCTGCGGTTGGCGTATTTCTTGATAATGACCGGCCGGCTCTCTTGGTCCGCGTCCCTAGCCACGTGTCTTTCGCTCCTACGCTCAGGGCCCCGCGCCTGGGCTACTCTATGCCGCACCTGCGAAGATAATTAGCACGTTCCTTGTGCAAAGCACCAGAGCTTTGCCAGAAGGCTTAACGGGCCTGGTTGGGCTTTCCCAACGGAAATCACTAGGGTATGACCTTGGCTCCTTAGGGGAATGGAGAATTCAGTAATGAAAGCGGATGATATCGTCATTGTCGCCGCGGCGCGGACGCCGGTCGGATCGTTCAACGGTTCGCTGGCGAGCCTGCCGGCTCACGAGCTGGGCAAGATCGTGATCGACGCGGCAATGGAGCGGGCGAAGCTGAAGCCCGAAGATGTGAACGAGGTGATCCTCGGGCAGGTCCTTACGGCGGCGCAGGGACAGAACCCGGCGCGCCAGGCCTCGATCAATGCGGGCATTCCCATCGAGAGCCCGGCCTGGGGCCTGAACCAGGTGTGCGGCTCGGGGCTCCGTGCCGTCGTTGCCGGCGCGCAGCAGATCACGCTCGGCGCGAGCGATATCGTCATCGCCGGTGGTCAGGAGAGCATGAGCCAGTCGGTCCACGCCGCGCATCTCAGGAACGGCGTGAAGATGGGCAATCTCGATATGATCGATACGATGATCAAGGACGGCCTGTGGGACATCTTCAACGGTTATCATATGGGCGTCACCGCAGAGAACGTCGCCAAGAAGTGGCAGATCACCCGCGAGGAGCAGGACAAGTTCGCCGTCGCCTCCCAGAACAAGGCCGAGGCTGCCAGGAAGGCCGGCAAGTTCAAGGACGAGATCGTCCCCGTCACTATCAAGACCCGCAAAGGGGACATCGTCGTCGATCAGGACGAGTACATCCGTGAGGGGGCGACCCTCGAAGGAGTCGCCAAGCTGAGACCGGCCTTCGACAAGGAGGGCACCGTCACCGCGGGCAACGCCTCTGGCATCAATGACGGCGCCGCCGTCGTCGTGCTGATGACCGCAGACGAAGCCAAGAAACGCGGCTTGAAGCCTTTGGCCCGCATCGCCTCCTGGGCGCAAGCCGGCGTCGATCCGGCCGTCATGGGCTCAGGCCCGATTCCTGCCTCCCGCAAGGCGCTCGAGAGAGCCGGCTGGACGGTCAAGGATCTCGACCTCGTCGAAGCCAACGAGGCCTTCGCCGCGCAAGCCTGCGCCGTGAACAAGGATCTCGGCTGGGACACGGACAAGGTCAACGTCAACGGCGGCGCCATCGCCATCGGTCACCCGATCGGCGCGTCAGGCGCCCGCGTCCTGGTCACCCTGCTGCACGAGATGCAAAAGCGGGACGCCAAGAAGGGCCTCACCACGCTGTGCATCGGCGGCGGCATGGGCATCGCCATGTGCGTCGAGCGCGCTTAGCGGCTGTAAGCTCGGAGTTTGGTTTCCGCGTGGGGCGGCCTGAAGCCGCCCGCACGTGGGGATCGTGATTGCCAAAGAAGCCGGCGCCAACGATGCGCCAAGGGAGGAAGCTATGGGAAGGGTGGCTCTGGTCACTGGAGGAACGCGCGGCATCGGTGCCGCCTGCTGCAAGGCGCTCAAAGAGGCGGGCTACAATGTCGCCGCCAACTATGGCGGCAATGACGACGCGGCCAACGCCTTCAAGAAGGAGACCGGCATCCCGGTGTTCAAATGGGACGTCGGCGACTACCAGGCCTGCGAGCAGGGCGTAATCGCCGTTGAGAACGAGGTCGGCCCTGTCGAGGTGCTGGTCAACAATGCCGGCATCTCCCGCGACGCCATGCTCCAGAAGATGACCCACGAGCAGTGGAGCCAAGTCATCCGCACCGATCTCGATTCCGTGTTCAACATGACGCGGCAGGTGATCAACGGCATGCGCGAGCGGAGCTTCGGCCGCATCATCTCGATCTCCTCGATCAACGGCCAGCAAGGTATGCTGGGTCTGTCCAACTATTGCTCGGCGAAAGCGGGCATGATCGGCTTCACCCGGGCGGTGGCGCTGGAGGGCGCGCGCAAGGGCGTGACCGCGAATGCCATCGCCCCCGGCTACGTGGCGACCGAGCTTCTGTCGGGCGTCTCCGAGAAAGTGATGGAAGCGATCGTGGGCCAGATCCCGGTGGGTCGTCTCGGCGAAGCGGAAGAAGTTGCCCGCTGTGTGGTGTTCCTGGCCGCCGACGAGTCGGCCTGGATCACCGGCTCGACGCTCACCATCAACGGCGGCCAGCTCATGGACTAGGGGCGCAGTTAGGGAAGAGGAATGTTGAGTCGAGCGGATCCGATTCGTTGCGTGAGTAAGGCGCGTCTTAGGCTGGGGATCGTGGCTTGCCTAAGCGTGCTAGCGGGCTGCTCGACATCATCCACCGTAGGCAAAGTGCAGGATCTGGGGGACGGGACTTACAGCGTCGGCATCCGCAACGCGAGTTTGGCGGACAAGGTCAAGGCTTCGAACGACGCCGTCGAGGCCGCCGGGGAATATTGCCACGCGAGGGGGCAAAAGCTGCAAATCGTGCCGGGCTCCGGCGACAACGTGAAATTTCGCTGCACTGGCTCGGCTGAACCTACCTTGAGTAAACCTGCCAATACCCAGGGCGCTCAATAGAAGCGCCACGCATCGGCTGGGTGATAGGCCTTAAGGCTCCCAGCCTTGGGGGGCGAGCTCGAAGCCGGCGAAGTCGAAGCCCGGCGCCACGGTGCAGCCCACCAAGGTCCAGGCCCCTAAGCTCCGCGCGCTTTGCCACGCGCGCGCCGGCACCAGCCCTTGCGGGTGCTCGCCCTGCAACAGGTTCGGGCCGAGCCTGTATTCGTGACGCGTGCCGGATTCGTCCGCCACTTCCAGCATCAGTGGCGCACCCCCATACCAGTGCCACATCTCGGCCACGTCGACCCGGTGCCAGCGGGATACCTCGCCGACTTTCAGCAGAAACAGGATCGCGGTGGAGTGCGGACGGCCCTTATGGCCGGGCTCGTCCTTGAACGTCTCCCGGTACCAGCCGCCCTCCGGGTGCGGCTCGAGCTTCAGATGCGCGATGACCTCGTCCGCGGTGAGGGGCTCGGCCATCTTAGAACCTGTCCTTCCGTGACCTGACCTCGCCGAACACCGCATCGAGTGCCTGCCCCTCCATGCCGAGTCGGTGCTGGATGGCGGCGCTCGACGGCCGCAAGAACGGATTGGTGGCAAGCTCAAGGCCGATCGTGGTCGGCAGCGATGGCAGGCCTTTCGCATCATTCTCGGCCACTTCCTTCGCGCGCGCCTGCAGCGCTTCGTTCTCCGGCTCCACGGTGAGCGCGAAGCGGCAATTGGCGCCTGTGTACTCATGGCCGCAATAGACCTCCGTCTCCGGCGGCAGCGCGGCGAGCTTCGACAGCGACGACCACATGGTCGGCGCATCGCCTTCGAGCAGCCTGCCGCAGCCGACCGAGAACAGCGTGTCGCCGACGAACACGACAGCGTCGTCCGGGAAATAGTAGCTGACATGGCCGCGCGTATGCCCCGGCGTCTCGATCACGCGGCCCTTGGCATTACCCACGGCAACCGCGTCGCCTTCCTTCACCTCAACATCGAGGCCGGGGATCAGGCCTGCCTCCCGCGCCGGGCCGTAGACCGTGCAACCGGTCTTCTTCTTCAAGGCTTCCACCCCCGCCGTGTGGTCAGCGTGGTGGTGGGTGATGAGGATGTCCGTCAGCGTCCAGCCCTTGTCTTGCAGGGCCGCCAGGATCGGGTCGGCCTCTGGCGCGTCGATGGCCGCCGTGGCACCGGTCTCAGGGTCGTGGATCAGGACGCCGTAATTGTCGGCCCGTGTGGGAAATTGATAGATCTCAAGCTTCGCCATCACGCTCTCTTCTTTGTCTGTTTCGTTAGTCTTGTTTGTAAGGTCTTGGGGGCCGGGACCGTAACACCCGGGCGGCGCGGCTTAAACCCGGGCGTGCGGGACTTGAGAACGAACTCTAAACGCAGGAGCGTGACAATTCAGCCATGCATCTCGACGCAATCGACCTGAAGGATTTCTACTCGCGCCCGCTGGGGCGGATGGTGCGCCGCCTGCTCAGGGCCCGCATCAGAACGCGGTGGGTCGACCTGAGGGGCATGCGCGTTTTTGGCCTCGGCTACGCGACGCCTTATCTCGGCGAATTCCGCGGCGAGGCGCAAACGCTCGGCGCCCTGATGTCGGCAGGGTTCGGCGCCCTGCCGTGGCCTCCAAGCGGTCCCTCGCTCACGGCGCTGGTGGACGAGATGGAGCTTCCCTTGGACGACGAGGCCGCCGACCGCATCCTCCTGGTGCACATGCTGGAATGGTCCGAGCGGTCACGCACACTGCTGCGCGAAATCTGGCGCGTGCTCGACCCGAGCGGCAGGCTCTTGATCGTCGTGCCCAACCGGCGGGGCCTGTGGGCGCGGGTCGACACCACGCCGTTCGGCTTTGGCAGCCCGTTCAGCCGCTCGCAGCTCACCACGCTTCTCAAAGACGCCATGTTCCAGCCCGAGGGCTGGCACTACGCGCTCTACATGCCGCCGTTCAACTGGCGCATCCTCACGCGCTGGCCAACCTTCTGGGAACGGCTCGGGCTCATCTTGTGGCCCACCTTCTCCGGCGTGATCGTGGTGGAAGCGACGAAGCAGGTCTACGCGGCGATGCCGGTGCGGGAACTGGAGCGGAAGACTCGCCGCCGTATCGTGCCGGTGCCCGCCGGCGCGGTGACGCCACGCGCGTCAGCGCGAAAGCAGAAACACCGCCTGCTCGCCGAATAGGTTCTGGGCGAACAGCGGCATGGCGACGAGCTTGGTACCGTAGGCATTGAGCGCGATGGCGCGCTCCACCTTGGCGCCGATCTCGTCGCACAGCGCGATGAAATCCTTGATCGTGCAAAAGTGAATGTTGGGCGTCTCGTACCAACTCTCCGGCAGATTGTCGGTGCGCGGCATGTGCCCGCCAAACATCAATTGGGTGCGCACCCGCCAGTGGCCGAAATTCGGAAACGACACCACCGCCCGCTTGCCGATGCGGAGCAGCTGCTCCAGCACATGACGCGGGGAGTAGGTCGCCTGGATGGTCTGCGACAGGATCGCGTAGTCGAAAGCGAGATCAGGGTAATAGGCGAGGTCGGTGTCGGCGTCGCCTTGGATCACCGCAAGCCCTTGCGCCACGCAGGAGTTCACGCCCGCCTGGCTGAGCTCGATGCCACGCCCGTCGACGCCGTGCTTCTCGGCGAGAATGCGGAGCAGTACGCCGTCGCCGCAGCCAATATCGAGCACGCGCGAGCCCGGCTTCACCATCTCGGCGATAAGCAGAAGGTCGACGCGGCTCGTCTCGGTCGGCCGCACGCTGCGGGGATTGACGGGCGCGTCCATGCTCACCCGCCCGCGCCCGGAAATTTGACGCCGCGCTGGCGCGCCGCCGCGGAAAGGAAGCCGCGCACCGTGTCGAACAGCTCGGGCTCGTGCAGCAGGAAGGCGTCATGGCCCTTGTTCGACTCGATCTCGACGAAGCTGACATTGGCGGCGACCGCGTTCAACGCGTGCACCACCTCGCGGCTCTCCTCGGTCGGGAACAGCCAGTCCGATGTGAACGACACGAGGCAGAAGCGCGTCTTGGTGCCGACGAACGCATTGGCGAGCACCCCGCCATGGTCCGCAGCGATGTCGAAATAGTCCATGGCGCGCGTGATGTAGAGATAAGAGTTGGCGTCGAACCGGTCGACGAAGCTCATGCCCTGGTGGCGCAGATAGCTCTCCACCTGGAAGTCGGCGTCGAAGCCGAAGGTGACCTTCTCGCGATCCTGAAGGTTGCGGCCGAACTTGTCGTGCAGCGCATGGTCGGACAGATAGGTGATGTGCGCGGCCATGCGGGCCACGGCGAGACCTTTGCGCGGGCTCTTGCCTTCTTCCAGATAGCGGCCCTCGCACCAGTCGGGGTCGGCCATCACCGCCTGGCGGCCGACCTCGTGGAAGGCGATGTTCTGCGAGGAGTGGCGCGCCGCGCAGGCGATCGGCACCGCGGAGAACACGCGGTCCTTGTAGGTCGCAGCCCATTCCAGCACCTGCATGCCGCCCATGGAGCCGCCGGTCACGCAGAGCACTTGATCGACGCCGAGATGGTCAAGCAGGCGCGCTTGCGCCCGCACCATGTCGCGCACGGTGATGACGGGGAAGTCGGGCCCGTAGGGGCGCCCGGTCACCGGGTTGAGCGAGCTCGGGCCCGTGGAGCCCATGCACCCGCCGATGACGTTGGGGCAGAGCACGAAATAGCGGTCGGTATCGATCGGCTTACCTGGACCGACCATGGTCTCCCACCAGCCGGGCTTGCCGGTCACGGGATGGAGATTGGCGACATGCTGGTCGCCGGTGAGCGCATGGCAGACGAGAACGAGGTTCGACTTGTCGGCGTTCAGCGTACCGTAGGTCTGGTAGGCGATGGTGAGCGGCGCGAGCGTACCCCCGCAATCGAGCGGCAGGGGCTCGCTTGCCGGGAAATGCACGATCTCGCTTTGGGGATTGGTCGTCTGCTCCCGCCGCTTGAGATCGGCAAAGCTCTCCGCCGTCGGGGTCTCGCTCATCCGTCCGTCCAACTCACTCGCAAACCTATGTCCGTCGCGCCGGGGCCCGTTTGGAGCGCCCGAAAGCCACGTCTCGAACCAAAGAGGTCACCCTAACCCGAAATTATACAATGCCGGGTTAGCTATGACCTCTTCCTTGAAAGTCAATCTTTTCTTTGCCTTGGCCTCTGGAATAGCCCTATGAGAGGCCCTTCGCAAAGTTCGCCGCTCAAAGGAGCAGACCAATGGCCGCCAAACGTGGGCCGATCCCGCGTCCAGGCATTCTCGACATCGCGCCCTACGTCCCGGGGACGAGCGCGCTGCCTGGTGACGGAAAGGTCATCAAGCTCTCGTCCAACGAGACGCCGCTGGGCCCTTCGCCCAAAGCGGTCGAAGCCTATCTGGCGGAAGCCCCGCACCTGTCGCGCTACCCTGACGGCTCGGCCCGGCCCTTGCGCGAGGCCTTGGCCAAGCTTTACGGGCTCGATGCCGCCCGCATCGTCTGCGGTGCGGGCTCCGACGAGCTGCTCAATCTCTTGGCTGCCGTCTATCTCGGCCCGGGCGACGAGGCGATCTACTCCGAGCACGGCTTTTTGGTCTACAAGATCGCCATTCTGGCACACGGCGCGACGCCGATGGTAGCGCCTGAGCGCGACCTCACTGCCGATGTCGACGCCATTTTGGCGCGAGTCAGCAATGCCACGCGCATGGTGTTCATCGCCAATCCTAACAACCCGACCGGAACCTACCTCTCCTTCGACGAGGTGAAGCGGCTCCATGCCGGCTTGCCCGAGCATGTCATCCTCGTGCTCGACGCCGCTTACGCGGAATATGTGCGCGCCAACGACTACGAGGCCGGTATCGAGCTGGTGGCGACCACCCAGAACACGGTGATGACGCGGACCTTCTCCAAGATCTACGGGCTGGCGGCGCTGCGGCTCGGCTGGGCCTACTGCCCGGCCCCGATCGCCGACGCCCTGAACCGCATCAGAGGTCCGTTCAATGTCACCGGGCCGTCGATCGCCGCCGGCGTCGCCGCGCTTGCCGACCCGAAACACCTGCAACAAGCCGTCGAGCACAATACGGTGTGGCGCGGCCGCATGGCCGAGGCGCTTGAGCGCATCGGCTTGCGCGTTACGCCGAGCGCCGCCAACTTCCTTCTGGTGCATTTCCCACGAGACAGTGGCAAGTCGGCGCGCGCCGCCGACGCGTACCTGCATGAGCGCCGCATCATCTTGAGGCGCGTGGAGGAGTACGGCTTCCCCGATGCGCTGCGGATGACCGTCGGCACCGAGGACGAGAACCGCGCGGTGATCGAGGCGCTCTCCGCCTTCATGGGCGCCGCATGACCGAGCCGCTGTTCGACACGCTGGCCATTATCGGCCCCGGCTTGATCGGCTCCTCGATCATGCGCGCCGCGCGCGCGCATGGCGCCGTGCGCGCGGTCGTAACATCTGCCCGTTCGCCGCAGACGCGCCAACGCGTCGTCGAACTCGGCATTGCCGACAAGGTCGTCGAGACCAACGCACAAGCCGTCGAAGGTGCCGATCTCATCATTGTCTGCGTGCCCGTCGGCGTTTGCGGCGCCGTGGCCGACGAGATAGCGCCGCATCTCAAAGCCGGCGCGATCGTCTCCGATGTCGGATCGGTGAAGGGGGCGATCGTGCGGGATATGGGCCCGCATCTGCCGGACAATGTGCATTTCGTGCCGGCCCATCCGGTCGCGGGCACCGAGCACTCAGGCCCCGACGCAGGCTTCGCCGAATTGTTCGAGAATCGCTGGTGCATTCTGACGCCGCCCGAGGGGACCGACGCGCAAGCGGTGAAACGGCTCGCCTCGTTCTGGAGCTTGCTCGGCGCCAACGTCGAGATCATGACGCCAGAGCATCACGACCTGGTGCTCGCCGTCACCAGCCATCTGCCGCATCTGATCGCCTACACCATCGTCGGCACAGCGGACGAGTTGGAGACGGTGACCCGCTCCGAGGTCCTCAAATTCTCGGCCGGCGGCTTCCGCGACTTCACCCGCATCGCCGCCTCGGATCCGACGATGTGGCGCGACATCTTCCTCGCCAACAAGGATGCGGTGCTCGAAATGCTCGGGCGCTTCAACGAGGACGTCGCGGCTCTGACCAAGGCCATCAGGAACGGTAACGGCGACGCGCTGTTCGAGCAGTTCACCCGCACCCGCGCCATCCGCCGCGGCATCATCGAAGCGGGGCAAGACACGCCGGACGCCGATTTCGGCCGCCCTCACGGCCACGAGGACTAGCGCGTCCGGGGAATGCCCAGATAGCGCGTGGTGCCTCTGCGGATGAAGCGGGTCGGGATCTTGCCGCGCAGAAAATGATCCAAGCGGGCGAAGAAGCCGACCGGATAGCGAAATTTGGGCCTCTTTGCCTCCAACGCATCGGCGATGACCAGCGCAACTTCCTTCGGGTCCCGCGCCGTGTTGGCCTCGTGCCGGTCGGCCCCGCGAAACACCTGCTCGAGCCAAGGAAGATATTCGCTGTCCTCGGGCAGGATGCGGGGCGTGCCCCGCCAGATCTCGGTACGATAGGGGCCTGGCTCGACGAGGATGACGTCGATGCCGAAACCGTCGAGCTCGAAGGCGATCGACTCGGCCCAGCCCTCGAGCGCCCATTTCGAGGCGCAGTAGATCGAGTTTGCCGGCTGACCGGCGAACGCCCCTTGGCTTGAGACCAGGACGATACGGCCGCGTCGCTGCGCGCGGAACGTCGGCAGGAGCGCGCGCGTCAGCGCCAGCACGCCGAAGAAGTTCGTTTCCATCACCCGCCGGATCTCGGCCTCGGGGATATCCTCATGCGCCCCGGCAACGGCTACCCCGGCATTGTGCACGACCGCGTCGAGCGCATTGCCGGTCTCAGCCAAAACGGCGGCCACCGCGGCCTCGATCGACGCGAGGTCTGTGACGTCGAGTTGCCCAATGGTGACTTGGCTCTCGAGGCCCGCCTTCTTCAGGGCGCGCTCAAGGGGCGCCTTCTTCGCTAAATCTCGCATGGTGGCGAACACGCGCCAGCCTCTTGCGGCGAGGATCTCGGTCGTGACCCGCCCAAAACCTGTCGATGTTCCCGTAATGAGTGCCGTCGGCATTCATCCTCCCGCCGGCCGCGCCGCCGGTTTCCTTTTGTCAGTACAGGACATGTTAATCGAGAAGCGGCAACCTGTTGCCGATTTGTTACAGACACCTTTCCTGACCAGTTTTACCTTTGGCTCCTCACCTTTAGGGGCAGGGGTTCTCATATGACTTGCGATAGCGCCAGTGACACGGCCGGCCGTGAGCCATCGATTCTTCGGCGTCAGAGCTTGCTCATGACCTGGCGCTACATGTCAGCCAATGTCCTTCTCCTGCTCGGCTCGGTCTCGCTGTTGCTCGGCGGGCTGGCGCCGTTTGCAGTCATCGCCGTGGCCATGGTCGTAGCCTCGTTCGCCGACGAGGCGAGCGGCGACGATCGCACCACTTTGAGCGACAGCGCCCGTGCCTTCTGCAACTTCAATCTGTACTTGTCGCTTCCTCTGATCTGCCTTTTGGCGGTTCTCCTTGCCCTTTTCCCGGCGGGTCACCCAAACCTCATCGAGTGGATCGGCGCGTTGTGGGTGACGGGCTATCTCTTTGCGCTGGTCGGCGCCACGGTCGCGCATGAGCTTACTCATCGGCCCAACAAGCTGGCCCGGCTGGTCGCGCAAGTCCTGCTCGGCTTCACCGGCAACGCATCCTTCGCCATCTACCATGTTCACGTCCATCACCGGCAGGTCGGTACCTATAACGACGCTTCGACGGCGCGGCGCGGGGAACGCTTGCGCACCTTTGTGGCGCGGGCTCTCGTCCAGCAGTTCGCCCAGGCCGCACACGTCGAGGCGGCGCGCCTGCGCCGCAAGGGCCTGCACGTATGGTCGTGGCACAACCGGCTGATCCAGGCGCACCTCGCGCCGCTGTCGATCCTCGTGCTTGCGCTGATCATCGGGGGGCCCGCCGGCCTCTTGGCGATCTTCCTCGCCGGCCTGCTCGGGCGCCTATTCCACGAGCTCATCAACTATGTGCAGCATTTTGGGTTGGTGCGCGTCGAGAATACGCCCATCCGCCCGCATCACAGCTGGGACAGCTACCGGACGATCTCCAACATCCTGCATTACAATCTGCCGCGTCACTCCGACCATCACATGTTCGCCACCAAGCCGTTTTGGCAGCTGGACGCACCGGATAACGCCCCGATGTTGCCCTACGGCTACCAGACCATGGCGTTCATCGCGCTTACGCCCCCGCTCTGGCGGCGGATCATGCGGGAGCTGTTGGTGGACTGGGACAAGAACTTTGCCAGCGATGCCGAGCGCGAGATTGTGCGTGCGCGCGGCTGGGAAGGCCTCGCTTAACGACGTCGCGCATGGGGCGTGCGGTTTCGGATCACCGCGTCTACTGATCCCGTCATGCGCCGCGACGTGTTCTTGAACAACAAGAAGGCGGTGCTGGAAGTGCTCGGCCACTTTTGCGAATGTGGTCTTAGCCGGGCCGGCTGACGGCACGGCCAGTTTCAAGGCTCATGCCCACTACCTGACTCAACGGGGGAGTGACTTGATCAAATATCTGAGCCAACTCATACAAAACTACCTAGACGCCTGGACGAGCAGCATTTTCAAGACCGGAAAGGACGGGCGCAAACTGTTCTTTCCGAGGGGGGTATTGGGCCGCGGTTACGTCATTGCCTCGGAGCAGGACTACGAACGCCTAGTGCGGCAAACCAAGGCCCTTTGCGTCATCGGGGTGGTTCTGGGGATTGGCTTCACGACGCTAGCTGTCCTCCTAGAGAGGTACCTCGCGCTCTTCATCGGCGCAGCGGTTCTACTACTTCTCTACCACATTGCTGTGGTCCCATATCTTGTGCGTGGCATGCAGCCTTCCGACGAAAGGTTGTCGCTGAAAGGGGCCTACACCTCCGAGGCAATTACGCTCAGGCCGGCTCACCTGTGGTGGCTTGAAATTGGCTTGCTTGTCGGTGTCGGTGTCGGTGTCGTCACGCTCATCGTCGACCCAGCTAACTGGCTCACCGCGCTCGTCTTGATCGTCCTTTGTGGTTTCCTCGCGGCCTTTGGTATGTGGATGATCATCCTGCGGCGGCGTGCGAGCAGTCAGGAGGCGCCAAATTCATGACATGGGGACGGCCATGCGGCCACGCGTTGACGACCGCACGTCCTAGATCGGAGCAAAGTCAGGACAGGGCGCTACATGACTGAGCTTTGGGTATTCGGCTACGGCTCGCTCATGTGGCGGCCGGGCTTTCCCTTCGCGGCACAGGCGCCTGGCCTCCTGAAAGGCGCCCACCGCGCGCTCTGCGTCTATTCCATCTTCTATCGCGGCACGCGCGAGCAACCGGGTCTCGTGCTCGGGCTCGACCATGGCGGTGCCTGCCGCGGAGTCGCCTTCCGCGTGACTGAAGGCGCGGAAGAGGAGACCGTCGCCTATTTGCGCGAGCGCGAGCAGGTCACCGCAGTCTATCGCGAGACTTACAGAAACGTGCGCCTGCTCGACGGGTCAGGGCGCAACATCACGGCCTTGACCTACCTCGCCGATCCCAATCACGAGCAATATGCCGGCGGGCTCAGCCTCGAGGAGCAGCTTCACATCGTGCGGACCCGCCAAGGCGAAACCGGAACGAACGCCGAGTACGTGCTGAATACGGTGCGGCACCTGGAGGAAGAAGGCGTGCATGACGCCGCGCTTGCACGCCTCGCCGCGCACCTTGCCGGCGGCGGCGAGACCTAGCCGGCTGGCTTTGCCGGCTTCTGGTCGGAAGCTTCCTTGTGCAGCTCGGGCCTGCCGAAGAAGTAGCCTTGCATGTAGGACACGCCGGCCTTCTCGAGGAGCTGCACGGTCTTCTCATCGCCGACCCATTCGCCAACGGTGACGACGCCGAAGCTGCGGGCCAGGTCGATCAGCGTGCATACGAACATCTCGTCTTCGGCGTCCGTGCCG
>Ga0307436_1000625_pt1 | contig 16640 bp, 16 predicted proteins | sample SalMarWE160440MG_FD_202513 | JGI IMG/M metagenome (GOLD analysis project Ga0307436, IMG submission 202513) | Salt marsh sediment microbial communities from the Plum Island Ecosystem LTER, Massachusetts, United States - WE1604-40 | ecosystem: Environmental > Aquatic > Marine > Intertidal zone >...
GTGCCGCATTTACTAAATTAAATCCTCCGGCTGCAAATTCGTAAATTGAACTCAGCGCAATTATCATGCTTGCACATATTAGTGAGATAATAATTATTCTTACATCTTTAATATCATTAATAAATGAAAAGAATATATAAGCGATAATAAAAAAGATCGACTGTCTTGCCATCATTATTACTCCCGCGAAGAAATGTTGGGAGAATATTGAGGTAAATATCATGGAAAAATAGTAAAGTGATAAAAAGACAATTACAGGTTTTGGAATTTTGGGATATTTTGAAAACTCAAAACCGTACTTTTTTATGAAAAGAAATGCAAGAAGGATAAAATTGACTAAATGAACAAACAATCTCAAAGTAGTACCGAAATCGCTTACAATCGTTAAAAGTGATACTATCATTATTCCAATCAGCAATCTTTCCCCATACATATACAGAAATATAGTTAATATTACTGCACCTATACCTAACAAAAGGTAATTTGTCAGAAGCACAGCTATCAAGATGCTTACTGACAATAACGGTACTAATAAATTTTTCTCTACAGTATATTCCGGGCGATAGATATAATTCATTTACAACTAAGTTTATCTATTGATTCTGTATTTCGTCTTTGCTTAAAATACCTAGACCAGATAGAAAATCAGTAACACTATTTTCGATTTCCTCTATTGTGATTTGATGAATACATTCCTGACTGGGACAATTAATACCGCCTAAAGTAAAACAGACCTTCTCTTCTTTAGCGGTACAAGATAATTTTTTCTGATAATATTTGTGATATTTACCAAATGGTAAAGAGAATTTAGGATTGGTCGGACCATAAATGGTGAATGTAGGTTTTCCTAAGAGGTTTGCTATATATATTGGACCGGAATCATTTGAAATAAATACACTTGCTGTTTTTATTTTATCTATTAACTCATTTATTGTGTTTGTGATTTGGAATTCCAATCCTAATGAATTTAATTCATCTACAATATCTTCTTCAATAAAATCCGGAGGTGAAATAATACTAACTTCATATTTGGTATTTAGTCTATATGCAAGTTTAATAAATTTTCGCAAACTCCATTCCTTTGCTTTTCTTATAGCGAAGGGATGAACAACTATTTTATCTTTCTTATTAAACATTTTTTCAAACTCGTACGTATAACCATTAAACTCGGGCTTTACCTTTCTAAGTACATCTAAATAAATATCCATATAATGAGGCACTTTTCTTATCGGTACGAAGATAGAATATAAATTTTCAAAATATGGAAGGTTCGTTCCAATAATTTGTCTTGCCCCGGTATTTAATAACAGTGATGCAGATGCCGGATTTCCTGTTAAATCAAAAATAATCTCCGGATTTAATTCTTTCACAACTTTTCTGTTGCTCTTTTTAGCAAATCTTCTCTGGAAAATAAATTCAGTCTTATCAAGTGTGACAATATTATCTCTGTTATATTTTATTTCAAGTATTCTTTTTGTTTCGGGATAACTTATAATCGTTACTTTAAAATCATTATAACATTTATAAATTCCACCGATAGCGGGAATACAGAAAACCGTATCTCCTAATCTGTGAAGACAAATAATAACCAGTCGCCCCGTGTTGTTTTTGCCTTTTCTGCTAATACTTTTTAGGATTTTTATCAACAGCTTTGCGACGTACAAAAAAAGTATATCAAAAAACCGAATCTTTGCCAGTACAGGAGTTATCTTAAATGAACGATCTTTATTCTTGTGAAAATTTCTTTCTTTATATGGATCCAATTTATTTTTTCGGTATCTATTTATTAATTAATATTCCGATTTGGTGATCTGTTTATTCTTTTAAGCATCAATATTTTAATACTAACTTTAATTGAATTCTTCAGTTAAATATTTTCTGATTGTACTCTTATTTTCATCAAATAATTCAATAATGGATAGGACTGTAAAAATATTATAAATCGCTTTTTTTCTATAACGATTTAATTCACTACTATGTTCTATATTAATGTACTTCTTAATTGTTTTAGATTCATTAATCATTTCCTTAATGCATCTGGATATTGTGGAGTCTTCATAAGTTGATGGATCTCCTTCGAAAAATGTTGATTTTAGTTTTCGTTTTAAAAATACCGGAATACGGGGATATATATGATAAACGATAAAAAGAAAAAGCTTTCCCTTAACAGAAGTTATGGACGATTTAAAATTTGTATACTTTAATGCTGTTACTTCGGGTGAATAACTTTCCAAAAGTTTTCTGAATGTTTTGTGTCTTACCTTAGATTCATCCGAACAATTCATAATGTAATCAAAGAACGGAATAGACCAATATGGTGAAACATTCCAGAAATAATTTCTATGTCTGTCTTCACCCTGGTATGCATATTTAAATGGTTTTTCATGAATTCTAAAATGAATATATTTTTGTTGCAAATCATTTTCCGGAAATAAAGAAACAATCTTCTTAATGCCTTCAAATAGATCTGCCTTTTTAACTCCTGTCAATTTTACTACCTGGTCTATTGGTATAATTGCATGTTCATTAATAATGTATTCGGTTAGTTCATCAATGCTTCTGAATTTTTTAATCGGTCTGTCTATTGTAAATATCAATTTATCACCATTGTCACCGGTAAAAAAATTTATATCATTGCCAAAAACTTTTTGTATCTCTTTATAAAAAGGAATAATTCCTGCCATGTATAGTGAATTCATCCCTTCTTTTACTTTTAAAAGATTATAAATATCCGCACCGGTTGGTGGAAAAACATCGAATAACTTCCAATCAAGATTTAATAAATCGGCTATCTGTCCAGCTATAACAACTTCCTCTTTTGTATAACCTGATATGTAATTCATTGTAACTGCAGTGTAAGAACTTTTATTTTGATTCAGACATGCAGCAATAGCTCTTGAGTCCAGACCACCGCTAACAGCAACTATGTTTTTATCTGTACCTTTCAATCTATTTATTACAGCCTCGTGGAATAAATTTGATATGTTTGTTAGATTCTCTTCAAAATTTCTTTTTCTATATTTCCTGACCTCAAAATTGAATTCGTGAATTGTTTCTACACTCACATTTGAGGATTCAATTTTAATTAATGACCCTGGTCGCAGATGATTTACATTTTCCAAAATTGTATACTTGCCAAGCATGTAACCCAACAATAAGAATTGAGAAATGGCTAACCTGTTAAAACTACTTTCCCCACTTATAGCTTTTATAAATTGAAGATACCTTGATACAATTATTCCATCTTCTGAAATATTGTAATAAAGTGGTAGGCGACCGTAAATATCATTTAGGATGTAAATATTCCCATTAATGCTAATTATATATATAATAAAATCACCGTCAGTATTTCTTAGCCAGTTTGATATTTTTCTGTTATAGTTATTGTTAATTATATCTTCAAGCAGTTCTGATATTTCATCTTTAACTATTTCTAATTCTTTATTGTAAATTTTCCCTTCAATTATAATTGTGAAGTTATTATCATCAATGACCCTGATCGGGTATTCCTTATATTTATTCCAACCAATAAAGAGGTTTTCTTCTTGTCTGAAGATATGACTTGTGTAATGGCTTAAAGTATTTAAATTATTAACAGCAGCTGATATTTCTCCGGACTTTTTGGATAATCCTTCATTATTAAATATAAGACTAATACCGGGCATTCTTTTTCCAACCTATATTATAGGATATCATTTTAAAATTAATTATAGTATAGATTCTATATTTTGATAGTATTACTATAAAAAGAAAATCTTTAATTTGCTTCTGTTTCTTCAATACATTCTTCACGTGGTTCTTTCCTTACAAAACGGAAAACAATCAAATTTCTATAATGATCGGTTATTGTTTTAGAAGCAACTCCCAGTTTCGACCATGTTTCATTACTATCCAGTAGATCATGAACCTCTTTTATATGATAATCCTGAGAACAAATTATTCCATCATCTGCATAAGCAGGTAATAATCCCTGTAGCACTTCATAGGTACCTTTGGCAAGATCACAATCTAAATATGCTACACGAACCGGATGTTGGAATGTATGTTCAGCTAACGTGTCGACAAACCAGCCAGGTACAAATTCACATACATTTATTTTTCCGTACGTTGATACATTTCTCTTGACGGATTCCAGATCAGCTGAATACAAACCTGAAAAAAAGTTGCCGGGAATATTTTCAACACCCTGAAACGAATCGAACACGAAAAGTTTATATCCCATTAAATCACATATCAGACTAAATTTAGCAGTCGAACCGCCCATCCAGCATCCGGCTTCAACTATCACTTCTTCAGGTTTAGCTTTTCTTCTGCCTATTGCTGCAATTACACGCGAAATTTCCCCGGGCCAGTGACCATGTTGAACATTCCAGTCTACTATTATCGCTTTCAATATTAAACCAATTCTATCTTTTACAGTGATAGTTTTAATTGAAAGAATTGGACCGTAGCCCCAAACAGTTAAGAGTAATTTAAAGCGTTGTTGGTTTAGTGGAGTCAGTTTTGATCGAATTACTTTTCTATAAATATTTGCAAGCCATTTTTGCACAGAAGAGTTCACAGAAATTTTCCTGAATATAAATTAAAAACCTTATTTTCGCCACGTAACTAAATTTCCATCATAAATTAGTTAATTACCAGAAAATTCATCAAACTTAAGAGAGTTTTATACTTAGTAATCTATCCTTGATAAGCGTAATTGAATTATATTTGATTACGAGCAGATTAATAAGAAATATTATATAAAAAGTTATGAACTTTAATATATCTTCATAAAATTCTAAACCGGATAAGAAAGTAAATAAAAATTCTACTACAACGTAACAAATCAAACCATTGATCAGATAAATAAATAGTTCTTTAAAGAATAATGAGTGTTTTAAATCCGGAATCTTAAATCTGATCAAGAAAATACTGCAAAGGAAAAAATAAATGTAACTTATCGATGAAGACAGAGCGAGTCCATATTGATCATACCTAGTAACAAAAAGAAAATTCATTATTATCTTTAATACAATTCCCATAACTGTGATTATAAGTAATTGGTTCAATAATCTTGCACCATAGATTATTTTATTATTAATTGTATAAGTAGAGTAAAAAATTAAGCTGAGTGTATAAATCTTCAGAACATTAAAGGTAACTATACTATCCTGTGTAGTAAATTTTCCGTGTTTAAAAAACAAATGAATCAAGTCCTCACCATACACAAAAAATAAAAAGCTTACCGGAACAAAAATGAAAAGGTTGATCCGAATTGAATCACGGTAATTCTCAACCAGATCTTTTACCTTTTCAAGGTGAATACTATGGGAAAATTTTGGGAGAATAATTGTTCCAACTGCCGTGCTTATTATAGAGATAGGTAGAATAAAAACATTGACTGCATAATTCAAAGCAGATATACCTCCAGGACTAACCTGATTCAAAAAATACCTATCTGCAATTAAATAAACCTGGGTAATAGTTTCTATAAGCAGCACCCTTATTATTGTAAAGTTAATTACATCTCCCAACTCACTGTACTTATCAAAATCAAATATTTGAATTTTTATTTTCGTCTTAAAAATCAAATAAAGTAATTGTAGAAATATTCCTGTAACAAAACCAATCGGGATGGTATAAATTCCAAATGAGTCTTTAAAAATTATCAGAATTGGAATGATACTTATGTTTAGCAGCAACCTTGAGATAGCTGGATATTTAAATTTATATTCGGCTTGCTGTTGGGCAATTAGGATTGAAATCAGCGAATTAAGAGGAATTGAGAGAAGAAAAATCTGGAATATTGTTAAAGTTTTGTTAAAGGTTTCTGTATCAATCCGGTTGAGATAAGCATGCAAAAGAGGGGCAGAAAATAAAAATAATAATAGAGTCAAAATGATTGACCCGATACCAAATATGGAAATTGTCTTACCAGAGAATTCTGAAGCCCGGGTTTGATTGGCAGCTTTAATTTTATTATAAGAAGGAATGAAAAAATTCTGACCTATACAAAGAATAACTGTATTTATGGTCATTGGTAAAACAGCGCCCACCAGATATAAATCGAATTCAGTACCCATTCCGAAATAGTTAGCAAACAGAATCTCTCTAAAAAACCCCAGTCCTTTACCAATTATGTTAATCAACATTATAAAAAGGAAAGCACCGGTCAGTGTGGATGTTATTTTTTTAATCATTGTTAGTTCTGGCTATTTCTTCCTGGCATAAACTTCAAGATAATATTCTCTTCGTACAGGTACGGATAACAAATATATCAGGCTGATTAACAATGTTTTGAAAAATTCCTTAGATAAGAATTTGACACTGAAGAATATTGATCTTGTGGCAAAATTTCTGAAAATCTCGATTTTAAATGATGTTTGAGTTATTGCATATTTAAGTGAATTTTTATTAAAACCGCCTACATGATAAGGAGCAACAAAAGGTTTTAGTTTCGCCGAAATATGTTTTCTACCACTTAAAATATTTACAAACTCTCTGATATCATTTAACAGGTAGTCTTCGTTTGGAACACCAATGTAAATAATACCACCGGGTTTAAGTATCCTGTTTATTTCAGAAAGATATTCAAATGGATTTAAGATATGTTCAAGCACTGAATCACAATATACGCAATCAAAATAATTTCCGGGTAAATCAGCATTTAACAAATCTGATTTATAAAAAGTAATATTTTGAATTTTCGCATTATCCAATCGGTTATCGGTAATGTCCAAACCGAATACATTCCAGCCTTTATTAAAGGCTTCCAGAAGCATAAATCCTTCACCACAACCAAGATCTAATAATTTTCCTTTCTGTTTGCCCAATAATTGTTCAAATTTTTCAATCCTTTTATTTCTAGCTTTCTCTCTTTTTCTTTCATACCATATTGAATAACCATTAAAATATTCCTCATTATAGAGATATTGCCAATCAGATAAAGTAAAATTTATTTCGGGTGCCACATAATAAAACTGGCAATCATTGCATTGCACTACTTTATAATTATCATTAATGATCTTTTTTGATTTTTCATCAATCTTTGGTGTACCGATTATTTTATAATTTTTGGAATTGCAAAGCGGACACATGTTTAACTTTGAAAGTCAAATTTAAAATGAGTGAAAAATCTAATGCAGTAAATTATCAATTATTTGGTAGTGATGATTTTTCGTTGATAAGAATATCTCTGAAATATTTAATCGTTAGTTCCAGTCCCTTATTCCGATCAACTTTAGGTTCCCAATCCAAAATATTGCGAGCTTTATCAATGCTTGGCTGGCGTACTTTCGGATCATCGATAGGCAATTCTTCAAATTTTATTTTGCTTTTTGATCCTGTAGCTTTTATCACCTCTTCCGCAAACTCTTTAACGCTAATTTCTTCAGGGTTGCCTATATTCACCGGATTAGTTTCCTTACTCATTAACAGTTTATATATTCCATCAATCTGATCAGAAACATAACAAAAACTTCTCGTTTGCGAACCATCACCGAAAACTGTTAGATCTTCACCTCGCAAAGCTTGTCCAATAAAAGCCGGTAATGCTCTTCCATCAGCAGGACGCATACGAGGACCGAAAGTATTAAAGATTCTTACAATCCTTGTTTCCACACCGTGATACCTGTTATAAGCCATTGTTAGAGCTTCAGCAAATCTTTTTGCTTCGTCATATACACCGCGGGGACCAATAGGGTTTACATTTCCCCAATAATCTTCACTTTGTGGATGTACAGTTGGATCACCGTAAACTTCTGAAGTTGAAGCTAATAAAAATGTGGCTTTCTTCTCTTTAGCCAGACCTAGTGCTTTATGCGTTCCAAGAGAACCAACCTTGAGTGTTTGTATTGGAAGCTTCAGGTAATCAATAGGACTGGCAGGAGATGCAAAATGAAGGATATAATCTACTCTGCCGGGAATAAAAATATAGTTTGTCACATCATGCTGAATAAATTTGAAAGAAGGATTACCAGCAAGATGACTAATATTATCTGTACTGCCAGTAGATAGATTATCAACACAAATCACTCTAAATTTTTCTGATAACAATTTGTCGCATAAGTGTGAACCTAAAAATCCTGCACCGCCCGTAACAACTGCTGTAGGAGAATACAAATTAGCCCCTCCTTACTTCTTTTTGTAATTGAATTACTTTCTTCTCTCTGAGAATAAGAAACAGAACCAACAATAAAAAAATGAATATTCCACCTACAATTGAAGAGAACAAAGTTCTTGGAGAGGAAGCTTTAAGTGGAGGTATTGCCTCATCCAGAATTTCAACGGTGGGAATATCCCTGTTTTCCTGAATTTTTTCTTTATAATATTGCTGTTGCAGTAAAAGATATACCTCATTTTGAATCTTTACATCCCGATATAAATCAGATAATTGTTTACCAAGTTCAGGTACTTCACCGAATGCAAGCAGGTAATCCTGGCTAGTTAATTGCATTTTTTCGTACTGTTTCCTGAGCTCTTTCAGTTTATTTCTTAAGGCAATAAGTGTTTGATTATCTTCACGCAAATTTGTGCCTAGAAATCCCAAGTCAATTTCAGTGCGAACAATTTCAGCCTGTAGCTTAGCTGCCGCATCAATAGCTGTTGTAATCTGTTCAGGTAATGAAATCGTTTTATTTTTTTCCTGGAATTTCATTAACGCTAATTCTACTGAATCAAGGTGTGCTTTAGTAGTAACTAATTGCTCCTCAATGTATTGCCTTGCCCTTTTAGCTTTAGAAATCAACTTAGCATTATTAATTGAATCCAGAGCTTCAACATAAGTATTTGATAGTAATGCAGCCGTTCTCTTAAGAGAATCTTCATCATCAAAAATCGATGGAAGAAATGTGGAAGAGACATCAACCTGAAGTTTTATGATACCTTCCTTTGTAAGGTTAATATCCAGTTGAGTCATTAATTTATTAGCCGCTAAAATATTAGAATCCTTACCATAATATTTTTTAAGATTGCATCTGTTCACCACGTATAACGCGGCAGTACGGCTTTTTAATATCTGTATGAATAATTCAGAGTTGAAAGCATTCATAGAAGTATAAAAAAAGCCGGATTGCGTAGCTTCTCCCAGCAAACTTGATAATGCACCTGATTGATTCGACTGATCAGGAGGAAGAACGCTTACCTCAGCTCCGTACTTTTTAGGGTAAATGAAAAAGAGAATAAGTGCTACAATTATTGTTGCAATTAGTGTGGTTTTCCACAAAAAACTGAAGTTTCTTAATACCAGATTAATTAAATCATGAAAACTCAAATTCTTACCTCGTGGCTATAATTACGGCAACAGTAGCAGCAACAACTGCAGCAACCTGACCAAGAACCTGCAATGTTGTTGTGAATATGTCCCAAAATTTTGTCGGTGGCGGTTCTTCAGGAACCCATATAGCATCTCCACGTTCAAGTTGTTCAACATCATCGGCATACACCCATTCACCCGTTCGTGCTTTTATTACACGCACTTCTCCCTCTTCAGCATGCCAGCCAAAACCACCCGCTAGTTCGATATAATCATCTACTGTTAAAGTTGAATCAAAAATAATATTACCGGGATTAACAAGCTGCCCCAGCATAGTTATATAATTTTTTCTTTCAGGAATTCTTATATAATCCCCCTTCCTTAGAAATACATTTTCTTCTTCTGCATTTTCTCTGAATAATTTAACAAAATCAACAACAACCCTGCCGCTTCGTTCTCTTGATTTAGCTTTTAAATAATCATATTCTTCATCAGACATATCGGCACGCTGCATTGTTTTTAATCTCTCGTATTCCGGATCAGGTTTTTCATTATCCACGTGACGTGTCAATGTTGCTTCAATCAAAGACGCTCTATCTAAAAATCCACCTGCTTCTTTTATTATATCTTTAAGCGTTGTTCTGTCTTTTTCAATTTTGTAATAACCTGGATATTTAACATAACCGTCAATTTGTACATATCTTTCCAATAGATACTCCGGAATTTCTCTCACAATTATCCTGTCTTTATCATGAAGTACAACATCATTCTCTTTTAAATATCGATCAGTATAATAGCTGCTTTTCTGGATGGAACCATTTCCAACAAATCTGACTATTTCGATTGTATCTGTTTTTGCTTTGCTAAGATAACCGCCTGATAATTGTATCAACTCATTTGCTGTTTCACCTTCTACAAATTCATACTTACCGGGGTATTTCACCTGACCATAAATTGATACAACTTTATCAACTTTGTCTATCAGAATTACATCACCCTCACGAAGGAAAGGATTCTGACTGAAATCTCCAAAGCGAAGAAATTTTAACAGGTCATAATAATGAATAGTACCTTTTTTAGATTTCACTTTTACCAATCTGATATTTGCAGTTTCATTTAATCCATTCGAAGCTGTTATTAAATCCAATAATCTTGAATCTGCAGAAATTACCAGGCTCGATGGTTTAACTACATCACCTAGTAATGAAACACGAATCTTACGTATTCCAACTAACGAAATAAATATCTTTACATCTTTATAATACTTGTTGATCGATGCTTCCAGTTTTGCTTTAGTTTGAGCAAGAGTCAGGTCAGTTAAATCTATTCCGCCAACCTGGGGTACAAAAATCCAACCTTCCTGATTTATGAATAAATTATAAACAAGCTGTTTTACCCCGGTGATTGAAATGAAAATTTTATCCCCGGGTCCTACATAATATTCATCAGGATTAATACTTCCCTCTGTTACACCGGTAAAAATAGATTCTGTTTCTGATGCTTCCTGTAACTTTGTTTGCTGCTGTAATGAACGTTCAGGATAGTCGGGTATATCCTGAGCTTTCACAACAATCATAATTAAAAACGATACAAGGAATGGTAATCTTAAAGTTTTAATTGTATTCAATGATGTATAATCTTTTGATCTTTAGCGAGTTTTGAAGCTTGTTCTGTTAAATTTAATCAATTAAAATTAAGAAATATTACCCCTACTTCAAATCTTCAATGTAAGCTTACGTAAGGAATATATTGTTACTAAAGAACTCAATATTGGTCCAATCCCAATAAGCGTAATAATATAAAAATACATATTGCCAAGAATAAACTGTTCAAGGGTATAATATTGTCTTAACTGTGTGAAAACTATATAGTATATAGCTAATGCAAATAGGCTTGCAATAAATCCTGCCACAATACCATTAAAAATAATCGGCAGCTTGATGGCAGAAAGTTTTGCACCAACAAGTTTCATCGTTTCAAGCTCTCTCATTCTTCCGGCAGTTATTAACTTGATCGTGCTGTAAACAAGATAAACAGCTATTAAAATCAGCACTCCGGTAACAATAAAAAGATATTTTTTACCGGTATCCAGATAGGATAAAAGCTGGTAAACAAAACTATTTTTAAAAACTACCTCATCGACCCAATTGAATTTGGAAAGGCTGTTTACAGCAACATCGAGTGAATCTTTAGTTACCGCATCAGTGTTTAATTTAACTACAAATGAAGCGGGAAGAGGGTTGTAATCGAGAATATCTCTGAAATCTTCACCTGTTTCTTTAATGAAAGACCTGGCAGCTTCATCTTTACTAACGTAACTTACTGCTGAAACATATTTTGAACTTTTTAAATCCGCCTCAAATTTATCAATATCCTTTGCATCAAAAGGATCTTTTATAAATACATTAATGTTGATATTGCTCTTCAGACTTTTTTGAAACAAGACGGAAAGCTGTAATGCAATAATTGAAGCTTCAATCAACAACACAGCAAGTGTTAAAGATATAAGCGTAAGTATAAATGAAGACTTTGCTCTGCCTACAGATTTATAAGATTCTTTTAACCAGAATAAAATCATTTGATCTCGTTTATTTTTAAGCTGTTAAAATAACAATTAAAAATTTGATTCGTCTATCCATCTTGTAATTTGCCATTTTAGTGTTTCCGGATCTTTACGTAAAGACATATTCACTCTGCCGTCTGCATGCGGAACATCGGTTGGATTAAGAGTAACATTCAAATTAAAACCACGTACTATATTTGCATTTAATGAATCTTCGGTACTTAAAACAATCCTATTCCATATCAAATCGAGTCTCTGAGAATTTTTAAACAGTCCGTCAGTTGCACGCATTTCTTCATCTCTTCCCCAGGAAACATCAAAGCCTTGTTCATAATCGTGGTAGGTAAATACAAAATCTCCGGCGAGCAGCTTACCATAAATTAACGTGTCTCTAAAAGTATATGAATATTGAAAATTCTGAAAAACACCGTCAATGGTTTTTTGATCAGATATAGCTCCATTACCATTATTGAAATCAGTATTAACAGAAGGGGCAAATGGATTTGTACATCCGCCAATAGAAATTACAATGAGAGTAAGAAGTATATGATATATTTTTTCAATTTGCATAACTACCTTTTAAATCACTCCAACTTGGGCTATCTCCAATTGCATAATCTTTCCAGTAATATATTACCCAAATTTGCCTGGAATCTCTTACCAAAGTAAGTTCTACATTCCCCTGATAATTTAAAGGATCAGAAGTCCTTTGTGGAATTGAAATAGAATACCTTGAACTATACTTCACACTATCAACACTTAAAACGCTAAATGAAGCCGGATCCATTGAAAGTGTAAGCGTCATTGGCAACTCGTCTGGCACAGTAGTCTTAATATTATTAAAATACTGTTCTTCAGCTTGGACGTCCCAACCGTCCCAGATACCCTGGTAAGCAACCTGCGCAGAGCTAGATGGTATGAATGCGAAAGTATTACTTGTTAAATCATCAACCAACTCGAAAGATTTCCTATAGTTATCTGTATTTTTATCAGCAAAAGAGTAAATAATATTTTGAATTAATATATCATATTGACTTGGTGGTGTATAATTCGATTTGGATTGATCAGGTCCCTCCGGGGGTCTCGTTTGAAATAAATCACAGCTTATTAAAAATAACGGTAGAATTATGTAAACAAACCATTTCATTTATGTGAAATAATAATAATTCTGGGTGAAGTTTCAAGTTCAAAGGGATTTCCTAAAAAATCGCCAAAAGTTTTTAATACACGAAACCCAATTTTTTGCATTATTGAAATCAATTCGTCATAGCTGAACATTCTGACAGATTCATAATATTTATTCTGTTTACCTTCTCTTTCAATAATAATTTCTTTAATTATTCTTTCACCTTTTATGTACCTGTTTTGAGTTATCGTTCCGTTATCAATTTCATCAACACTTAAAGGTACCAGAGTGCTTTGGACAAAATTTTTGTTCATATAGTCGAGGACAAAATAACCATTTTCTCCTAACAGATTGTATGCTTTGTTCAGCACCTGAAAATTTTCTTCATCTTCATCGAAGTAACCGATGCTTGTGAACAGATTAATGATTAAATCGAATTTTTTATCTGGACTGAATCTTCTAATATCGGAATGAACAAATTCTATGTTAAGATTTTCTTTTTCGGCATTGTTTCTTGCAATGTTTAACAGCATTTCACTTAGGTCAACAGCAGTTACTTGAAAACCTTTTTTTGAAAGAATTACTGCATGCCTGCCGTAGCCTGCAGCCATATCAAGAACTGTTCTTACATTTTCAATATTTATATTATTAAGAACAAGTTGTAAGAGTTCCTTGGCATCTTTCTTATCCCTATGCTGATAAACATTTAAATATTCTTTGGAATTAAACCAGCGTTTGAACCATTCCATTCTAGATTGATATTCTGTTTAACATTGCTCTTCCAATTGTAGCTTCATCGGCAAATTCAAGATCTCCGCCAATCGGTAATCCCCTTGCGATTCGCGTTACTTTGATACCAAGCGGTTTAATAAGCTTAGCAATATAGAGCGAAGTTGTTTCCCCTTCGGTATCGGGATTTAATGCGAGTATCACTTCCCTTATATTTTCATTTTCAAATCTTTTAAGTAATTCTTTTATTTTTAAAGAATCAGGGGTTACACCTGTAAGCGGTGAAAGAACCCCACCTATCACATGATACAAACCGTTGAATTCGTGAGTTTTTTCTATTGCAATAACATCACTTGCTTCTTCCACAACACAAACTAAAGAAGTATCCCGCTTTGAACTTTTACAAATTTCACAAAGCTCCCCTTCAGATAAATTAAAACAACGCGAGCAAAATTTTAATTTTGTTTTAAGATCTTTAATCGATTTAATGAGACTGTCAACGCGGTCGTTATCGTTTTTTAGAATATGAAGGGCTAACCTTTGAGCGGTTTTTTTCCCAATGCCCGGCAGCTTGCTTAGTTCTTCAATTGCTACCAAAAGAGGTCCGGCAATCTGCATTTTTTATAATCCCGGGATGTTCATTCCGGGAGGAAGCATTCCTTTTGTTACTTTTGCCATTTCTTCCTCAGCCATTTTTGCAGCGGATCCAAGCGCTTTGTTTACTGCTGCAACAACTAAATCTTCCAAAATATCCTTTTCATCCTTATTAATAACCTGAAGATCGATTTCAACAGATATTATTTCTTTATTTCCATTGGCGGTTGCTCTAATCATTCCACCACCAGCTTCTTCCGTTACAGTTAAATTCACTAATTCACCCTGCACTCTTTGAATTTCAGCCTGCATTTTCTGGACCTGCTTCAGCATACCTTGCATTCCGCCTTTCATACAATTTCCTCCTGAACTAAAGATTTCATTTTTTTGCTTGATTTATGCTCAAATATAATACTATCGATTGACTTTATACACCTAATTTTTATAATTTCTTAAGTCAATTAAAAAAACTTGAAAAGGTGTTCTAAAACTACTACCTGATGTTTACTGAACAATCAATATCTCATCTTCCCTTCGATGAACAAAATTACCTGATGATCGAATACCCAGATCATTTTATTTCGGCACAAAATAAAAAAATACACGTAAAAAATTTAGGTGAAAAATTTGCTGGGATCAATTCGTTTTTTTATGAATATCTGAAAGAGTATCACATCCCCTGTGCCTTCGTAAAAAATCATAAAGAAAATTCATTAGTCTTTTTGAAGTTTGATCAGCTTGCTTTTTCAGTAAAGATTCTGAACGCAGCGGATAAACGAACCGCCAAAATCTTTCCGATAAAAGAGGGAAATCCGCTCGAATTACCGGTTTTTGAGTATCATTACGGCAATTCAAAACATTCGCTTGTTTCTGAAAGCCATCTTATTTCTTTTGATCTTTGTACAAACGAAGATCTTAAATTGATCAATCGTATTTGTTCGAAAATCAATGCTGTGATAAAAGCATTTTTTGAAAGAAGAAACGAAGTGGTTGCTGAAATAATCTGCAGCTTCGGTAAATTCCAGGGGAAATTATATCTCGTTGATGACTTTTCACCTTTAAGCCTTAAAGTATTTCCAAATGGGAACGCTGATAAATGGAGCAATCCGTATCAACTGAGCTCTTCAAGCGAGATGAGGAAGTACGCAAATTTTCTTTTCGATATAACCAACACATAAAATGTTTACAAAATATGGTTATACTACAATTGGAACGGCAGCTATAATTTCTTTCCTCATAATTGTTCTCGGCATTTTCGTCAACAACAATGTCATAAAGGTCGGCCTTTTAGTTGTAGCAATTCTTCTAATTACGTTTACATTATATTTTTTCAGAGACCCGGATAGAACTCCGCCCGGGAGAAATGATGTTATAGTTTCGCCTGCAGACGGAAGAATTTTATTTGTGAAAGAAATTGAGGACGATAAATATATTCAGGGGAAAGCTTTACAAGTTTCTATTTTTATGTCGCCTTTAAATGTTCATGTAAACCGGATACCGATAAGCGGTAAAATTGAATATCTAAAACATTATGATGGAAGATATGTAGCTGCTTTTGATGAAAAAGCAACGGATTTGAATGAAAAAACTGAAATAGGAATTAACAGCAAATACGGAAAGGTTTTTTTTACGCAGGTTGCGGGTATGGTTGCACGAAGGATAGTTAACACTCTATCTATTGGCGATAGTGTTGAAATTTCCAAAAGATTTGGAATGATTAAATTCGGCAGCCGCGTTGATGTTGTTGTTCCCCTAAACTGGAAAGAAAAAGTGAAAAAAGATGAGTCGGTTGTTGCAGGAGAATCGATTTTGTTCGAGATGAAAAATTAATATGCGACCACGAATTACCCGTTCTGTTATTCCAAATCTATTCACCTCCATGAATATGTTCTGTGGTTTTCTTTCAATTATTACCGCAGCCAGAGGGAACTACAACTATGCCGCCTGGTTAATTATCGTAGCGGCTGGATTTGATGCACTTGATGGTTTGGTTGCAAGATTAACAAATTCAAGTTCAGAACTTGGTGTAGAACTCGATTCCCTCTCGGACGTGATTAGTTTTGGCTGTGCTCCTTCATTTCTTCTCTATTCAACATACTTCTATAAACTTGAAAATCTGGGAATAATCCTGAGTTCACTTCCATTAATTGCCGGTGGATTCAGACTCGCAAGATTCAACGTACAGCTTATCGGTTATGAAAAATCATTTTTTATTGGTTTTCCAATTCCAACTGCAGCATTAACCATAACTTCATTTATTCTGGCTTTTTACAATAACGGTTTTGCTGAACCTTATTCTTCAGCAGTAATTCCTATGGTTATCATTGTTTCATATTTAATGATCAGCAATATTCGATACGAAACTCTTCCCAAATTCTCTTTTACCGGAATAA
>Ga0307436_1000626_pt1 | contig 16638 bp, 11 predicted proteins | sample SalMarWE160440MG_FD_202513 | JGI IMG/M metagenome (GOLD analysis project Ga0307436, IMG submission 202513) | Salt marsh sediment microbial communities from the Plum Island Ecosystem LTER, Massachusetts, United States - WE1604-40 | ecosystem: Environmental > Aquatic > Marine > Intertidal zone >...
GGACACCTGCCCAACGCATGCGGGGCTGCGAGGCTTGGTCAGGCTGAGCGCAAACGCTGGCAGAGCCGCAAGCTTCTCAGTATAGTGCCGGCCATGTTCGAACCCCATGCCGGCGACATGGCTGCGCGGCCGCGTCGCGAAGCCAGAAATGACAGCTCGTGCGCTGAAAGCCACGAGGTGATCGAGGGCGATCCGCATGCCGGCCTCGTCATCATCTGCGATCATGCACGCAACACCATACCGGCCGAATATGACAATCTCGGCTTGCCTCAAGGCGAACTGGAGCGCCACATCGCCTATGACATCGGCGTCGAGGGGGTGGCGCGCGCACTGGCCGGGCGGCTGGGCGTTCCGGCGGTGCTGGGCACGATCTCTCGCCTCGTCATCGATCCCAACCGGGGGCTCGACGACCCGACACTCATCATGCGCCTGTCGGACGGTGCGGTGGTGCCGGGCAATGCCGATATCGACGAAAGCGAAAGGCAAAGGCGCATCTTTCGCTTCTACCGGCCCTATGACGAGGCCGTGGGCGCGCTGATCGCCCGCTCTCTCGAGGCAGGCCGCGAGCCTGCCATCCTCTCGGTCCACTCCTTCACGCCGGTGTGGAAAGGCGTGCCGCGGCCATGGCATGCCGGCATCCTGTGGAAAAAGGACGATCGTTTTGCCGCGCCGCTGCTTGCCGCGCTTGCCGCCGATCCCCAACTTGTGTTGGGTGACAATGAGCCCTATTCGGGCGGGCTTGCCGGCGACACCATGGACCGGCACGCCACCGCCAAGGGCCTGGCCGATGCACTGATCGAGATTCGCCAGGATCTCATCGCCGATGCGGCCGGCATTGACGAGTGGGTCGAGCGGCTGGCGGGCGTGCTGCCCGATGTGCTGGACGATTTTTGGGTGCACCGGTTGGGGGCGGCCGGCGGTGCATTCAATGGAGGTTGACGCCGATGACGAGCGATGACAAAGAGCGCGTCGAGCTGGAGGCCGCGGTCTTCCGCAGGCTGGTCGAGCATTTGCGCAAGCGCAGCGATGTGCAGAACATCGATCTGATGAACATGGCCGGCTTCTGCCGCAACTGCCTGTCCAACTGGTATCGCGAGGCCGCCGAGGCCAGGGGCCTCGATGTCAGCAAGGACGAATCGCGCGAGCTCGTCTACGGCATGCCCTATGAGGAATGGAAGGCGCGCCATCAGAGCGAGGCGAGTGCCGAGCAAAAGGCCAGGTTCGCCGTCAGCCACCCCGAAAGCCACAAACATTGATCGACACCGGAGATCGAGGCGCTATGGACACGAAGACAAGCTTTGCGCAAGGCCAACTCAGGAGCCTCATTGAGCGCATCGAAAAGCTGGAAGAAGAGAAAAAGGCCATCGCCGGCGACATCAAGGAGGTCTATGCCGAAGCCAAGGCCAACGGTTTTGACACCAGGATCATGCGCAAGGTGATTTCGCTGCGCAAGAAGGACAGCGCCGAACGGGCCGAGGAAGAGGCCATGCTCGACCTCTACATGCACGCCCTCGGCATGGCCCCGGAGCCGCAAGGGGCCGGGTGAACGCGCCTACTGGTGGACGGTGTTCTGGGCGACCGTGTCGTGAGTCTTGGCGTAGGGACCGAAATCGCTCTTGGCCGCACGGTTCACCACAAGCATGTCGGCCTTGGCCGCCACATTGGAAGCGCTGGCGGTCTCCTCGATCGAGGATTTGTCGGCCGTGTTGGGCATGGCGGCGATCTGCAGGATCTCCTGGCGATCGGCACTGGTCAGGCCGCTCGCCGCCTCGGGCTGGAACGCCTGGGCGCTAGCAGCCAAAGGCTTGGGATAGCCGTTCTGACGGATCAGGTCGTCGGAGCCCATGGTGAGCCACCTGGAAAGGAAGCCCATGATGCCGGCAGGCGTGGACGTCACCGCCGCCTCGATCGGCCTGAGGACCGGCACATTGGCGGCAGCGCCCTGACGGATCTCCTGAGCTAGCCCGCCCTTGAGCGAGACATTCGAATATGGTTCGGCACCGCGCTCGCTCGATTGATTCAGCCAGCCCGGCGAGCCGTCGATCGGCGTTTTCACGCGGGCGAAGTTGCGCTGCGGAACCGGGGCCGATGCGGGCACGACTTCTATGCGGCTGGCCGCCTCCGCCAGCACCGCCAGTGGCTTCGGGCGCGGCTTGGGAACGTTGGCATAAAGCGGGCCGGTGATCTTCCGCGGCTTGCCCGCGGACTCGGCGGCCTTTCTCGATGTATCGAGCGAGGCCACCATGGTGCTGGTGCTGCGGCGTGCGAAGCGGGCGCCGATGGTCGATTCGTAGTTGCGCATGATCGAGGCCAGGTGCTCGGGGCTGATATAGGGCCAATGGCGTACATGGCCGGAGTCGACATGCACGAAACCCTTGGGGCCGGAGCGCGGATAATAGCCGACACCGCCCACCTCGCGCACCAGCGCGGAATTGCGCAGCTTCACGGTCGGCACGTCGGGGAAATAGAGGTCAATCGCCTTGCCGAGAATGTGCTGGCTGCGCACCGCCACGTGGCGGCCGATGCGGTGCAGGAAGGCATTGGTCGCGGCCGAGCGGTAGCCGCAGATGATGTAGACCGGCGCCTTGGAACCAAGGTCCTGATGCAGCTCCCACATCAGGTCGATGACCTTGGGGTCCATGCGGATGACCTTGTTCTTGCGCCAGTCACGCAGGAAATAATTGAGCTTGGCCATGGCCGAGGGGATGTAGCGGCCATCGACCTTGTAGGTAACGGTCAAATGTTCCTTGGTGTGGACGTGATAGAGGGACAGCGTGCGCACTTCACCCGCGATGGCCGCGGTATGCTGCACAAAACTCATCATCGCCACCATGGCGGCGGCTGCCAATGCGCTAACGAATTTTTTCACCGCCCTCGACGAAAACGTAGCCGACCTAGTGGTCGCATTGCTCCCACGCATACACAACACGCTGACCGGAGAAGTCCCCCGATTCCCTCAAGGTTTGTAACCCCGACCTGGAGGCCCCGTTAGGTAATAAGGGTTACACCAGATCGCCACTCACCACAAGAATGCGGCCGTGATTTGGCGGCCGTCCTTTATACAGATGATGCGATCTTATGCTTAATGCCGTATTAATGGGCGCTTTTTGCCCGTTGGGCGATGATGTCGAGCAACTTGTCCACATCCTCCGGCGGGGTGGCGTAGGACAGCACGAATCGCACGAAAACCTCCTCAAGCCCCAGATCGCGCGCCTCCGGCCCGCCTGCCGGCCATTCGTGATAGATGACGCCCTGGGCCTTGAGAAGGGTGTCGAGCTCCTTGGGTATGATGGCGAAGACCTCGTTGGCTTCGGCCGGGACCGGAAGCCGCAAGCCCGGCATGGACCTGAGGCCGTCGGCCAGGCGGCTGGCCATCGCATTGGCGCGACGGGCGTTGTCGAGCCACAGGCCGTCCTTCAGATAGGCGATCATCTGGGCGCCGAGATAGCGGCTCTTGGACAGCAACTGGCCCGAGCGCATGCGCCGGAAGCCGAATTCCTCAGCCAGGCCCTGATCGAAGAACACGACGGCCTCCAGCGCCATGGCGCCGTTCTTGGTGGCACCGAAGGACATAACGTCGATGCCGGCCTTCCAGGTAAGCTCGGCCGGGCTCGCACTGACGGAAACGAGCGCATTGGCAAAGCGTGCCCCGTCCATGTGCATGCCCATGCCGTGAGCGCGCGCCACTTCGGCGATGGCGGCGACCTCGGCCGGAGTGTAAACGGTGCCGTATTCGCTCGCCTCGGTAATGGTGACGGCGGCCGGCTTGGGGTCGTGCACGCCGCGGATGAAGGTGGCGAGACGGGCCTTGATGGCAGCCGGCGTGATCTTGCCGCCGGGCTCATCAAGGCCGATGATCTTGGCGCCGCCCGTCATCAGCTCCGGGGCACCGCACTCGTCGCAGTTGGAATGAGCCTCGGCATGGGCGAAGACGGCGCCATAAGACGGGCACAAGGCCGACAGCGACAGGGCATTGGCAGCGGTGCCGGTGACGACCGGGAAGGCCTGAACCTTGCGCTCGAACACGTCCGAAAGCGCCTGCTCGGCCTTCTCGGTCCAGGGATCGCCGCCATAAGAGGTGGCCGTGCCGGAATTGGCCTCATCGAGCGCGGCCATGATGGCGGGATGGACACCGTACTGATTGTCGCTGGCAAAGTTCATGGGATGTTGCTTTCATGGGCGGGTCGTTTCGCTGTCCATAGCAAGCCAGTGCGCGTGAGCCTAGGCCCCAAATCCGCATTGGCGCTTGCAAGATAGGGGGGTTTCTGGCATTCTGTTCGAGATAGGACAGCATCACTGTCCTATGTGGCGTCGATTCCTTGGAAAAAGCTTCGTGGCGACAGCGGACATGACAGTGCTGGGCGACAAGACCGGGAGGTTATCGATGCCGGATGCGGGTGTGAACACGACCAAACGATAATCAGGGTTCGGCTCACCCGTTTGCAGGGGAGGTGTCGAATCTGGAAGGGCCCGCCAGGCAAACGCTTGGGCGCACCACCCGACGGCTCCCCCATCACCAACCGGAAAGGCGCTCCCGCAAGAGCGTCGCGGCCGGTATGCTTGAGGGCAGGAAAGGACCGGACGGTCATGGCAGGGCGGGTTGAGGAAAAGGCGGGGCTGCGCTTCCGGCCGCAAGGCCTGCCGGAGCCTTCCGGCCTGTTCGATCCGTCGGCCGGGCGCGATGCCTGCGGCATCGGGCTGATCGCCAACATCCACAACATCAAGAGCCACAAGAACATCACCGACGGCTTGCGCATCCTGCGCAACCTCGAACACCGCGGCGCCGTCGGGGCCGATCCCAAGGCTGGCGACGGTTGCGGGATGATGATGCAGATCCCGCATGCCTTTTTCGCCGACGAGGCCGAGCGGCTGGGGTTCCAGCTGCCCGAACCGGGCGAATATGGCGTGTGCTTCCTGTTCATGCCGCGCGACCCGACCATCCGCCATGAGATCGAGCGTATCTGGTGGGAGACGGCGCGCGAGGAAGGCCTCAAGCTCATCGGCTGGCGCGACGTGCCGACCCAGAGTGCGGTGCTCGGCAATTCGGTCAAGCGAACCGAGCCCTTTTCGCGCCAGGCCTTCATTGGCGCCGGCCCCACCATCCGCGACGAGGCGCATTTCGAGAGAAAACTGTTCATCTGCCGCAAGGTGGTCTCGAACCGGGTGATCGAGGTTTTGGGCTCGGCGACGCGCGCCTATTACCCCGTTTCCGCCTCGACCCGCACCGTCGTCTACAAGGGTCTGGTGATGGGCGACACACTGGGGCGCTATTACCCTGACCTCGTTGACGAGCGGGTGGCGTCGGCCCTGGCGCTGGTGCATCAGCGCTTTTCCACCAACACCTTTCCCACCTGGCCGCTGGCCCATCCTTATCGCTACATCTGCCACAACGGCGAGATCAACACGCTGCGCGGCAACTACAACTGGATGGCGGCACGGCAGGCCAACATGGCCTCCGAGGTCCTCGGCAAGGATCTGGAAAAGTGCTGGCCAATCTCCTACGAGGGCCAGTCGGACTCGGCCTGCTTCGACAATGCGCTGGAGCTCCTGTTCATGGGCGGCTATCCGCTGCCGCATGCCTTGATGATGCTCATCCCCGAGGCGTGGGCGGGCAATCCCCTCATGAGCGAGGAGCGGCGCGCTTTCTATGAATACCATGCTGCGCTGATGGAGCCATGGGACGGACCGGCCGCCATGGCTTTCACCGACGGCCGCCTGATCGGCGCCACGCTCGATCGCAACGGCCTGCGCCCCTCGCGCTATCTGGTCACCGATGATGGTTTCGTGCTGCTCGCCTCGGAAATGGGCGTGCTCGACTTTGCGGACGACAGGATCGTGCAGAAGTGGCGCCTGCAGCCGGGACGCATGCTGCTCATCGATCTGGAAAAGCAGGCGATCATCTCCGATGACGATCTCAAGCAGGACCTCGCCACCCGCCACCCCTACCGCGAGTGGCTGAAGCGCACCCAGCTCGTGTTGCGCGACATGCCGGCGGCAAAGACCCGACGGCCGCGCATCACCGTACCGCTGCTCGATCGCCAGCAGGCATTCGGCTACACCCAGGAAGACCTGAAGCTCCTGATGACGCCGATGGCCCAGACCGGCCAGGAAGCCATCGGCTCCATGGGCAACGATACGCCGGTTTCTGCGCTGTCGTCGCGCGCGCGCGGCCTCGATACCTATTTCAAGCAGAATTTCGCCCAGGTCACCAACCCGCCCATCGACCCGATCCGCGAGGAGCTGGTGATGTCGCTGGTCTCCTTTATCGGCCCGCGTCCCAACCTGCTCGATCTCAAGGGCACATCGAAGCAGATGCGCCTGGAGGTGCCGCAGCCCATTCTCACCAACGAGGAGCTGGAGCGCATCCGCACCATCGGCGTGGTGGCCGACAATCCGTTCCGTACCGTCACCATCGACATCACCTATGACGTCGCCAATGGCGCCGACTACATGGACGCGGCGCTGGACGCGATCTGCGCCGGGGCCGAGCGAGCGGTGCGCGACGGCTACAACATTATCATCCTGTCAGACCGCTCGGTGTCGGCCGAGCGCGTGCCGATCCCGGCCTTGCTGGCCACCTCGGCCACCCATCACCACCTCATCCGCAGGGGCCTCAGGACATCGGTGGGGCTGGTGGTGGAATCGGGCGCGCCGCGCGAGGTGCACCAGTTCTGCACGCTCGCCGGCTATGGCGCCGAGGCGATCAATCCTTATCTCGCCTTCGAGACGCTGGAAGCGTTGCAGCCGTCGATGGACGACGGGCTCAGCCTCGGGGAGTGCGTCAAGCGCTACATCAAGGCGGTGGACAAGGGCATCCTCAAGGTCATGTCCAAGATGGGCATCTCGACCTATCAGTCCTATTGTGGCGCCCAGATCTTCGATGCCGTCGGGCTGAAGAGCGATTGTGTCAAGAAGTTCTTCACCGGCACCGCCACCCAGATCGAGGGTGTGGGCCTCAGCGAGATCGCCGAGGAGGCCTTTCGCCGTCACGCCGATGCCTTCGGCCTCAATCCCGTCTTCAAGGATGCGCTCGATGTGGGCGGGGATTACGCCTGGCGCAACCGCGGCGAGGCGCATGTGTGGGAGCCCGAGGTCATCGCCCACTTGCAGCACGCGGTGCGCGGCGAGCTGCCGGAGGAATACCGCGCCTATGCCAATCTGGTGAATGGCGAAGATCGCGCCCTTAAGACGCTGCGCGGCCTGTTCCGTATCCGCTCGGCCGAGGAGGTGGGCCGCAAGTCGGTGCCCATCAAGGAGGTCGAGTCGGCAGCCGAGATCGTCAAGCGCTTTTCCACCGGCGCCATGTCCTTCGGCTCCATCAGCCGCGAGGCCCATACGACGCTTGCGATCGCCATGAACCGCATGGGCGGACGCTCCAATACCGGCGAGGGGGGCGAGGAGGTCGACCGCTTCAAGCCGCTTGCCAATGGCGATTCGATGCGCTCGGCCATCAAGCAGGTGGCCTCCGGCCGCTTCGGCGTCACGGCCGAATACCTGGTCAACTCCGACCAGATGCAGATCAAGATGGCGCAAGGGGCAAAGCCGGGCGAGGGCGGCCAGCTTCCCGGCCACAAGGTCGATGCCACCATCGCCCGGGTGCGCTATTCCACCCCTGGCGTCGGCCTTATCTCGCCGCCGCCGCACCACGACATCTATTCCATCGAGGACCTGGCGCAGCTCATCTACGACCTGAAGAACGTCAACCCCCAAGGCGAAGTCTCGGTGAAGCTGGTCTCCGAGGTGGGCGTGGGGACCGTGGCGGCCGGCGTCGCCAAAGCGCGCGCCGACCACGTCACCATTTCCGGGTACGAGGGCGGTACCGGGGCATCGCCCCTCACCTCCATCAAGCATGCCGGCAGCCCGTGGGAGATCGGCATCGCCGAGACCCAGCAGACGCTGGTCGCCAACCGCCTGCGCGGGCGCATCAAGGTGCAGGTCGACGGCGGCCTGAGGACCGGGCGCGACGTGGTGATCGCAGCGCTCCTAGGAGCCGACGAGATGGGCTTCGCCACCGCACCCCTGATCGCGGCCGGTTGCGTGATGATGCGCAAGTGCCACCTCAACACCTGTCCCGTCGGCATCGCCACCCAGGACCCGGTATTGCGCAAGCGCTTCCGCGGGGCCCCCGAACACGTCATCAGCTTCTTCTTCTTCATTGCCGAGGACGTGCGCGCCCTGATGGCGAAAATGGGCTTCACCCGCTTTGCCGACATGGTGGGGGCGAGCGAATGGCTCGACCAGGAACGGGCCATTTCCCACTGGAAGGCACACGGCCTCGATTTCACCCGGCTGTTCGCGCAGGCGGATGTGGAGGGGGATGTGGCGGTGCGCAACGTCGAAGCGCAAATGCATGCGCTGGCCAATGTGCTCGACCGCCGCTTCATCGCCGAGGCCAGGCCTGCCCTTGATAACGGCAAGGCGGTCGAGCTCGCCTTTCCCATCCGCAACACCGACCGGACCGCCGGTGCTATGCTGTCGGGTGAGGTGGCGCGGCGCTACGGCCATGCGGGGCTGCCTGCTGATACCATCACCATCAACCTCACCGGCATTGCCGGCCAGAGTTTTGGCGCCTTCCTTGCCCACGGCGTCACGCTCAACCTCACCGGCGAGGCCAACGATTATGTCGGCAAGGGCCTGTCGGGCGGGCATCTCATCATCCGGCCGCCGGAGAACGCCGGCTTTCTGCCCGAGAAGTCGATCATCGTCGGCAACACGGTGCTTTACGGCGCCATCGCAGGGGAATGCTATTTTCGCGGCGTGGCAGGCGAGCGCTTCGCGGTGCGCAATTCCGGCGCACTCGCCGTCGTCGAAGGGGTGGGGGACCACGGCTGCGAATACATGACCGGCGGCGTGGTCGTGGTGATCGGCGAGACAGGGCGCAATTTCGCCGCTGGCATGTCGGGCGGCGTTGCCTATGTGCTTGACGAGGCAGGTAATTTCGCCGAGCGCTGCAACCTCGCCATGGTCGATCTGGCGCCGGTTCCGGCCGAGGAGGATACCATCGAGCGCTTGCATCACCATGGCGGCGACCTCGAGCTTCACGGCCTGGTCGATGTGACCGCCGACATGAATCGCCGCGATGCCGAGCGCATCTGGGAGCTTGTCGGGCGTCACTACCGATACACCGGCTCGACCCGTGCCCGGGAAATCCTCGATCACTGGGACCGCTATCTGCCACATTTCGTCAAGATCATGCCGGTCGAGTACCGCCGGGCCCTGTTGGAGTTGGAAAAGCAGCAGGCCGACAGTGACGGCCTGCAAATCGGCCTCAAGAAGTTGGCCTGAGGCGTGGAGTAGGCATGGGCAAGATCACCGGTTTTCTTGAATTCGACCGGCAGGAGCAGAAATACGTACCCGCAGCCGATCGGGTGCGGCATTTTCATGAGTTCACCCTGCCGCTGAAGGAAAACGACCTGGTGCAGCAAGCGGCGCGTTGCATGGACTGCGGCATTCCCTTCTGCCACGGACCGACGGGCTGCCCGGTCAACAACCAGATCCCTGACTGGAACGATCTGGTGTATCGAGGCGACTGGAAGAAGGCGGCGGAAAACCTCCATTCCACCAATAATTTCCCGGAGATGACCGGGCGCATCTGTCCGGCGCCGTGCGAGGCCGCCTGCACCCTCAACATCGAGGACACCCCGGTCGCCATCAAGAGCATCGAACAGGCCATCGCTGACCGCGCCTACAAGGAAGGCTGGATCCAGCCCGAACCAGCCGAACGGACGACGGGAAAGAGGGTCGCCATCGTCGGCTCCGGACCGGCGGGCCTGGCGGCTGCCCAGCAGCTCGCCCGCGCCGGTCATGAGGTGCATGTCTTCGAGCGCGACGCGAAGCCCGGCGGCCTGCTGCGCTACGGTATTCCCGATTTCAAGATGGAAAAGCACTATATCGACCGGCGCGTCGAGCAGATGGAAGCCGAGGGTGTCACCTTCCACACCAATGTGCATGTCGGCTACGAGCTGAGCGCCAGGAAGCTTGTCGACGACCACGACGTGGTGTTGCTGGCGGGCGGGTCCAAGTTGTCGCGCGATTTGCCCATCGAAGGCCGCGACCTCGACGGCATTCACTTCGCCATGGATTTCCTGCCGCAACAGAACCGTCGGGTGTCCGGTGAGCCGCTCGGCAACGTCAAGCCGATCCTTGCCGGCGGCAAGCATGTGGTGGTGATCGGCGGCGGCGACACCGGGTCCGACTGCATCGGCACCTCGATCCGCCAGGGCGCGCTTTCGGTCACTCAGCTTGAGATCATGCCCCAGCCGCCGCTGCACGAGAACAAGATGCTGACGTGGCCGAACTGGCCGCTGAAGTTGCGCACGTCCTCGAGCCAGGAGGAAGGTGTCGAGCGCGAATTCTCGATCATGACTCAGCACTTTTCCGGCAACAAGGGCACTGTCAAGAAACTGCATTGCGTGCGCGTCGATGCCAAGCTCCAGCCTGTTGCCGGCAGCGAGTTCGAACTCAGGGCCGATCTCGTCTTGCTGGCGATGGGCTTTGTCCACCCGGTGCTCGATGGCATGGTGGAGGAACTTGAGGTGGCGCTCGATGCCCGCAAGAACGTGCGCGCCGATACCAATGACTACCGGACGTCCGTGCACAAGGTCTTCGCCGCCGGGGACATGCGGCGCGGCCAGTCGCTGGTGGTGTGGGCCATTCGCGAGGGGCGCCAGGCGGCGCGCGCCATCGACGAGGAACTAATGGGCTCGACCATCCTGCCGCGCTGATTTTCTACTGCGCCGGCTGAGTCACCTGGAAATCGTCGATGCGGCCGGGCTGTGGCTTTGGCGCTTCGCCGGTGGTGAAGAGGCGTTCGGCCTGGCTGCCGGGCGGGCCTGCGAGCTTGAGCCCGGAAAGACTGAGGGCCAGATCGGGCGCGGCCTTCTTCACCGGCGGCGGGGTTGGCTTCGCCGGCTTGTCGGGCGTCGCCGGAAGCGGAATACGCGCCACGGCCACGGCATCGGGCGACGGCAGGTCCAGAGGTGAAATCCGCACCGCCTCGCCGTTGGCAAGTTCGGTGCCGAACAGCGGCGCGTCGAACGCCGGCCGGCGCTTGGGCCCCAGTGCCGGGTTCTGGTCCGCCACAGTCCCGGTCGCCGCACGGGCACTCTGCGCCGCCATGATGTCGGCATGCACCACATCCAGCACCATCGAGGCCAGCTTGTCGTTACCGCTGCGCAGGAAATTGACGCCGTTGTGATCACGCAACCTGATATAGTTGCCGTTCAAGTCGCGGCCGCTGTCGGTATAGCTGCCGTCGGGGCTGGCGAAGCGGGCACGGATATCGATGAAACGCACGCCGGCCGTGTTCATCACCTCGCGCTGCAGCGCCGTCACGGTTTTGGCCACGTCGTCGATGGCGGCGGATTGCATGGGCGGCAGGCCGACCCAGTAGACCGCCACGTTAGCTTTCTTGAGGATATCGATGAGTGCCGTCACGTTCTCCTTGTAGGCCGCCGTCCATTGCGGCGTGCCATATTGCAGGCGCTCAGCGCCGCGGCGGATGTCGTGGCCGTCGTTGGAGCCGATCATGACGATGGCGATCTCGAACTGGTTGCGTTCGAGGATGCCGGCCAGCGCCCGTGGCCAGTCGTAGATTTCCGGCCGCGCAAGGCCCGATTCCTCCTTGAAGCGGCCGTTGACCGTAAGGGTCGAATCGTCTTTCGTCTGGCGGATAAGGCCCGCCCACAGGCCGCCGGCCAGCGAATCACCGATGACGAAGGCCTTGTAGGTCTCCTTTGGCCCCGGCAGATAAGTGCCTGCGCGGCCCGCGGCCGGCATGGCGAGAGCGACGACGAGAACCACTATAAGCGATTTCAGCGCTCTCAAAGGCGTGGGGAACATAGAGTTAAATTTAGCGGCTGTGGCGGATGCGCTCAAGCAGTTCGGCCGTCGCATAGCCATCGGGAACGAGCCCGGCCGAGCGCTGATAGGCCTGGATGGCGGCCTGGGTCTTGTGGCCGAAATATCCGGCGGTGCCGCCGGTATCATAGCCGCGCGAGGTGAGCAGCGTCTGCAGCTCGATGCGCTCGTTTCTCGACAGGATCGGCTGGCCCGAGGGCCAAGCATGCACCAGCGGTCCCTGGCCGCGCAGCCGGTCGGAGAGAAGAGCGACTGCCAGGGCATAGGAGACCGCGCTGTTGTAGGCCAGAAGGGCCTTGAAGTTATCGGTGACGAGAAAAGCCGGTCCGGCGGCGCCCGCCGGCAGCAACAGGCTCGCCTTTTCCAGCGGCAGGCCGAAGCCGCCGCCGCCCGCCACGTGTACGCCCAGATGGGCCCAGTCGGCAAAGGTGCGGCGCCCGACCTCGCCGACAAGGCCGTAATTGAAGCCTTGCGGGAGTGTGACCTCGAAACCCCAAGGCCTGTCTGGCGACCAGCCGCTCCTGGCCAGATAGTTGGCGGTTGAGGCCAGGGCATCGGGAACGCTTGCCCATATGTCACGCCGCCCGTCGCCGGTCCAGTCGACGGCATAGGCATTGAAGGTGGTGGGGATGAACTGGGTGTGGCCCATGGCGCCGGCCCAGGACCCGGTGAACCGCTCGGCCGCGATGTCGCCATGCGCCAGGATTTCGAGCGCGGCCAGGAGTTGCTGGCGGCCATAGTCCTGGCGCCGGCCGCTATAGGCAAGGCTGGCAAGCGAACGCAGCACGCTCTTGTCGCTGGTGTAGGTACCGTAATTGGTTTCGATGCCCCAGATTGCCACCAGCACGTTGCGGTCGACGCCGTAGTGCGCCTCGATCGCCTTCAGCTCATTGCTGTATCGCTCAAGCTGGGCGCGGCCGTTGGCGATGCGCGTGGCGCTCACCCGCTTGGCGAGATAGTCCCAGATGGCGGTGTTGTGTTCGGCCTGGTTCTCGTTGCGGGCGATGACGTCCGGGTCGGGCCTAAGCGGCCGCATCACGCGGACATAGAGGTCGTGCGGGATGCCGTTTGCCTCGGCTTTGCGCTCAAAATCGTCGATGAACTGGCGGAAGGCGGCCTCGTCGACGAGGGCGGCGAGATTGGCCGTATCGAGACCGGCCAGGCCCGGATCTGGTTTCGGAGCGGAAGCGAAATATCCACCCGCCAGCAATCCACCGGCGATCGCCGCTGCCGGCATCAAGGCCACAAGCCACAGGCTGCGCAATCTCTTCACCCCCATGGGCCCCCGTCCCCGACGCCGCTCAGGCGGCGTTTCGCTTGGCCAGCCGCTCCTCCCAGTCCAGCGCCGACTTCACGATGAAATCAAGATCGTCGTGGCGCGGCCCCCAGCCCAGCACAGCGCGCACGCGCTCTGCGCCCGCCACCAGTATCGGAGGATCTCCCGGCCGCCGCGGCATGTCACGAACCTTCAAAGGATGACCAGTCACCCGCTCGACGGCGCCAATCACCTCCAGCACCGAAGAGCCGCGGCCGTAGCCGCAATTGAAGACGTCGGGCTCGCCCCCGCCGCGCAGGTAATCGAGCGCCTTGAGATGGGCATCGATGAGGTCGGTGACATGGATGTAATCGCGGATGCAGGTGCCGTCGGGCGTGTCGTAGTCACGGCCGAAGATGTCGAGCCGCTGGCGCTGTCCGAGCGCGGTCTGGCTCGCCACCTTGATCAGATGGGTGGCGCGGGCGGTGGACTGGCCGGCGCGGCCCTTGGGGTCGGCGCCGGCCACGTTGAAGTAGCGCAGCGCCACATATTTCAGCCCGTAAGCCTTGGCGCAGTCGCGCAGCATCCACTCGGTCATCAGCTTGGATGTGCCGTAAGGCGAGATGGGATCGAATCTCGCATCCTCGAACACCGGATTGGTTTCGGGAATGCCGTAGACGGCGGCGGTCGATGAGAAGATGAAACGTTCAACACCGGCCTTGATGCACGCCTCGATGAGCGACCGCGATTTCACCGTATTGTTGAGATAATAGCCCAGCGGATCGGCGACAGATTCGGGGACCACGATCGAACCCGCAAAGTGCACCACCGCCTCGATCTTGTGACGATCGATCAGCGTGGCGACAAGCGCGCTGTCGCCGACATCGCCCTTGACGAGGCGGGCGGGGGATGGCACGGCCCAGTCGAAGCCGGTCGACAAGTTGTCGAGCACCACGACGTCTTCGCCCCGATCGAGGAGACCGAGGACCATATGAGAGCCGATATAGCCCGCTCCGCCCGTGACCAGCACACTCATCGATTGGTTTTCCCTCCGCGTCGTTCAGTGTGCGTCAACCAATAGTCGGGACAAAGTGACCCGTAAACGGTTTCCAGTTCCTTACCCTCAGTGCGCAAGGCCATCCCGATCATGAAAAGCCCCCTCAAGAAAGCCGTGTTTCCCGTCGCCGGCCTCGGCACCCGGTTCCTGCCCGCCACCAAGGCGATGCCCAAGGAGATGCTCACCATCGTCGACCGGCCGATCATCCAGCTCGCCGTCGATGAGGCGCGCGAGGCCGGCATCGAGCATTTCATTTTCGTGACCGGGCGCAACAAGGGCGTCATCGAAGATCATTTCGACAAGCAGTTTGAACTGGAGGAGACACTCAGGAAACGCGGCAAAACCCTGCAATTGTCGCTCTTGGAGGCCGACCTCCCGAGCGCCGGGCAGACGAGCTTTACCCGCCAGCAGGAACCGCTGGGGCTCGGGCATGCCGTTTGGTGCGCGCGCGAGCTGGTGGGCGGGGCGCCTTTTGCACTGCTCTTGCCCGACATGCTGATCCATGCCCGGCCCGGTTGCCTCAAGCAGATGCTCGAGGTCTATGAGGACCACGGCGGCAACGTGCTCGCGGTCGAAGAGGTGCCGATCGAGCACGTCAACCGCTATGGCGTCATCGGCGTGGGCGAAAGGCTGCGCGAGGGGTTCCGCATCAAGTCGATGGTGGAAAAGCCGGCGCCCGAAGACGCTCCGTCCAATCTCATCATTTCCGGCCGCTACATCCTGCAACCGGAAATCTTCGACAAGATCGCCACCCAGAACCCGGGCACCGGCGGCGAGATCCAGCTCACCGACGCCATGATCCGTCTGATGCAGGATGAGCCGTTCTTCGGCCTGAAATTCGAGGGAACCACATATGATTGCGGCGACAAGGTCGGCTTTCTCGCCGCCAACGTTGCCTACGGGCTGGAGCGCGAGGACATCGCCCCGACCTTTCGGGCCGAGCTCAAGCGTATTATCCGGGAGCACGGCAGCATCTGAGTTCGTTACATTCGGAAGCGGAGTCCTGCAGACACGCGGTTTTCGACATAATTGCTGCCTGCGTTGGTGCTGCGGTAATCGGTGATTGAATATCCCGCCGCCAAAACGATATTTCGGCGGAGGATGTAGTTCATAGCTGCTTTGGCGGTGAGCGTGAAGTCGTTGAGCTTGATCCCGACATAGCTTTGATAGTCGGCGCCTATGCCTCCCGTAAGCACGACATCGTCGCGCAATTGCTGGGCGATGTTGATTGCGCCTGTCCAGTCGCGAATCGCAGCCGCGTTGGCGTCAGATGTTTCGTCCAGACCACTGGAGGCGGTAAAGGTCACGGTGGTCAGGTGTGTCGGCCGCCAGATAATGTTGGCATCGAGACCCAGCGTTGTAGCTGTGCCCAGGTTCGGGTTCGCGTAATTGCGGTAATCATAACGCAGGGCAAATTCGCCGGACCAGATAGGCGAGGAGTTCACCTCCAAGCCGGCCTTGAGATAAGCGCCCTGGGAATCACGTTGCAGGCCGTTGCGATCGTACTTGAGCTCGTGCACACGGGGCTCGTAGGCGGCTTCGACGAAGGGAGCGAAGGCGGAGAAGCTCCCGTAGCCGAGCCGCAGGCCCGCGACGGGCTGAACGTAATTGCGGTCGCGATTGCTCTCGGTTGCTCCCGACTGCAGTTTCACGTTGCCGTACCAGTACCAGTCCGCGCCGCCGATGAGCCTGGCAGTGATCCGGCCCAGGTTCCGGTTGAACTCGGCCACAGTGGAGGCGGTCTGGTCAACGCGCTGGCTGCTGGCATTGGCGGGAACCTCGCTGGAGGATCCGAATGTCTGCGTGAGGCTGTAGCCGGTACGGAGGTCAAGGGTCGTGTCGTGCCGGACGTCCAGCCGGAGATCACTGCCGGCATCGAAGTTGACGTCGTTGTATTTCGGGTGCTTGTCGAAGAGGACAAAATCCCCCGATGCCGCAACGGTGAGCGCATGGCGCGCCCAGTCGCTCGCGATGCGCAGGCCCGGCGTCAGTCTCAGGCCGATATCGCCTTCAGGCGAATTTTTGCTCTGGTTGATATTGTCGCTATAGGTTCCGCCGACACCGATGGCCGGGTAGATGGAAAACGCGCCGGCGCGAAGACCGAGCGGTGCGTTGGGATCCGGTGCGACCTTGCGACGCGGCCGGGCCGGGGTCTTCGCGGGCGTTTCCGGTCCCACCGTCAATCGTGATTGTTGCGGCTGCTGAGTGGCGGTAGGGCTGTTGTTGATTGCCGAATCGACCGGCGGCTGCGTTGCGTCGGTCACATCAGTTTGCGACTGCGGGTCGGCGAGGGGATTGGCGTCGACCGGGAGCAGACTGGAGCGCAGCTGCGGGACCTCCTGGGCGCTTGCCGTGGCTGAAGGCACGGCCAGCGCGATCAGCGCGAGAACCGGCCCGCCATATCCTATCAAGCCGCGCAATATTCCCATTCTCAGCGTCCGCCACGCCCCAGCGCGGGGCTGTCGGG
>Ga0307436_1000629_pt1 | contig 16611 bp, 14 predicted proteins | sample SalMarWE160440MG_FD_202513 | JGI IMG/M metagenome (GOLD analysis project Ga0307436, IMG submission 202513) | Salt marsh sediment microbial communities from the Plum Island Ecosystem LTER, Massachusetts, United States - WE1604-40 | ecosystem: Environmental > Aquatic > Marine > Intertidal zone >...
CTTCAAATGGACCAAATCTGCCGACCAGATCCTGGCCTCAGTTAAACGCTTCTGCCACAAAGCGCAGCAGACATTATGCGGCGAACTTTAGATTCACGTGACTAGGGTGTGTGCTTATAAATCGAGATCGGTGAGCAGCGGTTGGTCAATGTCCGCTTTGCCACCGAAAACAGATATTCGGCCGCAGCCCCTCGATGTTCGCTAGGTGGCAAAAGCTAACATTCAAGAGTTCAGCTCTCACCAAAAGAAAAACCCCGGGACATTGCCCGGGGCTTCGTCTGCTTCGCGAATAACAGATCGTCAGTAGGTGAAATTTCGATGTACTCTGAACGTGGCGGAGAAATCTGAAAGGTCAGCTTTATATTGTCCTTGATACAGGGCGGAATTTCCTGCGGTCAGCGTCCAATCGCCGTAATCGGTCTCGCGAAGCTCCACGCCCACCGTCCAGCCAACAAGGTTGGGGAACGGCATCATGAAGCCACCTCCGTAATAGTAGCCCCATCGCCACTGGCTTTGGGTCAGTGTCGTCTGCGGGATTCCGTTCGGTTCGCACAATCCCGTGCCGCAATTTATGGTCGCTTTGAAACGTTGAAACGCGACGCCGCCGGTTCCATAAACTAAGAAAGACGGCGTAATAAACATGCCCAAACGTCCACCGATGCTTCCCTCCCAACCGCCTTGTATTCGGAAATAATCGGTTCCCGGTCCATTGGGAGTGAATAATCCCGATCCGGGTATTCTGTTTACTCTTTTGTCGGTGTCGGAGTAGCCAAAGGTGGCCGCAATTCCCAAGCTTATGGGCATCTGCCCCATATTCGGCCAATTCGGCCAGTTGCCGAGTATGGTGTCCCAGCCGAAGTCGATGTCGCCGCGGAAACCGGTGCTCGCCAATCCGGCCGAAGCGTCGTCGCTGAGTGGATCGAAGATATTAAAGGTCTGTTGATAAATAGTGTTCATGCGGTAATCCGTCGCGGTGAATCCGACCCCCGCGCCAGCCCACATCCAGCTGCTGCCGGGTACACGACGTTGGACGCAGCCGGTTCCCGGAATGTAATAAAAGCCTGCGCCATATTGATTACAGATCTTCACATATTCTACGGGCTTTGCGTGCGCCGAATTTGCGTCAACAAACGCAATCCCAAACGCTACACAAACTGCTAAAGCAAAACGAATGAGGATACGTGACATGGCAGCCCCCCAACGCTACGAACGATCGCTCGTAATAGTTCATCAAGCTGATGACGGTTATGCAAGAGATTTCAATAACCTTTCCCGGGTGGTCTATTGCCGCACGTCCGGCTGGTCATTTATCTAAGCGCTTGTTATGTCCGCTATAATCGAAGTGGGCATTGGCGGCGGGGCTGCATGACGTCTGTTCACCCCAAAAACCAAATCGTGGTTGGCAGCTATTCGCCTTCTGCTATGGCCAGCAGCCGTCGCATTCGCGCAAGTTCACGTTCCTACGTTGCGGCTTCGTCCACTTTCTGCCTCACGATCGTGCACGTTATTATGTAACAAATCGGTGGGGCGTGTGGTGCGGACATATAGTATCTTGCGGTGGCTTACTGCAGCGCTGGCGATATCCGCTTGTGCGCAAAACACCAATCCTCTGAACACCACTTATCTCGATCGCTTCGCCGCGCCCGATCCGAGGCGGGAGGATATCACCGAATGCCACGGCTTCGGCTGCGCTGTGGTTTCGCACGCCTCGTTGAGCAAGGATGCGTGGCGTCGCGTTGTCGCCGTATTCCAGCCTCCCCCCAAGGATCCGCAAGCTGAGCGTCAACGCATCGCGCATGCGGTGGCACTGGTCCAACTCTTAGTTGGCGAGCAAACGGGCACAGCAGCGCATCAATGGACGCACAAGGCCATGCTGGTCCTGCCCAATTTTGGCGACATGACGCAGCTCGACTGCATCGACGAGGCGGTCAACACATGGACCTACCTGACGCTGATGGAACGAGACAAGCTGTTCCGATTCCACCGCGTGGCGCAGCTTGCCAATGCCGGCAGCCTGACGGACCCCGATATTCGTAACACAGCCGTATTGCAGGAAATCGGCGGCGGATATTTCGCGATCGACCCCAGCTTGGTGGATGCCGGCGTGCCGCCGCCGATCATGCCGCTCGCGACTTGGCTTGCTCCTTGGCCGCCCAAAATTTCTGTAAGCGATGCGCGCGTTCAACTGAGCAGATAGCGCGTACCCACAAGTTTACAAGTCCGCGGCGAAAAGCTCACGCCGCGTCTGCTTTACCCCCGATAACGGATATTAGGCGGCCCATCCGCACAGGTTTTTGGCTGCCCGTTTGTAAGTCCACGCCCCGCGTACGCGGGAATGAGCAGAGACTTTGGCTACGCCGCAGTTAAAATCAAACTTTCGGCGTCACATCCAGCCGGGCGATCCAGTTCGCCAGGTTCGGCGTCGCCGCCGGATAAATTTTCAGCACTTCCGGGTCGTGCCCCGGCACCATGTGCTGACGCGATGAGGCAAGCTTCAGCAGCGTCCTGTAGCCTTGAAGCGTGTCGCCGACGCTGTAGGTGATCGGGAATACGCGGCCCTCGTCGATGTGCGAATACAAGTGGCAGCAGTCGGAGGCGACCACGACATAGCCGCGCCTGGTCTTCACCCGCACGCACTGCAGGCCCTTCGAATGACCGCCGATCTTGTGCACGGTGATGCCGGGCGCCAGCTCCTCGACGCCGTCGTGGAATTCGACCCGATCGGCAAACACCTTGCGCAGCATGGCGTGCACGTCGCTCTCGCTGAACGGAATGCGCAACATTGGGTGGCACATGCAGCGCCCCGTGCAATAGGCCATCTCGGTGTCCTGCACGTGGTAGCGCGCGTTCGGGAACAGGTCGTAATTGCCGGCGTGGTCCCAATGCATGTGGGTGGCGATGACATGATCGACCTGGTCGGGCGCAACGCCCAGCGCCTGCAGACCCTCGCCCACCGGATGGATGATCTTGCGCCCGCGCTCCTTGGCGGCGGTCTCGTCGAAGCCAGTGTCGCAGACGAAAACGCCATGCGGGCCCTTGATCACCCAGACGTAATAGGCGATCGCGGTCATCTCGTCGTGCGGATCGCCGAAAATGTAGTTCTCTGAGCGCATGCGCGCATGTTCGGCGTAGCGGACAGCATAAACCTCGTGGATGTCGTCGCTCATAATTTTTTCCCCACGGTGACGCCGGCGCGCCGCTCGATCGGCTGAATGACGGTGGTGAAGTCTTTGTCGCCGCCGATCTCGGAATTGGCGGTTTCCCAGGCGCCGAGCACCGCGCTCATCACCTCGTCGGGCACGCCCAGCGCGCGCGCTTCCGCCACGCACAGCCGCACATCCTTGAGCATCAGCGCGGTGGCGAAGCCGAGATCGAATTTGCGCGGGATGACGGCCTTGGGAAACTTGTCGGTGGTGGCGGTGTTACGCCCGGAGCCGGCATTGATCACGTCCACCATCACCGACGGATCGAGCCCGGCCTTCACCCCCATCACCACCGCTTCCGAGGTCGCGGCCATGGCGGTGGCGGAGAGGAAATTGTTGGCGAGCTTCATGGTCTGCGCCATGCCGGGCTTGTGACCGATGACGAATACCTTGCCAAAAACGCCAAGCGCATCCTTGACCACGTCGATATCGGCCGGCGGACCGGACACCATGACCGCGAGCGTGCCCTTGACCGCGCCGGCGACGCCGCCCGACACCGGCGAGTCGATTTGCACAATGTCGCGCTTGGCGAGACCGGTAGCGATTGTCGCGGCCATGCGCGAGCCGGTGGTGGAGAGATCGACGAAGCGCTTGATGCGCTTGCCGTGCAGCAGGCCGCCCTCGCCGACCGCCACCTTAGCGACCACCTGCGGCTCCGGCAGGCTCGCCATCACGGTCTCGACCCGGTCGGCGACATCCTGCGGCGAAGAAGCGAGCTGCGCGCCCAGCGCCACGAAGGGCGCCACCGCGTCATTGCGCGTGTCGTAGACGATGAGCTTGTGGCCGGCCTCGATCAGCCGCCGCGCCATCGGCCCACCCATATTGCCCAGCCCGATGAAGCCGATGTCCATTTCGTATCCGTCCCTTGCGTGTTCTTGGATTTGCGACTTAGCCCGCGACGCGCGCTAGCGCGCGTCGGCGGACGCGGCCGCAGTCGCCGCCGATGCCAACTTGCGGCTGCGGCGGCCGCGCCGCAAGCCTTCGATGAACACGATGGCGATCACGATCACCAGCACGTGGCCGATATATTCCTTAGCGAAGAAGCCGAGCCCGTTGTTGTCGAACAACAGCAGCGCGCGCCGCAGGTTCTCGTCGGCGAGCGGCGCCAGGATGACGCCGAGCACCACCGGCGCGGCCGGCAATTTGAACATATAGAAGGCGTAGCCGAGGAAGCCGCCCGCCACCATCACCCAGACGTCGAACATGTTGGTGCGCACGGCATAGGCGCCGATGATGCAGATCGGGATGATCAGCGTCATCAGCAGCCCGCGCGGCAGCGAGAACAATTTCACACAAGGCTTAATCAGCACCAGCGCCGCGCCGAACATCAGGAAATTGGCGATGATCAGCAGCGCATAGATGAATTCGATCAGCCCCGGCTGGTCGACGGCGATAGTGGGCCCGAGCACCACATTCTTGAGTTGCAGCGCCGCCATCAGCGCGGCGGCCCCCGCGCTGCCGGGAATGCCGAGCGTCAGCGTCGGCAGCATCGATCCGCCGACACAGGCGTTGTCGGCGACCTGAGCGCAGACGATGCCCTCGAAGCTGCCTTTGCCCCATTTGGCCTGTTCCTCCGGCTTGGCGCGCCGGCGGCCGATGTCATAGGCGAGGAACCCGGCGATATTAGCACCGGCGCCGGGAATGGCGCCGACAACGGTGCCGATCAGGCCGGAGCGCCATGCGGCCGGCATGTGGCGAACCAGCAGATCGAACGAAGGAATCGCGCGGCCGACATTTTCCGGTATCGGCGTATGCTCGCGCTGCGGCAGCACTTTCATGATTTCGGCAAGGCCGAACAGGCCGATCAATATGGCGACATAGCTGATGCCGTCATAGAGCGCCGGAATGCCGAAGGTGAATCGCGGCACGCCGTGGATGGCATCATAGCCGACAAAGGCGAGCAGCATTCCGAGCCAGCCGGTCATCCAGCCCTTGAGCGGCATTGAGCCCGAGGTCATCGAGCCGCAGATCGAGATGCCGATCAGCGCCAGCAGGAACATTTCCCAGGAGCGGAATTGCAGCGCGATGGCGAGAATGATCGGCATGCAGGCGACCAAGAGCAGGATGCCGACCCAATTGCCCATGAACGACGAAGTGATCGACAGACCGAGCGCCTGCCCCCCCAGGCCGCGCTTAGCCAGCGGGTGGCCCTCGATCATGGTACACACCGAATCCGGCGTGCCGGGGATATTGATCAACACCGCCGAGATCGCGCCGCCGAATGTGCTGGCGGTGTAGACGCCGAGCATGAAGGCGAGCGCCACCTCCTGCTTCATGCCGACCGACAGGCCGATCAGCAGCATCATCGCCATGGTCGTCGACAGGCCCGGCATGGCGCCCCAGAAGATGCCGAGGACGACGCCACCGAGCGTGACCAGCAGCAGATAGGGTGACAGGGCCTCGACGAACGCGTGGGTCAATGCGTGGATCACGGGCCGGCCTCAGGGCAAGGGAGTCTGGAACAGCATGCGGAAGACGATCGACAGAAAGGCGATCCAGCCGACGGTGACGGCGAGGCAGGCCCACAGCGGCGCCCGCCAGTAGAGCTTGAGCAGGCCGGTGATCGCGATCAGTGAAATGGTTTCGAAGGCGCCGATGATGAAATGCAGCGGGCCGACATTGAAGCTCACGTCGACTGGTATGACCTGCAGTCCCAGCACATAGAGAATGACGATGCCGCCGAGCACGAGCGTGCGCTTGAAATCGTCGGGTATTTCGAAACGATCGAGCGCCCGCGGCATGGTGCGGCGGCGCTGGATCGCCGAATAGCCGAGCAGCAGCGCCATCACCAGCAGGCTGGCCGCGGTAAGGAACGGCAGCAGCCCGGGCGCCGTGAACACCGAGCCCGGCACCGGTAGTTGCAGCGATGCGATCACGACGAAGATCGCGATGACCGCGATCACGCCCGCCGCGATCAAATCCATGATCGGGTTGGCCATGTCGGCATTGGCACCTCCCGACAGGACGCGCGCTTCGTCTTCGGCCAAATTGTGTTTGGACGAATGGCCTTGAGCCATCTGATTGTCGGTCATGACGTCGCGCCTGGCGTCAGATGAAACGTCGGTTGGGGAGATCGCGGGCAAAACGGGCGGGACACCGAGGCCCCGCCCGCACGATTTGCGATACTGCGCGGTCAGGCGCCGACCGGCTTATAGCCCTTCGGCGGCCACCACTTGTCGAAGTCCTCGGGCGAAGGCAGGCCGAGCTGCTTGGCCGTCATCACCTTGCCGCCGATCTGGTCGCGATATTTGTTGAACAGATAGGCGGTGCTGACCTCGAGCTGGGCGGCGCGCTTGTCGGCGGCCTCGCCCGTGAGGATATGGCGCTCGAAGAACTTCTTCTCGCACACTGCGGTGAAGGCGGGGGACTTCACCGCCTGGACGAAGGCTGCGGTGATCTCCTTCTGGATCTCCACCGGTACGTTGCGCCGCATCAGCAGATTGTAGTTGCCGCCGAGCGGCAGCAGCGGCTTGGTCTTCGGCACCAGCGTGCCGATCGACTTCAACACCTTGCCGTCCTTGAGGTGGATATCGGACGTGCCGCACTGAAACAGGTTGCGCAGCTTGCCGGCGCGGATGAGTTCGATGTGCTCGTGTACGCCGCCACCGGCGATCATGGTCTCGCCTTGCAGCCCGGCCAGCGTCGCCGGCTTGCCGCCCTTGTAGGGCACAAACTGCACCTTGATGCCGATCTGCTCGGCGATCTGCATGGCGACCTCGTGCCAGATGCCGCCGGTGCCGGAAGTCGAAATGGTCAGCTTGCCGGGATTGGCCTTGGCCCACTTCACCATGTCGTCGAAGTTCTTGAACGGTGAAGCCTCGCGCACGGACCAGTCGGCAAGCGAAGAGGCCGCCTGCATGATGGTCCAGTCCTCCCACACCTTGCTGGTGGTGTGGCCCATCACGCGCACGAACTTGTTGAAGTTGGCGGCGCCCAGCAAAGTGTAGCCGTCGGCCGGCTGCTGCAGCACGTAATTGGTGGCGATGCCGCCGACCGCGCCGGGCTTGTTGATCGCCTCGATGCTCCAGCCCTTGGCCGCCGCCATCTCCTTGGCGATCAGGCGCATGACGACGTCGGTGCCACCACCGGCCGCGTACATGATGACCAAGGTGATCGGCTTGTCCGGCCACTTGGCGGCCATGGCCGCTCCCGGCCGGATGACCAGCATGCTGGCCGCTCCCACCGCACCGGTGAGCACGTCGCGGCGGCGGATTACGTTTTTGGTCCCACTCCCATCGGGTGTTTTCATTTACGTTCCTCCCAGCTGATGCCAGCGCCTTTTATTCGGCAGGCGCTCGGCCAGCAGTCTACGTGAGCGGCGCGGCGCTTGTCCCGCTCATCCCACGCAAGGCGCGGCGGCAAGTCCCGCCATGCGGGACGCGCGCGCCTGGCTGTGGATGATGACGCATTGCCGCCGGAGCATCCCCTGAAAGGCCTATTGACCTTATTATAAGCTAGCTTATTATAACGCTGCATTGGAGAGCGAGGATCATGCTCGACCTGCCGGTCAATCGCGAAATCGCCTTTACGATCATGGACGTAGCTCGAATGCTGCGGACCTACGCCGACCAGCGGGCGCGCCAGTTCGGCATCTCGCGTGCCCAGTGGGGCGTGCTGGTGCGGCTCGACCGCTCCGAGGGCCTCAAGCAATCCGAGCTCGCCGATATCCTCGACCTGCAGCCGATTTCGCTCACCCGCCTGCTCGACCGCCTGGCCGAGAACGGGTTGATCGAGCGGCGGCCCGATCCGAACGATCGGCGGGCTAATCGATTGTATCTCAAGCCGGCGGCGCGCCCGCTGCTCGCGCAACTCGCCGGCCTCGGGCAGGCCATGATGGAGGACGTGCTCCCCGGCCTCGACGGCAAGACCAACGCGCGCCTGCTGCACGACCTGCGCGCGATCAAGGACAACCTGCGCGCCGCCATCGCCCGCCAGTCGAGCGAGCAACAGACAGCCAAAGTTGAAGCGTCATGAATGAAAAGAGTTTGAAGATCGTTGTAGCGCCCGAGGCCAAGACCCAGCCCGGCGAACAGAAAGCCGGCACCGCGCCGGCGAAGGCCGCCCGCTTCGACCGCAAGCGCCTGCGCATGATCCTGCTGGTGGCGCTGCCGGCGATCGCCGCGCTGATCGGGGCCGGGTTCTACATCACGGGCGGCCGCTACATCTCCACCGACAACGCCTATGTCGGCGCGCAGAAGGTGCTGATCACGCCGGACATTTCCGGCAAGATTATCCATGTCGCCATCGTCGAAGGCCAACACGTCAAGCCAGGCGATGAATTGTTCACGCTCGACGCCGAGCCTTACCGACTGGCGCTGGCGCAGGCGCAGGCCAAGCTCGAGGCCGCGCGCACCGACTATGAGAAGCTCAAGACCACGCTCGGCTCGCTCACCACGCTGATCAAGCTGGCGCAGAAAAATGTCGCGCTCAAGCAAGCCGACGTCGAGCGCAAACGAACGCTATTGACGTCGCACGCAACCTCGCAGTCCGATGTCGACACCGCCGCCTCGGCCTACGTAACCGCGCAACTGCAGGCGCAATTCGCCAAGCAGCAGCGGGCAACCACGCTCAGCCAGCTGCTCGGCGATCCCGATTTGCCGCTCGCGCAATTCCCCGCCTACGCGCAGGCCAAGGCCGCGCTCGACGACGCCAAGCGCAATCTGCGGCTGACCGTGGTGCGCGCGCCGATCTCGGGCACCGCCACGCAGGTGGACAATATCCAGCTCGGCCGCTTCATCCCCGCCGGCACGCCGGTGTTGAGCGTGATCGACGACCGCAACCCCTGGGTCGAGGCCAATCCGAAGGAAACCGACATCACCTATTTGCGCGTCGGCCAGAAGGCGACGCTCGACGTCGACAGCTTCCCCAATCACACCTTCAAGGGCACGGTGATCGCGGTCAGTCCCGGCACCGGCGCGCAGTTCTCGATCCTGCCGCCGCAGAACGCCACCGGCAACTGGGTCAAGGTGGTGCAGCGCGTGCCCGTGCGCATCGCCTTCGACAAGGGCGAAGACACCCATCTGCTGCGCGCCGGCATGAGCGTCAACGTCGCGATCGACACCGGCCACAGCCGGCTGCCGTTCCTGTCGGCGAATGCCAAGGAAACGAAATAGACATTCCGTTCGTCCCCGCGAAAGCGGGGACCCAGGGCTCCAACTTACGGCCCAGATTTGTGCCCCTGGATTCCCGCTTGCGCGGGAATGAACGGAAGGTGAGCCGCAGCATGAGAAGCATACGAGAGCCAGAGGCGTTATGAACCCGACGCACTTTGCATCGATGTCGCCGAACCTGCGGCGCATGCTGGTGACGGTGTGCGCCATGGCGGCGACCATCATGCAGGCGCTCGACACCACCATCGCCAATGTGGCGCTGCCTTACATGCAGGGCTCGCTGTCGGCCTCGCTCGACCAGATCAACTGGGTGCTCACCTCCTACATCGTCGCCGCCGCTATCATGACCGCGCCGATCGGTTGGCTGGCCGACCGCTTCGGCCGTAAGAAGCTGTTCGTGCTCTGCGTCGCCGGCTTCACCTTTGCCTCGTTTCTGTGCGCCCTGTCGCAGAACATCGAGGAGATCGTGCTGTTCCGCCTGCTGCAGGGCATGGCCGGCGCCGCCTTGGTGCCGCTGTCGCAGTCGGTGCTGCTCGACGCCTACACGGTCGAGGAGCGCGGTTCGGCGATGGCGATCTGGGGCATCGGCGTGATGCTGGGCCCCATCATGGGCCCGACGCTGGGCGCCTGGCTGACCTACAATTATTCCTGGCACTGGGTGTTCCTGATCAACCTGCCGATCGGTGTCATCACCGTGCTCGGCATGCTGGCCTTCATGGAGGAGACGAAGCGCCAGGAGCATCTGCGCTTCGACTGGTTCGGCTTCGTCGCGCTCGCCATCGGCATCGGCGCGCTGCAATTGCTGCTCGACCGCGGCGAGCAGGTCGGCTGGTTCGGCGCCAGCGAAATCTGGATCGAGGCGATCGTCTCGATCGCCGGCTTCTATTATTTCTTCGCCCATTCGCTGACCACGCCGGAACCGTTCGTGCGCTTCGAGATGTTCAAGGACCGCAACTTCGTTTCCGGCTGCGTGTTCATGGCGCTGATCGGCGTGGTGCTGTTCGGTACCATGGCGCTGATCACGCCGTTCATGCAGATCCTGCTCGGCTATCCGATCCAGACCGCCGGTTTCCTGCTCGGCTCGCGCGGCGTCGGCACGCTGCTCACCATGATGGTGGCACCGCGGCTGATGCGGCTGGTGGAGACGCGCTATCTCATCCTCGCCGGCCTGCTGCTGTCGGGCGGCACGCTCTATCAGATGACCGGGTTCTCGCTCGACACCAGCCAGCAGACGATCGTCGTCATCAGCATCGTGCAGGGCGTCGGCCTCGGCCTGTTGTTCGTGCCGATCACCACGGCGGCGTTCCTCACACTGCCCGGGCAGTTGCGCAACGGCGGCACCGCGATGCTGACATTGATCCGCAACATCGGCTCGTCGGTCGGCATTTCCATGGTGATCGCCAACCTGACCGACAAGACGACCGAGATGCACGCGCGGTTAGCCGAATCGGTGACGCCGTTCAACGACGCGCTGCAGATGTCCAACGTGACCCACTTCTTGAACGTGCACAGCGCTATGGGCCGTGCCTTGCTCGACGTCATCGTCACCAAGCAGGCCGCGATGATCGCCTATATCAACGACTACAAGCTGCTGATGGTGCTGACGCTGGCGATGATTCCGCTGATCCTAATCATCGGCAAGAGCAAGCAGACGCCGAGCGAGGCTGACCTGGAAGACGCGGTGGTGGTGGATTAGCCGAAGCGCAGCGGCACCGCTCTTTCCCTCTCTCCCCTTGTGGGAGAGTGTGCCCGAGCGGAGGCGAAGTCGAGCGAGGGCGGGTGAGGGGTCAGAGCTTGCGTTAGACGCCGACCCCTCACCCGGCTCGCGCTCGCCATCGCTCCGCGCTCGCTACCCTCTCCCACAAGGGGAGAGGGTAAGCGAGCAAGCCTCACATTTAGCGCTTCGAAAATTCCTTCCTGATCATCTCGGTATGCTCGCCCAGCGCCGGGATCGGGCCATAGCGGCGGTCCTGCCCGGCGCGCAGCGGCGCCGGCGCCGGCATCGATACCGGCCCGCTCGGCGCGCCGACCGTAATCCTCCTTAAGTGAGGATGCTTCGCCAGCAATTCCCAGTCGTTGACGCGGGCAAAGGCGATGTCGGCGGCTTCCAGCAGCTTGCTCAACGGCGCGATGTCGTGGCGCGCAAACACCGCCGCCACGATGGCGTCAGTCTCGGCGCGATTCTCCACCCGCTTCGGCACGGTGGCGAATCTCGCATCCGTCCCGAGCGATGCATCGCCCAGCACCTTGTCCGCCAGCACGCGCCATTCGCGGTCGTTCTGGATGGCAATCAGGATGTCGGCGTTGTCGCGGCTCTTGAATACCCCATAGGGCGCGATGCTGGCGTGCGCCAAGCCGATGCGCCTGAACGGTGTGCCGCCCTCGCCGTGCAGCAACGGCGCCGTCATCCATTCCGCCATGGCGTCGAACATGGAGACTGAAATTTCGGCGCCCTCGCCGGTGCGGGTGCGCGCGATCAGCGCTTCCAGGATCGCCTCATAGGCGTTGAGGCCGGCGGCGATGTCGACGATGGAAACCCCGACGCGTGCGGGGCCTTCCGGCCCGCCGGTGACGGAGGCGACGCCGGATTCCGCCTGGATCAGCAAGTCATAGGCCTTGCGCTGGGCGTAAGGCCCGCTCTCGCCGTAGCCAGAGATCGAACAGCAGATCAGCCGCGGATAATCCTTGCGCAGCCGCGCAACCGCGAAGCCGAGCTTGGCGAGCGCACCGGGCTTCAGGTTCTGCACGAACACGTCGGCCTTGGCGAGCATGGCTTGCAGCAGCGCCTTGTCCTGCGTCTTGGTGAGGTCGAGCATCACCGACTGCTTGCCGCGGTTGAGCCAGACGAAATTGGCGCTCTCGCCGTGCACCACGTGGTCATAGTAGCGGGCGAAATCGCCTTCCGGGCGCTCGACCTTGATCACGCGCGCGCCGGCGTCGGCGAGGCGGCAGGTGCACTGCGGCGCCGCTACCGCTTGCTCGATCGAGACGACCAGGAGGCCTTCGAGGGGGAGGATCATATCAATCTCAGAACACGCAACATACCTGGGCGTCATCGCCGGGCTTGTCCCGGCGATCCCGATTCATTGACTACGCGATCTTGGCATAAAGATCACGCCACTCTGCATTGTTCGCTGCAATGAGACGCGTTTTCCAAGCGCGCGGCCAATGCTTGATATTCTTTTCTCGTTGGATCGCCTGATATGTGGTCGAATAGGCCTCAAAGCGCACAAGCTTGTCGATTCGGTATTTCTTCGTATGCCCGGGCACTCGTCCGTTCTTGTTTTCGTAAACAGGCGAACGAGATTGTTGGTCACGCCCACGTAGATTGCACCGCCGGCCCGGCTCGCAAGGATATAGACATAGAAATCGGCCACGCTTTGCGTCCCTTATCGGGATGGCCGGGACAAGCCCGGCCATGACATAAGGAGAGGGTGCCACGCCCCCTCACCTGGCGCACTCCGCGCGCCGACCTCTCCCCGCACGCGGGGAGAGGTAAAAGTGCCGCGCAGCCGGCGTGAAATCAATACGACCGCGGCAGACCGAGCACGTGCTCGGCCAGATACGACAGGATCAAATTGGTCGAGATCGGCGCCACCTGGTAGAGCCGGGTCTCGCGGAATTTGCGCTCGACGTCGTATTCCTCGGCAAACCCGAAGCCGCCGTGGGTCTGCACGCACATGTCGGCGGCGAACCAGGAGGCGTCGGCGGCGATCAGCTTGGCCATGTTGGCCTCCGGCCCGATGTCGCCGCCGGTTTCATATTGGCGCGCGGCCTCGCGCACCATCAATTCGGCGGCGCGCATCTGGGCATAGGCGCGCGCGATCGGGAACTGCACGCCCTGGTTCTGCCCAATCGGCCGCTCGAACAGCACGCGGTCCTTCGCGTAAGCTGTCGCCTTGTCGATGAACCACTTGGCGTCGCCGACGCATTCCGCCGCGATCAAAATGCGCTCGGCGTTCATGCCGGAGAGGATGTAGCGGAAGCCCTGGTCTTCCTCGCCGATCAGGTTCTCCGCCGGCACCCGCAGGTCGTCGAAGAAGATCTGCGTGGTTGAGTGGTTCATCATGGTGCGGATCGGCGTGATGGTCATGCTGGTGGCTTCGGAAAGCCGCATGTCCACCAGGAACAGCGACAGGCCCTCGCTGCGCTTCTTGACCTCATCGCGCGGCGTGGTGCGCGCCAGCAGCAGCATCAGGTCGGAATGCTCGGCGCGCGAGGTCCAGATCTTCTGGCCGTTGATGACGTAGTGGTTGCCTTCCTTGCGCGCGGTGGTGCGCAAACTGAGCGTGTCGGTGCCCGAGGTCGGTTCCGTCACGCCAAAAGCTTGCAGGCGCAGTTCGCCGCTGGCGATCTTGGGCAGGTAGTCCTGCTTCTGCGCGTCGCTGCCGTGGCGCAGGATGGTGCCCATGATGTACATCTGCGCATGGCAGGCGGCGCCGTTGCCGCCGGAGGCATGAACCTCTTCCATGATGGCGGCGGCGGCGCTGATCGAGAGCCCGCTGCCGCCGTATTCCTCCGGGATGAGGCCTGCGAGATAGCCGGCCTCGGTCAAGGCGGCGACGAACTCGGTCGGATAGGCGCGTTCGCGGTCGAGTGCGCGCCAGTATTCGCCGGGGAATTTGGCGCAAAGCGCGCGCACGCCCTCGCGGATGTCGGCGTGGTCTTCGGCTTTATGCACTGATGCCATGACGAGGTTTCCCGGCTGTCATCACCGGGCCGGCGCGAAGCGCCGTGACCCGGTGATCCCGCTTAGTTGCGCACGGCCGTGCCTACCTAAGCGGGATGGCCGGCACAAGGCCGGCCATGACGTTAAACAATCTCTGCGCGGCCATTGTTGATCGCCACCACGTCGCGCTCCAGCGTGCGGGCGCGAAAGCTTAGCACGGCGCCGTCGCGCCAGATCTCGGTGCGGATCGTTTCGCCCGGATAGACCGGCGCCGAGAAGCGCCCCTTGATCGCGGTCAGCCGCGCCGGATCGTAGCCGCAGACCGACTTGAGCAGAGCGTGGCCGACGACGCCGAACGTGGCAAGCCCGTGCAGGATCGGCCGCGGGAAGCCGGCGGCGCACGCGAATTCCGGATCGACATGCAGCGGATTGACGTCGCCGGACAGCCGGTAGATCAGCGCCATTTCCGGCCGCGTCGCCAGGTCGCAGACAAGATCGGGCGCACGCTCAGGCAGCGGATGCGGCGCCGGCGCCTGGCGCGCAGGCCCGCCAAAGCCGCCGTCGGCGCGGCAGAAAGTGGTCTGCGTCAGCGTCGCCAGCAATTCGCCGCTCGTTTTGTCGGTCACTTTACGTTCGGAAAACACCAGCGCGCCCTTGCCCTCGCCCTTGTCGATCGCTTCGACGATGCGCGTTTGGCCGATCACGACGCCTTGCGCCTTAACCGGCTTGTGCAGCGTCAGGCCCTGCTCGCCGTGCACCACTTTGGTCCAGTTCACGCCGCTTGCCGGATCGCGCAGCCAATAGGGCGAATAGCCCTGCACCAGCGCGAAGGTCGGCAGCACTTTCAGATTCTTTTCGTAGACGAAAGCGAGCTCGTCTTCGTTCATCGGGTCCTGGCCAAGCCCCAAGCCGAGCGCATAGAGCATGCAGTCCTTGGGGCCGTAAGCGTGCTCGACCGGAGGGATTTGCAGCGCCAAAAGTTTTTCGTAGACGATGGCCATCGCCTACTCCGACATCACGGCAAAAACCGCTCGTCCCCGCGCAAGCGGGGACCCAGCGCGGCAACCATCTCGTTCGCGCGTGTGGCCCTGGATTCCCGCTTGCGCGGGAATGAGCGGAGGTTGCGGCGCCGCGCGCAACGCGCACATCAAATCGGATCCCACGAGAACACATCGCCGGAACGCTCGAGCGGCGTGAACGAAGCGGCGAAGGCGCCTTTGAGTTGGGCGTCGAGCCTCTCGGGCGTCCAGCCGTCGGAGCGGTGGATGACGCGGATCGGGCGCGGCTGGTTGAACAGGAAGATTTCGTTGTTGCGCACCGCGAAGATCTGCCCGGAAATGCCGTCCGCCTTGTCGGAGCCGAGATAGACCGCGAGCGGCGCGATTTTTTCCGGCGTCATCTGCGCCAGCCGCTCGACGCGCTGCTTCTCGGCCTCGGTCTGCGCGGGAATCGACTCGATCATGCGGGTGAAGGCGAAGGGCGCGATGCAGTTTGAGCGCACGCCGAAGCGCGCCATGTCGAGCGCGATGCCGCGCGACAGGCCCATGATGCCGAGCTTGGCCGCCATGTAATTGGCCTGGCCGAAATTGCCGACCAGGCCGGAGGTCGAGGTCATGTGCACGTAGGAGCCCGCGCCCTGCTCGCGAAAGAAACCGGCCACCGCGCGGCTCATGTTGAACGAGCCATTCAAGTGCACCGCGATCACGTCCGCCCAGTCGGAATGGCTCATTTTGTGGAAGATGACGTCGCGCAGGATGCCGGCATTGTTGACGAGAATGTCGACGCGGCCGAAAGCGTCGAGCGCAGCCTTGACGATTTGCTCCGCGTTCTTCGGCTCGGTGATGGAGAGCGTGGAGGCGATTGCTTCGCCGCCCGATTTCTTGATGGCCGCGACCGTCTCCTGCGCCGGACCGGTATCGGTGCCGGACCCGGTGAGGCTGGCGCCGATGTCACAGACCACGACGCGCGCGCCCTCTTGCGCCATCAATTCGGCGATGGCGCGCCCGATGCCGCGCCCGCCCCCGGTGACGATGGCGACTTTGTTTTCGACGATTCCCGGCATTGTTCAGGGACCCCAGCAAGTTTTCGCCGGGCACCTTAGCGGCGTGGGCGGCGGGGACAAGTCTCTCGGCTGTCATGCCCCGCGAACGCGGGGCATCCAGTAAACACCGGCTGGCAATTGATACGAGCGACAGGGGTTACCGGATCCCCGCTTTCGCGGAAACCGATGGCAGGCGTTATTTGCCCCAAACCTCCTCCGCGAGCTCCACGATCATGCGCAGCTTGGCCCATTGCTCGTCCTCGGCCAGCACGTTGCCTTCCTCGGTCGAGGCGAAGCCGCATTGCGGCGAAAGACAAAGCTGCTCAAGCGCGACGTATTTGGTCGCCTCGTCGATGCGGCGCTTGATGTCGTCCTTGCTCTCCAGCCGTCCGCTCTTGGAGGTGACGAGGCCGAGCACCACCTGCTTGTTGCCCTTGGGCAGGAAGCGCAGCGGCTCGAAACCGCCGGCGCGGTCGCTGTCGTATTCGAGGAAATAGCCGTCGATATTGGTGTGGCCGAGCTGTTGTTCGGCGACGAATTCGTAGCCGCCTTGCGCGATCCAGGTGGAGCGGAAATTGCCGCGGCAGG
>Ga0307436_1000631_pt1 | contig 16561 bp, 31 predicted proteins | sample SalMarWE160440MG_FD_202513 | JGI IMG/M metagenome (GOLD analysis project Ga0307436, IMG submission 202513) | Salt marsh sediment microbial communities from the Plum Island Ecosystem LTER, Massachusetts, United States - WE1604-40 | ecosystem: Environmental > Aquatic > Marine > Intertidal zone >...
ATGCCCGGTGACAATGTGAGCCTCTCTGTTGAACTGATATCGCCGATAGCGATGGAGAAGGAGCTGAGGTTCGCGATAAGGGAAGGCGGCCGCACCGTCGGTGCAGGGGTCGTTACCGAGGTACTGGAGTAAACGTGAATCAAAAAATAAGAATAAAATTGCGGGCTTACGATCACAGGGTGCTGGATCAGTCTTTGAAAGAGATTGTCGACACGGCTCAGAGGACCGGAGCGCGGGTGGCAGGGCCTGTTCCTCTGCCGACGCACGTGAACAAGATAACGGTTCTGCGATCTCCCCACGTGGACAAGAAGTCCAGGGAGCAGTTCGAGATCCGCACCCATAAGAGGTTGATTGACATACATGACGCTACTCCGCAGACGGTGGACGCTCTCATGAAGCTGGAGCTGGCGGCAGGGGTGGATGTGGAGATAAAGCTATGACAGGCATTCTGGGGAAAAAACTCGGCATGACGCAGGTTTTTGATGAAACCGGCAGGATGATGCCCGTTACCGTGGTGGAGGCCGGCCCCTGCTGTGTCGCCCAGGTGAAGACCGTCGAGAGAGACGGCTATGAGGCGATCAAGCTGGGGTTTTCAGAGATCAGAAAGACGAAGAGGGTAAACAAGCCGACGGGCGGAATGTTCAAAAAGGCCGGCCTTAAGCCCTACAAGATATTGAAAGAGTTCCCCATGGGCGATGTCAAGGTCGGAGATATGGTGACCGTTGAGAAGTTCCAGAAGGGCGATATTGTTTCAGTCATCGGAATTTCCAAGGGAAAGGGGTTCCAGGGCGTCATGAAGAGGCATAACTATGCCGGGGGGCCGGGCTCTCACGGCTCCATGTTTAACAGGGCGCCGGGTTCTATCGGGGCGAGTTCCTACCCTTCGAGGGTCTGGAAAAACAAAGGGCTTCCGGGACACATGGGTTCTCAGAGAGTCACCGTCAAGAACCTCAAGGTTGTTGATGTAAGGGTGGAACAGAACCTGCTCCTTATCCTGGGCGCCTTACCCGGGTCCAAGGGAACATATCTCGAAATCAGAAAGGGAAATTAGGATGCCTGAGGTTGCGGTAAAAGATAGAGAGAACAAGCAGGTGGGAAAAATGGACCTGCCAGCCGATGTCTTTGGAGTGAAGGCAAAAGGCGGTGTCATTCACGGGGCGGTCGTTAACTTCCTGGCGAACCAGCGACAGGGGACGCATGCAACGAAGACGAAGGGGCTGGTCAGCGGGGGAGGCGCGAAGCCGTGGAAGCAGAAGCACACCGGCAGGGCACGCTCCGGGAGCAACCGGTCCCCATTATGGAGAGGCGGCGGTACAGTGTTCGGCCCCCAGCCCCGGGATTACTCCTACGCACTGCCAAGGAAGGCCAGGAAGCTTGCGTTGAGGGCCGCGCTTTCGGAGAAACTCGATGCCGGCGAGATCACCGTAATTGAAGGTTTTGCCATCGAGGAACCCAGGACGAAGGACATGGTCTCGATCCTGCGGAACCTCGAGCTCGAAGGCAGGAGCACGCTCGTGGTAATACCGGAATATGATAAGACGGTACTCCTTTCCGGCAGGAACATACCCGGTGTGACCGTGCGGCGGGCATCGGATCTCAACTCATACGAGGTAATGGCGCACAGCAGGCTTTTGATCACAAGACAGGCGGCGGAGATGCTGGCGGAGGCGGGGAAGAAATGAAGAGTCCATATACCATAATCAAAAGACCGTTGTTTACGGAAAAAGGCACAGCCCTGAAGGAAGGGGAAAACAAGCTGCTCATCGAAGTTGACATGGATGCGAACAAGTTGGAGATAAAGAAGGCTCTGGAAGAGATATTCAAGATCAAGGTAGAAAAGGTAGCGACCATAAAGCGATACGGCAAGTGGAAGAGACACGGCAAGTCGATAGGGAAGACGTCCGACAGAAAGAAGGCCTTGATTACTCTCAAAAAGGGAGAAAAACTTGATTTTATTGAGGGTGCATAATGGGAATTAAGAAATACAATCCGACGTCCCCGGGGAAGAGATTCCGCACGGTAATGGACTATGCCGAAATCACGACGGAGGCACCCTGCAAGTCTCTGCTGAGACCGCTGAAGAAGACCGGCGGGAGAAACAACGCCGGTTGCGTTACCTCCTGGCAGCGCGGCGGAGGCAACAAGAGAAGATACAGGGTAATCGATTTCAAGCGGGACAAGATGGGGGTGCCGGCAGTGATAAGCTCCGTTGAATACGATCCCAACAGGTCCGCCCGGATAGCCCTCCTGAAATACAGGGACGGCGAAAAGAGATACATTATTTTGCCCGCCGGGATGGGTGTGGGCGAGGAAGTTGTTTCAGGGAGCGGCTCCGAAATAAAGACGGGCAATGCCCTGCCTCTGAGCGACATGCCCCTCGGCACATTTATCCACAACATAGAGATCAGACCCGGCCAGGGGGCAAAGATGGTGAGAAGCGCCGGTTCCTCCGCGCAGCTGATTGCAAAGGAGGAGGACTATGTCCAGATCAAGATGGCGTCGGGCGAGGTAAGACGCGTGCCCTCCGGCTGCATGGCGACGGTCGGACAGGTCAGCAATCCGGAGCATGAGAATATTTCCTTCGGCAAGGCGGGACGGAAGAGGTGGATGGGGAAAAGGCCCCATGTGAGAGGCGTCGCCATGAACCCCGTCGATCATCCCCTCGGCGGCGGAGAGGGAAGAAGCTCGGGCGGCAGGCCGCCATGCACCCCATGGGGCAAGCCTGAAGGCATCAAGACGAGGCGCAATAAGAGGACGGACACGTATATTGTGAAGAGGAGGAAGTAAATTGCCACGGTCACTGAAAAAAGGCCCCTTTGTGGAAGAAAAACTGGCGAAGAAAGTGCATGCAATGGCAGCGTCAGGGGAAAAGAAGCTGATAAAGACCTGGTCGAGGCGGTCGGTCATCCTGCCCGAATTTATAGGGTATACGTTCGCCGTTCACAACGGCAAAAAGTTCATACCCGTATACGTAACGGAGAATATGGTCGGGCATAAACTCGGTGAGTTTGCGTCGACCCGGACTTTCAAGGGCCATTCCGGCTCTGCAAAGACTACGTCGGTGAAGGGTTGATATTATGGAGTCGAGGTCTGTTTTAAGATACGCAAGAATTACCCCGCGAAAGGCGAGGAGGGTCGTCGACCTTATCAAGGGAAAGAAGGCCGGCGACGCGCTGCTGACCCTCAGGTTCATGCCTTACAGAGGGGCCAGGTTTGTGGAGAAGATACTCAAGTCCGCGATGTCGAATGCGGAACAGAAGAATGCTAATGTTGATTCCGAGGCGATGATTATCAGCAGGGCCTTTGTCGACGACGGAGCGGTCATGAAGCGGATAGAACAGAGGGCAATGGGCAGGGCGAACGTTATCAAGAAGAAGTCGTGCCATATTACGCTGATATTAACCGAGGAATAGTCAGGAGGAGAATTTGGGCCAGAAGACGCACCCCATAGGAATCAGACTTGGAATTACGAGGACCTGGGACTCAAGATGGTATCTCGGCAAGGGTTACAAAGACCAGCTGATCGAAGATATCTCCATAAGAAAAGAGATAAAGGACAAATTATTCCATGCCGGGGTCTCAAGGATAGAGATTGAACGGGCGGGCCAGAAAATGAGGGTGATCATCCATACGGCGAGGCCGGGCATAATCATAGGCAAGAAGGGCGCCGAGGTGGAGAAGCTGCGCAAGGATCTCGAGCTGATAAGCGGGAAGCAGGTGTCCGTAGATATCAAGGAGATCCGCAAGCCCGAGATAGATGCCCAGCTGGTGGCGGAGAACATAGCGCTCCAGCTGGAAAAAAGAGTGGCTTTCAGGCGGGCGATGAAAAAATCCGTCGCTTCCGCGCTCAGGTTCGGCGCCCAGGGTATCAAGATTACCTGTTCCGGAAGACTGGCGGGCGCGGAGATTGCGCGGACCGAATGGTACAGGGAGGGACGGGTTCCCCTCCATACGTTCAGGGCCGATATAAATTATGGTTTCGCCCAGGCAAAGACCACCTACGGCATAATAGGCGTAAAGGTCTGGGTTTACAGCGGTGATGTCCTGCCCGAGGCGACCAGACCCGGGGCCGAAGCTGTTGCGATATGAGGGGAGTAATAAGCCATGTTGATGCCTAAGAAGGTCAAATTCAGGAAGATGCAGAAGGGCAATATGAACGGGAAGGCCTACGCCGGCTCCGAGGTGTCCTTCGGTGAGTACGGGTTGAAGGCCACCGAGCCCGGATGGATAACCAGCAGACAGATCGAGGCCGCAAGAATTGCGATTACGCGGCATGCGAAAAGGGGCTGCAAGGTATGGATAAGGATTTTCCCCGATAAGCCCATAACGAAAAAACCGGCTGAAACAAGGATGGGAAAAGGGAAGGGTGCACCCGAATACTGGGTAGCAGTCGTCAAACCCGGGCGGATTATTTACGAGATGGCGGGGATACCTGAAACTACCGCCAAGGAAGCGCTCAGGCTCGCGTCACATAAACTTCCGATAGCGACCAAGTTCGTGAGACGTGAGGAGGGCGTGCTATGAAAGCGGCGGAAATGAGGGACCTGACGGAGGACGAACTCAAATTAAAGGAGCAGGACATGAGAAGGGAGCTCTTCAATCTCAGGTTCCAGCAGGCGACGGGTGAGATAGAAAATCCAAGGCGTATCCGTTCACTCCGGAAGGATATCGCGAGGGTTATGATGGTTATGTCTGAAAAGAGCGGGAAGCAGACCGGCTCAGATGTGCGATAAAAACAGTTTTGGAAGGTAAAGATGACTGATAAAACGTATACCGGCAGAGTTGTAAGCAACAAGATGGACAAGACGGTTGTGGTCGCAATCACACGGCTTTTTCAGCATCCCGTTTACAAGAAAACCGTGAAGAAGGTTTCAAAGTTCAAGGCCCACGACGACAAGAACGAATGCATGATCGGAGACGAGGTAAAGATCATAGAAACGAGACCGATGAGCAAAGACAAGAGATGGGCGGTTCTTGAAATTATGAAGAGGTCGGCGAGGAGCGGCGAGAAATGATTCAGCTCAGGAGCGTACTTGAAGTAGCAGATAATTCCGGTGCAAAGCGCGTCCGTTGCGTTAAGGTGCTCGGCGGTTCTCACCGAAAGTACGCGCGTCTCGGAGATGTGGTCGTGGTAAGCGTTAAAGAAGCTTTGCCGGACAGCAGTCTCAAGAAAGGGGCGGTGACGAAGGCCGTGGTGGTGCGCACCAGGAAAGAGGCGAGGAGGCCCGACGGTTCGTATATCCGCTTTGACCAGAACGCCGTGGTCCTCATAAACGCACAGGGTGAGCCGGTGGGAACGAGAATATTCGGGCCTGTCGCAAGAGAACTCAGATGGCGTGACTATATGAAGATAATATCTCTTGCTCCAGAGGTACTGTAGGAGGATAAATGGGTTTAGGGATCAGGAAAGAAGATACGGTTTATGTGACGTCCGGCAAGTTCAGGGGCCGCCGCGGCCGGGTGCTGAAGGTCGAAAGCGGCAAGGACAGGGTGTTGATCGAAAAGATCAATATCATCAAGAAGCACATGAAACCGAACAAGGCGTATTCCCAGGGCGGCATAATAGAGAAAGAGGCCCCCATACACCTTTCAAATGTGATGCTTGTCTGCCCCAAGTGCAGCAAGCCTACAAAGATCGGGGTGACGGTGCTTGACGGCGGCAGGAAGGATCGCACATGCAAAAAATGCAAGGAGGTCATTGACTGATAATGACTCCACGGCTCAAAGAGATATATAAAGACCAGGTCATACCCGAGATGATAAAGCAGTTTTCCTACGGCAACGTGATGCAGGTTCCGAAGATAGAGAAGATTGTGCTGAATGTAGGTCTGGGCGAGGCAATTCAGAACATAAAACTCCTCGATGCGGCGCAGAAGGAACTGGAGATGATCAGCGGCCAGAAGGCTGTGGTGACAAAGGCGAGGAAGTCGATAGCAACTTTCAAACTGAGGAAGGACATGCCGATCGGATGCAAGGTCACGCTGAGAGGCGCCAGGATGTATGAATTTCTCGACCGGCTGATAAGCATCGCTCTGCCGAGAATAAGGGATTTCAGGGGCGTTTCGGGCAAGTCCTTTGACGGCAGGGGGAACTATGCGCTCGGCATCAGGGAGCAGATAATTTTCCCCGAGATAGATTACGAGAAAGTCGCAATGGTTCACGGGCTTGATATCAATATCTGTACGTCTGCCGGGAATGACAAGGAGAGCAAGGCGCTCCTGCGTCTGCTCGGCATTCCGTTCAGGAATTAGCGAGGTTTATTATGGCAAAGAAGAGCATTATAGAAAAATCGAACAGGAAGCCCAAGTTTGCGGTCAGGGCATACAACAGGTGCAAGATATGCGGCAGGCCGAGGGCCTATCTGAGGCAGTTCGGGATGTGCCGCATCTGTTTCAGAACGCTGGCGCTCCGCGGGCAGATACCCGGGGTGACGAAGTCGAGCTGGTAGTGCAGGTGCCGAGGAGGTGAATGAATGTTAACGGACCCGATAGCAGACATGCTCACAAGAATAAGAAATGCGGTCCTTATAAGGGCTGAAAAGGTCGATATCCCGGCTTCAAGGATGAAGCTGGAGATAGCAAAGATCCTGAAGGAAGAAGGCTTCATAAGGGCCTACAAGATTTTGAAGGACAAGAAGCAGGGTGTTTTGAGGATAACGCTCAAGTATACGCAGGGCGGCGAGGCGGTGATTTCCGGTTTAAAAAGGGTGAGCAAGCCTGGCAGGAGGGTCTATACGGGCAAGGAAGGGATTCCGAGCGTGATGGGAGGCGTGGGGATTTCGATAGTTTCCACGTCCAGGGGGATTCTCGGAGACAAATCGTGCCGGCGTGAAAAGGTGGGCGGAGAAGTCCTCTGCTACATCTGGTAAAGGAGAACCAGGATGTCGAGAATCGGAAAAAAACCAGTAGACATTCCGGCGGGCGTGGACGTGAAACTGCTGGATGACCATATAAATGTGAAGGGGCCCAAGGGGGAACTCAGCTGGACCGTCCCTGACGGGGCCGTAGTGTCCGTCAAGGACAAGAGGCTGATTGTCGAGAGAACCGCGGACATCAAGAAGGTGAGGGCGGTGCACGGGCTCACAAGAAGCATGTTAGCCAATATGGTGCATGGGGTGACCCAGGGCTACCAGCGCGTTCTTGATATTACGGGCGTTGGCTACAGGGCGCAGGTCCAGGGGAAAAAGGTCCTGCTTTCTCTGGGATATTCTCATCCGGTGGAGTTCCAGCTTCCGGACGGGATAAGCGCTGCGGTGGACCAGAAGCAGACGCAGATCACCCTTACCGGCATCGATAAGCAGAGGATAGGGCAGGCTGCGGCCGATCTCAGGTCCCTCAGGGTTCCCGACGCATACAAAGGCAAGGGTATCAGGTATTCCGGCGTGCGGCTGAAGCTCAAGGTCGGCAAGACCGGGAAAAAATAGAAAGAATCGGCAATAAGGGTTCGAAACATAAAGACGCAGGAGGCGAGCTTGGTAAAGAGCAGAGAAGCAGGCAGGCAGAGACGCCATAGCCGGACAAGAAAAAAGGTGTGCGGGTTGAAAGAGAGACCGAGGCTCTCCGTTTACAGGAGCTTGAACCATACGTATGCGCAGATTATCGACGACACGGAGGGGAAAACGCTGGTGTCCGCCTCCAGTCTCGACACTCAGTTGAGAGAGATGAACCAGCACAAGGGCAATATCAAAACGGCACGGGAGGTGGGAACCCTCATTGCCGGCAAGGCCCGGGAAAAGGGAGTCACGAAGGTTGTCTTTGACAGAAGCGGATATCTCTATCATGGAAGAATAAAGGCATTGGCTGAGGCGGCGAGAGAGGCCGGACTGGAGTTTTAATATGATTGAAAACCGTGTAAGGAGGTAAGGTGGGAAGGATTGACCCCGAAGGTTTAACCCTAAAGGATAAGGTTGTTTACATAAACAGGGTAGCGAAGGTTGTCAAGGGAGGAAGGCGTTTTTCCTTCAGCGCCCTTGTCGTCGTCGGCGATGGTGAGGGTACGGTCGGCATGGGGAAGGGCAAGGCGTCCGAGGTCCCGGAAGCGATCAGGAAAGCGGTGGAGCAGGCGAAGAAATCCCTTCTGAAGTTTCCCTTGCGGGACGGTACGATACCTCACAGGATCATCGGCAGGTTCGGTTCCGGAAGGGTCATAATGAATCCCGCCCAGAAGGGGACCGGTCTTATAGCCGGGGGTGCCGTAAGGGCCATCCTTGAGGTTGCCGGGATACAGGACATTGTGGCTAAATCTCTCGGCAACCATAATCCTTTCAATACCGTACAGGCTACGATCAACGGCCTGGTGAATCTCAAGGACCCTGAATACGTTGTAAAGCTGAGGGGCAGGGGAGAAGAAGAGGCGCAGGAGGCGAACGGATAAATGTTAAGGATAGCATTGAAGCGCAGCCACATCGGAATTCCCCAAAAGCAGAGAAGGGTTCTCGAGGCCCTTGGCCTGAAAAAGATCGGAAGGTCCGTGAAAAAGGCCGATGACGATTCGACGAGGGGCATGATAAACAAGGTTTCCCACCTGATCACCGTGGAAAAAATAGAAGAATAGTCTGGAGGATTGACGTTTACTATGAGGATCGAAGACTTAAGACCGGCTGCAGGAAGCAGAAAGCGCACCAAGAGAGTGGGGAGGGGCGTCGGCTCCGGACTCGGTAAGACCTCAGGCAAGGGTCACAAGGGCCAGAAGGCCAGGTCGGGCGGCAATACTGGCGCCGGATTTGAAGGCGGCCAGATGCCCCTGCAGCGGAGGCTTCCCAAGAGAGGGTTCAAAAACAGGTTCGGCATAGAATATGCCGTCGTAAATCTGGACAAGATAAACGGTCTGAAGGGATACGATGAAATAACCCCTGAACTTCTTCTGGAGAAGAGGATAGTAAGAGACATCAAGGACGGCATCAAGATACTGGGCGACGGAAAGATAGAAAGGGCGGTTACTGTAAAGGCAACGGCATTCAGCGCCTCTGCGTCGGAAAAGATTGCGGCGGCCGGTGGCAAGGCCGAGGTGATCTAGATTGCGACTTGTCTCGATAGTCAAAGACATCTTCAAGATAACAGAACTGAAAAACAGGATCCTCTTTACACTTGCGCTTCTGGCCGTCTATAGAATCGGGTGCCACGTTCCCACGCCCGGGATAAACGGGAACGAGCTGAGCAAGTTCCTGGCGCAGAAGGGCGGCGCCGTCATGGGGTTCTTCGATATGTTTTCCGGCGGCGCACTGTCCAGAGTGACTGTTTTTGCCCTGGGCATCATGCCTTACATCAGCGCTGCGATCATCATGGAGCTGCTTACGGTGGTAATCCCGGCCATCGGGAAACTGGCGAAAGAGGGCGAGGAAGGCCACAAGATAATCACGAAATATACCCGCTACGGCACCATCCTGATCAGCGTCGTGCAGTCCTTTGGAATTGCCGTGGGGCTGGAAGGTATGAACCAGGGCGCTTTTGTTATAAATCCGGGGTGGTCGTTCAGATTGACAACGGTGATCACTCTTACGGCGGGCACCGCCTTTATCATGTGGCTGGGCGAGCAGATTACAGAGAGAGGCATAGGCAACGGTATATCGCTTATCATATTCGCCGCAATTGTGGCGCGTTTTCCCTCGGCGGTCGTCAGCACGATCAGGCTGGTCAAGGCCGGGGAGATTTCCCTCCTGTTTCTTATTTTCCTGATAGTACTGATGGTTGGGGTGATAGGGGCCATAGTATACATGGAAAAGGGGCAGAGGAAGATACCCGTCCAGTATGCCAAGAGGGTCGTGGGGAGGAAGGTATACGGAGGTCAGTCGACGCACCTGCCGCTGAAGATAAATACCGCCGGGGTCATACCTCCGATCTTTGCTTCATCCATTATCATGTTCCCGGCGACCGTCGCGGGATTCATAGCCATCCCCTGGGTTCAGTCGATGGCGCGGCATCTGGCCCCCGGAACAGTCTCATATACTATTTTATACGTCAGCATGATCTTCTTTTTCTCCTATTTCTATACTGCCATTGTATTCAATCCGGTTGACATTGCGGACAACCTCAAGAAATACGGGGGCTACATCCCCGGCATAAGACCCGGTCAGAAGACTTCCGAATATCTTTACCGGGTTCTGTCAAGGCTGACCTTTGTGGGATCGATATACCTCGCCATAGTCTGCGTAATACCCGAGATACTTATAACGAAATTCGGGGTGCCTTTCTATTTCGGCGGTACTTCTCTTCTGATCGCAGTTGGTGTCGCGCTCGACACCGTTTCGCAGGTTGAGTCCCATCTGGTCACGAGATCATATGAGGGGTTCCTGAAGAGAGGGAAATTCAGGGGCAGACGCGCCTGAGCCGATGCCGGTATCGACCGCTGTATTAACAATTGTGACACTCAAAATAGATGCAGGGGAATTCGGTGATTGTTCTGAAGTCTCCAGAGGAGATTAAAAAAATGGCCGACGCAGGCCGCATAGTTGGGGAGGTTTTGGCGTCTTTGAAGGAGATAGTTACAGCCGGGATGACGACGAGGGAGATAGAGACTTACGCAGTTGAGCGCATACGGGCGCGCGGGGCCGTGCCTGCCTTCAAGGGTTACAGGGGCTACCCGGGCAGCATCTGCACCTCCGTAAACGAGCAGGTCGTGCACGGCATACCGTCATCTCACAGACTGAAGGAAGGGGACATCGTCAGTGTTGATCTTGGTGTGTACATGAACGGTTTTTATGGTGACGCTGCGGTGACGATACCGGTCGGCACCGTCGACGGCGCGGACGCAGAACTGATCAGGGTGACCGAAGAGGCGCTTTACAGGGGAATTGAGAACGCCGTAGAGGGTAACCGCCTCTACGACATATCCAGTGCGGTCCAGAAGCACGTCGAGGGGCATGGATTTTCCGTCGTGAAGCTCTTTGTCGGTCACGGGATTGGCCGGGAACTGCATGAGGAGCCCCAGATACCCAATTATGGAACGGCGGGACACGGTGCCCGGCTCAGGAAGGGCATGGCACTGGCCATAGAGCCGATGGTGAATGCCGGGTCCCACGAAGTCAGGATACTCGATGACGGGTGGACGGCGGTGACGGTGGACGGCAAGAAGTCGGCTCATTTTGAGCATACGGTGGTCGTGACTGCCGGAAAACCGCTCATCTTGACTAATTTCAGTTGAGACGATTATAATATCTGTTTTATGGCGAAAGAAGACAACATCGAAGTGCAGGGAACGGTCCTTGAGACTCTGCCGAACGCCACTTTCAGGGTCGAGCTGGAAAACGGGCAGACGATCCTCGCTTATGTGTCGGGCAAGATGCGGATGCATTTTATCAAGATCCTGCCGGGAGACAGGGTTACGGTGGAACTCTCGCCATACGACCTCACCAAAGGACGAATTACGTACAGGTTCAAATAGATATATTAACGACTAAGGAGTAACCATGAAAGTCCGTTCGTCAGTAAAACCGATGTGCAGCAAGTGCAGGATAATAAAGAGGAAAGGTGTTATCCGCATAATCTGCGATAACCCCAAGCACAAACAGAGACAGGGGTAGCCCGCTCGGGGGCTGGAGATAATGAGAGCAGTCAGAGGGTGTTTTCGTAAATGCTCCGAAAAAAGTAGAGGAGGTCTATAGTGGCTAGAATCGCTGGGGTTGATCTGCCCAAGAATGAACGTATAGAGATAGGGCTGACGCGCATTTTCGGTGTAGGCAGGCCTTTATCCAGAAAGATCCTCGAAGAGGTGAATGTGAGCCCCACCGTCAGGGTCAAAGACCTTTCCGACGAGGACGCCGTCAAGATAAGGTCGGTCATCGAGAGGGACTACAGGGTTGAGGGCGACCTGAGACGTGATATTTCCATGAACATAAAAAGGCTCATAGATATCGGCAGCTACCGGGGGCTGAGGCACAGGTCCGGACTCCCGGTGCGGGGGCAGAGGACGAAGACGAATGCCCGCACCAGGAAGGGACCGAGGAAGGCCGTAGTCGGAAAGAAGAAGGAGGCATAAGGAATGGCGCAGAGGAGAAAAGGGGTCAAGAAGGAAAAGAGGCATATAACCAGCGGTGCGGCCTATATTCAGGCCACCTTCAACAATACCATAGTGACAATCACTGACCCGGCGGGAGGTGTTGTTACATGGGCGAGTGCAGGCAACCTGGGCTTTAAAGGTTCCAGGAAGTCTACTCCCTACGCCGCGCAGATCGCTGCTGAGTCGGCTGCCAAGAAGGCCATTGATGTCGGCATGAGGCAGGTTGATGTGTACGTAAAGGGCCCGGGCGCGGGGAGAGAGTCGGCGATACGGGCACTCCAGGCCGCAGGGCTTGATATAAACCTGATTAAGGATGTCACGCCTGTACCTCACAACGGGTGCAGGCCGCCCAAGAGGAGGAGGGTATAAATTGGCGAGATATACGGGACCTCTGTGTAAGCTTTGCAGACGGGAGACGGAGAAACTCTTTTTGAAGGGTGACCGTTGTTATACCGAAAAGTGCGCTGTAGAGAGGAGGCAGTATCCTCCGGGTCAGCACGGGCAGCGCCGCGGAAAACTATCCGACTATGGAATACAGCTGAGGGAGAAGCAGAAAGTAAGGAACTCTTACGGCCTGCTCGAAAAACAGTTCAGAAAATATTTTCACAAGGCGAACAGTAAAAAAGGTGTAACGGGTGAAGTGTTGCTCCAGTTTCTGGAAACACGCCTGGACAACGTTGTGTACAGGATGGGTTTCGCCGCCAACAGGAGCAGTGCCAGGCAGCTGGTCAAACATCGTCACTTCCTTGTAAACGGGAAGGACGTCAATATACCGTCATATAATGTGCAGGCGGGGGATGGCGTAGAGGTGAGGGAATCAAGCCGCGATATCGACATTATCAAGGACAGCATGTCACGGGGTGAACAGAGGGGGACGCCCTCCTGGCTCGACATGGACTTCCAAAACTTTAAAGGCAAGGTCGCACATATCCCGTCCAGGGAAGAAATTCAGCTTGTGGCCCAGGAACAGTTAATCGTTGAGCTTTATTCCAAGTAAGGACGCTTTCAATACCGGCTTGCGGGAAGAGAAGCTTTTTTTGATTACTAAGATTTTCAAAATATAATAGAGATATGGGAGGCCTTATGAATCTCAGGAAAAAAGGCTTTCAACTGCCTGATAAGTTCAGGTTTGATGAAGAAACGCTGAGCAGTACATATGGAAAACTTGTTGTGGAGCCTCTGGAGCGCGGCTTCGGGACGACCATCGGGAACGCCTTGAGGAGGGTGTTGCTGTCTTCACTTGAAGGGGCGGCGATTACGGCGGTGAAGATCTCCGGCGCGCTCCATGAGTTTTCGACGATCAACGGCATAAAGGAAGATGTTATCAATATAATCCTGAATATGAAGGCGCTGAGGCTGAAATCCCACGCGGAAGGGACGAAAGTAGGGACCTTCAATGTGAAGGGCCCGGCGCAGGTTACCGGTGCGGACCTGAAGTGCGATTCCTCGATTGAAATCCTGAACCCGGAATATGAGATCGCTACACTCGACAAGGGCGTAAGTTTCGACGCCGAGGTGTATATAAGAAAAGGCAAAGGGTACGTGTCTTCCGAATTGAACAAGGAAGACCTGCCGGTGGACATGATCGCCGTCGATGCGGTCTTTACCCCTGTCAGGAAGGTCAATTTCTGGGTTGAGAAGACCAGAGTCGGACGTGAGACGGATTATGACAGGCTTATTATGGAGATCTGGACAGACGGGAGCATCACACCCGAAAAGGCCGTTTCGCAGGCGGCTTCGATAATTATCGAACATATGGACCTGTTCATATCCGAGGAAGAAGAGGACGAGTCCGTATCAGCCGAAGAGCCGGCTGTTGCCCATTCGGAGCAGTTGTATTCTTCAACAAATGACAATCTCTTCAAGAACGTGGACGAACTCGAACTTTCAGTGAGGTCATATAACTGCCTGAAGAACGCCAATATCAGGACGATAGCGGAACTGGTTCAGAAGAGCGAGACCGAGATGCTGAAGACCAAGAATTTCGGAAGAAAATCGCTCAACGAGATCAAGGAGATTCTGGGCAAGATGGGGTTGCATCTGGGGATGAAAGTTGACCTCGAGGGCGCCGAGAACCAGGCAGTACATACCGGAGGTGTAGAGCAAGATGCGTCATAAAGTGGATGGAAGACTGTTTGGAAGGCCGGCAAACCAGAGGAAGGCGCTTCTGCGGGGGCTGGTGACGGCACTGCTGGAAAACCAGCGGATAGAGACGACCGTTGCCAAGGCCAAGGAGACGAAGCGGATTGCCGAGAAGATGGTCACCTTCGGGATAAAGGGAGACCTGCATTCAAAGCGGCAGGTCTTGTCCTATGTTACTGACAGGGCCGTGGCCTCAAAATTGTTCAACGAAATAGCACCGCGATTTTCGGGAAGGAACGGCGGCTACCTTAGAATCGTACAGACCCGGAACCGCCTGAAGGATTCGGCCCCCATGGCGGTGCTTGAATTCATAGACTACGAGTCGGTCAAAGTGGCCAAGGGCAAGGCCAAGAAGGAAGAGAAGTCCGAAAAGAAGGCGAAGTGACGATGAGCAATCTCCTTATAGGGATACTGATATTCGCCGTCTGGATAATCCTGCAGGTTCTTGTTTTTCCGAAGATGGGGGTTACCACCTGAGGGGTCGATCCTAAGGTCTCGTGCAAGACCGGCAAGAAAAAATAGAAAAAGGTACGCTAAGAACGCAATAAAAAAGCCCGACGGGGCTTTTTTTATTGCAAGGTGCGGGATGCCGATGACCTCCGGCGCATACAGGTCATTAATTCCAGGATGATTGCTGTTGCGAAGGCTTCAGCGTCTATCGTTATCCGCCGCAAATTCCGGCCTTCCGCGCCTTCGAAAGGGCACTGCCGTGGCGGACTGTCGTGTGCGTAACCCTGCGCTATTAAACGTTATTTTATGGTTTCCAGTACGATGCATTTAAAGTTAGTCATGTCATGAAAATCGCTTGTCAGAATTTTTTGATATGGGATATACTAAAGACCACTAAGCACTTCTCCTGAACAATAATAATGCGCATCGAAAAAATCGAACTCATAGGTTTCAAGTCATTCGCCGACAGGACCACCTTTGTTCTCCATCCGGGCATGACCTGTATCGTCGGGCCCAACGGTTGCGGCAAGAGCAATATAGTGGACGCCTTCCGATGGGTTCTCGGGGAGCAGAGCGCCAAGAGCCTGAGGGGAGAGAAGATGGAAGAGGTCATCTTTAATGGTTCCGCACTCAAGAAACCCAAGGGTATGGCGGAGGTTACGATGGTGATCTCCGGCCTGAACGGGGCCGGACGGGGTGGCAACGGAGGACAGGCGGAAACGGCGACCATTTCCAGAAGGCTTTACAGGTCCGGGGAGAGTGAGTATATGGTGAACCGAACGCCTTGCCGGCTGAAGGACATAAGGGACATCTTTCTCGACACCGGCCTGGACTTCAGGAGTTACTCCATCCTTGAGCAGGGCAGGATAGGCGAGATACTGAATTCGAAGCCCCTCGACAGAAGGTTCATCATCGAGGAAGTAGCCGGCGTCATGAAATACAAGGTCAGGAAGGCGGAGGCGCTGTCGAAGCTTGAGTCATCGAGGGCGAACCTCGTGAGGATAAACGACATCATCCTGGAGGTGAAGAAACAGATCAATATACTCGACAGGCTGGCCCGGAAGGCGGAGCGGTACAAGAAACTTTCGTCCGAGATGCACTCGATAGAATTGAAGATGGCGCGAAGGGAATTCGAGCATATAAAGGAGCTGCACCGGGAGATAGCCGAAGAGCATGCGTCCCTGAAGGGCGAAGAGGCTGTGAGGGGCGCCGGGATATCAGAGACGGAAAACCAGACCGAATCAAGGAGACTCGTCCTGATCGAGAAGGAAAAGGAACTTGAACTCCTGCAGAAGGACTATCAGGTGATGGAGCGGGACATCTCGGAAATCGAACGGCGGATTGCGGTAGCAAAGGCCGATATCGGGAATCTCGGCGATTATCTCGAGAAGATTGAATACCAGCAGGAAGAGGCGAAGGCGAGAAGCGAGGAGATAACGGCACGGATCGGGGAATTGACGACGGTCGGCGAAAAAATATCCGGTGATATTCAGAATAACCAGGAAGCCCTCAGGGAAAAGACGGAGGCCTTCGGGGTGCTCGAGGCGGAACTGGCGGAAAAAGAAGGCCGGATCGAGGAGAAGAGGAGAGAGGTCTTCAGGATATCCGAAGAATTGAGCAGGATGAGAAACGATCTCTCCAGGCAGCAGTCCATGGTCGAGTCTCTCGACAGGAGAGAGATGTCCTCTTTGAAGGAATCGGAGGAAGCCGGAAAGGCGCTGGCCGGGATCGAGACGGCCATAAGTTCCGTGGAATCTGAAATCCTGGGAAACAGCAACGAATCTCTTCTGCTGGAAGAAAAGAAGGCGGTACTGCTCCGTGAGTTGTCTTCGGGCAAGGCGGGGCTTGAAGAGCTCCTCAGATCACTCTCCGATGCGCGGGAAGACCTTGCATCGCATACGTCGCGTGTCGAATCATTGAAAGAGATCGTTGTCGACAATAGACCGGCCGGGGACCTGCTGCCCGCCGACGTCCT
>Ga0307436_1000633_pt1 | contig 16544 bp, 15 predicted proteins | sample SalMarWE160440MG_FD_202513 | JGI IMG/M metagenome (GOLD analysis project Ga0307436, IMG submission 202513) | Salt marsh sediment microbial communities from the Plum Island Ecosystem LTER, Massachusetts, United States - WE1604-40 | ecosystem: Environmental > Aquatic > Marine > Intertidal zone >...
CCCGTACGGCACCTCAGGCAGAGTTGCCAAGCCACTTTAATTTTATCGAACTGCCTAAGACTTTTTCCGCTGCTCGGCCTTGATGAACTCTGGCGTCGGATCTACCTCGGAGTCGGGAAGGTCGAGCTTGTACATCATCCTGAATGTCGGATCGTCTTCGAGCTTAAGGGCCTTGAGCGCATTCTTATAAAGGATTCGGTTCAATACCTCGCGCTTCCACGGCAACGAAAAGAAGAACCGGGTGTAGTCCTTCAGGTCGAATAGCGGGTAGGCGCTGCCGAAAAGGAATCGGTCGGCAATTCCGTAGTTGCCGAAATACGCCTTGTAGTTGCCGTTGATCGCCTCGATCCAGTCCTGCTGCCCAAGCATGCGCAGGTACACGTCGGGCGACATATAAATGTTGTCGCGTCGCATCGCCACGGTGATGATCTCCCGAACATAGGGGTAGTGGCCATGGCCGCAAATGATGCGCAGGTCGGGAAAATCCTCGGTCACCCGCTCTATGTGCACCGGGTTCGCGTAATCGATGTTCTTGCCCCCGAGCGGACCTGAAGTCTGCGGAATGACAGCAAGATCAAGCTTAACGCACTCTTCGTAGATCGGCCAGAGGCGCTTGTCGTCGAGGTCACATCCCGGGGAACGTCCCGGCTCGATGAAAATCGCTCGCAAACCCAGCTTCGCACAGCGCTGGATCTCTGCAATCGGTTCATGGTAGACGCCGCCCGGATCGATGCCGGCGACGCCTACAAACTTGCCCCAGTGCCGCTTCTGAACCTCCGCCATCATATCGTTCGAGGTCGTTCGGTCGGGGAGCTGCTTGTACCCGAGCTTCATTCCGGGGTTGTTGCCCGAAACTGACACCGCAGTCATCACGCCGGCGTGGCCAATCTCTTCGAAGAACTTTTCTTCCGTTCCGTCCTTGAACGCTTCAATCTTTGCGAACTGGCCGCTCTTTTGAGTCTGTGTGCGGAAGTAGTCGGAGCCTTCTTTGGTGGTGAGGCGACACCGAACGTCTATGATCATTTCTGAACCTTTGCGATTTCGCAATCGGAAGAATAATATAGTTTTTTTGTGAGGCTACAAGCAATGCCGAAGTTGAGCAACTATTCAAGTGCGGGCAGTTGACCGGCTATCTACGTGAGCTTATAATATTTTTTGCTGCCCTGATGATCTTCGCCAAACACTTGGGGTGCACAAATGAAATTTACGAACCTGTGGTTGTCCATTCTCGTAACGTTACTCTCGCTCAGTCTTGGCGTGGGCAATTTGAGGGCCGCCGAGCCAACGAAGGTTCGTGTAGCTTACGTCAACAACATCCAGTCGGCGGCACTCGTGCAGCTTAAGCAGCTCGGCAAGGAGCAAAATCTGGATATCGAGCTGATTCCATTCACACGTTACCCCGATGTGCAGAATGCGCTGGCCGCCGGCAGCGTGGACCTGGGTCCCATCACCCCCAACGGCATACCAGCGGCAGTTGCGCAGGGCAATCGGAACATAATCGCCGTGATGGATCTCGTGTACGGAGGCGACGCGGTCCTTGTTCGCAAGGGCGTGAAGGTGGAGAAATTCACCGATCTGAAGGGAAAGAGAGTTGGCGTGGCCGAAGGAGGCATCGGCTGGATCATGTTCGTGATGCTGCTCGAGAAGAACGGCATGACGTACAACGATATCAAAGCGTCTAATTTTTCCAGCGCCACCGACATCGTGATTGCGCTCAAGCGTGGCGACACGGACGCGGTCAACCTTTGGGAGCCCTTTGTGTCCGAGGCGGTGGCGGGCGGCTATGCGTACACGCCACCCACAATATCTTTCAAAGATACCGCTTTACAGGCCATGAACGGCACGCTTGGCGCGAGCCGGGCATTCGTCACCAGCAAGCCTGATACGGTTGTCGCCGCACTCAAGCTCGTCCTGAAAGCCGAAGAACAGCTTGAGAAGAGTCCCACGCTCTGGACGAACCTGGTTCGTGGCTACAGCAAACTCAGCGACGATGTGCTCAAGCGCTCGTTGAGCGGGATCCGATACGCCGGCCCGCACTTGAGCAAGACAAAGCTCGATGCCGCGGCGGCATTTCTGTTCAAGTCGGGAATTGCAAAGACCGACGTGACGGGGAAAATGGGCGACACCATCAATCCCAGCTTTCTCGCGCGGGCCGTCGGCAAAAGCGAGGCCGCAGTTCTGCAATAGCTGGAGATGCCGCCCGGTTTGACTCTTGACCGTGTCTAATACCGATGCAGATGGCACAAGCGCGGAAGCGGCACAGACCGTGGGCTTTCCCGCTTGGCTCAAGAGCGCTCGGGTGCCGATCCTCGCCGCCATTGTGCCGCTTCTGATCCTGGGATTTTGGTACTTCAGCGCTTTCGAAAATGTTTTTGGGCCTGGTCTGCTTCCGACCCCGCTCGACGCTGTCCACGCTTACCAGGACTGGCTTTCCGGCAAACCACGCGGAGTCGTCGACCCGTTCAGTGGGACCTGGGCGCGAAATGTTCTCGCGAGCACCATCCGGGTCGCAATCGGTGTGTCCGTCGCAGCTGTAGTCGGCATTGTGCTCGGCATCTTGATTGGCCGCAGTCGCACAGTCGAGCTGTTGTTTGACCCAACGATGCAGGGCGTTCGACCGGTGCCCGTGACCGCTTGGGTGCCGTTCAGCCTGATCTTCTTCGGAATCAGTCCCACAGCCGCCATATCGCTCATCTTCGTCGCCGCATTCTTCCCGATCGTGGTGAACACAACCGCCGGCGCGCAGCACGTCTCAGACTCGCTACTCCGGGCTGGAAGAATGCTTGGCGCGTCCGAAGCCTACCTTCTCCGTCGGGTCGTCCTGCCGTCCGCGCTTCCCCATATCTTCACCGGTTTGCGCCTGGGGATCGGCATGGGCTGGGTGGCGGTGATCGTCGCGGAAATGGTCGGCGTGAAGTCTGGGCTCGGGTACATCCTTTGGCAGTCCTACTACTGGAACCGCATGGACATGCTGATTTGCACGGTTTTCACGATCGGCATTCTCGGGTTTTTGTCCGACCGGATGGTCTATGCGTATGCCCGCCGCAAATTCTTTTGGGCCTCCCGGTAATGGCCGCGGTGACATCCGCTATCGCGGTTGATGTCCGCGATCTAACGCAGGTCTTTGATGGCCACACAGCCGATTCTAAGATCACAGCGCTCAGCGATATTGCGTTCCAGGTGAAGGAAGGAGAGTTCGTCAGCCTGCTTGGCCCGAGCGGCTGCGGAAAGTCCACACTCCTCAACTTGATCGCCGGATTCCTCGTGCCCACGAGCGGAAAGGTGTTCGTCTACGAGAAGTTGGTCCGAGGCCCAGCCCCCGAGCGCGGTGTGTGCTTCCAGGAGGCTGCGTTATTCCCCTGGCTCCGCGTTCTGGACAATGTGCTGTTCGGACCGCAGGCCCAAGGTCGCCGCGGCGACATAGCCGCGAAAGCCATCGAACTGCTTCGCCGCGTCGGGCTGGATGGGTTTCAGAATCATTATCCGCACCAATTGTCCGGCGGCATGAAGCAGCGCGTGGCCATTGCCCGGCTGCTCATAAACGATCCGCAGATCCTGTTGATGGACGAACCTTTCGGCGCGCTCGACGCGCTCACGCGATTGCAGATTCAAGAGTATCTTTTGACCATTCATCAGGAGTTCAACAAGACGGTTGTCTTCGTGACGCATGACATCGACGAAGCGGTCTATACCAGCGATCGAATTCTCGTAATGTCGGCACGCCCTGGCCGAATTGACCGAGAAATCACGATCTCCGAGCCAAGGCCCCGTCGGCGCGAGTTCCTCACCAAACCTGCGTTTCTCGACTACAAGAGGCAAGCTCTCGCAGTGCTATGGGGCGACAACGCGAGCGACGCGGCGGTTTGAGCAAAGACAAATTCGTCCCCTGAAGCCGATATTGCCGGGCTCATTACTGGCCAAGTCCGTTATCGCGCTCACATCAGGTTCGTGGCTTTCTTGCTGGAGGAGAACGTGGGAAAGAAAATTGCCATTGTCGGCGCCGGCGCTGTCGGCGGTTATACCGGCGCTCATATGGTGCAGGCCGGCGAGGACGTTACGTTCATTGACCCCTGGCCCGAACATGTCGAGCACTTACGCCAGCATGGCCTGCGCGTGACGCACGCGATGAAGGAGCCGGAATTCACCGTGCCGGTGCGCGCCCTGCATGTCACCGATGCCCAAAAACTCTCGAAAGAAAGGCCGATCGACATCGCTTTCATCTGCATGAAGTCATACGACACGGCCTGGGCGACAATGCTGATCCGGCAATATCTGGCCCCCGACGGCTATGTCGTCTCGCTTCAGAATTGCATGAATGAGGAAACCATCGCCGGCGTTGTCGGCTGGGGCAAGACACTCGGCTGCATCGCCTCCAGCATCACGGTCAACCTGTCGGAGCCAGGTCACATCCACCGCGGGGCCGCGAAGCACGGCGCGGCGCACACAGTATTTCGTGCCGGCGAAGTGCATGGCCGTATCACGCCGCGCGCGGAAGAGATACGCCGGCTTGTCGGCTACGCCGATAGCGCCAAGGTGACCAGCAATCTCTGGGGCGAGCGCTGGTCGAAGCTCGTCGCAAATGCCATGGGCAACGGGCTTTCCGCCTGCACGGGGCTCAGCGGCGGCGATATGCTCAAAAACGAGCCGATTCGCCGCTGGTCAATCCGCCTGGGCAGCGAAGCAATCCGCGTCGGCCAAGCGCTCGGCTATCAGCTAGAGGAAATTCTGCACATTCCTCCGGAAACCATCGCCCGCGCCGGCGAAGGCGATGAGTCGGCGATGCGCGCCTGTGACGAGCAGCGCTTCAAAGATGCCGGCCGCACCGCGTCCGACCAGCGCCCATCGATGGGCCAGGACATGCAAAAAGGCAGGCGCACCGAGATCGAATTCCTCAACGGCCTGGTGGTGCGCGAAGGGGAGAAGGTCGGCCTGCCCTGCCGCGCTAACGCAGTGCTGACTGACCTCGTAAAGCGGGTAGAAAAAGGCGAACTGAAGGCCGATGCTCGTCATATCACGGAGCTCCGATTGAACTGAGCCATCGGCAAATATTGTAAGCAGCCTTAAGTCTGCTTTGGGCGCACGCGACCAAGGTCGATGCCGCGCTCTCCGACAATGGTCGCGCATTCTGGGGCAGGCCTGACTAAAATCCCTACGAGTCGTTTCCACAGGTCAAGGAGATCGAACATCGTATCACTCAGATCGAGCGCCCGAGTCGGTAGTGTCCAGACTATTTCGCACATTTGATCAGGCGATAGTTCCAGTCTGGGTTGTTGCTTGTCGAGCCTTGTCCTCCGACCGGCGCCAGTGGACCGGCGTGACGAATTTGAACGCGAACTGTAGAGCTGCTTATGGACACAGTTGCAAGTTTCACACTTGATAGGTCGGAAACCGTGTCCGGTCATTTCGGGGCTCTTTCAGAAGTTGTATTCGCTGAGTGAAAATTTTCATAGTTGACAACGGTCTTCATAATTCTCAACATTGTCTGCGCCTCAACTCAGCTCAATAAACAGCGCGCCATTATTCTGGCTTCGGGGTTAGGGAAAATTCAATGAAGATTGAAGCGCATATCGATAAGTTCAAACGACTTGATGAATTGCTCGCTCGGCTTGATCCACAGGGCGATTTCGAGATTTGGTACTGGACAATTTTGAATGCTGGGACGGCGATAATCAACGCAGCTCTGCATGTCACCGGTCTGACTCGTGAAGACAATAGTTTCGCGTCGCAAATTCCGAATATCTACTCGGTGGCTGGGCCGGATGGGACACGGCATTTGGAGTACGTTTTCGGCGTCGACATACTTCACGCCGGAATGCCAAAGATCGAGGGCCGCCTGCCTCCTGCTATTGCCACCGCATTTTCCGAAATGGAACTCATTGAGGAGTTTCGTGATCCCTGCATTCGTGAAGATCGGCCAATTACGCCCGACATTATCCGCTCATGCTCGAGCGCATACGCGAAGTGCGTAGCTGCAGCAAAATCCGTGGTCCGCATATGAAATCTGAACTTCATCGCGTTAAGGCCGAGCGCATCGAGCGCTCCATTCAGAAGTTGAATAATGCCGACTACGAAATCACCATTGAGGCATGCATGTTAGCTGGCACGCATTGGTTCAACTTGGCGCGCCATCAGATGGCGATAGGTGACTTGGAACGCGATGTAATGCATGCGGAATTTATCGATGGCATTCAACGCGTTCAAATATCCGTGCTGGCACCTGCGCTGCTACCTGCATTGGACGAAATTGAAGGCTATCGCACGGGTTTTGTGCGTGGCGATCTTGAGGGCGGCGAAAAGATTGCAGCTCGTTGCCGAGATCTCCTTGATGTAATTCGGAATGCGGCTCTTCATTGTGAACTGCCGAAAGGTAAGTAGCGGTTGAAGAGCGGCTGTGGCACAAGCATTGCAGACAAATCGCTTTTTGTCGGAAGTAATGTTGTGTCCGAAAGGTAATTAGTAATGGCGATCATAGAGGTGAAAACAGAGATTACCGGGAATGTCTGGAAGATCGTGGCCAAAGTCGGTGAACAGCTTGAAGAGGACGCTCCTGTTCTGATTTTGGAATCCATGAAGATGGAGATTCCAGTCTCTGCACCGGAAGCGGGGCGCGTCCAAGCGATTTTAGTCGAGGAAGGGCAGGTCGTTCCGGAAGGCAGCGTGGTCGCCCGGTTGGAAGTATGACAACGATGGCCATGTTGCGCAGAATTCTTGCTGCCAGCTGCAGCGAGATTCCATGACGGGATGCGCCTCCTCACCGCCAATAACGGAGCTGACGTGATCGCCGATGCCTCGGGCCAGTTCTTCGATATTCGTACGCCTCAGTTCACACCGGACATAATTGGTATGCACGAAAGTACGGACAGGCATCATTAGTGAGTGTGGTTAGCGCCCTTGCGAACCAAGGCGCTGCTCGAGTTGACTGACAATCGATAGCGCCTTGGCCATTTCTGGAATCTCGTCGAAGACTGGAACTCCGAATGTGCCTGCTTTCGTGCGGTAGGCGCGCTTTTTATCATCGAGTTCAGGCGAGCCGTCACTGCGAAGCGCCAGCGCAAAGTGCGCGACGTTTTTCCATTTTTCGTGCATCTGAGCGATGACGGCGAGCAAATTATCGAGTGGATCAACGCCACCACGACCAACGAAGGCGGCGAGATTGAGATGCATTGCCACCACATCCGGCGCGGCTAGTTCATAGACAATGTCTAAAATTTCGCCGGCCACCCATCCATCCTTTTCCTGGAGCGTACGCACTGGTGTATCGATCGGATTAGCGACGCTGGTGCCAGGCGGAAGGCTCAATGCGCGCAGCCGCTCAAGCGTGGCCGCATCAAAGGGCAGCACATTGAGACCGGCACGAGCAAACGCATCGCTGCCTAAAACGCTCGACCCGCCGCCATTGCCGAACAGTACCACATTGTTGGTTGGTCTGGACGGTCGTAACGTTAAGAACTGCAAAATAAGAAGTGCGTCGAGAAACTCCTCGAGGGTCGACGCGAGTGCCAGCGGAAGCTGCCTCGGCATCGCATCCCACGCACGGCCATCGTCGGCGAGCGCCCCGGTATGTGAGACAGCAGCAAGACGCCCTTGTCGCGTGCGTCCGCCTTTCAGGAGAACGATTGGTTTGGGGGACTCAGACGCGCGAAGGAGGTCGAAGAAGGTGCGTCCGTCTTTGATATCCTCGAGATAAAGACCAATGACTTTGGTCTGGGGATCTTCCAGGTAATATTCAAGGAGCTCGTGCGGTGCGACGTCGGCACTATTGCCGATGGAAACCAAACCACTAAAGCGAAGGCCGCGCCATTCACCGCGCTTGATGATATCGGTAGAAAGGCCGCCCGACTGCGAAATAATGCCAATGGTGCCGACCGCCTTCGGAGCGTTCTGCGGAAAGGTGAGGCCGCCTCGCGGCGAATAGGCACCCAGGGTATTTGGCCCGAGCACCCGTACTTTGGCGGCGCGCGCTTTCTCCAAAAGATCGCGTTCGATCTCGCGACCGTCCTCCACTTCGGCGAAGCCGGAGGAGATTACTTGTGCGATACGGCAACGGCCATTGGCATCAGCGAGGGCACCGGGTATGCGCTCGGCGGCAATCGCAACATAAGCATAGTCGATTGGCTCCGGCGTTTGGCCGAGACTCGGAAAGGCTGGCAGCCCTTCGATTTCTGCGGCAGTGGGGTGGATCGGATAGATTTTCCCGGTGTAGCCAAAGTCCTTCATGCGACGGATGAAGGTGTTGGCTATTGTGACATTGCTGGTCGAAGCGCCGAGTACAGCCACCGTCTTCGGCTCAAACAATGGCTTGAAGCGGTCGCGCACTGACGGCAACGCATCCGCATTAGTTTTCACCCGGGGTTCTGATTGAGCAGATGTGAGGATGATGCGCGCGTCGGCGGCAACGGCACCATCCCGAGAGACGACGACCGGGTTGAGGTCCACCTCGGTGACCGCGTAAGCTGTTTGAAGCATCAATCCATCGGCGCCGCCAATTTTAAGCATCGCATCGACGAGCGCCCGTTTGTTGACGCCGGATTCACCGCGCACGCCGTCGAGCAGAACCGCGCCTTTAAGTTCGCCGACCATGTCCCACGCCTCCGTCTCGGTGATCGGGCAGATGCGGAAGGACACATCCCTCAGAACCTCGACGAATATTCCGCCAAGACCGACCATGATCATCGGCCCAAATCGTGGATCGCGAAGGCCGCCGATCACCATCTCCCGCCCAGCCGGGACCATTTCCTCGATCAGCCAGCCGTCCACAGGCGCTTTGGCGATTCCCGGCTTCTGCGCCATTGCGGCGATGGCGCGAGCGACCCCGTCCGCGTCAGCCACGTTGAGCGCGACTCCGCCAACATCGGATTTGTGCGATATGCTCCGGGAAACGACCTTGACGGCGAGCGGCGGCGTAAGATCTCGTAGCGAGATGCTTCCTTGAGCCACGCCAGCAACCACCAGCGATTTCGGCACCTTGATGCCGAAGCACTGCAGTAATGCTTTGCCGGTGGGCTCATCGAGCGCGTTACGTCCCTCGGCCCGCGCTCGGGCGATGATCTCGGAATACATGCGCCGGCCCTCAGTAGCTCGTTGGCCAAGTCCGCATCAGATGCTGCCCAAGTCCGCCTGAGCGGCGACGGCGATGCACCTCGAACATACGAATGAGAAAGTCGCGCGTCTCTTGCGGCTTGATTACGTCATGCGCCGAAAAGATGCGAGCCATATCCCAGATTTCGAGATTCTTCTCTATATGCGCGAGAGCGTCCGCAAATCCCTCATCTCCTGCAGATAGGTTGTAGACAATATTGGTGGCAAAGACCGGATCCATAAAGCTCACTTCGGCGGTCGGCCAAGCCACTAAGGTATCGTTATGTGCCCCACCTCCCATTGCGACGTAGGCGCGGCCATAAGCCTTGCGGGCAAGGATCGTGATTTGCGGCACCGTGGTGAGACAGGTCGCGTTCATGAAATTCATAATGTGCCCGGGCGCGCCTCGGCGCTCCGCGTCCAGGCCGACAACAAAGCCGGGAGTATCCATGATCCGTACCAGCGGAATATTGAAGCTGTCGCAAAGCACGGTGAAATCCACGCATTTGCGGCAGGCCTCGGCGGACAGCGCACCACCGCCGACTGCAGGATTGTTGGCGATGATGCCGACCGATTGGCCGGCAAGCCGCGCCAATCCGACAATCGCCGGCCTCCCGAAGCGCGGCTTAAATTCAAAAAAGCTGCCAGCGTCGAAAATAACTTCGACAATCTTTTTCATGTTGTAAGTTTGAGTGCGTTTCTCCGGAAGTATTTCGAGGATGCGCTCCTGCCCATCGCCCGATCCCTCGGTCACTGGCGCGACGGGTGGCAGTTCACCATTGTGGCTTGGCATGTAAGACAGAAAGCCGCGCAGAGCCGACATCGCCTCTTCATCGGTATCGACGAACTGGTCAATCAACCCGGTCTGCTCGGCATGCAATCGCCAGCCGCCGAGTTCTTCCATATCCACCTTCTCGCCGATGGCCATGGAGACCAGACGCGGGCTCGACACCGACATGATCGAACCTTTTTTCATCACCGCAAAATCGGCGCAGCAACAAAGCCATGCGGAGGATCCGAAGGAAGTATCGAGAGCGGCTGCGGCCCAGGGAGTCTCGCGCATACGACGAAACTGGGTAATATCGTTGCCGAGGAGATTTCCCATTCCTTTGGAGCCCATCGCGTCTGGCAAGCGTGCGCCGGTCGATTCACCGACATGGACGAAAGGAAGACCACGCTCGGTACAAACCTTGCGGATGTAGCCCAACTTTTTCGAATTGGTGGCGCTGGTAGATGCGCCTTTGGTGGTGAAGTCATAGACGACGACGCCAACATCGCGGCCGTCGATGCGAGCGAAGCCAGCGATCTTGCCGTCGCGCGGAGTTTCGGCGACGTCCTCGTCGATGCTCGATGCACCCAGGAGACCGAGCTCTATGAAGCTGTTCGGGTCGATCAGCGCGTCAAGGCGTTCCTGTGCGTTGAGCTGACCGCGCTCTCTGCGCTTGGCGAGCTTCTTGGCGCCGCCCATCGCGCGGGCGGCCTGCTTGCGCTTATCGAGTTCGGCCAAGCGTGCTTCATGAGACATCGGATGCTCTTCACAGGTATGCGTTCAAAATGAGATTCAAGTTTTTGTCATAGTCAATTTTTTGATTGCCGTGCGGTCGAGCGTTGCCTGGTGGGCACTTGGCAACTCAAGCGTGCGAACTCGTTCGTCGAATGGGAAAGGAATCACCAGGCGCAACGAGCAGATTACGGCAAAGCGTGGCATAGTCTTGCAATTACTACTACGACCGTCTAGCCTGCGCAAGCCAAGCATTGCCGGTTAAAAATGAAGACCGCTCGAGATACGAACTGAAAGATTCGCCTATCGCAGACTCGTCACGACAACGGTTGGGCTCACGTAGCTCTTTCAAGAATGTCTTCGTGAGCGTGGTCGTGCAACAAACGAGAATCGTTGCATCTCGTGATATCTGTGACGCTCAGGAGCCCGCAAATTGTTTTTACACCATCTAACTTCAGACGGATAGCAACAGCGAGGCTCCAAAGTCAGTGGATGACGTCGTGCACGGCCGGACCATACCAACCTCTCGCAGAGTTAGTTGCCGCGGACGCCTACGCCATCAGCGTGAATTTTTCCCGGTCGCCGGCCATTCTCGGTAAGTGGCAGGGCGCTCCTATGCACGACCTGCTTCAGTGCAAAGCTGCTTTGAATATTGGCGATCCCTTTGATGCGGGTGAGCGTCTCCTTAAGGAAGCGCTCGTACGCGAAGAGGTCCGCAGCGACGATCCGTAGCAAGAAATCGCTTGTTCCGGTCATCAGATAGCATTCCATGACCTCGGGACACTGTGCGACTGCGGCCTCGAATTCCTCCAATTCGGCCTCGGCCTGCCGCTGCAACGTCACGTTTACGAAAACGCTGACCGGCAGCCCCACGGCAACCTGATCGACCTGCGCGCCATACGCAATGATAACGCCAGCTTCTTGCAGCAGTCTCACCCTGCGCATGCAAGGCGTCGGCGACAAGCCCACTTTTTCGGCCAGGTCGCTCATGGTTATTCGGCCCTCGTGCTGAAGCGCAGCAAGGATCTCCCGGTCGATTCTGTCGAGCGTCATTGGTTGAATAGCTCCAAATCCTCGTGGCTTGTAGAGAAATACTCCACTTCCACAGCGATCTATAGCAAGGTTTGGAGAGATTCGTCGCGAAGAGTGCGATAATCTCCAACAAGTCAAAATACAACTCACGCGATGCCGGCAATCATGGAACAACCTATATCGGGGCCGCTGGCCGGCCTAATGGTCCTTGAGATCGGGCACTACGTGGCAGCTCCATTCTGTACGCGTCTTCTCGCCGATCTCGGAGCAGAAGTGACGAAGATCGAGCCGCTATCCGGAGATCCGGTGCGAAAGTGGGGAGAACAGTTCGAGGGAGAGTCGTTGTGGTGGTCGACGCATGGCAGGAACAAGAAATCGGTCGCCATCAATCTCAGGGCGCGCGGCGCCGCCGATCTCTTGCTCGCGCTTGTCAAGCGCCATGACGTCGTGGTGGAGAATTTCCGTCCTGGCCATCTGGCTGCGCTCGGCTTGAGTGACGATGCGATGCGCGCCGCCAATCCCGGTTTGATCATCAGCCATATTTCCGGTTACGGGCAGGATGGCCCCTATCGGGATCGCCCGGCTTTTGGCGTGATAGGAGAGGCGATCGGCGGTTTGCGGTATCTCACCAATCATCCCCCCGGCTCCTATGACTTGCCGCCAGTCCGGGTGGGCGTGAGCATTGGAGACTCACTCGCAGGTCTCTATGCCGCGTTCGGGATCGTCGCCGCTCTTTGGGAACGGGACGGCAAAGGCATATACGCAGGACGGACAGTGGATGTGGCACTCTCCGAAGCAGTCCTGAGCATGATGGAGGGGATGCTCACGGACTACGGAAAACTCGGGAAGATTCGCCAGCCAAGTGGTTCCAGGATCCCGACGGCTGCTCCGTCGAGCGCCTACTTGTCCGCCGACGGGAAGTGGATCCTGATTGCAGCGAATTCGGACCCCCTGTTTGAACGTCTCGCGCGCCTCATGGGCGTGCCGGACCTGCCGCAAGACCCACGCTTTGCGGATAACCGCTCAAGATTGGACAATGTGGATGCGCTCGACACGATCATCGGCAAATGGACGCGGACGCTTTCGGCTGGCGAGCTTCTGGAACAGCTTGAGGCGGCCGAGATTCCTTCGACACGGGCCTACACCGCTGCGGACTGTGCCGCCGATCCGCAGTTTCTTCATCGCCGGATGGTGCAGAAGGTGAACGATCCTCTGCTCGGGGACGTTCTCCATGTCGGCGTCGTCCCACGCATCCCCGAGAATCCCGGGGCAATACGATGGACAGGTCCTTCTGTGGGCCAGCATACCGAAGAGGTATTGACGAGCAGCGGAATCAGCCGCGACCAGATCGACTGCTTCAGGGCGAAGGGCATAATATCATGTTAGGAGACGATTTCCGGAGGATCGAGATCGTTGAGGTTGGGCCTCGCGACGGCTTCCAGGGCATCTCGCAATTCATACCGACCGAGACAAAGATTCGATTCGTTGAACGCCTTTTCGACGCCGGCATACACCGCATCGAAGTAGGCTCCTTCGTGAGTCCTAGGGCCGTGCCTCAGCTGGCCGACACACCGCAGGTTCTCGAAGCATCGCGGCAGCTTTCTGGACTCGCGGCTCAGGTCCTCGTTCCGAACGAGAAATATGGTCGCGCGGCCGTGGAAGCCGGAGCGGATGTGCTAGCGTTCGTCGTCTCCGCATCCGAAACCCACAATATGAGAAATATCCGCCTCGACCATCGCCAATCGGTCGAGGCCTACCGTCGACTTGTTGACATGCTGACGGATAATGTGCGGCTGCGGCTCAACATCGCAACCGCGTTCGACTGTCCCTTCGAAGGCCGTATGGACGACAGCGCGGTCTTGTCGCTGTTGGATGTATTGGCACCGATGCGGCCGGACGTGGAGCTGGGTCTGTGTGACACGACCGGCCGAGCGACACCTGAGCAGGTTGGCACGTTGTTCGAAAAGGCGCGCAAACGGTTACCGGCGGTAAAGAATTGGGCTTTGCACGCCCACGACACTTATGGGCTCGGGCTCGCCAATGTCTTCGCTGCCTGGCGAACCGGCGTGCGTATCTTCGACGCTTCGTTTGCGGGTCTCGGAGGCTGCCCCTTCGCGCCGGGAGCCACAGGAAATGTCGCCACCGAGGACGTGACATGGATGTTTTCGCGGATGGGCGTCGACACCAGCATCGATCTCGACGAGCTTCTCGCAATCGCACGCGAAGGCGCAAGCATTCCTGGAGGGACTCCTGGCGGCCGCGTCCGTCAGGCGTTCACGGGAGGAATGAAGGCACGCTTTTCACAGGTTACGGCACCGGCCGAGACATAATTGCCGCCCAAAGGCCGATGCGTCTGACACAACCGAGGCGAGATAGTCTCGGGCCAGTCTTTCGTAACGCGCTGCGATGCGCCTGAAGTCCTTCAACCTGTTGAATGCGCTCTCGATGAGCCAACGCAGCTTGTAGAGGCGCCTATTGAAGTTGAACGGTTGCTTCCTGTTGCAGCGGCTGGGAATTACAACCTGTGCCCTTTTCCGTCGGCCGCTCAGGGTGCGCCTTAACGTGCGTGGAGTCGATCATCTGTGTATCGGTCGATCGCCCGTTCCCAGCCATCTCTGGGAACAGGTTCTTCCAAATACCGCGCCGCGCCGAGCGCACAAAGCGATTGTAGATGATCGTCGCAGGACCATGCTCGGGCGGCCAATCGCTCCAACGGCAGCCGCTTTTCAAAACGTGAACGATGCCGCTGATATCCCGGCGGTCGTCTACCCGCTCGACACCTCGCACATCCGTCGCAGATGAAGTTCAATCCGATTCCACTGCTCGTCTCTCAGTCAAAACAGGTTTTTGCGCACCGTCCAATCTCTCCCAAAAGCGAATCAGGATCGTATTGTCAGCGCAGGAGAATTAATAATTTTTGACCCTAATACGCGCGCAGATCAATACGTCAGGTGAAGTGCAGTGATGCCGCCTTCTAGCCGATCGCGACATTTGCCGCTCTGCAACACAATGTTGAAGTTCAGGAGATAAGCGGACCTGCAGCAGACTTCGCGGAAATGCTACCGACCCTCTCCGGGCATCACTCATGCCAGCGGACGGCTTTTTCGGCACACCGAGCACGGAGCGAATATCATCGTGCGCGATTTGCGAATAACGGCCCTGATCCTTGGGCACATCCGACGGGAAGTCGCGCGCATTGAACACGATGCAGTGTGGTATTTCGAGAAGAGGCGGACCTGCTGCTCCCACGAGCGGTAGTCGCCGGCAAATTCGTGAACAATGACGATTGGTATGCCTTTGCCGCTCTCCTCATAATTCAACTTCACTCTGTCGTCTGTCGTCAAATATGCATGAAACCCCCGTTCAGAAAGTCTGAGCTCGCGCGGATAGCCCGGCGTCGATCGTGACGACGGAGCCGCTGGTGTAGCCCGAGTGGTCGGAGGCGATGAAGGCGACGGCGGCGCCGATTTCCTCGGGGGTTGCGCCGCGGCCGAACGGCAGCGGCTTGAACAGATCCTTCCAGTTGTCCTCGCTGCCAGTGCGCTCGCGCGCCTTCTTTTTCATGAGCGTGATCAGGCGGTCAGTTGTCACCGGGCCAGGATTGATCGCGACGACACGGATGCCGTCCCTTGCGCTCACGCTGCCTAGCGATTGGGTGAAGGCTGCGAGCGCGGCATTGCCGGCGACGCTGCAGATATATTCCGGGTCGTGCGTGTCGGCGGCGTTGCCCACCACGTTAATGATCACACCGCGCTTGCGCTTCTGCATCAGCGCATAAAAGGCGCGGCACATGTTGACGTAGCCGAAGACCTTGAGGTCCCAGGCCTTGCGCCAGGTCGCCTCGTCGACGTTTAGCAACGTGCCCCCGGGAATGGCGCCGGCATTGTTCACCAAGATGTCGATGTCGGGATAGTCGCGCGCGAGCTGGCTGACATTGGCGCCGTCCGACAGGTCGGCAGCGATAGTGTCGACGCGGACGTTCGCCTTCTGCAAGATCGCTGACTTGGCGGCGGCGAGTGCATCGGTGCTGCGCGACACGATGATGACGTTGCAGCTTTCGCCGGCCAGAATTTCGGCTGCGGCCCGGCCAATCCCCTTGGAGCCGCCGGTGATCAGGGCCGTTTTGCCAGCAAGTTTCAGGTCCATAAATACCCCCAATATTCAGCTGACGGCCACGCGCACAATCGGTACCGGACCTGCTAGCGCGCGGCCTCCATCAGGCGGCCAGCGCCTTCGCGATGGACGTTCCTCATCCTCGCCTTGGCCTTCGGGTCTCTGCACTGAAGCTCAAGGCGCAATGATGAAAAGCGCCATAGTCGCGGCCATGCGTACCCGCAATAGCGTTTACAAACCAGTCGATTTCCACTCGGTAGCTCACGAGGCGGTCACCTCTTATCTTATGCCTTAAGTGCCTTAAGCGGAGAAGTGCACCCGCCGAAAATATTGAACTCGCAAGAGGATTTCGCGGGGTCGGGTCCGACCCGCGCAACCACCACCGAAACCGTGATTCGTCGTCCTATCCATCATTCCGAGGTGCACTGACCTGACGGCTTTTTTGAACCAGCGGATGAGAGACTACTGCATAAGCATGATCTCATTCAGGTGATTGGCCAAGGGTGCGAATGTCTGCGGCGCCGGCGGCCTATAGTGAAGCGCTGAGTGCGGTCTGACGGTGTTGTAGTGTTTGCGCCATTGCTCGATGACGATCTGTGCTTCCTTCAGGCTATAGAAGATCTCGCCGTTGAGCAGCTCATCGCGTAGTTTTCCGTTGAAGGATTCGCAGTAGCCGTTCTCCCACGGGCTACCTGGCTCGATGAACAGCGTTTTGGCTCCCACCTGCGTCAGCCAGTTACGCACGGCCTTTGCGGTCATCTCAGCGCCGTTGTCGGATCGGATGTGCTCGGGCACACCGCGCATAAGCATGACATCGGCC
>Ga0307436_1000638_pt1 | contig 16507 bp, 16 predicted proteins | sample SalMarWE160440MG_FD_202513 | JGI IMG/M metagenome (GOLD analysis project Ga0307436, IMG submission 202513) | Salt marsh sediment microbial communities from the Plum Island Ecosystem LTER, Massachusetts, United States - WE1604-40 | ecosystem: Environmental > Aquatic > Marine > Intertidal zone >...
TGGCCTGGGCCGGAAGCGCCCAGGCGTTGCTGTTGACCTGCATCGATTACCGGTTTCTCGACCCCACCGCCGCCTTCATGCACGGCAAGGGCTTGGACAAAAAATACGACCAGGTGATCCTGGCCGGAGCGTCGCTCGGAGTCGTCAGCGAAAAATTCGAGGCCTGGCACCGGACCTTCTGGGATCACGTCGACGTCGCCATCGAGCTGCATGGAATCCACGAGGTCATCGTCGTGGATCACCGGGATTGCGGCGCCTATAAATTGGCCTTGGGTCCCGAATCGATGGCGACGCCCGAGCTCGAAACCGCCGTCCATGAGCGGACGCTGAAAACCTTCGGACAATTGGTTCGCACGCGTTATCCGGGGCTGGGGATTTCCGCCTATCTCATGGCGCTCGACGGCACGGTTCAGCAATTCGAGGTTTGAACGCGGCCCGCCGGTCCCGGCCGCCGGCGCAAACGGCACTTGCAGGGCGATCTTCGCAAACACAACTCTAATGGCCGAATGCCCGGAGCCGCCGATCCGTCAGTGAAACTTTTTTCAGGAGGCTCGAACATGAGAACCATCCCGATTGCGGCGCTGGCCGCCGTGTTTCTGGTCGCCGCCGTCCCGGCCATGGCCGCCGACGCGGCCAAGGAAATCGCGGTTGCGGCCGCCCATGCCAATCTGGCCACTCAGGCCAAGTCGCTCGCGGGGATCCATTTGCATTTGCATCACGCCGTCAATTGCCTGGTCGGACCGGGCGGCGATGGGTTCGACGATAAAGAATTGAATCCCTGCGGCGGCATGGGCGACGGGGCCATCCCCGATACCGCCGACGCGGCAAAAAAGAAGCTGCTCCAAGACGCCCTGGCCAAGGCGGAAGAAGGCCTCGCGGAGACCGATCCGTATGCCGCGGCCAAGGCCGCCGGCGAAGTCCAAGGCATTTTGAAACAGGCGATGTAGGCGGGTTCAGTTGAAGAAAATCCGCAACCCGCCCGTGAAGGACACATAGCCGAGATCCAGCGTCGCCGGCATGCCCATGAAGGTGACGTCCGTGCTGAAGCCGAAGGTGTCGCGGACCTCGAAGGTCAGCGCGACATCGTCCTGGACGAAGTAATCGAACCCGCCGCCCGCCGCGCCCACGAAGGACGTGTGCCGCGATCCGTTGAACCCGGACTGCGTTTGCGGAATGTCGTCGTCGCCTTCTTCCGACATGCCGAGGCCGCCGCCGAGCACGAGGTAGGGCACGAATTTGCCCTCGTCGATGGGATAGCGCATCCGCGCGAGCCCCAGGATCGTCCATGCCGGATAGCCGGTGATCTTGCCCAATGTCGGCGAACGCACCTGGGCGCGCGCATATTCGAAGGCCAGCTCCGCGCCCCAATAGCGGCTGAAGTTGGCGCCGAAGCCGCCCGAAATCATCGGCCCCGAAACGCTGTCCAGCGTCAGGCCCTGAGCGCTGGCGGCGTTGGTGCCGGTATAGACCCCCTTGCCGGCGCGCACGTTCACATAGGTGCGGAATTTGTCGCTGTCGTGCGAGGGCGGCACGACCTCGTCGTGGTAGGCGCCGGGCACCTTGGTGCCGGGCTTGTCGAAGAAAACCCGCAGGCCCGACGTCAGCGCCATGCCGTCGGCGTTGATGTCCTCGCTGACGCCGTTCACCATGAGCGCCGGCCGGTACCAGAGCTGGCTCTTGAGCTCCGTACTGATGGCGATGTTGCGGTAGATGAAATAATCGAGGCCGGCGCCGAGGATGCCATAGCCGGACCAGCCGCGCCCGCCGATGGGATAGGTGAAATTCTTTCGGCCGCTGAAATCGCCGATGCCGTATCCGGCGCCGAACAGGAGATACGGCACGAATTTTTCGTTTTTCAACGGATAGCGGACCCGTGCTTGGAGGAATCCGCTAAGGGTCGAGAAATCGCCGAGCTTGCCGCCGCCGGCCTGGAGGATGTCGGTTTTGACGTAATCGAATCCGAACTCCAGGCCCCAATACTTGCTGAGGTCGGCGCCGAGCAGGAATTCGGCGAAGGGCTGGCCGGACGGATTCTGCAGTTCGACGTTCGGCGAATCGCTGGAATTGAAATAGAAATTCCGGCCCAGTCCGAGGCGCAGATAAGGCCGCGTGAAAAATTTCTCGCCGGCACAGGCGTCCGTCACGGCCGCAAGCGATGCAATGGCCGCGCAAACGAGGACTGCCGCTAAACGTTTCTGCCCGGGGCGCCGCGAACTCGATGCCGCCATTCAACCCTGCCGCCCGCCGCCGCTTCCGGCGGACGTTCCCCTGTTGGTTCCGGTCGCTCCGCCATTCCTTATGTGCAGGCTAGCCTGGGCGCGGGCGACCCGGCGAGAAATACCACAAAGCATTGATCTTCAAAAGCTTGAGCGGGCGGGTAGCGGGCTGCCGTCCCCAAATGCCGTTAAATGTCACGCTCGATGGGGCGGCCGCGCCGGCCCAGGCTGCGGCCGTCTATGGCAACCGACTTCACCAGCGCGAACACCCGGGCGCCCGGCGCCAGCTTCAGTTCGTCGAGCGAGCGGGCGGTGATCCGCGCCCAGATCGGCGTCCCCACGTCGACCACCAGATCGGCGAACGCCCCGTCCACCGAAACATCGGTGACGGTGCCGGCGAAGACGTTGCGGATGCTGAGCCCCGTGGGCTCGGTGACGGACAAGGCCACGTCCCGGGCGCGGATGCGGATGCGCAATCGCTCGCCAACCGGAACCTCGATGCCCGGAATCTGCATGACCCCGCCGGCGAAGGTCAGATGCGTGAGGTCGTAGTCCCGGTCGTAGCCGCTCACCAGCGCCGTCACGACCGCGCCCGCCTCGTAACGCCCGGTCAGCGGCTGCAGATCAATGCGGCTCATGACCTCCTCCACCGGGCCTTGCGCCGCCACGCGCCCGTCCGACATCAGCACCATGCGGTCGGCCAACCGCACGATCTCTTCGATGACGTGGCTGACGTAAACGACCGGGATGCTGAGATCTTCGCGCAGCCGTTCGATGAAGGGCAGGATTTCCCCTTTGCGCGGCGCGTCCAGCGATGCCAGCGGCTCGTCCATGAGCAGGACTCTCGGACTCATCAACAGCGCCCGTCCCACCGCGACGCGCTGCTTCTCGCCCCCGGATAGGTCCGCCGGACGCCGGTACAAAAGACCGCGAAGCCCCAAAAGATCCACCACATGGTCGAAGGACACGGACCGGTCCGGCGCCTGGATGCGCCGCATGCCGTAGGCCAGATTTCCCGCCGCCGTCATATGGGGAAACAGGCGTCCTTCCTGGAAGACATAGCCGATGCGGCGCCGCTCCGGTGCGACGTCGATGCCGGCCGTGGAATCGAACAGCACGTCGCCGTCGAGCGCGACGCGGCCGGAATCGGGGCGGCGCAGCCCCGCGATCACGTTGACGGTCGAGGTCTTGCCCGCGCCCGAGCGCCCGAACAGCGCGGTGATGCCGCCGCCTTCGACCTCGAACTGGATGTCGAGGCTGAAGCTCCCCAGCCGCGCTTTGGCCGCGACCTCAAGCATGGCCGTTCAGCCGGTTGACGTGGCGGGCGATGAGCTCCGAGGCGATCAATGCCGCCATGGCGAGGACGACGGCGATGACGGCCAGGCGGATCGCACCGGCCTCGCCGCCGGGCGTCTGCAGCAAGTTGTAGATGGCAAGCGGCAGCGTGCGTGTTTCCCCGGGAATGCTGGAGACGAATGTGATGGTGGCGCCGAATTCGCCGATGCCGCGGATGAAAGACAAAATCACGCCGGTGATGATGCCGGGCAGGATCAACGGCAAGGTGACGGTGGCGAACACGTCCCAGGGCCGCGCGCCGAGCGTGCGCGCCGCCGCTTCCAGCTTCCGGTCCACCGATTCCAGCGAAAGCCGGATGGCCCGGACCATGAGCGGGAAGGCGATGACGCCGGAGGCGATCGCGGCGCCCCGCCAAGTGAAGGCGACGGTGACGCCGAAACTGTCGTAAAGCCAGGTCCCTATGGGCCCGCTCTTGCCGAACAAAACCAGCAACACGTAGCCCACCACCACCGGCGGCAGCACGAGGGGCAGATGGATCAGCGTGTTGAACAGGGTCTTGCCGGGAAACCGGCTCCGCGCCAGCAGCCAGGCGGCCAGGATTCCAAGCGGCAGGCTGACGACGACGCTCCACAGGCCGACGCGCAGACTGAGCCGCAGGGCCTCCAGTTCGAGGGGCGTCAGCGTGAACACGGGCTCACTGTACGGTGAATCCGTAGTGCTCGAAAATCGCGCGCGCCTCGCCCCCGCGTAAATATTCGTAAAAATCATGTGCGGGTTTGCCGGCGCCGCGAATCAAGGCGACGGGGTAAACAATGGGGGCGTGGCTGCCGGCGGGAAAACGTCCCGCAACCGCGACCCTTTGGCTCGCGGCGGCGTCGGTGCCGTAAACGATTCCAGCCGCGGTTTCGCCGCGCTCCACGAAGACGAGGGCCGCGCGCACGTCGGCCGCCGGCGCGATCTTGCCGACGACCGAATCCCAGACGCCGAGATTTTCCAGCGCCTGTTTCGCGTAAATTCCGGCGGGCACCGAGTCGGGGTCGCCCATGGCAAGCCGCCCGTCGCCCAGACGTTTCGCCAGCGGAAATCCGCGCTCGATCGCGACGGTGAACGGGGCGGACGCCGGCGCGACCAGGACAAGCGTGTTGTGCAATAGATTTGCGCGGCTGCCGGCCTCCAGCAGTCCGTGCGAGTCCAAAACATCCATCCAGCGCTCGTCGGCGGAAATGAAAAGTTGTGCCGGCGCGCCGTGCTCGATCTGCCGGGCGAGCGCCGCCGAGGAGGCGAACGACGCGACGATCTTGCGCGCGCCGCGTTCCTCGAAAGATTTGGCGATGTCGCCGACGGCATCGCTCAGGCTGGCGGCGGCGAAGACCGTGACCGAGTCTTGAGCGGCGGCCGGCGAGGCCGCGCAAAGAGCGATCGCCAGCAATGCGACGGCGGCGGTTCCGCGCTTGCCCGTCGCCCGCGGCGCGTCGGGGCATTCGCCCGATTCGACCTGCACGACGGAATGATCGATCCGGTATTCCGACAGCAGACGCTGCTTGATAGTGCGCAGCGCCTTTTCACGGTCCGCGCCCTCGGCCAGCGAAACGTGCAGGGTCAGCATCGGGCGGCCCGAGGTCAGCGACCAGGCGTGGACGTGATGGATACTCGTGACATCCGGCACGGCGCGCGCCATGTCGGCGCGCATTTGTTCGAGGTCGAGATCCTCCGGCGTGCCTTCGAGCAGGATGTGGGTGGCGCTGCGCACCAGCATAAAGGCGCTGCGCAGGATCAACAGCGCGATCACCAGCGACAGGATCGGGTCGGCCGGCATCCAGCCGGTGGCGAGGATGACTCCGGCGGCGATCATCGCGCCGGCCGAGCCGAGCAGATCGCTCATGACGTGCAGGATCGCCCCGCGCATGTTGATGTGATCCGCATGCTCGCGCCGCAGCCACCACAAGATGAAAAGATTGACCAAGAGTCCCGCCGTCGCGACCGCCAGCATCGGCCCGCCCAGGACCGGCACCGGTGCGTTCAAGCGCAGCGCCGCTTCGGCCATGATCCACAGCGACAGCGCGGCCAGGATCAAGCCGTTCACCCACGCCGCCAGCACCTCGAAGCGGCGGTATCCGTAGGAGCGCCGTGAATCGGCGGGACGGCGCCCGAACCAAAATCCGGCGAAGGCCAGGGACAATGACAGCGCGTCGGTCAGCATATGACAGGCGTCGGCGATCAGCGCCAGCGAACCGGACAGCCAGCCGCCCAGCGCCTCGATCACCATGAACGACACGGTCAGCACGAAAGCGACGGCGAGCCGCCGCTCGATTCGCCGCGCGGATGAATCTGATTCTGCTCGGGATTGCGCCATGACCGCTCCGCGGACCTATTGTTTCCGCACCCGCATCAATGCGCAAGCCGTGCCGCGATCACGGCGCGTCGCCACCGTAAAGCTCTTTCGGCTCGACGGTCACGGCGATGATGTCCGTGAGTTTCCCGTCGCGCGGCGCGCGGTAGAAACAGCTGCGGCGTCCGGTGTGGCAGGCGACGCCCGTCTGGTCCACCAGCAGCAAAACCGCGTCGCCGTCGCAATCCACCCGGAAATCCACGAGCGTCTGCGTCTGGCGGGAGGTTTCGCCCTTGCGCCACAGTTTTTCGCGCGAGCGCGACCAATACCAGACGTCGCCGCTCTCGAGCGTGCGCTTGACCGCCTCGCGGTTCATCCAGGCCAGCATCAGCACCTCGCCGGTATCGTGCTGCTGGACCACGGCGCTGACCAATCCGTTGGCGTCGAAATCGAGCGCGCCGAGAATTTCGCCGGCGGCACGGGCCATATCCTCGCTCATGGAGCGCCTCCCGCCCGCGCCATGCGGGCTTTGCCAGCTTGATCGCTTCTTATCCGGGCCCTGTCAACCGCCGGACGGGGCAAGGCAGGCCGTGAGGTCTTTGGCGAGCGCCCGCATCAAACCGAAATAGAAATCCGGGCCGGCGGGAATCCCGGGCTGCGATTCGGGATCGAGGGTTCCGATCCGGGTGTCGGTCCCGGCGACTAGCGTTTCGGCCAAGGCCGGCCGGAATTGCGGCTCGGTGAAGACGCAGACGACATGCTCTTCTGCGATCACCCGCCGCAAGTCGCTCAAGTGGCGGGCGCCCGGTTGCTGCTCCGGCGAAAGCGCGACGGCGCCGGCATTGTTCAGCCCGTAGCGGCGTTCGAAATACTGATAGGCGTCGTGATAGGTGATGAACGGGATATCCCGGACCGGGGCCAGCTCGGTTTGAAGCTCCGAATCCAGCGCATCGAGATTTGCTTCGGTCTTGGCGGCGTTGCCGCGGTAGAGATCCGCGCGCGCCGGATCGGTCTCTATAAGTGCCGCCGCGATCACCGCCACCATCGCCTTGGCGTTTATGGGATCGAGCCAAAAGTGCGGATCGACGGTGTTCGGGTCCAACCCCGTTTCCTCATGGCCGTCGTCCGCCTGCCCGTGGCCGTGCGGCGCCACGCCTGCGCTCCGTCCGGCCAAGAGCGCGATGCCCGGCGCTCCGGTCATGGCGACGACCTTGCCGCGGGCCAGCGCCTTGAGCGGCTTGGCGTAGGAGGATTCCAGCGTCGGCCCGATCCAGAACACGAGATCGGCGGATTCGATCACGCGCGCCTCGGATGGGCGCACGGCGTGGATATGCGGCGACTCGCCGCCGGGAATGAGCAGGGCAGGGGTGCCGGCGCCGTCCATCACGGCGGCAACCAGACCGTGCAGGGGCTTGATGGTGACGGCGACGTCGGGGGGATTTTCGCGGGCGGACGAGGCCGTCCCGGACGCGGCAAAAATCGCCGCGGCGGACAAAAACGGCAGCAAAAATGGAAGAAAGCGTCTTTTCGGCATGGCGGCCCGCCCGCAATCCTGCTGTCCCGGCCCAAAAAATTATGATATGTTATAATATAATGTTATGAAGACGCACCGCAAGAGATCGCGCCGGACGAAAGTGAAGCCGTTCCCGCGCCGCGGCCACAACCACCGCTCCTGCGTGGCGGCGGCGGTCGAACGGGCGGCCGTCCTCTGCGCGCGGCGCAAGCTGAAGCTCACCCCCTTGCGCCGCCGGGTGCTCGAGCGCGTCTGGCGCAGTCACCAGCCGGTGGGCGCTTACAAGATCCTGGCGTCGCTCCGGCGGAAGGGCAAGACGGCGGCGCCGCCCACCGTCTACCGCGCCCTGGATTTTCTCCTCGAACAGGGCTTCGTCCACCGCATCGCGTCACAATCCGCCTTTGTCGGCTGCGCGGAGCCGGGCTCTTGCCACGCCGGCCAATTCCTGATTTGCGGGAAGTGCGGCACGGCGGCGGAACTTCGCGACGGCAGGATTCAATCGGCGCTGGCGCGCCGCGCCAAACGGCTCGGATTCGAGGTCCAGCGCCAGACGGTCGAGATTAGCGGGTTGTGCCCGCGCTGCCGTCCGCGGCGCAAGCGGGCGCGAATCCGCAAGCTCCGCGCCAAGCCGCGCGCCAAATCCCGCCTGAAAGCCCGCCGCCGTGGCTGAGCTGCTGCTCGCCGCCGACGGCGTCAGCGTGGACTTCGACGGCCGGGTGGCGCTGTCGAACGTGTCGCTGACGGTCCATCGCGGCGAAATCGTCAGCCTGATCGGTCCCAACGGGGCCGGCAAAACGACGCTGGTGCGCGTCGTGCTCGGCCTGTTGCAGCCGTCCACGGGGCGGGTCGCAACGCTGCCGGGGCTTCGCATCGGCTACATGCCCCAGTTCATGCCGATTGACGAGATTCTGCCGATGACGGCGGCGCGCTTCCTGGCGCTCTCGGGCGTCTCGGATGAGGTGCGCATCGCCAAGGCGCTCGCCGATGTCGGCACGGACCATCTGGCGGGCGCGCAGCTCCGCGACCTTTCGGGCGGCGAACTCCGCCGCGTCATCCTCGCCCGCGCCTTGTTGCGCGAGCCCGATCTCCTGGTCCTCGACGAGCCGGTCCAAGGCGTGGACGTCGGCGGCCAGGCCGAGCTTTACGGCCTGATCACGCGGCTGCGCGATCAGACCGGCTGCGGCGTGCTCATGGTCTCCCACGACCTCCATATCGTCATGGCCGAGACCGACAAGGTCGTCTGCATGAACCACCACGTCTGCTGCACCGGCCACCCCGAGGCGGTCAGCCGCATGCCCGAATATCTCGCCTTGTTCGGCCCCGCCGCCGCCCAGCACCTCGCGCTTTATGCCCACGGCCACGATCACCGCCACGACCAGCACGGCGATGTCGTCCCCCTCAAATCCGGCCGCCCCATGGACGGCCATGGATGATTTCGTCCTCCGCGCGTTCGCCGCCGGGCTGGGGGCGGCCGCCGCCGCCGGGCCGCTCGGCGCCTTCGTCGTCTGGGGGCGCATGGCTTATTTCGGCGAGGCGCTCGCCCATTCCGCCATCCTCGGCGTCGCTCTCGGCTTGGCCGTCGGCCTCGATCCGACTTGGCCGGTCCTGATCGTCGCCGCCGCCGTCGCCCTCCTGTTGTCGGCGCTGCAAGAGAGCCGGGGGCTTGCCACCGATACGTTGCTCGGCATCGTCGCCCAAGGCACGCTGGCCTTGGGTCTGGTCGTGCTCGCCTTCCTGCGCAACGTGCGGGTGGACCTGCTCGGCTATCTGTTCGGCGACGTGTTGGCGGTCACCCCCGAGGACATCGTTTTCATCTGGGGTGCGGCCGTTCTCGCCATCGCCGTCTTGATGCGCATCTGGCGGCCGTTGCTCTCAACCTTGGTCCATGCGGAGCTCGCCCAGGTCGAGGGCGTCGCGGTCGCGCGCGTGCGCGTGACCTTCATGCTCTTGATCGCCCTTCTCGTCGCCATTGCCCTCAAGATCGTCGGGCTGCTGCCGATCACGGCGCTCCTCATCATCCCCGCCGCCACCGCACGGGCGTTCGCCCGCACGCCGGAACGCATGGCGCTCATTGCCGCCGGCATCGGCGCGCTCTCGGTCGTTTTCGGTCTATGGGGATCGCTGGTGTGGGATACGCCGTCCGGCCCGTCCATCGTGGTGGCCGCGCTCGCCGCCTTCCTGGCGGTGCGGATTATGTTCGTGCGGTGGCGTTGAGCCGTTCGAAACCGGCCTCGAGATCGGCGATCAAGTCGTCGGGATGCTCGAGCCCGGCGTGGATGCGGATATAGGGCGCCTTCTCGCTCCAAGTCGTGGCGCTCCGCGAAATCCACGGATCGACCGGCAGGATCAGACTTTCATAGCCGCCCCAGCTGAAGCCCATGCCGAACAGCTTCATACCGTCGAGCATGGCCACCACCGCGGCATCGGGCACCGGCTTCAGGATCATGGCAAACAAGCCGTTGGCGCCGGTGAAATCCCGTATCCACAATTCGTGATTGGGATCGCCGGGAAGGGCGGGGTGAATGACGCGCGTGACCTCGGGCCGCTTCTGAAGCCAGCGCGCCAAGGTGAGGGCCGTTTCCTGGTGCCTTGCCAGGCGCGCGGCGAGCGACCGCAATCCGCGCAAGCCCAAGAACAATTCCTGGACCCCGGCGCATAATCCAAGCGCCACGGCCATCGCCTTGAGGCGGTGGAACCCGGCCTCGTTGCGCGCCACGACCGCGCCGAGCATGGCGTCGGAATGTCCGGTGATGTATTTCGTCGCCGCCTGCACGACAAAATCGACGCCGTGCCGGATCGGCTGGAAATAGAGCGGCGTCGCCCAAGTGTTGTCCATGATGGTCGCGACGCCGCGTTCCTTGGCCGCGGCGGCGATCGCCGGCACGTCCTGGATCTCGAAGGTGAGCGAGCCCGGCGATTCGAGATAAACCGCTTTCGTCTCCGGCCGTAACAACGCCGCGATGCGTGCGCCCATGAGCGGATCGTAGAACGTCGTTTCGATTCCAAGCTCCTTGAGCGGCCCTTCGCAGAATTTCCGCGTCGGATTGTAGGCCGTGTCCACCATCAGCAAATGATCGCCGGCCTTGAGCGTGGCCAGCAGGACCGTGGTGATGGCGGCGAGACCCGAAGGAAGCGACACCGCGCGATATCCGCCTTCCATCTCCGTCAGCGCCTCTTCGAAGGCGGCGCTCGTCGGCGTGCCGATGCGGCCGTAATAGACGCCCTCGAACGGCTTCTTCATGGCCTCGCGCAGCGCCGCGACGCTGGGAAACAGCACGGTGGAGGCGTGATAGACGGGCGGATTGACGATGCCCGCATGGGCCGCGGGATCGCGTCCCGAGGTGACGAGCTTGGTGTCCTTTTTCATGGGGAGTCCGCGGGCACGCCGGCCGCTGCGCAGGTCACGTCTCGATGGGCGTGTCTTTGAGCGCGCCCCATTCCGCCCAGGACCCGTCGTAGACCGCCGTTTCCGGACGGCCGACGAGATAAAGGCCGAGGGCCAGAATCGCCGCCGTCACGCCCGAGCCGCAGGTCGCCACCATCGGCTTGCGCAAATCGAGGCCGGCCGCCCGGAATCGCTCTTCCAGTTTCTCCGCGGGCAGGAAGGTCTTGGTGTCGGGATCCAGCAAATCGCTGTAGGGCACGTTGACCGAGCCGGGAATATGGCCGCCGCGTACATTGGGCCGCGGCTCCGGCTCTTTGGCATGGAACCGCCCCGGCGAGCGCGCGTCCACCACCTGCTCGGCTTTGGATTCGAGATTCGCGCGCATCTGGCCGACGTCGCGGATGAGGAGATTATTGGTGCGCGCCGAATAATGCCGGGGCTGCGGCGTCACGTCGCCGGATTCCAGCGGCCGGTTCTCCGCGCGCCATTTCGCCAGCCCGCCGTTCAAGATGGCGACATCCTCGTGACCGAAGACACGGAACATCCACCAGGCGCGGGCCGCGCTGAACAGCCCGCGTTTGGCGCCGTCGTAGATAACCAACCGCGCGCCGTCGCCCAGCCCCATCTTGCGCACCCGCGAGGAAAACTTCACCGGGTCCGGCAGCATGTGCGGATAAGGCGATTTCTCGTCGGCAACGTCGTCGATGTCGAAGAACACGGCGCCGGGAATGTGCCCTTTCAGGTATTCGGCGCGGGGATCGCGGTTTTCGCCGGGCAGATACCACGAGGCGTCGACAACCCGCACGTCCGGAGCGTCCAGGTGCTCGGCCAGCCAGTCGGTCTCCACCAGGGCCTCGGGATGCTTATACGTCATCGGCTGCGTCCTTCGCGTGAACGGTAAAACATTGATTTCGGCGGTCGTCAATTTGCAGCGTCCTTATCCAGCCATTCGGGAACCGGCAGATTGCGTTCGCGCAGGAAGGCCGGGTTGAAAAGCTTGCTCATGTAGCGGGTCCCGAAATCGCACAGAATGGTGACGATCGTGTGACCCGGCCCCATCTGTTTGGCGAGCTTCACCGCGCCGACGACATTGATGCCGGTGGAGCCGCCCACGACAAGGCCTTCGTGCTTCAGCAAATCGAAGACCATCGGCAGCGCCTCCTCGTCCGTCACCCGGATGGCGTCGTCGATGGGCGCGCCCTCCAGATTCTTGGTGATGCGGCCCTGGCCGATGCCTTCGGTGATCGAGGTGCCTTCCGCCTTCAATTCCCCGTGCTTGTAATAGTTATAAAGCGCCGATCCCATCGGATCGGATAGCACGATACGTACATTGGGATCGCGCTCCTTGAGCGCAATACCGACGCCCGCCAGCGTCCCCCCGGTCCCGACCGCGCAGGTGAAACCGTCCACCTTGCCGCCGCATTGCTCCCAGATCTCGGGCCCCGTGGTCTCGGCATGGGCGCGGCGGTTGGCGGTATTGTCGAACTGGTTGGCCCAAATCGCCCCGTTGGGCTCAGTTTGGGCGAGCTCTTTGGCCAGCGTCCCCGAATAGCGCGCGTAATTCATGGGGTCTTTATAGGGCACCGCCGGCACCAGCCGCAGGTCGGCGCCGCACAGCCGTATCATGTCCTGCTTCTCCTGGCTCTGCGATTCCGGCATGACGATGACGGTCTTGTAGCCGAGCGCGTTGCCCACCAGCGCGAGCCCGATGCCGGTATTGCCCGCCGTGCCCTCGACGACGGTGCCGCCCGGCTTGAGCAATCCCTTTTCCTCGGCGTCGCGCACGATATAGAGCGCCGCGCGGTCCTTGACCGACGAGCCGGGATTGAGGAACTCCGCCTTGGCCAGGATTTCGCAGCCGGTTTGCTCGGAAACGCGCCGCAAACGGATCAAGGGTGTATTGCCGATGGCGCCGGTGAAACCGTCGCGAATCATGTCTTTAGCGTGGGAGACTAAGGTTTCGATGCAGGCCGTGCAGACTAACGGCCCGGCCCGGAGCGATCAAGATATCGGCGCGCTTTCTTGACAGGGGCGGCAATCGCCTTCGATCATTCGCCGTCATGGCATCGAAGGGGGAAGGGGGCAGAAAACCGCGCACCGGCGCGCGAATCGCCGTGGCCGCGCTGGCCGTCCTCGCCGCCCTCTCCGTTCCTCCCGCCCGCGCCGAAGTCCCTCCGGACGTCTTCGTCATGGCGATGCAGATCGACGACGTGATCTCGCTGGACCCCGCCGAGGTGTTCGAATTCACCGGCGCCGAGGTCTCCGCCAATATCTACGAACGCCTTCTGTATTTCGACGACGATGACGTGACCAGGATCGAGGGCGGCGTCGCCGACGCCTGGGAGGTCTCCAAGGACGGCCGTACCTACCGGTTCCACATCCGCCCCGGCATGACCTTCCAGTCCGGCAATCCGGTCACCGCCGAGGACGCCGTCTATTCGTTCCGCCGCGTCGTCCGCCTCAATCTGGCGCCGGCGTTCATCCTCGCCCAATTCGGCTTTACGCCGGACAACGTCGACTCGCGCATTTCCGCGCCGGATTCCGAAACGCTGGTGATGGAAACCGACCGCGCCTATTCGCCGGCCCTGTTCTATGCCTGTCTCACCGCCGATGTCGCCAGCATCGTCGATGCGAAACTGGTGAAGAGCCGCGCTGCAAACGGCGACGACGGCAACAAATGGCTGCGCACGCATTCGGCCGGGTCGGGTCCGTTCCGCTTGCGCGTATGGAAGCCGAACGAGATCATCATCCTCGACCGCTTCGCGGATTATTGGCGCGGTGCGCCCGCCATGCGCACCGCCTTCATCCGCCATATCGGCGAGCCGGGGGTGCAACGGCTGTTGCTCGAGCGCGGCGACATCGACGTCGCCCGCAATCTGAGCCCCGACCAAGCGGCGGCGATCAAGGACCGCGCGGACTTGCGCCTCAAGTTTGCGCGCAAAGGTTCGCTTTTCTATCTCGCCCTCAATCAGAAAAGCGATGTCCTGCGGCGGCCCGAAATGCGCCAGGCGGTCAAGTATCTCGTGGACTACATGGGAATTGTCGGCACGATATTGCGCGGCCAGGCGGAGCCGCATCAAACCATCATTCCCGCCGGCTACCTCGGCTCGCTGGACGAAAACCCGTTCACCTTCGATCCGGCGAAGGCAAAGGCGCTTCTGGGCGGCGGGGAGGGCCCGGCGGTGACGCTGGACGTGCGCAACGTGCAAGAGGAGCTGCAGATCGCCCAGTCGATCCAGGCGAGCTTCGCCGCGGCGGGAATCGAGGTTGCGCTGGCGCCGGGCGACGGCCGACAGGTGCTCACCAAATACCGGGCCCGCAACCACGATCTTTATTTCGGCCAATGGGGTCCCGATTATCAGGACCCCCATTCCAACGCCCAGGCGTTCGCCAGCAACCCCGACAATTCCGACCGGGGCCAGGTGAAGACGCTCGCCTGGCGCAACGCCTGGGACATTCCCGAGCTGACCGAAATGACCAGTGCGGCGGTGCTGGAGCGCGACCCCGGCAAGCGCGCCGCCGACTACCGGGAAATCCAGCGCCGCATGCTGGCCGATTCGCCCTTCGTCGTGCTCTACCAGCAAGTGGACATGGCGGTGGAGCGCGCCGTGGTCCACGGATTCGTGCTAGGGCCCGCTTTCGACACCGTGTCCTACCGCGGCGTCACCAAATCAGCCGCGCATTAGGATGCCGTTCGCCCGGACTCTCGCCCGCAATTTGCTCGCCGCCGCGGCGACAATTCTCGGCCTCCTCATCGTCACCTTCGTCATCGGCCGGTTGCTTCCCATCGATCCGGTGCTGGCCGCCGTCGGCGACCGCGCGCCGGCCGACGTCATCGCCAGGGTCCGCGCCGAAATGGGCCTCGATCTGCCCGTTTACGAGCAGTTCTTCATCTACGTCGGCAAGGCATTGACCGGCAATTTCGGCGAATCGGTGCTGACGGCCCGTCCCGTCATTAGCGACATCGGCCGGTACTTTCCGGCCACGTTGGAGCTCGCCACCGCCGCCACCTTGATCGGCATTCTGCTCGGCGTGCCGATGGGGGTCGCAAGCGCCGTGCGGCGGGGGCAGTGGCCCGACCATGTCATCCGCGTCGTCAGCCTGTTCGGCTATTCGGTGCCGGTGTTTTGGCTGGGGTTGATGGGTTTGCTCGTGTTCTACGCCAAGCTCGGCTGGGTCGCCGGGCCGGGGCGGATTGACGTCTATTACGAGGATCTGGTGCCCGCCGTCACCGGCGCGCTGGCGATCGACAGCCTGATCGCCGGCAACATGACGGTGTTCGTCAATGCGCTGCGCCATCTTGTCCTGCCGGCCTCCATCCTCGGCCTTTATTCCCTCGCCTATATCGCCCGCATGACGCGCAGCTTCATGATCGGCGAGCTTTCGCGCGATTACATCGCCGCCGCCCGCATCAAGGGACTTCCGGAGCGCCGCGTCATCTGGGGCCACGCCTTCCGGAACATCCTGGTTCCCCTCGTCACCGTCATTGCGCTCAGCTACGGGGCGCTGCTCGAAGGCTCGGTGCTAACCGAAACCGTGTTCTCCTGGCCGGGTTTGGGGCGCTACATCACCAATTCACTCCTGAGCGCCGACATGAACGCGGTGCTCGGCGGAACCATCGTCGTCGGCGTTGTCTTCGTCGGCCTCAATCTGTTGGCGGAAATGCTTTACCCGGTCCTCGATCCCCGTGCGCGAAGCGCCCGCGCATGAGCATCTTGCGCCATCCTTTGCTGCGCAATCCCCTGGGGGCCGCCGGTTGCGTCCTCATTGCGCTCCTCGTGTTTGTCGCCCTTATCGCGCCGCTGTTGGCGCCCTATTCGCCGTTGGCGCAGGATTTGACGCAACGCCTGCTGCCGCCCGGCCCGGCCCATCTCTTCGGCACCGACGAACTGGGGCGCGATGTCTTCAGCCGCATAGTTTACGGCTCGCGCATCACGCTGGAGATCGTGACTCTGGTCGCCGTCATCATCGCGCCCGTCGGTGTCATGATCGGCGTCACGGCGGGGTATTTCGGCGGCTTCGTCGAATCCGCGCTGATGCGCGTTACCGACGTCTTCCTGTCGTTCCCGAAGCTTATTCTGGCGCTGGCCTTGGTCGCCGCCATCGGCCCCAGTTTGGAGAACGCCATTCTCGCCATCGCCGTCACCTCCTGGCCGGCTTATGCGCGGGTGGCGCGGGCGGAAACCTTGTCGCTGCGGGGCGCCGATTTCATCGCCGCGGCGCGGCTTCTGGGGGCGTCGCACCTGCGGATTCTGCTGCGCCACATCGCGCCCTTGTGCACGGCTTCGGTCATCGTCCGTCTCGCCCTCGACATGGCCGGCATCGTGCTCACCGCCGCCGGGCTCGGATTTCTCGGCCTCGGCGCCCAGCCGCCAACGCCCGAATGGGGCGCCATGCTGGCCGCTGGCCAGCCCTATCTCACCGACCAGTGGTGGGTGGCCGCCGTGCCGGGCTTGGCCATTCTGCTGGCGAGCTTGGGATTCAATCTGATCGGCGACGGCTTGCGCGACACCCTCGACCCTAAGGCCGGCGCCCCATGATCGCCCGCGCCGAAAACCTGGAAGTCGTTTTTCCCGGCGAATCCGGGACGACCGCCGCCGTGCGCGGCGTCAGCTTCGACATCGGCCGCGAAAAGGTCGGGCTGGTGGGCGAATCCGGTTCCGGCAAATCCACCATCGGCCGCGCTTTGTTGCGCATGGTGCCGCGGCCGGGCCGCGTTTCGGCGCAAAAGCTCGAAGTCCTGGGCGCGGACATTTTGGCGGCGCCGG
>Ga0307436_1000639_pt1 | contig 16420 bp, 13 predicted proteins | sample SalMarWE160440MG_FD_202513 | JGI IMG/M metagenome (GOLD analysis project Ga0307436, IMG submission 202513) | Salt marsh sediment microbial communities from the Plum Island Ecosystem LTER, Massachusetts, United States - WE1604-40 | ecosystem: Environmental > Aquatic > Marine > Intertidal zone >...
CGCCGCCACGCGGCGCGAAGCCAAGCATCTTGGCCTGGCGCCGGGTGCGCCGCTGTTGTCGATCGACCGCACCGCGATCGCGGCCGACGGCCGGCCGGCGGAATGGCGGCTGTCGCTCTGCCGCACCAACACGCTGCATTACTGGTCCGACCTGAGGTGAACGGCATGCCTTCAGTCGAGGCGAAAACCTTGCGCCCGAACAAACGCGCCGAAATCGGCGCGCAACGGCGCCGCGTATTGCCGCGCCTTGTCCTCGGACCAGCCGTAGAACGCCGCACGGCCGAAGCGCTGAACGTCGCGCTGCTTGCGGTAGGGACGCGTGGCGGCGTGCCGGCGGTCATAGGCGTCGATCTCACCGGCAAGATCGTCCTCGCAGAAGCGTTCCTGGTGCAGCGCCGTCGTCAGCGACAGGCGCGGCGAAATGCTGCCCTCTTCTGCCGGCCAGCCGACGCACAGGCCGGCCACCGGCACAACTTTTTCCGGCAGCGCCAGCAGTTCGCTCACGATACGGGCATGATCGCGGATGACGCTGATCGGGCAGCAGCCGAGGCCGACCGCCTCGGCAGCGCGCAGGAAAGTGGCGAGCACGATCGCCGCATCCACCGTCGCATTGAAGAAAAGATCGAGATGATCGTTGGCAAACGGCTTTTCCCGCATCTTCGCCACTTGCGGCAGGCGGCGGCCGTTGGCGAGGAAGACCAGGAACACCGGCGCTTCGCGCACCCACGGCATGTCGGGCAACAGATCGGAAATTCTCATGCGCCTGTCGTTTTCTCGCACGATGAGAATATCGGCCTGTTGCAAATCGCGCTTCGACGGCGCGCTGAGCGCGCAGGCACACAGCAGACGCAGCAGTTCCGGCGCCACATCGCGCGCCAGATAGCGCCGGTGCGTGCGATGGGCGGAAATCCGGGCCAATTCGTCGAGCCCCGGCAGGCCGGGATCGACATCGAAGCGCCCGCCGAAGCGCTCGAACTGCGCCTTTTCGATCGTTTGAACGGCTTCAGACATCGGCGGCTCCATGGCGAAATTGTTAGTTGCCACGCTAGCTTAAAGTGACCACGATGGGTGAAGAGTAAAAAGCGAAAATCAAGAAACCAATCGGGAGGACAAGATGAGACAAGATCGCCGAAACCTCTTGCGCTGGCCGTTGCTGGCTGCAGCCGCCGCTTTCGCCTTTTCCGCCACTGCCGCGAATGCGGAAACGAAAACCGTGCGCCTCGCCCAGCAGTTCGGCATTTCCTACGTGCCGCTGACGATCATGAAGGAGAAGCATCTGCTGGAGTCGGAAGGCAAGAAGCTCGGGCTCGACCTGAAAACCGAGTGGACGCACTTCTCCAACGGCGCGGCGATGAACAACGCGCTGCTCTCACGTAACCTCGATTTCGCTTCCGGTGGCGTCGGGCCGCTGGTCACCGCCTGGGCCCGCACCAAGGGCAAGCAGGACATCAAGGGCATCTGCGCGCTCAACACGATGCCGCTCTATCTCAACACGATCGATCCCAAGGTGAAGACCCTCAAGGATTTCACCGCCAAGGACAAGATCGCTTTACCGGCGGTGCGCGTGTCGATGCAGGCGGTGATCCTGCAGATGGCGGCGCTCAAAGCGTTGGGCAAGGGACATGAGCACGATCTCGACAAGTACACCGTGTCGCTCAGCCATCCCGACGGCCTTGCCCAGATGATGAGCTTCAAGTCGGAAATCACCGGCCACTTCACCTCGGCGCCGTACATGTATATAGAGCTCAAGAACCCGAAAGTGCACCGCGTGGTCAACAGCTACGACGTGTTCGGCGGTCCGCACACCTTCAACGTAGTGTGGGCGATGGGCAACATGTACAAGAACAATCCCAAGATCGTGCAGGCCTTCTTGTCGGCGCTGAAGATCGCCATGAAGGAAATCCACGACGATCCGGCCGCCGCGGCCGCGCTTTGGGTCAAGGCCAACCACTCGAAGCTCCCGGTCGCGGAAGCGGAAGCCATCATCAAGAAGCCCGAAAACACCTTCACCCTGGTTCCCAAGCGGACCATGATGGTGGCGAACTACATGGCTGACGCCAAGATGGTGCCGAATCGGCCCAAGAGCTGGAAAGACATGTTCATCGACGCCGTCCACGACATGCCGGGCAGCTGACCGAAGCCGGCCGATGACGTCCGTGCTGCTCGAGGTGAACGGAGTAACGCTCCAGTACAAGACGCCGCGCCACCTAGTGACGGCGACGTACCAGGTTGATTTCGCCGTTCACCAGAGCGACCGCTACGTGATCCTCGGGCCTTCAGGGTGTGGCAAGTCCACGCTCTTGAAGGCCGTCGGAGGATTCATGGCGCCGGTCGAAGGCACCATCCGCATCCGCGGGCGCGAGGTCGAGGCGCCGGGCCCCGACCGGATGATGGTGTTCCAGGAATTCGAGCAATTGATGCCCTGGAAGACCGTCTACCAGAACGTGATTTTTCCGATGAAGGTGACGCACAAGTTCGCCGCAGCCGAGGCAACCCAGCGCGCCAACGCCGCGATCGAGAAGGTCCAGCTCAGCCAGTTCCGCGACATCTTTCCGCACATGCTGTCGGGCGGCATGAAGATGCGCGTCGCCATTGCGCGCGCGATGGCGCTCGAGCCCGACATCTTGCTGATGGACGAGCCCTTTGCCGCCCTCGACGCGCTCACCCGGCGCGCCATGCAGCAGGAACTGCTGTCGCTGTGGGATCAATTGCGCTTCACCGTCATGTTCGTCACCCATTCGATCGAGGAGGCCACCCTCATCGGCTCGCGCATCCTCGTGCTGTCGCCGCATCCGGGCCGCGTGCGCGCCGAACTCGACGCCGCCCGCTTCAACTTCAGCAATATCGACGATCCTGAATTCGGGGCGATGTCGAAACGCATTCACCATCTTCTGTTCGGCGACGAGACCGTGCGCGGCGCCGGACACGAGAAAGTCAGCGCATGAGCGTCGCCCAGCAAGACAGGCGGGCGCGCGCGACCGAACGCCCGGAATTCGAGCGCCAGCTGGTCGATTCCGGCGCCATCGGCGACGTCGAGCGGCCGCTGAGCGTCACCGAGCGCTTGATGCAGAATGAGACGGTGCAGCGGTTCAACATCCTCGTCGCGCTGATAGTGATTTGGCAGGTCTATTCGTACTGGCTCGACGATGACCTGCTGTTCCCCAGCTTCACCGAAACCGCGCGCATGTTCTGGGGCGATATGCAAAGCGGGTTGCTGCTCAACCGCACCATCACGTCGCTGCAGACGCTCGCGCTTGGCTACGGCGCCGGACTGGCAATCGCGGCGGTGTTCACGACCTTCGCAGTGATCAGCCGGACCGGCACCCGTATCCTCTCGACACTGACCGCCATGTTCAACCCGCTGCCGGCGATCGCGCTGTTGCCGATGGCGCTGATCTGGTTCGGGCTGGGCACGCCGTCGCTGGTGTTCGTGATCATCCATTCGGTGCTGTGGGCGGTCGCGCTCAACACGCTGAGCGGCTTCCGCGCCGTGCCGGAAACCTTGCGCATGAGCGGCCGCAATGTCGGGCTGAAAGGCGCGCGCTATGTCGCGCTCATTTTGATTCCCGCGGCGTTCCCCTCGATCCTCTCCGGCCTGAAGATCGGCTGGGCCTTCGCCTGGCGCACGCTGGTGGCGGCCGAATTGGTGTTCGGCGTGTCGTCACGTTCCGGCGGCATCGGCTGGTACATTTTCGAGGCGCGTAACGACCTCGACACCGCGCGCGTGTTCTCCGGCCTACTCATGGTCATCATCATTGGCCTGCTGGTCGAGTCTGTGATCTTCCGCGCCATCGAGAACCGCACGGTCAACGCCTGGGGCATGCAGCGATGACGGCGGCGGACTGAACCGCATGCTGCCAGGAATGCCCCTCGAAACGCTCGGCATGCTTTGGCTCGGCGCATTGGTGGGCGGCATCGCCGCCGGCGGCACCGGCTTCGCCTTCGGGCTCGCCGCCTCCTCGATCTGGTTGCACCGCATCGACCCGGTGCATTCGGCCATCCTGGTCACCGCCTGCGGCGTGCTGCTGCATCTGACCACGATCTGGCCGCAACGGAATCACGTTGAGTTTCCCCGGCTGTGGCCTTTCGTGCTGGGCGGCTTGGTCGGCATCCCGATCGGCGTGCATTTCCTCGCCCATACCGACACCGCCACGCTGAAGGCCACGCTCGGTGTGTTCCTGCTGGCCTTCGGTACTTATGCGCTGACAGCCCCGCGCCTGCATACTGTCACGGCCGGCGGGCGGCCAGCGGACGCCGGCGTCGGCTTTATCGGCGGCGTGCTCGGCGGGCTGGGCGGCTATTCCGGCGTGCTGCCGACGATCTGGACCCAGTTGCGCGGTTGGCCGAAGCAAAAAGCGCGCGGTGTCTATCAGCCCTACGTCATCGTCATGCACGGCGTCGCATTGGCGGGCATATTGTGGGTGGCCTTCGACCGGATCGCCGTGGTCATGCTGCTGGCCGTGCTGCCGCCGCTGCTGCTAGGCACCTGGATCGGTTGGCGGCTTTACGGCAGGCTCAATGACCTGCGCTTCCGCCAGGCTTTGGCCATATTGCTGATCGTGTCAGGCGCCACGCTGGTCCTCTAAAAACAGTCCCGGACCGCAAATTAGCCGCAGCGCGCGCCCCCGGCGGGCTTGAACCCCGACGCGGTGCCCGGCTACCCTACCGCGCCGAGCGCGGATCAACAAACCGCAACAGCAAAACGCCAGAGGGAGGAAGCATGCCGACTACCAGTAAGCACCCGGAAACCATCGCTCTACACGCGGGCTATCGGTCTGACCCGACCACCACTGCGGTCGCGGTGCCGATCTATCAGACCACGTCCTATCAGTTCAATTCGACCGAGCATGCCGGCAACCTGTTCGCGCTCAAGGAGCTCGGCAACATCTACACCCGCATCATGAATCCGACGCAGGCGGTGCTGGAGGAGCGCGTGGCCGCGTTCGAAGGCGGCGTCGGCGCGCTGGCGGTGGCGTCAGGCCAGGCGGCTTCGCTGTTCGCGGTGCAGAACATCTGTCACGCCGGCGATAATTTCGTATGCTCGACCGATATCTACGGCGGCACCTGGAACCTGTTCCAGAACACCATGGGCACCATGGGCATCGAGTGCCGCTTCGTCGATCCCGCCGACCCGGAAAACTTCCGCAAGGCGAGCGACGCCCGCACCCGCTGCTGGTACGGCGAGACGCTGCCCAACCCCAAGCTTGCCGTCTTCCCGATCGCCGAGGTCGCCAAGATCGGCCGCGAGATGGGCATCCCGCTCATCATGGACAACACCGCCTGCCCGGTGCTGTGCCGCCCGATCGAGCACGGCGCCGCCATCACCATGCATTCGACCACAAAGTACATCGGCGGCCACGGCACCTCGATCGGCGGCATCATCGTCGACGGCGGCAATTTCGACTGGGAAAAGCACGCCGACCGCTTCCCCATGCTCAATACGCCGGACCCGAGCTATCACGGCGCGGTGTGGACGCAGGCCGTCAAGCCGCTCGGCCCGATCGCCTATATCATCAAGGCGCGCGTCACCTTGCTGCGCGACATCGGCGCCGCTGCCTCGCCGTTCAACTGTTTCCTGCATATCCAGGGGCTGGAGTCGGTGGTGGTACGCATGCGCCAACATTGCGCCAACGCGACGGCCGTTGCCGACTGGCTCAAGAAACACCCCAAGGTGACCAAGGTCATCTTCCCGGGCCTGATGACCGGCGAATTGAAGCGGCGCGCCGACGCTTATCTGAAGGGCGGCTACGGCGGGCTGGTCGGCTTCGAGCTCAAGGGCGGCAGCGACGCCGGCCGCAAGTTCATCGAAGCGCTGAAGATGTTCTACCACGTCGCCAATATCGGTGACGTCCGCTCGCTCGCCATCCATCCGGCCAGCACCACCCATTCGCAGCTCACGCCGGAGGAACAGGAAAAGACCGGCGTCACCGACAGCTATGTGCGATTGTCGGTTGGCATCGAGCATATCGACGACATCATCGCCGACCTCGATCAGGCGCTGAAGGCCGCATAAGCGGCACAGTCTCGCCATTCTTCGCCAAGCGAGAGCTTCCGGCCTGCCCCGCCGGAAGCTCTCTTAATTTGGGCGGAACGCGTGCCGGGCACCCCCTCCCGCCTGCATTGACGGGACTGGGATGTGCAGCCATGGGATGTTATCCACAATCCTGGCGTGCGGCTGGCTCGACAGCGGTATCGACAGCACCCATGCTGGTTGATTCGACGGCCACGGCGTGGCATCCCTGCACTATCATTTGGAAATCTTGCATTTCATCGAGGATTTCTATTGCCGCTGCTTTCTTCACGTACCTAATATCGCCGCGATCGTGGCGGCACTCGATTTGTGGCGGAGATGGCGTGCAGCCGGAAATGCCCTAACGCCGGATGCGCGGGGGGTGGCCTTTTTCGGATTCCGTTACGAGTGGCGCGAGGTAAGATTCTGAACGGTCTAGTCATTACCGCTGACGATTTCGGTCTCGCGACCGAAGTGAATGAGGCGGTTGAGTTTGCCCACCGCAAAGGCGTGTTGACCGCGGCCAGCCTGATGGTCACGGGCAATGCTGCCGCACGTGCTGTGGCCCTTGCCAAGCGCCTTCCCGGCTTGCGGATCGGGCTACACCTCACTTTCCTGGAGGACAAACCGGCCGCGCCGCCGCAAGAAATCCCCGATCTGGTCGACAGCCGAGGCTGCTTGCGCCGTGACAAGCTCAGGTTGGCCCTCGCGCTGGCCATGCGCCCTTCGGTCCGGCGCCAGCTGCGGCGCGAGATCGCCGCACAATTTTCAGCCTTCCGGCGGACCGGGCTGCCGCTCGATCATGTCAATGCCCATGGGCATTTCCACGTTCATCCGATGCTGGCGGGCGAGGTGGTGGCGGCCTGCCTCGATTACGCCGCCGTGGCGCTGCGGGTGCCGCACGAGCCGGCATCCATCGTGGCGCGTATCGAGGGAGCGGCGTCGCCCCAAGCGCACATTGCGGCGTGGACCGGGATGTTGCGGTCGCGCGCGCGGCGCGCGCGCCTGCTGACGCCGGACACCGTGTTCGGATTGCGCTGGTCGGGACAAATGACGGCCCCGCGTCTTGGCGCCCTGCTCGCGCACTTGCCCGACGGTCTGAACGAGATTTATACCCACCCGGCGACTGCGGACGCGTTTTCCGGCCATGCGCCGGGCTACCGCTACACCCAGGAACTGGCCGCCCTCACCGACCCCGAGGTGATCAAAAGTTTGCGCCGATGCGCCCATCACGCCGGCGGCTATTCGGACTTCGTCGGTGCGCCGCGCGCGCGGCTGGCCGAAGTCGGCTGATCAGGCCTTTCGCTCCGCCACGAAGCTTGCCGCGAGGCTGCTCGCCTTGGCAGCCGGCCCGCTTCACGAAACCACGCAATGGCGTCTCTGATGCCTTCCGCATAAGTTCACGCCGGCAGGCGCGCCACGGCCGAGCCGACGAAGCCGCATGCTCCGGTAAGGCGTAGTTTTCCCGTCAAACTCATTGTTTTTGCAATCAAACCGATCGACCCCCGAAACTCAAGCCTCGCTACGGCCAATCGTTCTACTATGCTTGCGCCGATGGCGGCCTTGTTGGAACTTAGCATCCTGGCGCCCGTTTTACGGCCGGATGGGGCGCGCCGCGCCCGGGGGTCGTTCCTTAATGGTTGAAGTTTTTGCCTTATTTGTCTTGGCGCTGTGGCTTTACCTGCTGACCGCGCGTGGCGGCTTTTGGCTGGCCGGACAACGGGACGACCGGCCCGAGCTGCCCGGCCCCGTGGTCTGGCCGCCGCTCACCGCCGTGATCCCGGCCCGCGACGAAGCCGTCACCATAGCGCGCTGCCTTCGGTCGGTGCTCGGCCAGGATTATCCGGGCAAGCTGGATGTCATCGTCGTCGACGATAATAGCCAGGACGGGACTGCGGCCATCGCCGGCGAGGCCGCGGCGGCAAACGGTGCGCGCGACCGCTTCGTCGTCCTGCAAGGCCGGCTCTTGCCGCCGGGCTGGACCGGAAAAGTATGGGCGCTCAAGCAAGGCGTTGACTTTGCGCTCACTCAAACGCGCAAGCCGAAATATTTGCTGCTGACCGACGCCGATATCGTATACGCGCCGCAGGCCCTGAGGCGCCTCGTAAGCCGGGCCGAGAACGGCCCCACCCTCCTGACCTCGGTGGTGGCCAGGCTGCACTGCGAGAGCTTCACAGAGCGCTGTCTCATTCCCGCCTTCGTGTTCTTTTTCCAGATGCTATATCCGTTCGCCTGGGTCAATCGCCGCGAACGCGCGACCGCGGCGGCGGTGGGCCACTGCATGCTGGTGCGTAGCGACGCGCTCGCCAAGGCTGGCGGTATCGAGGCCATTCGCGGCGCGCTGATCGATGATTGCGCCCTCGCCAGGCGCCTCAAAATGGTCGGTCCGATCTGGCTGGGCTTGAGCACCCGCGTGCAAAGCATTCGCGAAGACGGATTCGGTTCGATCCGCCGCATGATCACCCGCTCGGCCTATGCCGAGTTGCACTATTCTCCGCTCCGCCTTATCGCCACCACACTGGCCATGGCTGTTACGTTTCTGGCCGCCCCACTGCTCGCCATTCTGGGCTCCGGGATGGCCGCATTGCTGGGTCTTGGCACGTGGGGCGCGATGTTCATTGCCTTCCAGCCAACGCTGCGGCTTTATGGCCTCAACCCGTCTTGGGGCTTGGCCCTGCCATTGATCGCGCTCGCCTATATGGTCTGGACCATCGAATCCGCGCTGCAATACGCGCGCGGCCGCGGCGGCGCCTGGAACGGCCGCTTCCAGGCGGCGCCGCGAGAAGCGCGATGACGCTGGCCGCCGATCTGCGCAGCGGCAAGAACCACCGCGGCGAAAACTTCCCGGTCGCCTCGCGCCTCATCCAGGCGCGCTACCGCAAGCCGATCATGGCCTTTTATAATTTCGTGCGCACTGCCGACGACATTGCGGATCACGCGACGCTGCCGCCGGCCGACAAGCTCGCACTGCTCGACAGTCTGGAAGCAACGCTGCTCGGCCAAAGCAACGCCGAGCCGGAAGGCGTCGCGCTGCGCAGCGTGCTGGCGGAGCGTTCGCTCAGCCCGCAGCATGCCCAAGACTTGCTGACGGCGTTTCGTCTTGACGTCACCAAGCAGCGCTATCGCGACTGGGACGATCTGATGAACTATTGCCGCTATTCGGCCATGCCGGTCGGCCGCTTCGTGCTCGACGTGCATGGTGAGCCGCGCGCGTGCTGGCCGGCCAACGACGCGCTGTGCGCGGCGCTGCAGATCATCAATCACTTGCAGGACTGCGGCAAAGATTATCGCAACCTGGACCGGGTCTATCTGCCACTTGATTTGCTGGCGGCGCATGGCGCGGGCGTCGAAGACCTGAAGAAGCCTGCGGCCACGCCGCAACTACGCGCCTGCCTCAGCGATCTGTGCGCGCGCGTGGCCGGCCTGCTGCAACAAAGCGCAGGTTTTTCCGACCAGATCGGCGACCGCGGCCTCCGCCTGGAAGTCGCCGTTATCCAGCGCCTCGCCGAGCGGCTGACGCGCACGCTGCGCGACCACGATCCGCTATCCGAGCGCGTCCACCTCGGCAAGCTGGAAATCGCCGGGCTTGCTTTGCTCGGCATCATGCAAAGCGCCTCACGCCGCGTCACCGGCCGCAACGGCAGGCATGCCGGAGCCGCAAACGGCGCCGCCAACGCCGCCGCCACCGCCTCGGGCAGCTCCTTCTATGCCGCCATGCGCATCCTGCCGCGCGAGCAGCGCAGCGCCATGTTCGACATTTACGCCTTCTGCCGCGCGGTGGACGATATCGCCGACGAGGCCGGCGACCGCGCCGAGCGGCTCGCGCGCCTGGCGCAATGGCGGCACGACATCGACGCGCTCTACGAGGGCGCGGCGCCCGCCCACCTGCAAAGCCTCGCGCGAGCGGTGCATGCCTTCGACCTGGCGCGCGCGGATTTCCGCGCCGTCATCGACGGCATGGAAATGGATGTGCGCGCCGATATCCGCGCGCCCGACCTCGAAACGCTCGATCTCTACTGCGACCACGTCGCCAGCGCCGTCGGGCGCCTCAGCGTGCGTGTCTTCGGCATGGCGCAGGATGACGGCGTCGCGCTGGCGCATCATCTCGGCCGCGCCTTGCAGCTCACCAATACGCTGCGCGATCTCGACGAGGATGCCGGTATCGGTCGGCTCTATCTGCCGCGCGAGCTGCTGGAGAAAGCAGGCATCGCGCCCGACGAGCCGCAGGTGGTGCTGGCCAACCCCGCCCTTGGCAAGGTCTGCACCGCCGTCGCCGCACGCGCCGCCGAGCATTTCGACGAGGCTGACGCCATCATGGCGCGCGCACCGCGCGCCGTGGCACGCGCGCCGCGCATCATGGCCGAAGCCTATCGCCGAATCCTAAGCCGGCTGATCGCGCGCGGCTGGTCGCCGCCGCGCGCGCCGGTCAAGCTCGGCAAGGGCCAGATCGCCCAGATCCTGATCCGCAGCTTCGTCTCGTGATGGCCCGCACGGTCCACGTTATCGGCGCCGGCCTAGCGGGACTGTCCGCCGCCATGCGCCTTGCGCAAGGAAGCGAAAACGTGATCCTGCACGAGGCAAGCAGCCAGGCCGGCGGCCGTTGCCGCTCCTATCACGACGCCACGCTCGGCATGATGATCGACAACGGCAATCACGTGATCCTGTCCGGCAACCGCTCGGCTCTCTCTTATCTCGATATCATTGAGGCCACCGATCGGATGCACGGCCCGCACGAAGCCGATTTCAATTTCATCGATCTTGCCACCGACGAGCGCTGGCAGCTCCGCCTCGGCGACGGCCTGCTGCCGTGGTGGATCTTCAGCGACGCCCGCCGCGTGCCCAACACCCGCGCCTGCGATTATCTGGTGCTCGCGCGCCTGATGTGGCGACCGGGCGAAGGCACCGTGGGCGAGGCTATCCCCTGTTCCGGCGCGCTTTACGAACGGCTGATCGAGCCGATCCTGCTCGCCACGCTCAACAACGAGCCGCCGGCGGCCTCCGCCCGCCTTGCCGCCACGCTGATGCGTGAGACGCTTGGATCCGGTGGGCGCACCTGCCGCCCCCTGATCGCGCAGGAGGGGCTCTCCGCCGCCTTCGTTGATCCGGCGCTCGCTTACCTCAAGGCGCATGGCGCGACCGTGCATTTCGGCCATGAGCTGCACAGCATCGGTTTCAAGGAAGGCCGGGCCGAGCGCCTCGACTTCGGCAGCGAAACCATTGCTCTCGCGCCGGAAGATGTCGTCATTTTCGCCGTGCCGCCGAATGTCGCCGCCCGCCTGCTGCCCGGCCTGCAAACGCCGAACGAGTTTCGCGCCATCGCCAATGTGCATTTCCGCGTGGATGGCAATGTCACCCTGCCGGCCATGACCGGCGTGGTGCACGGCTTGACACAATGGATCTTCACCTATCCCGGGCGTCTGTCGGTGACCATCAGCGCCGCCGACGCGCTCATGCAGCTGCCGCGCGACGAGCTCGCCCGCAGGGTCTGGGGCGAGGTCGCGAAAATCGCCGGCTTGCCCGAGCACTTGCCGCCGTGGCAGGTGGTGCGCGAACGCCGCGCCACGATCGCCACCGACCCGCGCCAGGAGGCCTTGCGCCCGCCGGCGCAGACGGCGTGGGATAATCTTTTCCTTGCCGGCGACTGGACCGCGACGGGCTTGCCGCCGACCATCGAAAGCGCCATCCGTTCGGGCGAGCGTGCCGCCCGCCTCGCTTAAGACGCCGACCGACAATGCGTGACACGAACGATCTGCCGTTGAAACAGAAAGAACCTGCCACCTCGTTGCTCGATCAACGTATCGAGACGGCGGCGGCCGCACTGCGCTCGGCGCAAGGGCCCGACGGCCATTGGGTGTTCGAGCTGGAGGCCGATGCGACCATTCCTGCCGAATACGTGCTGCTCACACACTATCTCGGCGAAGACCCCGATCTGGAGCTCGAGCGCAAGATCGGGGTCTATCTCAGGCGCCGGCAATCGGCTGAGGGCGGCTGGCCGCTTTTTCACGGGGGCGCTTTCGACATCAGCGCCAGCGTGAAAGCCTATTTCGCGCTCAAGATGATCGGCGACGATCCGGCCGCCGAGCACATGCGCCAAGCGCGCGAGGCCATCCGCGCGCGCGGCGGCGCGGCAAACGTCAACGTATTCACCCGCATCCTGCTGGCGCTCTACGGCATGCTGCCGTGGTCGGCCATTCCCCTGATGCCGGTCGAGATCATGCTGCTGCCGGCCTGGTTTCCGTTTCATCTGTCGAAGATTTCCTATTGGGGCCGTACCGTGCTGGTGCCCTTGCTCGTGCTGCAAGCGATCAAGCCGCGCGCGCGCAATCGGCGCGGGATACGCGTCGACGAATTGTTCATCGCCTCGCCGCGCGACACTGGCCGCCAGCGCAAGGCGCTGCATCAGAAGTGGCTGTGGTACGAGTTCTTCCGCTTGGTGGACATTTTTCTGCAAAAGACGGAGCCGGGATTTCCGCGCACCACGCGCAAGCGCGCCGTTGAGGCGGCGGTCGCTTTCGTGAAGGAGCGCCTCAACGGCGAAGACGGGCTGGGCGCGATTTTTCCCGCCATGGCTAATTCGGTGATGATGTTCGACGCGCTTGAATATCCGCCCGACCATCCCGACCGCGCCGTGGCGCGCCGCTCGCTCGACAAGCTGCTGATCGTTAAGGACGACGAAGCCTATTGCCAGCCTTGCGTCTCGCCGGTCTGGGACACCGCGCTTGCCGCCCACGCGTTGCTCGAAGCTGGCGGCAGCAATATCGCGCCCGCCCAGCGCGGGTTCGATTGGCTGCTGCCGCTGCAGGAACTTAAAATCAAGGGTGACTGGGGATTCAAACGCCCAAACGCCCGGCCCGGCGGCTGGGCCTTTCAATATGCCAATCCGTACTATCCCGATCTCGACGACACCGCCGTCATCGTCATGGGTATGGAGCGCGCGCAGAAGGAACGCGCGGCGCGGCCCTTCGACGAGCCAATCGCCCGCGCCCGCGAATGGATCGAGGGCCTGCAATCGGGCGACGGCGGCTGGGGCGCCTTCGATGCCGACAATACCCACGAATTCCTCAACAACATCCCGTTCGCTGACCACGGCGCCCTGCTCGACCCGCCCTCGCCCGACCTGACCGCGCGCTGCGTGTCCATGCTGGCACAGCTCGGCGCCACCCAGGAGAACTCGCCCGCGCTGCGCGCCGGTATCGATTACCTGCGCCGCACCCAGTTGCCCGACGGCTCCTGGTACGGCCGCTGGGGTGTCAATTACATCTACGGCACCTGGTCGACGCTCTGCGCGCTCAACGCCGCCGGCCTCGCGCACGATGCCCCCGAGATCAGGCGCGCCGTGTCCTGGCTCATCTCCATCCAAAACGCGGACGGCGGCTGGGGCGAGGACGGTTCAAGTTACAAGCTCGACTATCGCGGCCACGAATCGGCCACCAGCACGGCCTCGCAAACCGCCTGGGCCCTGCTCGGCCTGATGGCCGCCGGTGAAACGGAGCACCCGGCGGTCGCGCGCGGCATCGATTATCTGCTCTCAACGCAACAGGCCGACGGGTTGTGGAGCGAGCGGGGCTACACCGGCACCGGCTTTCCACGCGTCTTCTACCTGCGCTACCACGGCTACCCGAAATATTTCCCGCTCTGGGCGCTGGCGCGCTACCGCAACCTGAGGAGCGCCAACAGCAGCAACGTCGCGTTCGGCATATGAGCGCGCGTGAGCCCTTCGTCGTCGTCGCGACCGGCCTCGATTTCGAGGCCCGGCTGGCGCTCGGCGAAGGCGTCGCGAAAGTGTGCTGCGGACGCGGCAGCCAAATGGCGGTGGCGCTGGCCACCGCCATTGGGCCGGGCTGCCGCGGCATCATCAGCTTCGGCATCGCCGGCGGGCTCGATCCGCAGCTGCGCGCCGGTACTTGCATCGTCGCCTCCTCGGTAATCGGGGCCAACGGCGTGCGCAGCGCGCTGCCGACCGATGAGCGCTGGTCGGAAATCCTGTTGCAATCGCGCCCCGAAGCGGTGCACGCGCCGGTGCTCGGCATCGACGCGCCGGTGACAGAGCCCAAGAACAAGCTGCGCCTGTTCCGCCAAACGGGCGCCGCCGCAGTCGATATGGAATCTCACATTGCGGCGTCGATTGCCGATGGCCACGGCCTGCCGTTTGCGGTGTTGCGGGTGGTGGCCGATCCGGCCCGCCAGCGCGTGCCGCAGGCCGCCTTGTGCGGCATGCGCGCCGACGGTTCGCTCGATGCTATTGCCGTGTTGCGCGCGCTGTGGCGCCGGCCGGGCGATATTGGCGGCATGCCAGGCGTCACGCGCAACGCCTGGGTGGCGCGCGCCGCGCTAGCCCGCGCTCGCCAAGGTCTTGGGCGTGGTTTCGGCCTGCCCGATCTCGGCTAGTTTCTTTTCGACGTGGTTTTCGAAGACGTATTGCGCCGGCCGCTGCTTGTCGAGCGGGATGTCGGGCGCCATGGCCTTCTCGGTATCGATTCCGCGCAGGGCGACGCGCAGCGCCTTGAGTGGATGGCGGATTGCATCGGTGACCGCGGTCGCTTCATAGCCGCAATGCACCATGCAATCCGCGCACTTCTCGTAATTGCCGGTACCGTAAGAATCCCAATCGGTTTCTTCCATCAGCTCGCGGAAGCTGCGGGCATAGCCTTCGCCCAGCAGGTAGCAGGGCCGCTGCCAGCCGAACACGTTGCGCGTCGGATTGCCCCAGGGCGTGCAATGATACTCCTGATTGCCGGCGAGAAAGTCGAGGAACAGGCTTGACTGGTTGAACGACCAGTTGCGCGCGCCGCGGCCTTTGCGGAAGATGTCGCGGAACAGCTGCTTGGTGCGCGTGCGGTTGAGGAAATGTTGCTGGTCGGGCGCGCGCTCGTAGGCATAGCCGGGCGAAATCGTGATGCCGTCGACACCCAATTCCTTGACGCCGTCGAAGAAGTCCGCGACTTGGTCGGGATCGGCGTTGTCAAACAGCGTGCAATTGATGCTGATGCGGAAGCCGCGCTCCTTGGCCTTGCGGATGGCGGCCAGCGCCTTGTCGTAGACGCCGTCCTGGCAGACCGAGCGGTCATGCATCTCGCGGCCGCCGTCCATGTGCACCGACCACACGAAAAACGGACTCGGCTTGTACTCGTCGAGTTTCTTTTCCATCAAGAGCGCGTTGGTGCACAGGTAAACGAACTTCTTGCGCGCCACGATGCCCTGCACGATTTTCGGCAGGTCCTTATGGATCAGCGGCTCGCCGCCGGCGATCGAGACCACCGGCGCGCCGCATTCGTCGACCGCCTCAAGGCATTGCGCAACACTCAAGCGCTGGTTGAGGATCTTATCGGGATAATCGATCTTGCCGCAGCCGGCGCAGGCCAGATTGCAGCGGAACAGCGGCTCCAGCATCAGGACCAGCGGATAGCGCTTGCGCCCCTTAAGATGCTGGCGGACCACATAGCCGCCGACGTAGGCCTTTTGCAGCAACGGAATGCCCATTACGGAAATCCTTGAAACGCGATCATGGCGGAAGCGGCCCGGGCCGATTCCCGTGACCTACCGGCGCCCCCGGTAAAGCAGTTCAGCGCTTCTCCGGCAATGCCCTAAGCGGTTGCCACCTTGGACGGATTCCAATCCGCCAAGGCAGCGGGAAGTTTGAATTCGATATCTTCGATCCGGCCCGCCATGGTTGAAATATCAACCTTGCCGAGTTGCGCAAGCGCGTCGATGACGTTTTCGACCAAAGTCTCGGGTGCCGAGGCCCCGGCCGTGATTCCGACCGTTTGGGCGCCTTGCACCCATTCCGGCTGCAATTCGCTGCCGTCGGCGATTAGATAGCTGGGAATGCCGGAATCGGCGCCGATCTCGCGCAGCCGGTTGGAATTGGAGCTGTTGCTCGCCCCCACCACAAGCAGCACATCGACCAGCTTGCACAATTCGCGCACCGCGCTTTGCCGGTTCTGCGTCGCATAGCAGATGTCGCGGGTATCCGGCCCGACCACGTCGGAAAATTTGAGTTCGAGCGCGGCGATGATCCCGCGGGTGTCGTCGACGCTCAAGGTCGTCTGCGTGACATAGGCGATGGGGGTGTCGCGCGGGATGTCGAGCTTGGCGACGTCCGCCTCGGTCTGCACCAGATGCACCGGCACCGGAATGCGGCCCTTGGTGCCCTCGACCTCCGGATGCCCGGCATGGCCGATGAGAACAAGCTCGCGGGCGTCGCGCACATAGCGGTTGGCCTGGTTATGCACCTTGCTGACCAGCGGACAGGTCGCGTCAATGACGTTGAGGCCGCGTCGCTTGGCGTCCTCCTCCACCGCGCGGGCGACGCCGTGGGCGCTGAAGATGGTGACCGCCCCGGCCGGGACCTCCGAGAGCTCTTCGACGAAGCGCGCGCCCTTGGCCTTCAGGCTCTCGACCACGTGGCGA
>Ga0307436_1000640_pt1 | contig 16398 bp, 14 predicted proteins | sample SalMarWE160440MG_FD_202513 | JGI IMG/M metagenome (GOLD analysis project Ga0307436, IMG submission 202513) | Salt marsh sediment microbial communities from the Plum Island Ecosystem LTER, Massachusetts, United States - WE1604-40 | ecosystem: Environmental > Aquatic > Marine > Intertidal zone >...
ACCAACAGCGTGAATCCCATCCAGATGGCCCACGCGGGGACCCACCAAAGGGGGCCCGCGGCCTGCATGAGCCAGAGCAGTATCAGCACCAGGGGGATCCCAAGTGCCAGCAGCACCCCGGTCTGCAGCAGCAGGTCGACTGCATAGCGCAGGGGGGAGGTGCGATTGAACCCGAAACGGTTCTCCAGCGCGAATATAGACCAGAGGCCCAGAGGGAGATCGAGCAGCCCCATGACCAGAAACACTGAGACGGCCAGACCCACACCTTTCCAGAGGGGTGGCAGCTGGGTGCTCTGCCAGAGGGCGTCCGCCCAAGCGAGCCCGCCCCCCAGAGTCCACCCCAGCAGTAGGGCCGCATCGTAGACCAGGCCGAAACGGGATAGCGCCATCTTGGCGACGGTGTAATCAGCGGCCTTCTGATGCTCCTGCTCGGAGACTCGCCCGGCGAAGGCGGGCGGCACGGCCGAGCGGTGAGCGGCCACGTGGCGCCGTTGGCGATCGATCAGCCAGTATTGCAATGCCAGCCCGGCGCAGAGGGCCGTAAGAAAGACGAAGGTCAGGGCATTCATGGAGCGCAGCATACAGGGGCGGGAGGGGCTCTGCTAGAATGGCGCCCGGTCGAGCCGCTTATCAACCCGGAATTGTGCATGGCCAAAGATCCCGCCAACCTGATCTGGATCGATCTGGAGATGACAGGCCTCGACCCCCAGAAGGACGCCATCATTGAGATCGCCACCGTGGTCACCGACGCCCGGCTGGAGGTCTTGGCGGAGGGCCCGGTGATCGCCGTCCATCAGCCCGATGGCACGCTCGCCGCCATGGACGAATGGAACCAGCGCCAACACGGCGATTCCGGACTGGTGGAGCGGGTGCGCACCAGCCCTTATGACGAGGTGCAGGCCGAGAGCGAGACCCTGGAGTTTCTGCAGCAGTACGCGCCGGCCGGCGCCTCGCCCATGTGCGGCAACAGCATCTGTCAGGACCGGCGTTTCCTGGCTCGCTGCATGCCGAGGCTCGAGGCCTATTTCCACTACCGTAACCTGGATGTGAGCACGCTCAAGGAGCTCGCCAGGCGCTGGGCGCCCGAGGTGGCGGACGGTTTCGTCAAGCAGTCCAGCCACCGGGCGCTGGAGGATATCCGCGACTCTATCGAAGAGCTGCACCATTACCGGACGCACCTCCTGAAGCTGCCGGAGTGAGCCGTGGCGCCCCGGAGGGATTGCCGGCCGCACTCGCAGGGGCCGGATGTCCCTCGGGCAGGTGGTCCGCGAGGGCATGCTCAGCCCGGCGCGTGCCGTGCGAGTGCCCAGACGACGTGCTCTTGCACCAATGCGCTGGGGTGGTCGCGACGCGAGCGCAGGGCCAGGATCACCGCCGGGGACGTCGGCGCGTTGCCCAGGGCGACGGCGATGTTGCGCAGCCAGCGCTCCCAGCCGATCCGACGGATAGCCGATCCAGCGGTGCGCGCCTGGAACTCCTCTTTGCTCCAGCCGAAAAGCGCTACCAGGGCGGCGTCGTCGAGCCCGTATCGGGCCCGGAAGTCGGGCTCTCCGGTGAGCTCGGCGAAGCGATTCCAGGGGCAGACCAGCTGGCAGTCGTCACAGCCGTAGATGCGGTTGCCGATGAGCGGGCGCAGAGGCACGGGTATGGCGCCTGCAAGCTCGATGGTGAGGTAGGAGATGCACAGCCGCGCATCGAGCTCGAAGGGGGCCACGATGGCCCCGGTCGGACAGGCATCCAGGCAGGCCCGGCAGCTGCCGCAGTGAGGATCCGCCGGGGGGTCTGTCGGCAGGGGCAGATCGGTGTAGATCTCACCGAGAAAGAACCAGGACCCGGCCATGCGATGGATCAGGTTGGTGTGTTTGCCGATCCACCCGAGTCCCGCCTTTTGGGCCAGGGGCTTCTCCATCACCGGCGCCGAATCGACAAACACACGGTAGCGCAGCCCGTCCGTCTCTCGCTCGATCCGCGAGGCGAGCTGCTGGAGCCGGCGACGCATCAGCCTGTGATAGTCCCGCCCCAGGGCGTAACGGGAGATGAAGGCGGCGGCAGGGTCGGCCAGGATGCGGCCCAGGCGCTCGGGCGGCTCGGGCAGGTAGTCCATGCGCGCGCAGATCACCCGCAGAGTCCCGGGCTCGAGCTCCCCCGGGCAGCTGCGTCGCCGGCCGTGACGGGCCATGTAGTCCATTTCTCCGTGCCGGCTCTGCGCCAGCCAGGCGGTCAGGCGTGCCTCGGCCTCGGTCAGGTCTGTGTCGGTAATCCCCAGCTGCTGGAATCCCAGCTCCCGTCCCCAACGCTTGATGCGCTCGGTGAGTCCGCGGTAATCGGGGACGCAGGATGGGTGCTTGACGAGGGTCGGCATCTGCACGCTCGCAGCTAAGGACTCTGCCCATCTGAGCATACCGGGGCCGCTTTGTCAGACCGGACGGCGCAGCCCGGCGGACGCCCTGTTTTTTTCCCGCGCCGGTTGGCGTAAGGTTCCCGCATCCGGCTCGGCGCGGAGATCATCTTTCCATGCACCGCACGCTGCCCGTCACCGAGCATCTGCCTTATGCCCTGTACCGGGCGGCGCAGGTGCGTGAGCTCGATCGCGTGGCCATCCAGGAGCTCGGCATTCCAGGCGCGAGCCTCATGGAGCGCGCCGGTCAGGCCGCCTTCGATGTGCTCAGGGACACCTGGCCGAGTGCTCGGGACGTCACCCTGCTGTGCGGCGTCGGCAACAACGGCGGTGACGGCTACGTCGTGGCGCGCCTGGCTCAGGGTGCGGGTCTGGGCAATCGGGTCATCCAGATAGGCGACCCCGACCGTCTTCAAGGGGATGCCCGGGCCAATCGGGACGCCTATCTGGAGGCCGGCGGGGAGGTGCTGAGCGGGGGCAGCCTGCCTAGCAAGACCGATGTGATTGTCGACGCCCTGCTCGGCACCGGGCTGGAGCGCGAGCTGGCCGGGGGATGGGCAGACGTGGTCCGTGCGGTCAATCGGCATCGCGCGCCGGCGCTGGCCATCGACATTCCCTCGGGGTTGCACTCCGACACCGGCGCCGTGCTCGGCGCAGCCGTCGAGGCGGCGGTGACCGTGAGCTTCATCGGACTCAAGCAGGGGCTGTTCACTGGCCAGGGGCCACACTACTGCGGGCAGGTGCATTTCAATGGGCTGGAGGTCCCCGCCATGGTGTACGGGAGCCAGATCCTGTCGGCGCGCCGGCTGGACTGGCTCAAGCAATCCAAGCTCCTGAGCCGGCGCCGGCGCACCGCCCACAAGGGCGATTTCGGCCACGTGCTGGTGGTCGGCGGGGCGAGCGGATTCTCAGGCGCGGCTCGGCTGGCAGGGGAGGCCGCGGCCCGTGCCGGGGCCGGGCTGGTGAGCCTGGCCACGCGCCCCGAGCACGCGGCCCTGCTGTCGGTGGCACGGCCTGAGCTGATGTGTCACGGAGTCACAGGGGCGGCAGAGCTTGCTCCCCTCTTGCGACGGGCTACCGCCGTCGCGGTCGGCCCGGGGCTGGGTCGCTCTAACTGGGCCCTTAGGCTGCTGGGCCGGGTCCTGGAGTCGGCACTGCCCCTGGTGGTCGACGCTGATGCCCTGAACCTGCTGGCCGAGGAGCCTATTGCGCGACCCGACTGGGTGCTGACGCCCCATCCGGGAGAGGGCGCCCGGCTGCTCGGTACTGTTCCGGCGGAGATCGAGCGGGATCGCTTCGCAGCGGCACGCGCGCTACAGGGGCGCTACGGGGGCGTGGTTGTGCTCAAGGGGGCGGGCAGCCTGGTTCAGGCGGGCGGCACTCGGCCGCCGGGGGTGTGCACTGACGGCAACCCCGGGATGGCCAGCGGCGGTATGGGCGACCTGCTGACCGGATTGATCGCGGGTCTGCTCGCCCAGGGGCATACGGCAGTGGACGCGGCCGAGCTGGCAGTGTGTCTGCACGGGGCAGCGGCCGACCGCGCGGCCAGCCAGGGCGAGCGCGGGCTGCTGGCGAGCGACCTGCTGAGCGAGATCCGGCCTCTGATCAATCCTTGACCATCCCGCTGACACTCGAGGCTGCCGGCGAGGCCGAGCAGGAGCGTATCGGGGCGGCCCTCGCCGCGGCCTGCGACGAAGGTGCGGTGATATTTCTGCAAGGTGATCTGGGCGCCGGCAAGACCACCCTGGTCCGAGGATTCCTGCGGGGCCTCGGTCACCGCGGCCCGGTGCGCAGCCCGACATACACCTTGGTCGAGCCTTACGAGCCGGCTGGTAGGCAATGCGCTCACCTGGACCTATATCGCCTGGGCGATCCGTCCGAGCTGGAGTACCTGGGGATCAGGGATCTCCTGGAAAGCCCGGCGATACTGCTCGTGGAATGGGCCGAGCGCAGCCTGGGCGGCCTTCCAGACCCGGACCTGCTGATCCAGATCGAGCACCTGCCTCAGGGGCGGCGGCTGCGGTTGTCCGGGTGCACCGAACGCGGGCGCATCATCCTGCGCCGGTTGGGGCTGCCTGCGGCCGGCCATGGAACGCTGAGAGATTAATCTCATCTTTCCAGCAAGAATATTGTTTAGACGGCGGAAATATCTAGGAAAAACCCAGGCGCGCTGCTATGCTTACCGCGCGCTGTCGCCCAATGTCACCAAGAAACGTCGGATGGATCATGAGGACGGCCCTGACTTTTTTTCTGCTCTCGCTCTCCATCACGGCGCTCGGCGGCGAGACCAAAGTGCAAGGCGTTCGCCTCTGGGTCGCGCCGGACTACACGCGCCTCGTGTTCGACACGAGCGGCCCCGTGGAGCACCGCATCTTCGGACTCGCGGGCCCGGACCGTCTCGTCATCGACATCAAGGACGCCCGGCTCACAGCGGGGCTGCCCGCCACCACGCCGGATAATCTGCGCATTCAGGGCATTCGCGCGGGAGTCCGGGCCGGCGGCGACCTGCGGGTCGTAATCGACCTGCGTCAGGCCGTCAATCCGAAAAGCTTTCTGCTGCGCCCCAACCGCCAGTATGGGGACCGCCTGGTCATCGATTTGTATGACAAGCAGTCCCGGGACGACAGCATGGCGCAACCCAAGGTGACCCTCGACTCCGCGGGCGAGCGCGATGTGGTGGTGGCGGTCGACGCGGGCCACGGCGGCGAGGACCCTGGCGCGGAGGGCGCAGGGGGTACCCGGGAAAAGGACGTGACGCTGGCCATCGCCCGCCGCCTGGCTGGGCTGATCGACCGGGAGACCGGCATGCGTGCCGTGCTGGTGCGCAAAGGCGATTACTACGTCGGGCTGCGCCAGCGCATGGAAATCGCACGACGCAACAAGGCCGATCTGTTTGTCTCGATCCACGCCGATGCCTATCGGGATTCCCATGTCACCGGCGCTTCGGTCTATACCCTGTCCCGGCGCGGCGCCTCCAGCGAAGCGGCGCGCTGGCTGGCTGAGCGCGAGAACAGTGCCGATCTGATCGGCGGCGTGTCTTTGGAAGACAAGGACGACGTATTGGCATCGGTGCTGATCGACCTGTCCCAGACCGCGGCCATGGAGGCGAGCTCCGACGTCGCCCATCGGGTTCTCCGGCAGCTCAGACATGTGGGCTCGGTGCACTATCGCCGTGTCCAGCAGGCGGGCTTCGTCGTGCTGAAATCCCCCGACATCCCTTCTTTACTGGTGGAGACGGCCTTCATCTCCAACCCGGCCGAGGAGCGCAAGCTCAGGGATCCCCAGCACCAGGAGAAGCTGGCGCAGGCGATCATGGAGGGCGTGCGCGGCTATTTCGGCGCCTACCCGCCGCCGGGCACGCGCCTCGCCACTCTGGCCGAGCGGCACCATGTGATCGTGCGGGGCGATACGCTGTCCGGCATCGCACAGGAATACCGGGTGAGTCCGCGCAGCCTGCGGGATGCCAACGGCCTCACCTCCGATCAGATCCAGGTTGGCCAGGTCTTGCTCATCCCGGAGAGCTGATCTTCTTCCGGACCCGGGCCGGCTGGGTGGAACGCGCCTCCCTGGCGGTGGCAGAATGGATGATCGGTTCATGTCACCGCTGAGTCGCGCACCGCCATGCGGATCCACCCCCTGTCCGAGCAGCTCGCCAATCAGATCGCGGCCGGCGAGGTGGTTGAGCGCCCCGCCTCGGTGGTCAAGGAGCTGGCGGAGAACAGCCTGGATGCCGGAGCAGCCCGCATCGAGATCGATCTGGAGCAGGCTGGGGTCAAGCTAATCCGCGTACGCGATGACGGTCAGGGCATCCATCGAGATGACCTGGCTCTGGCCCTAGCGCGTCATGCCACCAGCAAGATCGCCAGTCTCCAGGATCTCGAGCGGGTACACACCATGGGGTTCCGCGGAGAGGCCCTGCCAAGCATCGGCTCGGTGTCCCAGCTGGTGATCGTTTCGCGCCAGGCGGGCGAGGATCGGGGCTGGCGTGTCGAGTGCCGCGGTCGCCCATCGGGCCAGGACCCCCAGCCAGCGGCGCACCCCCCGGGGACGACGGTCGAGGTGCGCGATCTGTTCTTCAACACCCCGGCCAGGCGCAAGTTCCTCAAGACCGAGCGTACCGAGCTGGGCCACATCGAGACCCTGGTCAAGCGCCTGGCGATGGGCCGTTTCGACGTCGGCTTCACCCTGCGCCACAACCGTCGGGAGCTGCTCGGGCTCAGGCCGGCCGCTTCGGGGCCGGAGCAAGAGCGCCGGGTGGTGGACCTGCTCGGCCGCGGCTTTCTCGAGCATGCTGTCCACCTCGAGCACGAAGCGGCGGGCCTGGCGCTGCGTGGCTGGATCGCCTCACCGGCATTCTCGCGCAGCCAGGCGGACATGCAGCATTTCTACGTCAACGCGCGGGCGGTGCGCGACAAGCTGGTCGGCCATGCCGTGCGCCAGGCCTATCAAGACGTGCTCTATCATGGGCGCCAGCCAGCCTATGTGCTCTACCTCGAGCTCAATCCGGCGCTGCTGGATGTCAACGTCCACCCGACCAAGCACGAGGTGCGTTTCCGCGACGCCCGCCTGGTCCATGACTTCCTGTTTCGGACCGTGCACCAGGCCTTGGCAGGCCCGGGCGGAGGCGTTTCTATTCCCCTCGATCATTCGGGCGCTGGCGCGGGCGCCGTGGTATCCCCAACACCGCCCGACGAGAGCTCCCGGCCCGCTCCCCCGTTCCTGCAGCGCCCGATGCCCCTGGCGGTTCGAGAGCCGCGGGACGCCTACGCCGCGGCCTTCGCGGCCCAGGCGCCCGCGGAGCGCCCCACCTCGTCCAGGCCGGTGGTTACCGACAGTGAGTCCGGCCCGCCACCGCTCGGGTACGCGCTGGCTCAGCTGGGCGGGGTCTATATCCTCGCCGAGAATGCTCAGGGGCTGGTGCTGGTGGACATGCATGCGGCCCATGAGCGGGTGACCTATGAGCGGCTGAAGCAGGGGCTCGGCAGCGGCCCGTTGCGCGCGCAGCCGCTGCTGGTGCCTCAACGGATCCTGGTGAGTGTCCGGGAGGCCGATCTGGCCGCCGAGCATCGGGAGCTGATCGAGCGCCTGGGGCTGGAGGTCGACCGACTGGGCGACGAGAGTCTGGTGGTGCGGGCTGCGCCGGTGCTGCTTCAAGGGGCCGATGTGGAGCGACTGGTGCGCGATCTGCTCGCCGATCTGGTGGTCTACGGAACCGTCGAGCGGGTGCGTCAGGAGGTCAATCAGGTGCTCGCCACCCTGGCCTGCCACGGCTCGGTGCGCGCCAATCGGCGTCTCAGCATCGAGGAAATGAATGCCCTGCTGAGGGCCATGGAGCAGACCGAGCGTGCCGACCAGTGCAATCATGGGCGACCGACCTGGGTACAGCTCGAGATGCGGGAGCTCGATCGCCTGTTCATGCGCGGGCGCTGAGGCCGGCCGTGGCGAGAGCGCTCGGGTGAGCACGCACAGGGAAAGCGGTGCGTCCCTGGCGGTCTTTCTGATGGGCCCCACGGGCGCCGGAAAGACCGAGCTGGCGGTGCGCCTGGTCCAGGAGCTGCCGTGCGAGATCATCAGCGTCGATTCGGCCCTGGTGTACAGGGGGATGGACATCGGCAGCGCCAAGCCGGAGCCGGAGTTGCTGCGCCGGGCGCCCCATCGCCTGATCGACGTCTGCGATCCGGGCGAGACCTACTCGGCGGCACGGTTTCGGCGGGACGCCCTGGAGGCGATGGCGGCGATCAGCGCCCGGGGCCGGGTGCCGCTGCTGGTAGGCGGGACCATGTTGTACTTCCGGGCACTCCAGGAGGGTCTGTCCCGGCTCCCCGAAGCAGACCCGAGCGTGCGCGCGCGCCTGGAGCGCGAGGCGGCGGTGCATGGCTGGGCGGCCCTGCATGCGCGCCTGACGGCGATCGATCCGGCGGCCGCGGCACGAATCCACCCGAACGATCCCCAGCGTATCCAGCGGGCGCTGGAGGTGCATGAGCTCACCGGGGTCCCGCTCTCGGAGCTGCAGGGCCGCGAGGCACCCCGGGCACTGCCCTATCGGCTCCTGAAGCTGGCCCGCGCACCGGCGGAGCGCGCCGTGCTGCACCGCCGCATCGCGCAGCGCTTCGCGCGGATGCTGGAGGCGGGGCTCGAGCAGGAAGTGCGGGCGTTGCTGGCTCGGGGCAATCTGACACCGGCCACGCCTGCGCTGCGGGCGGTCGGCTACCGGCAGGTGATCGGCTATCTGCTCGGCGAGTACGGGCGCGAGGAGATGATCCGCCGCGGGATCGCCGCCACCCGCCAGCTCGCCAAACGTCAGCTCACCTGGCTGAGGGCCGACCCCGAGCTGGTCTGGATCCTCGACGAGGATGGCGATCCTGCGGAGCGGGCCTTGAAGGTCCTGCGTGGCGCCCTCAGCCATTTGGCATAAACGGGCGGGTTTTTGCCACTGGAATATACTAAACTGGTCGCGCGGAGCCGTTCCGAGCTTGGCCAGCGCGGTGGGCGCCCCGCGCGGAGATCTCTCCGGATTTGCCACAATAAGGAGAACGAGATGTCCAAAGGGCAAAGCTTACAAGACCCTTTTCTGAACACCTTGCGCAAAGAGCGGGTGCCCGTGTCGATCTTCCTGGTCAATGGGATCAAGCTTCAGGGACAGATCGAGTCCTTCGACCAGTTCGTCGTGCTACTCAAGAACAGCGTCAGCCAGATGGTCTACAAACACGCCATCTCGACCATTGTTCCGGCCCGCAGTATCCGGTTCCAGCCAGGCCAGGATATTGGCGGTCCGGAGCCGGGCAACGCTTGACCCGGATGGGCTGGCGGTCAGTCATGGGCTACCGGGAGATCAGCGCGCGAGGGATCGGCCGGGTGCCTGGTTGTGTCGCCTCCGGGCGGTGCGGCCGGCCAGGGTGCCAGGTCCCCGCAGGGGCAAGCCCCGCCCCACCCCATGCGCGTTGAGACTGCTTCGGACGGGCTTGGCCTGTGCTTGAAAGACCCGAGGGGGGCGAGCGCGCCCTGCTCGTTCACATCGACCCGGGCGCCTCAGCCAATCCCGAGGAGCTGGAGGAGTTTCACCAGCTTGCGGTCTCTGCGGGTGCGGACCTGGTCGGACTGGTGACCGGGCGGCGGCAGGCACCGGATCCGCGCACCTATGTGGGGCGGGGCAAGGTCGAGGAGATCGCCGAGACGGTCGCCGATACTGGGGCGGAGCTGGTGATCTTCGACCATGCGCTGAGCCCCAGCCAGGAGCGCAATCTCGAGCGCGAGCTGCAATGCCGCGTCCTGGACCGCACCGGGCTCATCCTGGATATTTTCGCCCGTCGGGCACGCACCTTCGAGGGCAAGCTTCAGGTCGAGCTGGCGCAGCTGCGCCATCTGTCCACACGGCTGGTGCGAGGCTGGACGCACCTGGAACGGCAGAAGGGCGGAGTCGGTCTGCGCGGTCCCGGCGAGACCCAGCTGGAGACCGACCGGCGTCTGTTGGCCCGACGTATTGCGGTGCTGGGCGAGCGCCTGGGCAAGGTTGCCCGAAACCGGGATCAGGGGCGTCGGGCGCGTGCCCGGGCCGAAGTGCCCACGCTCTCCCTGGTGGGCTACACCAACGCCGGCAAATCAACACTTTTCAACCGCTTGACCGCTGCCGCCGTGTACGCCGCGGATCAGCTGTTCGCCACCCTGGACCCCACCCTGCGCCGGTTGCACCTCCAGGATGGGCGGGCGGTGGTGCTGGCCGACACCGTGGGGTTTATCTCGCATCTTCCCCACGAGCTGGTGGCAGCGTTTCGCTCCACCTTGCAGGAGAGCGTAGAGGCGAGCCTGCTGCTGCATGTCATCGATGCGGCGAGCCCCGGCAGGGGCCAGTGCGTGCAAGAGGTCAATGCAGTGCTCGGCCAGATCGGGGCCGATCAGGTCCCACAGCTGGAGATCTACAACAAGATCGACTTGATCGAAGGCGAGCGCCCGCGGCTTGAAACGGGCGCCGACGGCACCCCCCGCAGAATTTGGCTGTCGGCGCGTACCGGCGAGGGAATGGAGCTGCTGCCGGAGGCGATCGATCGGCTGTTTGGCACTGATCGGGTGCATCGGCGCCTCAGGCTGGGTCCGCAACAGGGTCGCCTGCGGGCGCGGTTGTTCGGTCTCGGCCGGGTGGTATCGGAGACCGCCACCGAGGACGGTGGCTGGGACATGGAGGTGGAGCTCCCGCGCAGGCATTTCGAGAGGCTGACGCGCGAATGGAATCTGCAGAGGCGGCCCGAGCCGCCCTGACGACCGGACCGGAACGCGTGACCCGGGGCACCCGGCAAGTTCTCTTGCCCCTCGCAGACCGGCCCCCTAGAATGCCTTAATCGTTGCCGAGGCCTTCCCTGCGGAGTGCCAAGGGCCTGTACACGAACCGCGGAGCTTTGCATGGTCTGGAATGAACCCGGCGGAGGGAAAGACCCCTGGAGCGGCAAGGGTGGAGACCAGGGTCCGCCCGACCTCGACGAGGTGGTGCGAAAGCTCCAGGAACGGTTGGGAGGGCTGTTCGGTGGCCGCGGGCGCAGCGGCGGAGGAGGCGGGTCCGGCCGCGGCGGGCGTCCCATGAGCGGGGCCGGGGTCGGCATCATCCTGGCCGTTGCGCTGGTATTCTGGCTGGGCAGCGGCATCTACATCGTGCAGCCCGCCGAGCGCGGCGTGGTGATGCGCTTCGGCGCCTACCGGGCGGTTACCGAGCCCGGCCCCCACTGGCACCTGCCGTACCCCATCGAAGAGGTGCTGAAAGTCGACGTCGACGAGATCAAGTCGTTCCGGCACCAGGCCCAGATGCTGACGCGCGACGAGAACATCGTGGACGTGGCGCTGACCGTGCAGTCGCGTGTCCAGGACCCGACCGATTTCCTGTTCCAGGACCAGGCCCCGGAGCAGACCCTGCGCGATGCCACCGAGACAGCGATGCGCGAGATCATCGGCAAGAACGCGCTGGATTTCATCCTCACCGAAGGGCGCGGCGCGGTCGCGGTCGAGATCAAGAACCGCATCCAGGAGCTGCTCAACACCTACCGGACGGGTCTGGTCGTCACCAGCGTGAATACGCAGCCGGCACGCCCGCCCGATGCCGTGAAGTCCGCGTTCGACGATGCGATCAAGGCCCGCGAGGACAAGGCGCGCCTGGAGAACCAGGCCGAAGCCTACGCCAACGATGTCCTACCCAAGGCCCGGGGCGCCGCGGCGCGGCGGGTCGCCGACGCCGAGGCCTATCGGGAAAAGGTGGTGGCCGAGGCCGAGGGTGAGACGTCGCGTTTTTCGGCGGTGCTCGCCCAGTTCCAGAAGGCACCCGAGGTCACCCGGGAGCGCCTGTATTTGGATGCGGTCGAGTCGGTGCTCGCGAGATCGCCGAAGGTGTTGTTGGATGTGAAGAGCGGTACCAACCTGACTTATCTCCCCCTGGACAAGCTGATCCGGGCGCCCAAGGTTCCGTCCGCGAATCCACAGATGACGACCGGTAGCGTCTCGAGCCCGCCACAGCGCACTGCCGTGGAAGGCGATTCGGGTCGGGCCGTGCGCGAGTCGACCCGCGATAGGAGGATGCGCTGATGACGCCGTCGAAGATGTTGCTCGCGGTCGTGGCGCTGCTCGTCGTCATCGCGGCCTATTCCTCCATGTTCGTGGTGCGCCAATACGAGCTCGCCATCAAGCTTCGGCTCGGGAAGATCGTCGATTCGAGCTATGACCCAGGCCTGCATTTCATGGTCCCCGGCCTGAATAACGTCATCAAGTTCGACGGCCGCATCCACACCCTGGATCAGCGTCCCGAGCGGTTTCTCACCATCGAGAAGAAGGACGTGATCGTTGACTCCTATGCCAAGTGGCGCATCGCCAACGTCGCCCAGTACTACCGCTCCACCCGGGGCGGCAACGAGGCCCGTGCCGGCGCGCTGCTCTCCGAGCGCATCAACACGAGCCTGCGTGACGAGTTTGGCAAGCGCACCATCAAAGAGGTCGTTTCCGGCGAGCGCACGGAGATCATGGAGCTGCTGCGCAAGGACGCCGATGAGAAGGCCGCGGAGCTCGGCCTGGAAATTGTGGATGTGCGGGTCAAGAAGATCGATCTACCACCGGAGGTCAGCGAGTCGGTCTACCAGCGCATGCGCGCGGAGCGCGAACGGGTAGCGGCCGAGCTGCGTGCCGAGGGGGCCGAGGCAGCGGAGAAGATCCGCGCCAACGCCGATCGGGAGCGCACCGTGATCCTCGCCAATGCGTACAAACAGGCCGAGGAGCTGCGCGGGGAGGGGGATTCGAAGGCTGCCGGCATCTTCGCGGCCAGCTTCAAGCAGGACCCGGATTTCTATGCCTTCTATCGCAGCATGGACGCCTACCGCAACGTCTTCCATGATGGCTCGGGGGTCATGGTGCTGCAGCCCGATTCGGACTTCTTCCGCTACTTTAACAGCCAGGGCGGTTCCAAGCCCTAAGCCGTTTGGCCGCGGCGCGCGCGTGGACATCCTGCGCGCCGTCTGGGACAATAGCGCCCGTTCGGGGCTGCCAGCGAGTATCCGAAGGCTCTCCTCCAGCCAAGCAAAGGCCGGGTCGCACAACCCGGCTTTTTTGTGGACGTTACCATGTGGCACGATCTGTGGGTGGCCCTGGCGCTGATGATCGTCATCGAGGGTATTGTGCCTTTCGCCAACCCTGGCGGATTCAGACGCATGCTGCAGGCGGTGGCGGAGCTCGACGATGCGACTCTGCGCTGGGGCGGCCTGATCAGCATGGGCCTGGGGGTAGGCCTGCTGTATCTGGTGAGATGAACAACCGGCTTATGCGCAAAGAGCGTTGGCTGCTTCCCGAGGGCATCGACGAGGTGTTGCCGCCGGACGCTGGGCATCTGGAGGCCTTGCGCCGCGACCTGCTGGACCTGCTCGCGGTCTGGGGCTACGAGCTTATCTTCCCGCCGTTTGTGGAATATCTGGATTCCCTGCTCACGGGAACCGGGCAGGACCTGGACCTGCAGACCTTCAAGCTGACTGACCAGATGACGGGCCGGCTGATGGGCGTACGTGCCGACATCACGCCCCAGGCAGCGCGCATCGATGCCCATCAGCTGCGCCGGGATACCCCCACACGGCTGTGCTATCTGGGCACGGTGCTGCACAGCCGTCCGGACGGGCTGGGGGGCTCCAGGGCGCCCCTGCAGATAGGTGCAGAGCTGTTCGGCCACGCGGGCGTGGAGAGCGACTGCGAGATCCTGTGCCTGATGATCGAGACGTTACGGCGAGCCGGCGTGGCTGAGGTGTACCTGGACCTGGGGCACGTGGGCATATTTCGCGGCCTGGCCCGGCAGGCCGGGCTCGATGCCGAGGAGGAGCAGGCGTTTTTCGAGGCCCTGCAGCGCAAGGCCGTGCCCGAGATCGAGGGGCTGGTTGGAGCGCTTGAGGTGGCGCCCGCCGTTGCGCGCATGCTGATCTCCCTGGCCGGACTCAATGGCGAAGAGGTGATCGCACAGGCCAGAGCGGAGCTCGGCGAGGCCGCGCGGGAGGTGCACGAGGCGCTGGATTATCTGGAGCGGATGGCCGCGGCGGTGCGCACACACCTGCCGGACATCCCGCTGCACTTCGATCTGGCCGAGCTGCGTGCCTATCGCTATCAGACCGGGGTAGTGTTCGCCGCCTTTGTGCCCGGCATGGGAGAGGAGGTCGCGCGCGGTGGCCGTTACGATCACGTAGGCGAGGTGTTCGGCCGCGCCCGCCCGGCCACCGGCTTCAGTGCCGACCTCAAGAAGCTGCTGCGCGTCAGCGTTCGGGGTCAGCCGTCCCGGGACTGGGCGTCGAGCATTTTTGCGCCCGCCCTGGACGATGCCCAGCTGCGCGATCGGGTGCGGGCGCTTAGGGCCTCGGGTGAGCGGGTCATCTGCGAGCTGCCGGGCCAGAGCGGCGGCGCGTGGGAGATGGGCTGCGACCGGGTATTGCGCCGACGTGGTGACAGCTGGGAGCCGGAGCCCATCTGGCCGGGTTGAATCACCGGGGCGCGTCGTCGGATAGCGGTGGATCGCCGGTGCTGGGGAGCCGATGTACCCGGGCGGATAGGTATCTAGAGACTAGAGAGCGATCATGGGCAAGAACGTCGTAGTGATCGGCGCTCAGTGGGGCGACGAGGGCAAGGGGAAGGTGGTCGATCTGCTGACCGACCGGGCTCAGGCGGTGGTGCGGTTCCAGGGGGGACACAATGCTGGGCACACCCTGGTGATCGGGGGCCAGCAGACCATCCTGCATCTGGTTCCCGCGGGTGTGCTGCGCGAGGGGGTGCGCTGCCTGATCGGCAACGGGGTGGTCCTCTCGCCCGGTGCCCTGCTCGAAGAGCTCGGGATGCTGGAGCAGCGCGGCGTCCCAGCCCGCGAGCGCCTGGGTATCAGCGAGTCCTGTCCACTCATCCTGCCCTATCACGTGGCCTTGGACCATGCCCGCGAGCGCGCCCGCGGCAGCAAGGCCATAGGGACCACCGGGCGAGGCATAGGTCCGGCCTATGAGGACAAGGTCTCCCGGCGCGGCATCCGGCTCGGAGATCTGCTCGACCCGGGCCGCTTCAAGGAACGGCTCCGCGAGGTGATGGACTACCACAACTTCACCTTGGAGCATTATTTCAAGTACGAGACGCCCGATTATCAGCGCGTGCTCGATGAGGCGCTGGCTCAGGCCGAGCTGATGCGTCCTCTGGTGGAGGACGTGACCGGCACCCTGCACCGGCTGCGTGCGGAGGGCAAGAACCTGATGTTCGAGGGTGCGCAGGGGGCACTGCTTGACATCGACCATGGCACCTACCCTTATGTGACCTCCTCCAACACCACCGCCGGAGGGGCCGCCACCGGCACCGGCATGGGTCCGCGCTATTTCGACTATGTCCTGGGCATCGTCAAGGCCTACACCACCCGGGTCGGCGCCGGGCCCTTCCCGACCGAGCTGTTCAACGGCGACGGCGACCACCTGGGCGCCAAGGGGCGCGAGTTCGGCGCCACCACGGGCCGCAAGCGCCGCTGCGGCTGGCTGGATACGGTGGCGCTTCGCCGTTCCTTGGCGATCAACAGCATCACCGGCGTGTGCATCACCAAGCTCGATGTGCTCGACGGCCTGGACAGCCTCAAGCTCTGTGTCGCCTACCGCATCGACGGCCGGGAGGTGGACACGCCGCCGGTAGGGGCCGAGGGCTTCGAGCGCTGCGAGCCGGTCTTCGAAGAGCTGCCGGGCTGGGCCGAGTCCACCCTGGGCGCGCGCAGCTTGGAGGATCTGCCCGAGAACGCCCGGCGTTATCTCGCCCGGGTGGAGGCGCTCTGCGGTGCGCCCATCGACATCGTCTCCACCGGCCCCGACCGGGAAGAGACGGTGGTGCTGCGCCATCCCTTCGAATGAGGGGCGGCGCCTGCCGCGCCTCGACCGCTGTCCCGCCTGCGGACGGGCCGGCATTCCCACACGCGTCTGGTGGTGCCGGCTCGCCTGGCTGATCCCGATCTGGGCCGTTCCGACCGGCTCCCTTGTCCTCGGCCACTGGCCGTTCGGGCTGATCGCGGCCCTGGTGCTCACGGTCTGGGTGCTCGTCGAGATGCGGCGGCACTGCCCTCGCTGCGGTCAGCGGCTGGGCCGATAGGCGGGGCTGGAGGTCCCGGCCATGTCCCTCACGCGGCTGCCCCCCGGGTTCAGCGCTGCCACTGCGCAGTGGCTCGCCGGCCGGTTCGGCCGCCCGACGCCGGCGCAGTCGCGGGGCTGGGCGAGCATCGCCGCCGGCCGCCATACCCTGATCGCCGCGCCCACCGGCAGCGGCAAGACCCTCGCGGCCTTTCTCTGGGCCATAGATCGCCTGCTCGCTCTGCCGGCGGACAGGCCGCCGGGCCTGCGGGTGGTGTATGTCTCGCCGCTCAAGGCCCTGGCCTACGATGTGGAGCGCAACCTCCGGGTCCCGCTGCACGGTATACGCCAGGTCGCCGAGCGGCGCGGCCGGCTCCTGCGGGAGCTGCGCGTGGACGTGCGCACCGGCGACACGCCCCAGAG
>Ga0307436_1000641_pt1 | contig 16386 bp, 15 predicted proteins | sample SalMarWE160440MG_FD_202513 | JGI IMG/M metagenome (GOLD analysis project Ga0307436, IMG submission 202513) | Salt marsh sediment microbial communities from the Plum Island Ecosystem LTER, Massachusetts, United States - WE1604-40 | ecosystem: Environmental > Aquatic > Marine > Intertidal zone >...
AAGAGAGGGAGAAGAGCCAAAGAGAGGTAGAGAATTTTTTTTCGTTCTGAGATCAGCATTTGCATGACTTCTTCTTTGAAAAACCAAAGAAGAGCTGCGAGGGTTCCCAAATGACAGGAGAGGTCGAATAGGACTGGAGTTTCTGTCACACCAAGCACTATCTTCGCCAGCTTCAAATGAGCAGACGAGCTCACGGGAAAAAACTCGGTGAGTCCCTGAACGACTCCCAAAAAAAGCGCGATCAAAAGCGACATGATTCTGACCTATTTCTAACAGAGCTTTGGTTAGAAATCAAAACTTCCTCCGAAGGTAAGACCCATCAGCATGAGGCTCGTGTGCTGCATGCGATAGATCCCGCTTTGGAGAAAGTGGGAAAAATGGTGAAATTCATTGATGTCATTCAACTGATTGAATTCCCAGGTGGCACAGAGTCCGAAGCGAAAGCGCTCACAGCAAATGGTTCGATTCCAATTGACTCCCAGCATTCCCTGAAATGCGGTAATCCCCATGTGATGCTTGTCATTGGTATCGGCAATGAGTAGGCATTCATTGAGATCGGCTCCGGGTGCATTTGCAAAAAATTCAACCTGCGAGAGGGACGAGTCGAAAGTGCCATAGAGGATAGAGATAGCGATTTTTCCATAAACGCCTAGCCCAGTTCCATTGGTCAAATGGATCGTAATTCCGCTACTTAGGCCGCCACCAGAAAAGTCACACCCCAGATCGAGTTTTGATCCAAACGGAACAAAATTTTGGGGTTGGTAGTCAAAGACAAGGGAAAAGTCTTGATCGATCCATCCACCGATGATTCCAAAATGGGGGCGAAAAGTCATGCAACGTCCAATCCAAAAGGCACGTCCAAATTCAAAATTGAGCCAGTCGTATTTCAAGTTCCAGCTCCCTTTAAGATCAAAGAGGCGAACCCCTTCTTTTGTATCGGGATAGCCCCAAGGATTCCAAGCGGGGAGTTGAAGGAGGTCAAAGTGCTCGCTTGTGCCTGTGTGAAAAGAAGTAAAATCGGTTGAGAGTTCCCAGTAATCGCATGGAGAGGTGTAGCCAATTCCAACCCGATATCCAAGGTCCCAATCGGGATCGATGCGGATGACATCACCCTGAAAATCCCAGCGATCCAGAGCAGGAGGGATTTGATCTGTCGATTGGAGGCCCGCAAGAGTGATCCCAAGAGTGAGATGGTTTTCGCGACTTGTCCAATAAAGACCCTCTGCAATAACTGTGAATCCGAAATCACAGGATAAACAGCGCTCACCCGGAGTGTAGGACTCACAAAGGGGTGGCTGGTCAGCGAGTGCAAAAGAGGAAAGGATGAGAAGGGGAAAGAGGGATTTAGAAATCGAAGCGCGCACCAAAAGTGATTCCTTGCATTGAGAGGTTTCCATTTTCTTGCACAAGGTGTCCCTCGTAGAACTCACTTTGGAAGTGGTTCATCTGATTCAGTTGAAACCAGATGCTCTGTTCCCAACTGATATTGAATCCAAATCGGTAGCGATCACAGCAAAAGCCCCGGTTCCATTGCAGTCCAAGAGCGAGCTGCAAAGTCGATGTTCCCATGTGAAAGCGATCGCATGCATCGGCAATGACAAGGTCGACTACAGGATCGAGATCGCTGTTTGGATCAGATCCTGTAACAGAAGAGGTGAAAGAGGTATCGAATTTTCCATAGAGCAAACCATAGCTGGCGAGCCCATACAGGCTAATGTCGAAGCAAAAGTCGAAGCGTCCGTCGAGGCCAAAGCGCAGACCTGCTCCTGTAAAATCGCTGAGAGCTTTGAGATCTGTGGAAAGAGATTCCCCGGTATTTTCCAGAATCTCGACTTGGTTGAAATCAGTGAGTGTTTGATCAATCCACCCTGCGCGGATGCCAAAGAAGGGACGCAAGCAGAAGCATCTTCCAGCGCCAAATGCCCTTCCGAGTTCAAAGTCGAGTGTGTCGTAGTCAAAGTCGAAGTGGGCCTTGATGAGACTCGAAGCACTGGAGTTGCTCACATCCGAGTGGCCCCAGAGATTGATGGCAAAGGTAGTCCCATCGGAAACAAACTGGGTCCGCGCTTCCGTGGAAAATGAAGTCCAAAGAGCTTTTGCATCCCACTGGTCAAAGCAAAAATTGTAACCGATCCCAACGCGAAATCCCCAGTCAAACTCGGGATCGATGCGGAGAAGATCTCCTCGAAAATTATAAGAGGTAGGGGGAACATCTGCGGTTTGGGGGCCGGGGCCAGGGGCTCCTTTCTGAGCGATGATGAGGCCATTTTCTTTGGGAATCCAAAAGAGGGCTTCGCCTGTCACAAAGACGCCAAATCCGCAGTGCGTTTCAAAGCGACAAGAGGGATAAACGAGCCTGCAACATTCGATGGTCGGGTATTTATCCTCAGCCTTCAAGGCGGTCGCGATGGAGAGCGCAGATAGGAGTAAAGCTTTCATTCAAAAAACCTCTCAGGGAACAGTTTTTTGAGAGAATAAAGAAATTTTGTTTTTCCTAATACAACAAAATTGGTTTTGTGGATTGTGAGAGAGAAATGGGGCGATCGACGGGTCTCGAACCCGCGACCTTCGGAATCACAATCCGACGCTCTAACCAACTGAGCTACGACCGCCACACGAAGAGCTCATCATTTTGGCCGATTCTACGGGAAAGTGTCAATCCCAAAGTCCCGAAGAGCGTGCAAAGACAGATGGCGAGTTCATAGGGAAAATTAGAGGCAAAGAGCTGAAAGTTGAGACATTCGGGAGCATATGAGAGAACATCAAGGAGAAAACGGGTGTAGGCGATATTGAGGGGGCCTAAAGGCATCCCCAAAATCGAAAGTCCCAAAAGGGGAGGCATGAAGAGATTGAAGGGAATACTCATCAAGGGAAAGTTGTGAAAGTGGAAGAGGAGAATCGGGAGAGTGACCAGGTGGACAGCTCCATTCAATGCGAGACCTTTGCGAAGAATAGAGGAGAGGAGATAGCCGTGTTTGTCGATGAGGGAAAAGCCTTTCAGGTTTTCAATCCTACGGATAGGTAGGAGAAATCGGAGTTTCTTTTCGAAGGGGCGATAGAGGGTCAAAATACCGAAAGTTGCGAAAAAACTCAGCTGAAACCCCACTTGAGTAGCTGATAGGGGATTGATCATGAGTTCGAGAAAAAGAGCAAAGCCAAGGAGATTTAGGGAATCTGGAATGCGTCCGAGAAATTGTCCAATGAGATAGAGGCAAATCATCAGATAGGCTCTCATAATAGATGGAGTGGGTCCTAAATAGAGAAAGGCCAGAGTGAGAAGGGCGATGAGGAGAAGGTCCGAGGCTTTTCTCGGAAAGATGAGCCGCAGCAAAGTGCCACATACCAGTGCGAGAAGGGCAAAATGAAAGCCTGAAATGGCCAGAATGTGGCTGAGTCCGCATTTACGAAACTCCATGGAGAGGAGAAGATCGTCGATATCCCCCGTTGTCATAGAGGCAAAAAAATGGCCGACTTTTCGATCAGATAGCTCGTGGAAAAAGACGCGGATTTTTTCTTTTGCCCTAAAACGAAAGTGAGGGAGGGAAAACCCCGCTTGAATCACCTGAAGGGGTCGTTTTGAGAGCTTGAACACTCCTTTCTCGAAAACTCCCTCCACATAAAATTCATTTCCCTTTTCTGGGATCTTTTTTTGAAAAAGCACACAGGGGATCGAATGGTGCAATTGGCCTTCTACTTCAAAGCTCTTGAGTTTTCCACGCAATGTGTAGGTGCGGCTGAAAGGGGACTGGGTTGGGGCAATAGAGGAGAGGACAAAGATCCCTTTCCCCTCGTGGTGCTCATCATTGAGTGTGGGCTTGTGATAAAGAGCTAAGAGAATTCCCAGAGCAAAAAAAAGGAAACATTGTCCTTTTCGCTTCGACATGGCTCCGATCACGAGAAGGGGGAAGAGGAGCAAAAAATGGGGTTGAAGTGCAGCTCCACATCCCACTAAGAAGCAAAGAGCCCAATCGAGAATCATTCCACTTTGGGTAGCCCTTTTTCAACAGAGCGGTAAACCAGACGCACGCCTCGCTGGCCCGTCCAGAAAATGTAGAACCATTCGACCATGACTCCGAAGCGATTGCGGAAGCCAATGAGGTAGACGATATGTATCAAACTCCATGCAAGCCAGGCGATGAGACCTGAGATTTTAAGTTTCCCAACAACCACGACAGCTTTCGATTTCCCAATGGTTGCCATCATTCCCTTATCAAAATAATGAAAGGGCTTTCTCTTTTCTTTGGGCGTCTGCTTCATGAGGATTTTGGAGACATATTGCGCCATTTGTATGGCTGTTGGGGCAATTCCAGGAAGTGGTTTGCCGTCTTTTCCCTTGCAATTTGAAGCATCACCGATGACGAAGACTTCAGGATTTCCAGGAATGGAGAGATCGGGCTCGACAATGACCCGTCCTCCGCGATCGAGTTCTACATCGAGGGTTTTCAAAAGTGGAGAGGCTTGGTTGCCCGCCGCCCAGATGATATTTTGGGAAGGGATGAATTCATCATCGACCTTCACTCCATCTTGAGTAACATCGGTGACTCGACGGTTTGTCCACACGATCACTCCCATTTTTTCCAAATCTTTTTGGGCGCGAATGCCGAGACTTTCGGGAAATGCGGGAAGGATGTGGGGAAGGGCTTCAACGAGGTAGATCTTGGATTTCTCGGGCTTGATGCGACGGAAATTCTTGAACATCGTCTTGTAGGCAATTTCTGCAATAGCACCTGCCATTTCAACGCCTGTTGGCCCTCCGCCGATGCAGACGAAATTGAGATATTTTTCCGCATCTTCGATCTTCTCCATTCGCTCGGCCTTTTCAAATGTAATGAGAACTTTTTCGCGAATGGTCAATGCATCTTGAAGAGTCTTAAGGCCGGGAGCAAATTGTTCCCAATGATCATTTCCGAAATACGAGTGGCGAGCTCCAATGGCAATCACGAGATAGTCATAAGGGACCTTTTGGCCATTTCCGAGAGTGACTTTCTTAGCCTGTTTGTCGATGTTGACCACATCGCCCATCACAACAGTCGTGTTCTTCTGGTGGCGCAAAATTTCCCGGATCGGAGTTCCAATTTCACCTGGGGAAAGAGCGGCTGTGGCTACTTCGTAAAGGAGAGGCTGGAAAAGATGGTGGTTCGTCTTGTCAATGACGAGTACATCCATTTTGGCTTTTTTGAGAGATTTGGCGACATTGAGACCACCAAAACCCCCACCGATGATGACAACTTTTGGCTGAGACATGGGCGAGGTTTTCCTTTTAAAAAACGCTGGTTCTAACTTAAAATTGCAACAAGAGATCTTTTTTGTCATGGGAAAATGCAAAGCATAAAAGTAGAGGATTTCATCAGTGATCATGGAGACTATCTCCATTTGAAGCTCATTACCTGCGAAGTAGAGCTCAAGCGGAAGATCATTCGTCCAGAAGTTCAACGACCTGGTTTAAGCCTTTCGGGATTTATGAAAAAGTTCGTTCCGAGCCGGCTCATGATCTTCGGCAATACGGAAACTCTCTATTTAGAAGAGCTTCCCATCCATGTGCAAAAGCAAAGGCTCGAGGAAATTTTGACGGAAGAAACTCCCGCTGTTGTCACGACGAGTAAACCTCTTCCCATTCTCCGAGAAGTCTGCGTTAAAAGGGGGATCCCCCTCTTTAAAACTGAACTTCCGACGATGGAATTTTTGAGCCGTGCTGGGTATCGGCTCGCTGGAGACTTTTCTCCCTCGACTACTTGTCACGGAACGTTTATTGAAGCATTTGGAGTGGGTGTTCTGATTCAAGGAGACTCCTCAATCGGAAAGAGTGAAGCTGCTCTGGGACTCATCGAAAGGGGACATCGATTGATCTCCGATGATGTGGTTCGCTTGAAACTCGGGGACAACAATGAAATCGAAGGCTTTGGTCCCGAGCTCAATAAGCACGTGATGGAAATCCGGGGCATAGGGATCATCAATGTGGCTCATCTCTATGGCGCTGTTTGTGTGAGAGAGTCAAAAAGTCTCGATTTGATTGTGAAGCTCGAGGAATGGGACGATCAGGCTTTCTACGATCGGATCGGACTCGACGAAAAATTTATCGAGAAACTTGGCGTAAATATTCCATATCATATACTACCCGTGAAGCCTGGTCGGGATGTCGTGCTCTTGATTGAGACAATTGTTCTCAATCACCGCCTCAAGTGTATGGGGTACCATTCAGCCAGGGAGTTCAATGTGAAACTGCTCGAGACGATCTCGCGCAAACAAAAAGAAAAAGAACGTGAAGGTATCACACAAAGTTAAAGTAAAAAACCCCCTTGGTCTTCATGCACGACCAGCAACGGTGATTTCCCGCCTCTTGCAGCGGAGTAAATCGAAGGTATTTTTTACTCATCGCGGAGAGACGATCAATGCGCGAAGCATCATGAGTGTTCTCATGCTTGCGGCTGGAAAAAATGCCCAAATTGTGATTGATGTCGAAGGGGAAGATGCAGATATGACCCTAAAGCACCTTGTTCATGCTTTTGAAACCGAATTTGGAGAAGAAGTTGAGTCGGAAATCGGGCAGTGAAATCCGTTTCTATGGCGCTTCTGTCAGCGAGGGAATTGCCATTGGTAAACCCTATTTCCTCAAACCCGTTGAGGACGAAATTCCCGATTTCGAAATCTCTCATGGAGAAGTGGACCACGAAGTGGCCCGTTACCGAAAAGCGCTCTTTTCGAGTAAAGAGGATTTAACCAAGCTCCGAGAAGATCTCGAAATGGAGGGGTCGGATGAAGCCGTCAGCACTATTGAGACCCATATCCAGATGCTAGACGATCCGATGATCACCACGCACATGGAAGGGAAAATCCGGCAGATGCTCCGCAATACTGAATCGGTCTTTCATTCGGTCATCAATGACTATGAAAGCCGTTTTTCTGAGAGGACGGATGCCTTCTTTCAAGAGAGACTTCTCGACGTCAAAGATATCTCCAAGCGCATTTTGGGGCATTTGAGTGAGAAAGGAGTTCAGAAAAAAGAAAAGATCTCGAAGGGAAGCGTCGTCTTTACCAATGAAATCACCCCCTCTTACACCGCTTCTGCTCATCCCGGGTCCATCGGCGCGGTTGTCACGCGTGAAGGGGGCGGGAATTCTCACGCGGCACTCATCGCTCGCTCGAAGGGCATTCCATATCTCGCCGGAATCGATGTTGAGGAAATCGAAGCTTTAGAAGTCCGAGAGGTCATTATCGATGCTTTTGAAGGCCTCTTAATTGTGAATCCCACCTCGAAAACTTTGGCTAGCTATCGAGAAAAACAGCAGCAGCTGGCCACGCGCTACCAGCGCTTTCTCGATGAAGATCACTTACGTCCTGAAACGCAAGACGGGTATCCCATCAAATTGCTTGTCAATGTGGGAAGCACACACGATCTCGACTGTTTTCCCTATAAGCACGAAGGAGTGGGACTCTTTCGCACGGAATATCTCTTTCTTGAAACGCAGGAGTTCTACCCCTCTGAAGAATATCAAGAAGCCGTTTATTCGGAGATGATCCAAAAAATGGAGGGCCGCTGCTGTGTGATTCGCGTTTTCGATCTCGGAGGTGATAAAAACCCCGGTCCCTTTTTGACAAGACAGCGGGAAGCCAATCCTGTGATGGGCAATCGAGGTATTCGCTTTTTACTGCGGAATCCCAACATATTTAAGACTCAGCTTCGCGCGGTCTTCAAGGCAGCCTCCATTGAGGGGAGTTGCGTCCAACTTCTCCTCCCCCTGATTTCCGATATTGGTGAACTCCAAAAATCTAAGGAAATCATCGCTTCAGTGCAAAGCCAGCTTCGAAAAGAGGGATATCTTGCTCCAGATCTGAAACTTGGCTGTATGATCGAAGTTCCTTCGGCTGTTATGATTTGCGATGCTCTGGCAACTGAGTGTGATTTTCTCTCCATGGGCACCAATGACCTCGTGCAGTATACTCTTGGAGTTGACAGAGATAACCCCTTGATGAGCGAACTCTACTATCCCGCTCATCCGAGCGTGCTGAGGATGATCAAGATGATCAGTTTAGAAGCCAAACGCAAGAATAAAGAAGTCACAATCTGTGGGGAAATTGCCTCCAATACTCTTTTCACACCTCTTTTACTCGGCTTGGGACTCTCCCACTTTTCCGTATCGCCTCGATACATTCCTCTCATCAAACAAACAGCGCGCAAGTGGACAATCATCGAGGCGTATCAGCTTGCTGATAAAATTCTCACACTTTCTGATCCGAAAGAAATCTCAGCTTATCTCACTGAAAACGTCAAAAATTGAAGTCGAGCGTCTCAAGGGCGATTTGGCTTTGTTGAAAGAACTGGTTGATTTGGCAATCTGATGACCAAGAAGTTGAGCTGTCGCCGATTAGCCAGAAACGATGGTAGGGAGATTGTTTTATTGTGATGGTGCCGAGGTCGCGAAAGTTAGCCGATTTACGTGGCTCAAGAGCTTTTCGCAAGTAGATCGTTTCGACGCTCGGGTCGGGGTTGATCGCTTCCCAAAACTCGGATAGCTTGAACACTGTAGCCTCCTCTTCACCTGACATCAAAGAAGTGGAGGCCAGCAACATAAGTCCGAGAGCTCTCATAGAGAAAAGGGGAGATTTCCCATCATTGCTCCAATATCTCCCTGTCCCTCAGAATCGAGCTGATTAGAAGCTTCTTCAAAGGCTGCCTTGATGAGATCCTCGAGCCCTTCAACATCTTCGGGGTCGACACAATCTGGCTTGATCTTGATCTCGTGTATCTTGCCATTTCCGTCAAGAGTGATGGAGACGAGGCCATTGCCGCTTTCTCCAGTAACCCGTTTATTGCGCATCTCCTCTTGCATCTGAGCGTACTGTTCTTGCATGAGACGCGCCTGTTTTTTCATTTTTGAAAACCCACTACCCATTTTTTATTGATCCTTCTAGTTCGACCGCTGCAAACCGAATCAGAGTTTCGTATTTGCTAACGGGATGTTGTTCTTTGATTTGCTGAGCCAAAGTGAGCTCTTTTTGAGATGGAACAGATGCTGCTTCTTCTCGTTTTGCCTGTTTTGCAACAGGAGCTTTTTGGAAAGCGGCTATCGGTTTTGGTTCCATCACCTCCTGTGGAGCTGCCATTTCGAGATTTAAGAGGCGTTCGATGAGATGATCAAGAGAAATACGCCTGGAGCTTTTGACAAGTGCGCATAGGAGCATCTCCAAATGAACTTGTTTAAAGGGGGTCTTGAGCATCTGCTGTTGCCAAGTAATCAGAGTTTCGAGAATTTGGTGGCATTGCTGCTTGTCGAAATGGTCTTCACTTAGGAGATGATCGCGGAAATGCTCGAGTAAACTGTCAATGCAAGCACCGATGTCCCGGCCCGACTCATAGAGCTTGCGGCCAATCTCAGCTGCTCGATCGAGATTGGAAGAGGCAATTGCCTGGTCAATTTCTTCCAAGTGAGAGTGAGAAATGAGTCCAAATAGATCCCGTGTGAGCTGCCATGTGATCGGGGCTTGTCCAAAACAGATGAGCTGATCGAGAAGTGACTCGGCATCACGCAAGGATCCTTCGGCTAATTTTCCAATTTGGATCAAGGCTTTTTCTTCAACTTCAATCTCGAGTTCTTTTGCAATCCGCATGAGTTTTTCGACGAGCTCTTTCTCGGGAATGCGAGCTAAGTTGAATCGTTGGCATCTACTGATGATCGTAGGGGGAACGCGGTGGGGTTCGGTTGTGGCAAAGAAAAACTTTACCCTTTCGGGGGGTTCTTCAAGAGTTTTCAACAGAGCATTGAACGCCTCTTTCGTGAGCATGTGCACTTCGTCAATGATGTAGATTTTGAATTGCCCACTTTGCGGAGCGTAACCGACCGTTTCGGTGAGGTTTCGAATATCGTCGATCCCTCGATTGGAAGCGCCATCGATCTCAATTATATCGAGGCTGCGCCCCTCAGTAATTTCGAGACAGCTCGTGCAAGTATTACACGGTTCTTTGTCTTCTCCAAGCTCTGAACAATTAAGTGCTTTCGCAAACAGCCTAGCAAGTGTAGTTTTTCCACAGCCGCGCGTTCCGCAAAAGAGGTAGGCCTGACCGAGCTTTTGATGGTGCAGGGCATTTTTGAGGGTGGTGACAATCGCCTCGTGTCCCGCGACTTCTGAAAAAGTCTTGGGTCGAAATTTTCTAGGAATGATTTGATAGCTTTGTGCCTTGCCCATAGTTCCTGCAAAGAATTTGATCTTTTTCCGTACTAAGCTTAATTATAAAGGAATGGATCTTTTTTCCCCAGATGTGGTAATGTGATGGCCCATAAGGACTTCTGAATCAAGTGTATGAGGAATAAAACAAAAGAAGAAGGTAAAAAAATTCATTGGAAGGATTGGCTCGGAGAGGGTCATTTCGCCAAGAGACTTGCTGTCGTTATTTTATTTTTCATCGCTCTCGCCCTCTTTCTCCATTTTCGCGAAGTGCGCATGGAGGTGATAGAGCAGGGGGCTGTTGCCGAGCGCTATATCATTGGGCAAGTCGATTTTGAATTTCCAGATGAGGAGGCAACCCTCGTCATCAAACAGCAATCAGTCCGCGATATCGGAGCTATTTATCGCATCAGCGAAAAGCAATTGCGCAGAATTCGGATGGACTTTGAGAGCTATTTATTGACCCGTCAAGACTGGCGCGATACACTCAAAAAATCCACCTTTGACGAGCTCTATCGAGGTGCAGATTTCCTTGAAGATGCCTTAGCCAGTGCTCATTTCACCAATTCTCGCACTCTGCAAAAAATGAAGACCTACGGTCTTTCTACGGAGAACTATTACCTCTATACCCCTGAAAATTTTCAAGAAGCTGCTCCACTTCCCAAATCATTTTGGAAACAAATAAGGGAAAAGGTTTTCGCCGCTGAGGATTTTGATGCAGAAACAGCGAATTTTATTCTCGAATCCTTTGAGAATCAATCGTGGAGTTTGCAGCAAGATACAGGCGCTGAACGAGCTCTTAAACAGGTAGTTCAGGAAAAAGTTCCCGATCAATACACACAGGTCAATGCTGGAGAGCACATCATCGACCCCGGTGAAAAAGTTACCGGTCGACATCTCTCGATGCTTCAGTCGATGAAAGATGCAATCGGCAAAGAGCGCAACCTCTTTGCCCCTCGGACGATTTTGGGAAGCCTCCTCCTCTCTTTGATTTTCACCGTTCTGTGTCTTGTCTACTTTCGCGTCAATCACCCTGACATCCTCCATTCTGTCCAAAAGATGACCTTGCTCGTCACAATCGTGATCCTGACTCTCATCTTTTCGAAGGTGGCCGAGTATCTACTTGTCAACAAGGCGACCTACTTAATCGACATCTTCCGCTATCCGATCATTGTTCCTTTTGCTTCGATTTTGATCTATGTCCTTGTTGGAGGAGAAGTAGCTCTGTTTGGTTCTGCCTTTTTGGCAATTGTTATCGGAGTGACGTTAGCTATTGACCACGACCGGTTTTTGGTCATTAACTTGATCGCATCTTGGGTAACGATCCTCTTTGCTCGGAATATGCACAAACGAAAAGAAGTATTTTCGGTCCTCGCCAAGGTTTGGCTCTGCTGCGTTCCGGTGATAATAGCCTTTAATTTAGGACAAAACGTCTTTCTTCTATCCCATCTTATCGAAGATCTCATCAGCTCCCTTATTTTCATGACAGTGATTTCCCTGCTCATCATCGGACTATTGCCTCTTCTCGAATCGATCTTCCACGTCATGACCGACATGACACTTATGGAATACATGGATCCGAACAACGAACTTCTCAGACGCCTCAGTGTCGAGGCGCCCGGAACCTATCAACACTGTCTTGTCGTTGGAAATCTCGCAGAAACAGCTGCTCGTGCTATTGGGGCCAACGGTCTCTTCTGCCGGGTGGCGACTCTGTATCACGACATTGGAAAGCTCTTCAATCCCCATTACTTTACCGAAAATCAACTCGGCGGATTCAACATCCACCAACTCCTCACTCCTCTTGAATCTACGCAAGTCATCATTGCCCATGTACCCGAAGGGGAGTCTCTTGCTCGCAAACACAAATTGCCTCAGACGTTTATCGATGTGATCCGCGAACACCACGGCACCACTCTCGTCTATTACTTTTACCACAAGCAGCTCGAACAGATGGGAAGAGATGAGGAAAAAGTAGATGAAAAGCTCTTTCGTTATCCGGGTCCTAAGCCTCACACGAAAGAGTCGGCGATCATTATGCTTGCAGATACGGTTGAGGCAGCATCTCGTTCTCTCGACGAGATTAGCGAAGAAGCTCTCAACGAAATGGTCAATCGCCTCGTCAAGGAAAAGACAGATGACCACCAACTCGACGAGTGTCAGCTGACTTTTGAAGAACTCGGTATCGTGAAAAAGACCCTCGTCAAGACCCTAGCAATTACGGGGCACTTGCGCGTCAAATATCCCGAAAAAAAGAAGAAAGAAGAGAGCTGATTTTTTCGATCGGGTTCGCTCATTTTTCTCTCTGAGAATGACGATCGGAAATGGATTTTTGGAGAAATTTTCCCAATAGATTCCTAGGAAAACACTTAGAAAAAAGGATCAGGAGATGAGTTCTCCAGTCGAAGACTGAAAGAGTCTTACCCATTTGGATTTGCTTCCAGAGGTGGGAAACAGCCTGCTCGATCGTCATTGTCCTGCGGTCTGATTTCTGAGGATGGCCCTTCGCAGCGCGATTTCGGAAATCGGTAGCAATTTGCCCTGGACAGGCGCAGAGAATCCGAATTCCCTGATCTTTGAGCTCTTGATCGAGACCGAGAGAGAACTGATTCACATAGGCTTTTGAAGCGGCATAGATCGAAAAGGTAGGGAAGGGGAGGAAGGCCGCTGCCGAGGAAATGTTCAAAATGGTTCCGCTTTTGTTTACTTTGCGCATCGCCCTGGCTCCATGGAGAGTGATTTTGGTAAGAGCCTCGATATTGACCTTGATGATGTCCATTTGATCTGAGATTTGATGTCCAAGGGCCGGTCCATAGTATCCCAAACCCGCGTTGTTGATGATAAGATCTGGTGTCTCTTGATCGATCAAAATGAGAAGTTTTTCGAGCTGATCAGGTGAGCGCAAGTCGTAATCGGAAGAAGAGACGGCAATGACGCGGATTCCCTGATTCTGGAGGAAGCTTGCAAGTCCCTTGCCCAGTCCCGATTTTCCGCCCGTAATGAGAGCGCATTCAAAAGAGGGCTGTTGTTGCATAGAGTAAGCTGTCCAAACGCGTTTCGAGGGCGTCTATCCCTATTTTATGGTCAGGTCCGCGGAGAAGTGCGTAGATTTTGAGCTTGGGCTCTGTTCCTGAGGGACGGACAACGACTTTCCCCTTGCCCTCAAGACGGAAGAGAAGAACATTGGAAGGGGGCAGTCCTCCATACCCATTTTGGTAATCTTCAATGGCTATGACCTTGTAATCTCCGATTTTGGTGTTGGACTCAGACCTCAGCTTTTCCATGATTCCATTCATCTGTTCCATTCCATCTTTTCCAGGAGGAAAGTCGATCACTTTTTGCTTTTCCATAAAGAGACCGTGTTTTTCATAGATGTCGCCAAGGAAATCGACGAGGGTTCTCCCTTCGACCTGCATCAGAAGAGCTATTTCAGCGATCAAGCAGGAGGCGATAATGGCGTCTTTGTCTCGGCTGTGTGTTCCGAGCAAATAGCCATACGATTCTTCTGCTCCAAAGAGGAAGGTATGGCTTCTATCTTTTTCCCATTTGCCAATGAGCTCGCCAATGTACTTGAATCCCGTGAGCACTTCAAAGCAAGTCACTCCATAACTGCGAGCAATTTCTCCAAAGAGATCGGTCGAGACAATGGTCGTGACGGCAGCTCCATTTTCGGGGATTCTCTTCTGGTTTTTTAAGGTCATGCAGATGTATTCGAGACAGATGCATGCGATCTGGTTCCCCGTCAGGAGGTGGGACTTTCCCTTGTGGAGGGCAACAACAGCCATGCGGTCGGCGTCGGGATCTGTGGCGATCAAAATATCCGATTGGGTGTTCTCCAGTTGTTTGATTCCCAAGGAGAGTGCTTCGCGATTTTCGGGGTTGGGTGAGTGAACAGTTGAGAAATTCCCGTCGGGAACGATCTGACGGTCGACGAGATTCACATTGGTAAATCCCCAGCGCCTCAGAGCAGCGGGAACCAGCTTGTTCCCCGTTCCATGAAGGGGTGTATAGGTGATTTTGAGGCGGTCGCCGACGAGATGATCCTCTTTGGGATCGAGTTGGAGCTTTTCGATGGTGTCGAGGTACTCAAGATCGAACTCTGGACTGACGATCTCGATGAGGGGAGAGTTTTTCGGGGCGAGCTTGATCTGATCGAAGCTCTGTACCATTTGAACCTCTTCGACAATTCCCTTGTCATGAGGAGGAACAACTTGTGCACCATCGCTCCAATAAACTTTGTATCCATTGTACTCTTTGGGATTGTGCGAGGCTGTGATCATAATTCCTGCACTGCATTTCTTTTCTCGAACGCCAAAGGAGACATAGGGCGTGGGTCTCAGCTCGCTTGTCAAAAAGACTCCGATGCCATTACCCGCAAGGACCCTGGCCGCTTCTGTCGCAAACTCTTTTGAGTTATTGCGACTGTCGTAGCTGATGAAGACGCGATGCTTGTCTGTGGATGGGGGATTTTTCAAAAGGTAGTTGGCAAGTCCTTGGGTGGCCATCTGAATCGTGTAGAGATTCATCCGATTCGTTCCGATCCCCATAATTCCTCGCATGCCGCCGGTACCAAACTTGAGATTCTCGGAAAAGGCATCCTCGAGCTGTTGAGGATGGGTCCGCATGAGGTCTTGGATTTGCCGTTTGCTCTCAGGATCAATGGGGCCGTTAAGCCATTGTTGAATGTGTGCTTCGCTCAATCATCTAACTCCTTCAAGTTCTTTTCGATGACGCTCAAGGGGATGACAGGTGCGTGTTCGTGGTTAATTCCCTCGCACCGCCTAGCAGCCCTTTTCCACGCTCTTTCCGACTCGAGGTTTTCGGGCCAAAAGGGGAAGGTGCGACACTGTTTGGGCCGAGCCTTGTAGACTCTGCATTTGCCATCGCGAAGAAAAATACAATCAAAGGTTCTGGGAAACTCTTTAAGGGAGAGCTCTCCATCAACCTGGCGCGTGTAAAGCTCAATGAATTCCTTCACAGAAATTTGGAGAAATTCGGCCATCTCTTCGATCTCTTCCTTACTGACCCAGACATAGCCAGGCTCACCCGTGCAGCATTTGCCGCATTCGGTACACGCAAATTTCAGACCTTTTTTATACCAGGGCTTCATCGAGTAAACTCGTGTGTTTCATTTGCTTTCCACTCGCCGTTATAGTGATAGACGTCGAGCTTAATTGCATTATCGCTGATTTTGAAAAGATGGCAAGCCCCTCCTTGAATATGAGAAGTCGAACCCGAATCGGAGAGGATCGGTAAACCACTCTCTCTCAGGTCAGCGACAACCCTGCGATGGGTATGTCCGTGTAAGTAGAGTTGGATGTTCGAATATTTTTTGAGAAGTTCTTCCAAAATGGGACCTCGGACGAGCTCGTGTTTCCCATCCTTGTTGTGGAAAAAGGGATAGTGATTGATGAGGATGATGGTTTCTCCTTTGGGGATTTGGCTGATCGCCTTGTGCAAATTCTCTTCCACGACGGGTCCAAAGAGTCCTTGTGCAGAGAAAAAAGGTGTCGGAACTGCCGTATCGAGACCGATGATCCAGAGTTTTTCTCCAATCTTTTTATAGGTAACACAGTGGTCTTTGAGGTTGAGAGTGCACTCTTTATCAAAACTCGATGGAAAAAATTTGTAATAGCTCTTTTTGCGAAAGCTTCTCGAAGTGTAGTGATCGTGATTTCCGGGGATGGTGAATACTTCAATCCCTTCTTTTTTAAGAAGCTCGATAAAGCGCTGACCCATTTGATATTCAATCTTCCGAGAAGTGACAGTAAAATCTCCGGTAATCACGACGTGGGTGACCTGCTGTTCTTTGAAAAGAGCGATCAAATCGATGAGACGAGCATAGGAAAACCACTTCTTTCGGTTCAGTAAGAAGTTAAAATTTCCGAGCCACCTCTTCGAGCAGAACTGAAAGGGGCTGAGCGAAAATGAGCCAAAGTGGAGATCTGAAAGATGTGCCAGACGCATAAGACCTCATTATACACTTCCTGAGAAAAAACTTCTACGAAGACTCCTTTATGGATAGCTTCATTTGTGAAGGAATTTTTTTGATAGGAAGATTTTATAAAATTGTGATTTTCAAATTAAAATTTTCAGTCATTGTTGAAAATCGTGGATTTTGCTAAAATACTTCATTGAAAGGAGGTGTGTTGCATAACTCCCTAGTACAAGCAAAAACTTGAAAATGAAAAAGGCATAAGCTTAAGCTCTTAAGTCGCAAAACCA
>Ga0307436_1000642_pt1 | contig 16384 bp, 17 predicted proteins | sample SalMarWE160440MG_FD_202513 | JGI IMG/M metagenome (GOLD analysis project Ga0307436, IMG submission 202513) | Salt marsh sediment microbial communities from the Plum Island Ecosystem LTER, Massachusetts, United States - WE1604-40 | ecosystem: Environmental > Aquatic > Marine > Intertidal zone >...
CCCAAAGACGCAGCCAACATCGTCGCTCTCGCTGAGAACGACCTCGGCTTTCGTGTCCACTTCGCGCCCGGCGAAGAGCTGCCGCAGGTCCGTTCCAAGCCGTTCTTCGATCTGCTCGACTCCACCTTGTCCGAAGAGCTGAAACACCAGGTACGGCGCCCATTCTGGCTCGACACGGTCGGCCGCTCCGACTTTGTCGACATTCGCGTCAAGCTCGAGGATTCGGTGTTGCACGTGCTGGCCCGGCGCAGCCAAACCTATGCGTCCAACTCGCACATCTTTATCGTGTGGATGGTGGGCACCTCGGTCGCGCTCCTCACCGTGGCCATTCTGTTTCTGCGCAATCAGATCAAGCCGATCTTGCGACTTGCCGACGCCGCCGACAGTTTCGGTAAGGGCCGGCCGCCACCGATCGACTTTAAGCCGCGCGGGGCGCGCGAGGTGCGCCGTGCGGCACACGCCTTCATCGAGATGCGAGACCGCATCGAACGTCATGTCGAGCAACGCACTGTTATGCTTGCCGGCGTGAGCCACGACCTCAGGACCATCCTCACCCGCTTCAAGTTGCAGCTCGCCATGTTCGAGGAGACGCCGGAACTCGACGCCATGCGCGCCGACGTCGACGAGATGCAGGCCATGCTCGAAGATTACATGGCGTTTGCCAAAGGCGATTCCGGCGAAGCCATCGGCCGTGCCGATATCGGCGAGATCTTGAGCGAGGTGAAAACCCAAGCCCATGGCGGCAAGGCCATCGATATCAAGGTCAAGGGCAAGCCGCTGGTCGTGCCGGTACGCCGTCACGCCTTCAAGCGCGCCGTCGCTAACCTCGTCAACAACGCAGCACGTTTTGCCGACCATGTGAGCGTCAGCGCCGCCAAGCAAAACGGCTCGCTGATCGTCGAGGTCGAGGACAACGGCCCCGGCATCCCGGAGGCCGAGCGCGAGCACGTGTTTCGGCCGTTCTACCGGGTCGACCATGCGCGCAATCAGGATTCCGGCTCGACCGGGCTCGGGCTGGCAATCGCCCGGGACATCGCCCGCATTCACGGTGGCGACATCGCGCTCGATCAATCCCGTCTCGGCGGGCTGAAAGCCGTGCTAAAAGTCCCCGTCTGATTCTTTCGGAGGTGCTTCCATGCAGAGGATTGCTGTCGGACTGGCAGCGGTGTTGGCGGCCTCGTTCTGCGGGCCGGCCATGGCCGAATCCCAGACGGAAGAGATTCAAGATTCCGAGCAACCTGGCTCGGAGATCGAGATGGATATCGGCGGCGGCGGCGTAGAGATCCAGCGCAAGGACGGGCAGCCCCTATTCGGCGCCGGTGGAGAGGCAATAGAGCAAGAAGCCGAGGAAGACCCTCTGGACGACCCTGGCAACCCGACGGATATCGACCCGATCGACGAGGAGCTGCCCGGCGAAGGGCCTGAGGACCTCTCAGGCCCTGACGATATGGACTCGCTCCCCGAATAGCCGGGATCAAACACCCGCGGCTGGCGCCGGTCCGGTCTCCGGCGGGGGCGGCGGCGGGCTCTCCGCACTGCCTTTGCGCTTCCAGCCGCGCGGCACGAGCCCGCACAGCGTGCTGCATGCTTTCTCCATATTAGCCAGCATGCGCTCGCCATTGCTTAAGGCGCGGTCGAGCGCGGCCATGGTCTTGTCGAGCGAAGGCGACGGGTCGTCGAGCCAGACCTGAAAGACCTTGCCGTAAACGGCTGTCAGCCCCGTGACCCGCACGGCTGCGGGCGCTCCGCCGAGCTTGGCGCCGGCGCCAGCCAGCATCCAATATTGTGAAGCGAGCGTGGAGCAGGCGATGAGCGCGGCCTCGCCGGGGCGGCAGCGCAAGTAACATGCGATGCGCTTCAGCGCCGGCTTGTAGGGGCCCATCACCTCGAACCGAGTCATGATGAGATCGAACAGCCGGTCGCGAACGCTTCCGTCGGGACCGCCTTGCCGCACCTTGGCCAGCACCTCGGCGTCGACCTCGGCCTGGAAGGCGCGCAAGATGTCGCTCTTGCAGGCGAACTCGCGTCTGAGATCGGCGAGATCGAGACCCGCTTGCCGCGCAATGTCGGCAAGGGTGATGTCGCCCCAATCGCGCTGTTGCGCCAGCTCGAGCGCGGCCCGCACCGCTTTGCTGCGTTTGGAGAACTCGTCGAACATGGGCGTACTCCTGGGCGTACTTCTCTGCCCCTAAAGATAGGGACTTTTGGTGGCCATCTGAAGACGGCCGGGAAGCCGCGTTGGAGCGTTTAGGACGACAGGTCCCGGGAACGCTTGGCAGCAGCGGCGACGGCGCGGGTGAACAGGGCTTTCAGCGCATCCTCGCTCATCAGCACGTCGAGCGCTGCAGCCGTGGTGCCCTTGGGCGAGGTCACGTTCTTACGAAGCTCGGCAGGCTCCGCATCCGACCGCCGCAACAGCTCACCGGCGCCGGCGACCGTCGCCCGCGCAAGTTGCTCGGCGAGGTCGTGAGGCAAACCAGCTTCGATGCCGGCCGCCTCCAAACATTCGGCAAGCAGGAACACGTAAGCCGGCCCACTGCCCGATACGGCGGTGACCGGATCGAGTAGCGCCTCGTCCTCGACCCAGATCACCTCCCCCACCGCGGAGAGGAGACCATCGCATTCGCGCTTCTGCTCGGGCGTGACATTGGCGTTAGCGACGCAGACCGTGATGCCGCACCCAACCGATGCCGGCGTGTTCGGCATGGCGCGGACCACGGCGACATTCTCCGGCAGGTAGCGCGACAGACTCTCCAAGGTTCGCCCCGCGGCGATGGACAGCACCACGGTCTCCTCGCCGACCATGGGCTCGACTTCCGGAAGAAGTTTCTCGGCAACGTCGGGCTTCACGGCGATCAGGACGACCGCGGGCGGCGCCGGCAATTCGGGCGCGTCGCTCGCCGCAATCCCATGGCGCGTGGCGAACGCCGTCATCGCCTCCGACAGTGCGGGGTCCTGGATGAAGACGGTAGCCGGGTCGAGGCCCTGCTTGAGCCATCCCTCGAGCAGCGCCCCGCCCATCTTGCCCGCGCCGATGAGGAGCAACGGGCCGGCGAGGCGGAGAGTCATGCGTGTCCTTGTGTCTCGAGCATGGTCGCGGCAAGCGCCTCTTCGGCCGACCTGCCCGCCCACAATACGAACTGGAAGGATTGATAATAGCGTTCGCAGGCCTCGAGCGCTGCCTTTAACAGGCCCTCGCATTGCCCAACATGGGTCTTGGCCCCGGAGAGCAGCAGCCCGTTCCGGTAGAGCAGCATGCCGTCGTCCCGCCACAGATCGAAATGGCCGAGCCAGAGCTGCTCGTTGATCTGCGCCATGAGCCGGTAGATCTCCGGCAACCTGGCTTTGGTGACCCGGAAATCGAAGGCGCACGCCAAATGCAGTGCCTCCAGGTCCTCTCGCCAGGTGAGCGAGATGTGATAGTCGCACCACGAGCCCGCCACCGACAAGGTCAGCTCGTCAGGCGCGCTGCGCTCGAAGGTCCAATCGTGAATGGTTGCAATATGTTCGACCATGTCCACCGGATTGGTGAAGTGGTCGCAGGTCGCTTGTATCGAAGCCATGCGTGTCCTCTGAGGGGCCTCAGCAGAGTTCCGCGCACGAGAAACTGGCCGCCGCGAATCAGTAGATGAATCAGTTATATATCGCGGAGTCTGCGAGTGAAACGCGCCCCGAGTCCTCGCGAGAGGAATTGCTGTGGACGGTCTGAAAAAGCTGTGGATTGTTTTGCGGCCGGACTCGACTCTGAGATGGACTCTTTAGTCGGCCTTCTTGCCCTTGCTTTTGCCTTTAGCTTCGAGCGCGGCGATCCGCTCTTTCAGGAGTTCGTTCTCCTCGCGCGCCTTCTGGGCCATGGCCTTGACCGCCTCGAACTCCTCGCGCTGCACGACGTCGAGCTCGCGCAACACCCGCTCGGCTTGCGCGCGGACCACGCTTTCCACCTCTTTGCGGACGCCGTCGGCGGCACCGGCCGCGTCCGTCAGGAGTTTGCCGAGCTCGTCGAAAAACCGTCCGGTGGTCTGCGTCATTTTGCCGAGATCCTTGCGTTCGGAACCGAAAGCTGAAGCCGAATTGTCACTTAAGGCAACTATGTGATGCCCCGATGATCGAGGCAAGCCGCGCCGGCTGAGACCTTGAGCGCCTTGACAGTCCGGTGCGAGCGGGTGAAGGGTCGCCCCGACTTCGCCATGAGGGCCCATGGAATTTCTTGCAATCCCCTACCCCGTGATCGATCCCGTCGCGATCGCAATCGGTCCGGTGGAGGTCCGCTGGTACGGGCTGGCTTATATGGCCGGTATCCTGCTCGGCTGGCTCTATGCGCGCAGCCTCGTGAAGCGGGACGATCTATGGGGCGGCAAGCCACCCCTGACCGTGACTCAGGTCGACGACTTTCTGCTCTGGATTACCCTCGGCATCGTCCTCGGCGGCAGGCTGGGCTTCGTGCTGTTCTACGAGCCGAGCTTTTTCTGGAACAACCCGAGCCAGATCCCCGCAGTGTGGAACGGCGGCATGGCGTTCCACGGCGGCCTGCTCGGCGTTATCATCGCCGTCTATTTCTTTTCGCGAAGCAAGCACATCAACCCACTGTCGCTCGGTGACATCGCCTCGGCGGCGACACCGTTTGGCCTGTTCTTCGGGCGCATCGCCAACTTCATCAATGCCGAGGTCGTCGGACGGGTCAGCGACGTGCCTTGGGCCATGGTGTTCCCCGGCGCCGGCGACCAGCCGCGTCACCCGAGCCAGCTTTACGAGGCGTTCCTCGAAGGCATTGTGCTGTTCATCATTCTGCGTATCGCTACCCATCGCTATAAGGCGCTGTCACGGCCCGGCACGGTGTTCGGCCTGTTCCTCATCTTCTACGGCATCTTCCGCAGTGTCGTTGAAGAGTTCTTCCGCTTACCCCATCCCCATCATCCCTTGGATATCGGTCCCCTCACGCCGGGACTCGTCTACTCCATCCCAATGATCCTCATTGGCGCCTGGCTGATCTGGCGCGCAAGGCGGAAGCCAGCCGTAGCAGCGTGATGAGCGCCGCGAGGAAGCCGCACGGGTCAAAAAGCACGCTGCTTTCCGTGCGGCTCAAAGAGCGCATCGCCCGCAACGGCCCCATCAGCGTCGCCGACTACATGGAAGCCTGCCTCGCCGACAAGGACGCGGGCTACTACCCCTCGCGCCAGCCGATCGGACGCGAGGGCGACTTCATCACCGCACCCGAGGTCAGCCAGATCTTCGGCGAGCTTCTCGGGCTCTGGGCGGTGGCCGCGTGGCAGTCCATGGGCGAGCCGCGACCTATCGTCGTCGCCGAGCTTGGACCGGGCCGTGGCACGCTCATGGCGGATGCGCTGCGCGCCTGGCGAAGCGTCCCCGACTTCCTTACCAACGTATCCGTCGCTCTCGTAGAGACGAGCCCGGTACTGCGCGAGATCCAGCACGCGGCGCTGCACGGCGCGCCGGTGCCGATCCAGTGGTACGACACGCTGCAAGACGTGCCGCCCGGCCCACTCGTCGTCATCGCCAACGAGTTCGTCGATGCGCTGCCGATCCGGCAGCTCGTGTGGCGCGACGGCGGATGGCACGAGCGCTGCGTGCGCATCGGCCAAAGCGGCGACTTTGTTTTTTGCGAGGGCCGCGCCGTTGCCAACGAGAACTTGAGGCAGGCGGCTTACGCTCTCGACGTCCCCGACGGCTCCATCCTCGAGATCAGGCCCGGGACGACGGCGCTCATCGCCGCGCTCGCCACACGCGCACGCGAAGCTCCCCTCGCCGCGCTGATCGTCGACTACGGTCATGCTGAGACCGCCTGCGGCGACACGTTGCAAGCCGTCTCGCGCCACCAATTCGCCGATCCGCTCGAAGCGCCGGGCGAGATCGACCTCACCGCCCATGTCGATTTTGCCGCGCTGAAAGACGGAGCCGCGGCACACGGCCTTGATGCATATGGGCCGATGCCCCAAGGCAAGTTCCTGCTGAGGCTCGGCCTTGAGTCCCGCCGCGACCGCTTATGCGAGAGCGCGACGCCGGAGCAACGGCAGGATATCATCTCAGGCGCAAACCGCCTCACCGATCCGCAAGCGATGGGTGTTCTCTTTAAAGTACTCGCGCTGACGCGCCCGGGGCTTGCCCCGCCGCCGCCGTTCGGAGACAGTTAGCTGCTGACGGGCGCCACGCCATGGTGACACAAGACAAGATGATGCTTCAGGCTGCGAGCCTCGCCAGGCTCGATGGTGTCGCGCACGGCTTCTTCACGCGGCTCGGCGGCGTCTCCGACGGCATCTATGCCTCGCTCAATTGCGGCCCCGGCTCCCGCGACGCTGCCGAGAGCGTGGCCGAGAACCGCACGCGGGTCGCCGGCGTCCTCGGCGCCGCACCGAACAAGCTTCTCACCGTGTTCCAGAAGCATACCAACAAGGCCACCATCGCCAAGAAGCCCTGGACCAAGGACAAGACGCCTGAGGCCGACGCCATCGTCACCGCGACGCCGGGGCTTGCCATCGGCATCCTCACCGCGGACTGCGCGCCGGTCTTGTTGTGCGATCCTGAAGCCCGCGTCATCGGCGCCGCTCATGCCGGCTGGCGTGGGGCGCTGTCCGGCATTGTCGAGGCGACCGTGGAGGCCATGACGGAGCTCGGCGCCAGGCCGGAACGCGTCCATGCGGCGATCGGTCCCGCCATCAGCCAAGGCGCTTACGAGGTCGGCCAAGACTACATGGCGCAATTCCTTGCCGAGGAGCCGGGTAACGAGGCCTTTTTCGCCATCGACGAGGGCTCCGGCGAGCCCCATTTCGACCTTCCCAGCTATGTGGCAGAGCGCCTGGCGCGGGCCGGCGTCGGCGAGATTTTCGATCTCGGCTTCTGCACCTATTACGACGAGACCAGGCTCTTCAGCTATCGCAGGTCGCAGCACCACGGCGAGGATGATTACGGCCGCCAAATTTCCGCCATCCTGCTCGCCTGAGTTGAGGCGTTCACCATGACCGGCTTTGGCCCTCTTCAAGGGGATTGCAAGAACTAGACGCCAGCGGGCTGAGGCAGGTAAGTTATTGTTAGGTAGAGGGTTGGGAGTCCCGTCGCGACGAGGGTTCGCGAACGGAGCTGTGCGGCCAACAGAGGGAGTATTTTGTTGGACGCGGACTCACGACACGTACGCAGTCACCTAAGGCGTGCTGCCGGATTGGTGCTTGCTGCCTTCGCTTTTGCTTGCCTCGCCGGCTGCGGCGGCGGCGGCGCGAGCATGGGCGGCCTTTTGAGCGGCGCCAGCAACATTTTCGGCAGCTCGCCCAAAGTCTCCATCGCGCCCATCATCGGCGCGCCGGATAAGGTCACCACGGAGCTGACCCAGGCCCTGGTCACCGCCGGCAAGGAGCGCAACCTCACGCTCACGCCAGGGGCAAGCGCAAGCAGCAACTACATCTTGCGTGGCTACCTCCTCGCCTCGCCTCAGCGGCGCGGAGCGAAGGTTTCCTACATTTGGGATGTGACCGACGCGAAGGGCACAAGGGTGACCCGGGTCTCTGGCGAACAGACCGTGTCGAAGGGCTCCCGCAGCAATCCATGGAGCGGCGTCGACTCGACGGTCATCCGCAGCATTGCCGGCAAGACCACCTCGCAGCTTGCGGCCGAGCTGCCGGGCGGGAGAAGCGGCTCCTCGACGCCCGTGGCCGCGTCGGCCCCGGCCGCAACGGCCGCAACTACCGCCGCCGCGCGACCGGCAGCGCCCAAACCTCAAGGCGTGCTCGTCGCCCCGGTCAGTGGCGCCCCAGGAGACGGCCGGCGGTCACTCACGACGGCCCTGAAGAAGAGGCTCTACAAGGATGGCATCAAGCTCGCCAACGGAACCACCAGCAACGTCTACACGGTCAAAGGCATCGTGAAGCTCACCGATGCCAGTGGGGGCAAGCAGAAGATCCGCATCGACTGGCAGGTGCTCGACCCCAACGGCAGGCGCCTGGGCACGGTGTCGCAGCAGAACACCATCCCCAAGGGCTCGCTGAACGGCCCCTGGGGGGCCATTGCTGACGCCGCCGCCGGTGCCGCAGCCGACGGCATCATCAAGCTCTTGCCGAAATCGAGCTGACCTCGTCCACAAGGGCTGCTTGGCGAGTTTACAGCGGTGCCAAGCACTTGTTAAAAGCGCGCCGTGGCGCAGGCGCTCAAGCCTCGCCTAGGCTGGGTCTCGAGGAGCGGTCGCATGAAACTGGTTGCGGGCAATAGCAACCGCCCTCTCGCCGAGGCCATCAGCGCTTATCTCGACATCCCCTTGGCACGCTGCATCGTCCGCCGTTTCGCGGACATGGAGATCTTCGTCGAGGTACAGGAGAACGTCCGCGGCGAGGACGTGTTCGTCCTCCAGTCCACCTCCGCCCCCGCCAACGACCACTTGATGGAGCTGCTCATCCTCATCGATGCCCTGAAGCGGGCGTCGGCACGGCGTATCACCGCGGTCATCCCCTATTTCGGCTATGCCCGTCAGGATCGGAAGCCGGGTCCCCGCACGCCAATCTCGGCCAAGCTCGTCGCCAACATGATCGTACGCGCTGGCGCCGACCGCGTTCTGACGCTGGACCTACATGCCGGACAGATCCAAGGCTTCTTCGACATTCCGACCGACAACCTGTTCGCCGCCCCTGTCATGGTGCAGGACGTCAAGGATGTGTTTCCCAACGACAACCTGATGGTGGTCTCGCCTGACGTCGGCGGCGTGGTCCGCGCCCGCGGTCTTGCCAAGCGGATCGATGCGCCCCTCGCCATTGTCGACAAGCGGCGCGAACGGCCCGGCGACTCGGAAGTGATGAACGTCATTGGCGACGTCTCCGGCCATACCTGCATTCTCGTCGACGACATCGTCGACTCCGGCGGCACGCTGGTAAACGCGGCGGAGGCTCTCCTCGAGCAAGGCGCAACGCAAGTGACCGGCTACATCACCCACGGCGTGCTGTCCGGCGGCGCGGTTGCCCGCATCATGGCCTCGCGGTTGAAGGAACTCGTGATCACCGACTCGATCCTACCGAGCGAGTCGGTGATGAACGCCCACAATATTCGCGTACTGCCGATCGCGCAGCTGCTCGGCGAGGCCATCGCCCGCACCGCGGAAGAGAAGTCGGTGTCGAGCCTGTTCTACTAGGCCTCACCGCATCAGCATCCACACGCCGAGGCCGATCAGCACCACGCCGCCCGCGAGCCGGCTGAACACTGCATAGCGTGTGTTGATGATCTTCTGAATGGCGAAAGCCGCCAGCCCGAAGATGATCAAATCGTCCAGCATGAAGAAAAAGACATAGAGCGCGATATAGGCGTAGTAGGCGGCAACCGAGACGCCGCTCAGCGCCAGCACATGCGTGTAGATGGCCGGCAGCGCCGCAGAGCAGATGAACTCGATAGCGTTGACGGCAAAGGCAAGCCCCGTCACCAGGACGAGACTGGCAAGCCCCACCGGCGCGGCGACCACATCGCGGACGCGCGCCATGGTGCGCTGGCGCTGCTCCACATCGCCGACCTCGCATTCGATAGCGCCGCCCGTCCATACCAGCTCGTAGAGATGGCTGATGCCAAAGCCGATGGCCGCAAGCGCGATGAGCTCCGTCAGCGGACGCACATAGCCCACCACCAGGAACATGTTGAGCCACGCCGTCATCAACAGGAAATAGAGAATGCCTGAGGTGAGCACGAACGTGCCGACCAGCCACCAGATCTTGGTACGATCCTTCAGCCCGGCGATCAGCGAGATCAGATAGATCAGCACCCACATGGCGCACGGATTGAAGCCGTCGGCGAGCCCCATCACCGCCGTGAGCCCCAGCAAGGAATAGTGCGTGGGGTCGATCGCGCCAAAAACCGGAAGCTCGACGCGCGGCGGCGCATGGGATGCCGTGCCGCTACGACTGCCGACGAGCGCGAGAATCTCTGCGCCGGTCGTCTCGGCACGGTCGAAGCCGATGATGTGGCGGTGGCCGAACACGAACAACGGCACGCCGAGCGCGCGCTCCGGAATGCCGAGCTCGTCGGCGACCATGCGGAACAGATGCTCGTTCGCCGGCGTGGAAACATCGTGCAGGACGAAGTTGATGTCTGGCCGCTTGCGCAGGAAGGCTTGCGCCTCATGACAGTGCGGGCAGTCCGGATGAACGAAGACGTGGAGCCGCCCGTCGTCCTGCCAGGCAAGCAGATCCTCAGGCTGTGGCGTCGGCGCAGGTTTCAGCTGGAGCACCGCGAAGACGCCGATCAGCACCACCGCAAGCATCGCCCGCACCCGCCCCGGCGTAGCGGCGGTGCCAAGACTTGCGAACACGGATTGCTGGCTGTCGTCCGTCATGCACTCACTGAGTGTATTGAAGGAAGCTGAGCCGTCAGGCGCGCGACCCTATGAGGACCCATTTTGAATTGCTTATGACCTCAATCAAGGGCGCCGCGGCGCAATTCCCCAAATGTCGCGCCACCGGTCGGGGCCTCACACGTTTAACACCTTGTTCCCATAAAACCGGCTAATCAGACGACTCATTCGCCTAACGAGGAGACCACCCATGCACGTCAATTTGGAGAATGCCGAGAAAGCCATCGCGGCGGCGCGAAAGAAAGCCGTCGAGCTCAAGACGCAGATGTGCATCGCCGTGGTCGACTCCGGCGCTAATCTGAAGGCCTTCATCCGCATGGATGACGCCTGGGTCGGCTCCATCGACATCGCCATCAAGAAGGCGAGAACCGCCTGCTTCTTCGGCATGGCCACGGGCGAGCTCGGCAAGCTGTCCCAGCCGGCCAAGCCCCTTTACGGCATCGAGCATTCCAATGATGGGTTGATCACCTTCCCCGGCGGCCTGCCCATCGTCGATGAGGACGGGGTGCTCGTCGGCGCCATCGGCGTGAGCGGCAGCTCGGTCGAGAACGACCACGAGGTCGCCGCGGCGGGCGGCAAGGTCCTGGGTGTCTGCGAGCTGCCCGAACACCCCTGGCGGACGTAAGTCGCTAGCGGAGCACGAGACCTTTCGGCAAGGCGTTGACGTCGGCGGTACCGGTCAGCGTCATCGCCTCGTCGAGCTCTTGCGCAAACAGCTCGAGCGCGGCGGAGACGCCGGCCTCGCCATGCGCCGCGAGGCCATAGACGAAGGCGCGGCCGAGAAGGCAACCATTCGCGCCGAGCCCAAGCGCCTTGAGCACGTCGAAGCCGGACCGGACGCCGCTGTCGAGGATCAGCTCGACATCGTCGCCGACCGCCTCGCGGATAGCCGGCAGCATGTTGATTGTACTGCTCGCCCCGTCGAGCTGGCGTCCGCCGTGATTAGACACCACGATGGCATCGGCACCGAGCTTAACGGCGAGCTTCGCGTCCTCGGGATCGAGGATGCCCTTGACCACGAGCTTGCGCGGCCAAATATGGCGCACCCATTCGAGATCGGCGGCGGTCACAGCACCTTTGAAGCGGGGCTCCGCCCATGCTGACACCGTGGCCAGATCGGATCCCTCGGGCGAATACGGCGCCAGGGTCCCGAGCGTCGGCTTGTAGCGCAACCAGTTAAACAGCCAACGCGGCCGCCGCATGATCTGGACGACGTAGCTCGGCCGAACCTTGAGCGGCACGACGGCGCCGTTATCGAGGTCGCGGTTGCGCCGCCCTTGCACGGCGGTATCGACGTTGAGCACGAGCGCGGGGCACCGCGCCCGATCAGCTCTTTGCAACAGCGACGCGTTGATCGCGCGATCCTTCATCATGTAGAGCTGAAACAGAAAGGGCGCTCCCGCCGCGGCCGCCACATCTTCAATCGAACAGCTCGACAATGTGCTGAGGCAGTACGGCACGCCGAACGCGCTCGCGGCGCGCGCAGCGCAAATATCCGCGCGCGGATAGAACAGGCTGCCCAATCCAATCGGCGCCAACGCGACGGGGATTGCCGCGCGCTGCCCGAACAAGACTGTATGCATGTTGCGCGAGGCGACATGATCGAAGACACGCTGGTTCAGCTGAACCGCTTCGAAATCGTCACGGTTTCGCTTAAGCGTCACCTCGTCATTGGAGCCGCCTTCGAGAAAGTCGTAAATGACTCTCGGCAGCCGCCGCTTCGCTGCAGATTTGAGATGGCCAGGGTGCCGCGCCAGAGCCGGCGGCTTGACCATGGCCCCACCACGCAGCTGAGGTGTGGCGATGGGAGCAACGGGCTCGGAGGCCGCATCGACAAGTCGACTATTGACACGTTCGTTCATCGCACGCCCTTACCCCGATCCGGGTGGATCGCAAACTCAATGAAGCTGGCGTAATTTGACGCAGCCCCCGACCGGAGCCGTTATTATCGCCCTCGGGCCCGACCAAAGCCAACCCTGCCGGCTAATTAAGCCCTTATCGTGATTAGGCCCCTTGCATGAAATTCGGCCCCAGCACTTCCATTTCTATTGCCGGTGCCGGCAGCGTGGGCTGCTATGTCGCCGCGCGGCTTGCCGCCGCAGGCCGTGACGTCACGCTGCTGTTGCGCGCGCCGCTCGCCGAGACGATCGCGCGCCACGGCTTGCGCGTTTCGGACTTGGATGGACACGACGAGACCCTGCCGCCGGCCGCGCTCAAACTCACAACGGATCCTGAAACCGCATTGCGCTCGGCTGACATCGTGCTGGTCACAGTCAAGTCTCGCGATACCGCCGCCATGGCTGCGTTGATCGCCGCGCATGCCCCGAAAGACACAATCGTGATCAGCCTGCAGAACGGCGTCGAGAACGCGGAAGTGTTGCACCGAACATTGGGCCCTGAGCAACGGGTCGTCGATGCCATGGTCCCGTTCAACGTGGTGCAAACCCACAACGGCAGCGAAGCGCCGCGCTTCCACCGGGCGACCAGCGGCACCGTGCAGATCGAGACAGGCGTCGCAGGTTTGTGCGATTTCCTCGACGTCCCCGGTGCTCACATCGCCGAGCACAGCGACATCGAGGCGGCGCTCTGGGGCAAACTCCTCGTCAATCTCAACAACGCGCTCAACGCCCTATCGGATCTGCCGCTCATCGAGCAGCTCGGCGACCGGCGCTGGCGCCTTCTGATCTCCCGGCAAATGCGCGAAGGCTTGGCCGTGCTGCGCGCGGCCGGTATCCGCCCCGCACCGGTCGAAGGCATGCCGCCGAGACTGATCGCCTTTGCCCTGCGTCTGCCGGACGCCCTGTTCAGGCTCGCGGCGCGCGGCATGCTGGCCGTCGATAAGAACGCCCGTTCCTCCATGTGGGAGGACTTGCGGGCCGGCCGGCCGACGGAGATCGACTATCTGCAAGGGGAGATCGTCAGGCTGGCCGAGAGCCACGGGGTCGACGCCCCCCTCAATCGCCGGGTCTTGCAACGCGTCAAGGAGGCCGAAAAAGCGGGGAAAGGCTCCCCGGCACTGCCCCCGGAAGCCTTCGCAGGGGCGCAATAAGGCCGCAACCGCAAGGCTCATAGGCGATTGTCTTCCCCTAGGCCCTTGGGCTATAAGCCTCTCGAATTCTGTCGTGGCGCAGCCTTAGGCGCCGCGCCCGACCTTGCGGGGCCGCTTTCCGGCCCCCTCATTATTTCAGACCTTGGAGGTTTACATGGCTGAGGCAATCGAACTCAAGGCATGGACCAGGCAGAGCGCCGGCAAGGGCGGCGCGCGCCAGGTCCGCCGCGATGGGCGCATTCCCGGCATCATTTATGGCGACAAGCAGGAGCCGCAGAATATTGCCTTGGATACCAAGGCGATCTCCAAGCAGCTCCAGACCGGCCATTTCCAGAGCACCATCTTCACGCTCGACGTGGACGGCACCAAGACCCGCGTGATCCCGCGCGGCGTGCAGCTCGATCCCGTGCGCGACTTCCCCATCCATGTGGATTTCATGCGCCTCGGCAAGGATGCGCTCGTGACCGTGGATGTGCCGGTGCACTTCTTGAACGAGGCTGCCTCTCCGGGCCTCAAGCGCGGTGGCGTGCTCAACGTCGTGCGCCACGACATTCCCGTGCGTTGCCCCGCCGACAGGATCCCGGACCACTTCGATGTGGACCTGACCGGGGTCGAGATCGGCGATTCCATCCACATCTCGTCCATCGCCCTGCCTGAAGGCGTAACGCCAACCATCACCGACCGCGACTTCACCGTGGCGACCGTTGTCGGCCGCGCGGCTGAAGAGGCGCCTGCTGCTGAAGCTGAGGGCGCCGAGGCTGCCGCCGAAGGCGCTCCTGCCGAAGCCGAGGGCGGCGACGCCGAGGCCAAGAAGGAAGAAAAGAAGTAATCTGCTTCTTCCTTGGCTTAGCGGCTCGTCTTACTTAAGGCCCCTGATCGGGATGACGCGATGAAGCTCTTTGTCGGCCTCGGCAACCCGGGGGCGGAATACGCGTTCAACCGTCACAATGTCGGCTTCATGGCCGTCGACGCAATCGCCGCGGCCCACAACTTCCCGGCTTGGCGTCATCGCTTCTCGAGCCTCATCACCGAGGGCCGCCTGGGACGCGAAAAGGTACTGCTGCTGAAGCCGCAGACCTTCATGAACGAGTCGGGCCGCGCCGCGGGCGAAGCTATGCGCTTCTACAAGCTCGATGAGTCCGACGTGATCGTGTTCCACGACGAGCTCGACCTTGCGCCCGGCAAGGTTCGCGTGAAGGTGGGCGGTGGTGTCGCCGGCCACAACGGACTCAAGTCTCTGACCGCCCATCTCGGCAATGACTATACCCGCGTGCGCATCGGCATCGGCCATCCCGGCCACCGCGAAAAGGTCGTCGGCTACGTGATGCACGACTTCCCGAAGGCCGACTATGACTGGCTCGAGCCGCTGCTCGGTGCCATGGCGGACGCCGCGCCCCATCTCGCCGACGGCGCCAACGACAAGTTTCAATCTCAGGTCGCCCACCTGACGCTGGGCGGCGAGCCTGAGAAGAAGACACCGAAGCCGAAGAAGACGCCTGCCCCCAAGAAGGAGACGACGCCCGAGAAGAAGGCGATGCCCAAGAAGAAAAAGGACGAGACGCCGCAACAAGAGGGACCGCTCGCTGGCATGCTCCGCCGTTGGCTTGGCTCATAAGGACGACAACACATCATGGGATTCAAATGCGGCATCGTCGGGCTGCCCAATGTCGGCAAGTCCACCCTGTTCAACGCGCTGACGGAGAGCGCCGCGGCGCAGGCCGCCAACTATCCGTTCTGCACCATCGAGCCTAATGTCGGCGACGTGCCGGTGCCGGACCCGCGCCTCGACAAGCTCGCGGGCATTTCCAAATCGGCGCAAACCATCCCCACGCGGCTCACCTTCGTGGATATCGCCGGGCTGGTGCGCGGCGCCTCCAAGGGCGAAGGTCTCGGCAACCAGTTCCTCGCCCATATCCGCGAGGTGGATGCCATCGCCTATGTGCTGCGCTGCTTTGAGGACCCCGACGTGGTTCATGTCGAGGGCAAGGTCGACCCAATCGCCGACGCGGACACCATCGAGACCGAGCTGATGCTTGCCGATCTCGACAGTCTTGAGCGCCGCGTGCCAATTCTGGAGAAGAAGATTCGCGGCCAGGACAAGGAGGCGAAGCAGACACTCGCGCTGCTTGAGCGCCTCCTGCCCCTGCTCCGCGACGGCAAGCCGGCGCGCCTCGCCGAGATCAGCGACGACGAACGGCCGCTGTTCAGGACGCTCGGCCTCCTCACGTCAAAGCCCGTACTCTATGTGTGCAATGTGGACGAGGCCTCCGCCGCCACCGGCAACGAATACTCACGCGCCGTCGAGGCACGCGCGCACGATGAAGGCGCAGGCTGCGTCGTCATCTCCGCCAAGATCGAGTCGGAGCTTGCCGAACTCGACGCCGAGGAGCGCAAAGCCTATCTCGCCGAGCTCGGCCTGCCCGAGCCGGGGCTGAACCGCCTGATCCGCGAGGGCTACAAGCTCTTGGATCTCATCACCTATTTCACGGTGGGGCCGAAGGAAGCGCGCGCCTGGACCGTGCCCCAAGGCACCCCCGCGCCGCAGGCTGCCGGCGTCATCCACACCGATTTCGAGAAGGGCTTCATCCGCGCCGAGACCATCGCCTATGACGACTACGTCACGCTCGGCGGCGAGGCCGGTGCCCGCGACGCCGGCAAGCTGCGCCTCGAAGGCAAGGACTACGTCGTGCACGACGGCGACGTCCTGCACTTCCGCTTCGCGACGTAACTCGATGTCACTACCATTCGGAGCGTCAGATCACGCCGGCTTTGTGATCACTGCGTAGTCGGCGTACCCGCGATACAGGCGGCGAAATTCCAGCGTAGCGCCGGTCAGGCTCGCAAGTTTGGTGAGTTCCTGCTCGAGCTCCGCCCGTGGATATACAGAGAATCGACGCAACCAAGCGAACAGCATTGCCTTGAACCACCGGGGCCACGCCTCTTGCTGACCGAAGTCCACAATGTGCAACCGGCCGCCGGGACCGACCGCTTCGAGCGCCTGTGGCAGA
>Ga0307436_1000643_pt1 | contig 16382 bp, 16 predicted proteins | sample SalMarWE160440MG_FD_202513 | JGI IMG/M metagenome (GOLD analysis project Ga0307436, IMG submission 202513) | Salt marsh sediment microbial communities from the Plum Island Ecosystem LTER, Massachusetts, United States - WE1604-40 | ecosystem: Environmental > Aquatic > Marine > Intertidal zone >...
CGAAGGCGATCGCTTCCTCCTTGGTGGCAAAGCTCATGCGGACTTGGCGTCTCGTGTCGCCGGAGCTGGTCCAGCCCATCAAAGGCTCGATCACGCGTGGCTGGTCCGAGACATATTCCAGCACCCATTCGCGCGATGAGGCCTTGCCTTGCTGCATCACGTTCTGGGCCGGCTTGTAGATACGGGCCGCCATGACGTGTTTCCCTCCATCTAGTCCGAGACCGCAAACGTTGGGGCAATCTTCCTAATCGATTTGTAGGGCAAGGACCCCAGCCGACGCGGCATCCATGATCTTACTTTCTGACGAGACCGAGCTTCTTGAACACGATCTCGGCTGGCTTATCCATCTCCGCCATAAATTCTTTGTAGGCCTGGTCTGCTCCATCCCACTTATTGTTGGATGAATCGCAGTCATCCACGACTATAATGCCTCCAGGTTCCAAACTTTCGTATAACTGTGGGAGCGAATTCCTTATCGGCCGATAGAGATCTACGTCCAACAAACAAAACGAAAGTGGTCCCAGGCTGCGCAGGTCGTACTCATTTACGTCTGCCTGAACGGACGTTACTTGGGGTATCTCATGGTAGGCGATCAGCTGATCAAAGGCTGACTTGCTGTTGTTTCTAAAGGCGTTTCTATAGAGATTGGGATTCTTTCTCCGATTCAAAGCCTCGAATTCGATATCTTCCTTTACGAATCCGGAGAACGTATCAATTGCAACATATGGCTTTTCTATCGCTCTCGACATCATATAGAGACCCAGAAAAACCGTCGTCCTGCCCATTGCGCATCCAACTTCTACGACCTTTCCTTCGACCATCTTGGTTTCCCATAGGCACTCGCACAAAAAACATAACTGCGCTGGGTCGTACATGTAGCTGTAAATCTTGGCGCGTGGTGGCTTGCTCGAAAAGGATCGCAAAAACGATTTTATTGGGTTCCGCATGGAAGCCTTACCATCGATGATTGATGAACCCTGCAACTCTCAATTTCGTGGGAAAAAAGTGGTCGGGGCAGCAAGATTCGAACTTGCGACCCCCTGCTCCCAAAGCAGGTGCGCTACCAGACTGCGCTATGCCCCGAAACCATCGAAAGACCGTCGACCCGGGCAATACAGGCAGACCCGGGAACAGCCAAGCATACATAATTGTCCTGGCTGCAACACGCTAGCCCCAAGGGGTTAAGCCCGTGTCATCGCCTATGGTTTGGTGCCGAGCCTAGGGTAAATCACCCGGTCTCCCGGCTTTAGGCCGATCTTATCGGCCTCCCCGGCATTGAGCTCGAGAACGCCCACCACGTCGCCGCCCGAAGGGATCACGTCGGTGGAGAAGGGCTCGGTGTTCGCCTGGATGCGGTGGACCGTTCCATCGGCCGAGATGAAGACCATGTCGAGGGGGATGTAGGTATTCTTCATCCACATGGCGATCGGCTGGGGCGGGTCGTAGAGGAAGAGCATGCCGTTCGTCTCCGGCAGCGTGCGCCGGAACATCAGGCCGAGCGCCCGCTCGCTGTTGGTCGTCGCCAGCTCGACAACATAGCTGTGTGGGCCGCTATCGGTCTCGAACACGACGGTGCCCTTGCCGGCGGCCATGACGCCGGCAGACGGCAGGAGAACCGCAAGCGCCATGAGCCAAGTCGCGGCGATGCGGCCGAGAATTAAGCGCCGTGTCAGTGGGAGGCGGGTCCGTTGCCGCCGTCGGGCTTGAGCTCCGCGGCCATCAACCCCTTCGGCCCGCGGCCATAGCGCACGAGCAAGGACTGTCCGGGCCTGAGCTCGGTGAAGCCGCAACGCCGCAAGGTCTCCATATGCACGAAGATGTCGAGCGTGGACGGGCCGCGGGTCAGAAAGCCGAACCCGCGCAAGCGGTTGAACCATTTCACCATGGCCCGCTCCCAGTCGCTCTCCGGGATCACGACTACATGGGTCCGCTGCGGCAGCTGCGAGGGATGGATCGCAGTCGAATCGTCCATCTCGAGAATGCGGAAGGCCTGCAAGCCCTTGGGGCGGCGCAACACTTCGCACACCACTCGTGCACCCTCGTAGGCGGTCTGATGACCGTCGCGTCGAAGGCATGTCACGTGCAACAGTACGTCGGGAAGGTCTTCGTCCGGTACAATAAATCCATAACCCTTTGACGCATCGAACCACTTGATCGACCCTGAAACCTCGAACACATCAACTGTGGCTTCCTCGTCGCGCTGGGTATGTTCCTCTAGATGTGGCGAGTCTTTCGCCCCCATTGCCGCATTCCCCCGCTTCACTTCCATCAGCCGATCCGACGCGCCTCACAAACGAATCGACTGGAACACTCTCTTTCGAACATAGCACTGCGGGTAAAGGTGACCAGAGGAATTTTCCCCAGCGCAATCTCTTCTCCACAATCCGCCGCCGAGTTCGTCACGCTTGCGCAAAGACAGACGCAAGCATCTGATCGGCCAACAAAACTATGACGACGCGCGCGCGGAGTCCGGCACGCTGCCTTCAGTTGCAGAATCTCGATGGCGACGGTGCAAATGTTTCTGGCATCGAATGAATTTTCCTTCTTTGCGGTTGTGGCCCAATGCTGTGGGCGTTGTGCAACAATCGCCTACGATTTTGCATTTTTTTGACGAAGCCGAGAGCTGTGTGTCGCTTGCCCTGAGAGGACGCTCCGCTTTAGGGTCTGGCCAGCTTCGAGGTAACTACGCGAGGAGACGAATTCCGATGAAGTATCTGCACACCATGGTGCGCGTTTCCGACATCGACCAGTCGCTCGACTTCTACTGCAACAAGCTCGGGCTGAAAGAGGTTCGCCGGATGGAGAGCGAGCAGGGTCGCTTTACCCTGATCTATCTTGCTGCGCCGGGAGACGAGGACGCCCAGGTCGAGCTCACTTACAATTGGGACCCGGAAGCCTATGGCGAAGGCCGCAATTTTGGCCACCTGGCTTATGAGGTCGACGACATCTACGCGACCTGTGACCGGCTCATGAAGAACGGCGTCACCATCAACCGCCCGCCGCGGGATGGCTACATGGCCTTCATCCGCTCCCCCGACAACATCTCGATCGAGCTGTTGCAGAAGGGCGGCCCAAAGCCCAAGGCGGAGCCTTGGGCGTCGATGGCGAATACGGGAACGTGGTAGGCGCCGGCGCGGCGCCGGCTCAAGGTGGCACCCCCTAGGGGAATTGAACCCCTGTTTCCAGGTTGAAAACCTGGCGTCCTGACCATTAGACGAAGGGGGCGTACCGTTTGAGCCCCGTCATATAGAAGGCCTTGCCGCCGCTCGCAAGAACGCTGCCTAAGACGCCTCGCCGCACGGATCGGCCGCATCCTCAATCGTCAGCTCCACGCTCTCCCGCCCCTGCCAGACAGACCGGCGCAGATGCCCGGCGACATGGAGCGGCATACCCTCATGCGTGGCGAAGAGCTCGGCCAAAGCTGTGCCGGCGACCCTGAAGGCGCAAGCTTCGATGCGTGCGCCGTCGGCGGCGATAAGTGTGCAGCGAAGATGCGCTTGCCCGACGGTGCGGACGCGGGTCACGCGATGGGCCGGGAACACGAAGCGGGGCTTCGGGTGCCCGGTCCCATAAGGACCGGCGCGGTCGAGCAGATCGATCAACTCCAGCGTCGCGCCTCTGGCCGACAGCGCGCCGTCGATGGCGAGCTGTCGGGATGTGACGGCTTGCGCCACCGGCTCCGCCAAGCGACTCGCTAGAAAGGTGCGCGCCGCATCGAGCTTCGTCCGGTCGAGCGTGAAGCCTGCGGCCATGGTATGGCCGCCGCCTTTGAGGAAAAGTCCCTCATGCACAGCAGCCCGCACCGCCGCGCCGAGATCCACCGACGGTAGCGAGCGCGCCGACCCAGTCGCGGTGCCGTCGGACTCGAAAGCCATGATGAAGGAAGGCAGGTGAAAGCGTTCGGTGACGCGGCTGGCGACCAATCCGATCAGTCCTTTGTGCCAGCCTTCGGCGCCGATAAAGAGAAGGGGCTGGTCGGGTGAGGCTTCGAGCGAGGCTTCGACATGAGCGAAGGCCTCCTCGAGCATGCGGTCCTCGATCATCTTGCGCTCGGCGTTCAACGCCTCGAGCTTCGCCGCGATCGATCGCGCCTCGACCTCGTCGTCAGTGGCTAGAAGCCGCGCGCCGAGCCCAGAGGCGCCCACCCTACCTCCGGCATTGATGCGTGGACCGAGGATGAACCCGAGGCTGTAGGTCGAGGGCGCCTCGTCGAGCCGCGCGGTGTCGGCAAGCGCACGCAAGCCGGCGTTGTGCCTGAGCCGCAAAACTTTCAGCCCCTTGGCCACGAAGGCGCGATTTAAGTCTTTGAGCCGCACGACATCGCAAACGGTGGCAAGGGCCACGAGGTCGAGCAGGCCAAGGAGATCGGGCTCTGGCTTGTCGCGATAGACACCTTCTCGGCGTAGCACGCCGATCGTCGCCACGAGGAACAGAAACACGACGCCTGCCGCGGCGAGGTGGCCTTGGCCTGAGAGATCATCCTGCCGGTTCGGATTGACCACCGCGAAGGCGGGCGGCAAGGCCTCGTCGGCCTGGTGATGGTCGATGACGATGACGTCTGCGCCGGCTGCATTGGCGGCAACGATGGCGGCTTCGGAGGTCGTACCGCAGTCGACGGTGAGGATGAGGCGGGCCCCCTCCTCTACGAGAGACGTGAGCGCTGCGGGCGTTGGGCCATAGCCTTCGGTGAGCCGGTCGGGGATGTAGGTCGCGCAAGGCTGGTCGTGGGCCCTCAAGAAGCGCTCGATCAGGGCGGCAGAGGCCGCGCCATCTACGTCGTAATCGCCAAACACGGCGACCGGCTCGCCGGTGCGGATCGCGTCTGCGAGCCGCTCGGCGGCGCGGGCCATGTCCTGGAGGCGGGTGGGGTCGGGCAGCAGAGTCCGCAGCGAGGGATCGAGATAGCGCTCCACCGTTTGCAGCTCGGCGCCGCGGGCGGCGAGTACCCGGCCGAGCAGCTCCGGCAGCCCGTGGGCTTGGGCGATGGCGGTTGCGGCCATGGCGCGCCCGGAAGCGAGGCGCTCGACCCAGCGGCGGCCGCGCGCCGAGCGCTCCACGCCCAGAAGCGTTGGACTCGTGTCGTTTGCGTCGTATTTGAGGGCGGCTGTCATGGCACTCGCACTTACTGAAACGGCAAGTGTACCCGATTCGCCATCCCTGCCCGTTCAGTCGAACTTGCCGATGTCGGGGTGCTCGGTGCGGATCCAGCGCACGGTTCGGGTCGATGCGCGCATGATCACGCTGTGGGTGAACACCGCTTCCTTCGTAAGCCGCACACCTTCGAGCAGGGAGCCGTCGGTGATGCCGGTGGCGGCGAAGCTCAGATCGCCCGTCACCAGGTCGTGTAGCGTGTATTTGCGGCCGAGATCGACGATGCCTGCGGCGCGGGCCCGGGCACGATGTTGCTCATTAGGAGCTACCAGCCGGCCCTGTATTTGCCCGCCGATACAGGCGAGCGCCGCCGCGCCGAGCACGCCCTCGGGCGCGCCGCCAATGCCCATATACATGTCGATGCCGGTCTCGAGCGGTTTGGTAACGTGAATGACGCCCGCAATGTCGCCGTCGCCGATGAGGCGCAGAGCTGCGCCAGACGCGCGCACCTCCTCGACCAGCTTAGCGTGACGCGGACGGTCCAGGATGCAAACAGTGATCTCGCTCAGGGGAACGCCTTTAGCGTCGGCAAGCGCTTTGACGTTGGCGGTCGGGGGCGCGTCGAGATCGACAAGGCCGTCTACGAAACCCGGACCGATGGCGATCTTGTCCATATAGACGCTGGGCATCCTTAGGAGGCTGCCACGCTTGGCGATGGCGAGTGCGGTGAGCGCGTTGGGAAGGGCTTTGGCGCAGAGATTGATCCCGTCCACCGGGTCGACGGCGATATCGACCTCAACCCCGTCGCTTGAGCCCGCGCCCACGGTCTCACCGATGTAAAGAAGCGGGCTCTCGTTCTGGTCTCCCTCGCCGACGACGACCACACCCTGCACGGGCAGACGCGCCAACTCACGGTACATGGCGTCCATGGCGGCTTCGTCGGCGGCGACTTCGTCGCCGCGGCCGCGCCAGCGGGCGGCAGCGACCGCGGTCGCTTCGGTGACGCGAACGATATCCAGCGCGAGCGCGCGGTCGAGCTCGGTCCCGGCGGATGCCTCAGACACGTCCCAATCCTCCCTAGCTCACCTGCGCGAGTTCACCTCGCGTCGACTGTGTTACACATTCCCTATCACAGTTTTTCGATGCGGATCATCTGCGGCTTCGCATCAACATGGCCGTCGCGTTCGATGGCCGCCAAGGCCTTGCGGACCGCAGCTTCCGTGGTCTGGTGAGTCACTATGACGACAGCGGCACGGCCGTCGTCCCGGCGTCTTGGGCCTGCGACCTCGGTCTGCGGGCGCCGCTGCACGATGCTCTCGATGGAGATCTTTTGCTCGGCCATGCGGTGGGCGATAGCCGCGAAGGCCCCAGTGCGGTCGTAGACGGACAGACGGATGTAGTAGCCGCCCTCGTGTGCGCGCATCTGCGCCTTCTTGTAAGGCTTCAGATCCTTCGCCTTGACGCCGAAGGGTGGCAGGATATGGCCGCGCGCGATGTCGATAATGTCGCTCATCACCGCCGATGCCGTCGGCCCGCTGCCGGCACCAGGTCCGATCAGCATGATGTCGCCGACAAAATCGCCGTCGATGGCGACGCAGTTCGACACCCCGTCCACCTCGGCGATAGCCGTGTCTTTCGGCACCATGGTCGGATGCACGCGCTGCTCGATGCCGCTATCGGTGCGCAGCGCCACACCGAGGAGCTTGACGCGGTAGCCGAGATCGTCGGCCGCCTCGATGTCCGCCGGTGTGATCGTCTCGATGCCCTCGATATAGACCGCGTCGAAATTGGTGCGCGTGCCGAAGGCGAGGCTCGTGAGCAGAGCAAGCTTATGCGCGGTGTCGAAGCCGCCGATGTCAAAAGTGGGGTCGGCCTCGGCATAGCCTTGGGCTTGCGCCTCCTTCAGCACGTCGGCAAAGCTCCGCCCTTCCCGCTCCATGAGTGTAAGGATGTAATTGCAGGTGCCGTTGAGGATGCCGTAGACGCGGGAGATGTCGTTGCCTTGCAGGCCCTCGCGGATGACCTTGACCACGGGGATGCCGCCGGCGACGGCGCCTTCGAAGTTAAGGGTCACGCCGTGCTTCTCGGCCAGGGCGGCAAGGCTCGCGCCATGATGGGCGAGCAGCGCCTTGTTGGCGGTGACCACGTGTTTGCCGGCGCGCAGTGCTGCTTCCACCGCGTCCTTGGCGACGCCCTCCTCGCCGCCGATCAGTTCGACGAAGACGTCGATGCCGGGATCAGTGGCGAGCGCCACCGGGTCCTGGACGAAACGGACCTTCGAGAGATCGACGTTGCGCTTCTTGCGCTTGTTCCGTGCCGAGACGGCCACGACCTCGATGGGCCGGCCGGCGCGCGCGGAGAGCGACTTGCTGCGCGCCTCAATGAGCCGCAACAGGCCGCCGCCGACAGTGCCGATACCGGCCAGTCCAAGCTTCAATTCATCCGGCATGGGAAGAAATCAGAACGTCCGATTCGCCTTGGAGGCAATTGGAATGACGTTATGCAGCGAATTTTCCGACTCGGTAAGGAATTTGCGGATGTTGCGCGCGGCCTGGCGGATCCGCTGTTCGTTCTCTACGAGCGCAATGCGGACATAGCCCTCGCCGTACTCGCCGAAGCCAACGCCCGGCGATACCGCGACGGAGGCCTTCTCCAGGAGAAGCTTCGAGAACTCGAGCGAGCCGAGATGCGCGAACATAGCCGGGATCGGCGCCCAGGCGAACATGGTCGCGGGTGGTGATGGGATGGGCCAGCCGGCGCGCGTCAGCGCATCGACCAGCGTGTCGCGGCGGCGGCGATAGACGCCGCGGATTTCATCGACACAGTCTTGCGGTCCGTTTAGGGCCGCAGCAGCAGCGACCTGGATCGGGGTGAAGGCGCCGTAGTCGAGGTAGGACTTCACGCGGGTCAGTGCCTGAATCAGACGCTCATTGCCGACGGCGAAGCCGATACGCCAGCCGGGCATCGAATAGGTCTTGGATACCGAGGTAAACTCAACGGCGATGTCCATGGCGCCCGAGATCTCCAGAATGGAGGGCGGCGGCTCGCTTTCGAAATAGATCTCCGCGTAAGCAAGATCGGAGAGCACGATCAGGTCGTGCTTCTTGGCGAAGGCGACGACCTCCCGATAGAAATCGCGGTTGGCGACGACGGCAGTGGGGTTGGCCGGATAGTTCAAGACAAGCGCCGACGGCTTCGGCACCGAGTGGCGCACCGCCTTGTCGAGGGAGACCATGAACTGCGAGTCCGTGCTTGCCGGAAGGTGTCGGATCACGCCGCCCGACATGATGAAGCCGAACTCGTGGATCGGATAAGTCGGGTTCGGCACGAGGATCACGTCGCCAGGCGCTGTGATGGCTTGCGCCATGTTGGCGAAGCCCTCTTTGGAGCCGAGGGTGGCCACGACTTGGGTCTCGGGATCGAGTTTCACGCCGAAACGGCGCTCGTAATACTTGGCTTGGGCCCGGCGCAGCCCGCCGATGCCTTTGGAGGCCGAGTAGCGGTTAGTGCGTGGATCGCGCACCGTCTCTACCAGTTTCTCGACAATATGCTCCGGCGTTGGCATGTCCGGATTGCCCATGCCGAAATCGATGATGTCCTCGCCGCGCGCACGCGCGCCGGCCTTCAGCTTATTGACCTGCTCGAAGACATATGGCGGCAGCCGCTTAATTCTATGAAAGTCATTGTGCACGGACGGTCATCCCCACCCGATTGGACCCATTTTTCAAGGGAGTCCTCAGTTGAACCACAGAAATGGCCTGTCGAGCAAGCGGCTCACGTACTAGGCCGGGGCAGTTAGCGTTGATTTAATTGCCTTTTGGAGTGCCCTCGGCGCGGGCGAGCTCTTCTTGCTGGCGTTCCTTGTCCCTTTGGAGCTCGGTGATCACGGCCTTTTTCTCGGACTTGGTCAGCGTGTTGTCATAACTGCGCACAAGCTCCCTCAAGCTCTTGAGAGGCTTGGCGGAAGGCATGGCATCGGCGCAGCCGGCCAGCAGAAGGACAGGCAGCAACACGACGGCGCAACGGGCTGATCGCAGAAACATCGTAAGATGCCGGGCTTTTGTGGACTTTCCCCCTGGCGATTGGCATCGCCAAACGCTTATATTGCATAGCACAATAGTTGGCCATGCGGAAGCGCACCAAAGGGTTCATCGGCTTGTAAGCCGGCGAGAGCATGGTCAAGTGGGGGTAAAATAAGGACATTTCTATGCAGGAGCGGAATAAGAGCGCCGGGGAAGCCGACACGAACGGATCCGAAGCCACGCAGCTCGACTCCTTGGCGCGGAACATGGTGCGCCTGTTCGATCAGGGGGCAAAGGTCTTTTCAACGCTGGCCGAACGCAACAACAACGGAAACGGCCCCTACAGCATGGCCTCGGAGGTCGGCGAGGCGGCGAAGACCCTCGGTGAGGTCGCGCGGGTCTGGGTGGCCGAGCCCGGCAAGCTCGCCGCGGCGCAAGGGGAGTTGTTCAAGAGCTATGCGGATCTGTGGGGGCGGTCCTTCCGCCGCTTCCTCGGCGAAGAGGTCGAGCCCGTGGCCGAGCCTGAGCCCGGCGACAACCGTTTCAAGGACCCTGACTGGTCCAACAGCCAGTTCTTCGATTTCTGGAAGCAGGCTTATCTGATCACCTCGCGCTGGGCCGAGGATGTGACCCGCAACACAGAGGGGGTCGACGAGAAGACGCGCAAGAAGGCGCTATTCTATCTGGAGCAAATGCTGGCTGCGCTGTCGCCGTCGAACTACCCCTTGACCAATCCCGAAGTGGTGCGCGCCACGCTTGCGACCAATGCGGAGAACTTGGTGCAGGGCATGGCCCACTTCGCTCACGATCTCGAGCAATCGAAAGACCTGTTACGCATCAGCCAGACCGATCTGAGCGCCTTCGAGGTTGGCCGGGATCTCGCCGTCACCCCCGGCAAGGTCGTGTTCCAAAACGACCTCATCCAGCTCATCCAATATGCTCCGACTACGGAGCAAGTGTACGAGCGGCCACTGATTATCGCACCGCCGTGGATCAACAAGTACTACATCCTCGATCTCGTGCCGGAGAAGTCGTTCGTCAAATTCGCGGTCGATCAGGGCTTCACCGTATTCATGATCTCGTGGGTGAACCCGGATGCTGATCACGCGCAGAAGACCTTCGAGGACTATATGCACGAGGGCATTTTGGCCGCCGTCGAGGCGGTCAACAAGCAACTCGGCCTCCATAACGTCAATGCGCTGGGCTATTGCGTCGGCGGCACTCTGCTCGCGTCCACCCTCGCCTACATGGCGGCCAAGGGCGACGACAGGATCGCCTCAGCGAGCTTCCTTACCGCGCAGGTTGACTTCAGCGAGGCCGGCGATCTCCTCATCTTCATCGACGACACGCAGCTCAAGTCGCTCGAAGAGATGATGGCCGAGCAGGGCTATCTCGACGGCTCGCGCATGGCGACCGTGTTCAACCTGCTCAGGCCCCGCGACCTGATCTGGCCTTACGTCGTCAACAACTATCTCTTGGGCAAGAAACCCTTCCCGTTCGACCTTCTGTTTTGGAACGCGGATTCCACGCGGCTACCCGCCGCCAACCACGCCTTTTACTTGCGCGAGTTTTATCATGAGAACCGGTTGAGCAAGGGCGAGATGGAACTCGGCGGGGTGAGGCTCGACCTCTCCAAGGTGAAGATCCCACTCTACGAGCTCTTCACGCGCGAGGACCACATCGCGCCGGCGCTCTCGGTGTTCCGGGGCTCGAAGCTGTTCGGCGGACCCGTGCGCCACGTGATGGCGGGATCGGGCCATATCGCAGGTGTGGTTAATCCGCCGGCCAAGAAGAAATATCAGTTCTGGACCGGCACCCCGGCCGCGACCCTCGAAGAGTGGATTGCCAAAGCGACTGAGGCGCCCGGATCCTGGTGGCCCGACTGGGCAAATTGGCTGGCTCAGTACTCCGGGGAGAAGGTTCCGGCGCGCGACCCCGCGTCTGGCCCGCTCAAGCCCATCGAGGACGCGCCGGGCTCCTTCGTGAAGAGCAGCACTTAGCGCTTACGGAAACAGAGGCAGTTGCTCGAGGGCGGTCGTCTCGTCGAGGCCGTACATCAGGTTGAAATTCTGCACGGCCTGGCCGGCGGAGCCCTTCACCAGATTGTCGATGGCCGAGACGACGATGGCGCGGCCTTTGATGCGATCGGCGAACACTGCGACGTGGCAGTAGTTTGAGCCGCGCACGTGCTGGGTCGCCGGGATCATGCCCTCCTCCATGACACGAACGAACGGGCTCGCGGCATAAGCGTCGGTCAGCGCCTTGCGAAGATCGGCGGCCGTGGTCTTTCCGGCCAGCCGCACATAGGAGGTGCACAGCTCGCCACGCGCCATGGGGGCGAGATGCGGCGTGAAATTCACGGTCACCGGTGCGCCAGCCACCACCCCAAGTTCCTGCTCGATCTCCGGTACGTGGCGGTGGCTGCCAATGCCGTAAGGCGACAGCCCCTCGCCCGTCTCCGAGAAGAGTATGTTCTGCTTCAGCGACCGCCCTGCCCCGGACACGCCCGACTTCGCGTCGATGATGATGTCTTCGCCGGCGATCAGTTTGGCTTTGAGGAGCGGCAGCAAGGCGAGCAGCACCGCGGTCGGGTAGCAGCCCGGACAGGCGACGAGGCGCGCGGATTTGATCTGATCGCGATAATGCTCGGTCAGTCCGTAGACCGCGCCGTTGAGAAGCTCCGGCGCGCTGTGTTCGCCGCCATACCACTCCGCGTAGGTGCCGAGATCGCGCAAGCGGAAGTCCGCCGACATGTCGACGACCTTCACGCGCTCAGGCAGCTTCTTGATCTCGCTATGGGCGGTGCCGTGGGGCAGCCCGCAGAACGCCACGTCAACCGTGCTCCAGTCCACCTCGTCGGAGGTGAGGAGCTTCGGCAGATCGAGGCTGGCAAGATGTGGAAAGACTTGCGCGAGCGGCTGGCCGGCATGGCCCTTGGCGATGAGCGCGGTGATCTGAATATGGGGATGTCTCGCGGCGAGCCGAATGAGATCGGCGCCGGTATAGCCGGATGCGCCGAGCACGGCGGCCCGGATGGGCTGATTGCTGGCCATGATCGAACCTAACGAAGAAGCCCCGCGACTGAAGCGGGCTTAGCGGAATTCGACGCGTTGCGGAAGATGGAGCGACCTCTCGGGCCCTTCCATTCGCAACATCCAGATAAAAGCGCGTGAAGACTAGCGCTTGGAGAACTGGAAGCTTCGTCGGGCCTTGGCCTTACCGTACTTCTTGCGCTCCACGGTGCGGGCGTCACGGGTGAGGAAGCCCGCTTTCTTCAGGACGCTGCGGAGTTCTGGCTCGAAATGCGTGAGCGCCTTGGAGATGCCGTGGCGCACGGCGCCGGCCTGACCGGAGAGCCCGCCGCCCGAGACGGTGCAGACGACGTCGATCTGGCCCTCGCGATTGGCGGTGACGATCGGCTGTTTCAGGATCATCTGCAGCACGGGCCGCGCGAAGTAAGCGGCGTGGTCCTTACCATTCACAGTGATCTTGCCGGGGCCCTGCTTCACCCATACGCGGGCGACAGCGTCCTTGCGCTTGCCGGTCGCGTAGGCGCGGCCTTGCGCGTCGATCTTCTTCTCGTAGACACGCTCAGGCGCAGGCGCTTCCGCCTTCAGTTGAGCCAGGTCTTCCAGCGTCGTCGTCTCGCTCATGGCTCTTAAGCGCTCCTTGCGTTCTTCGGGTTAAGGGCGGCAACGTCCAGCTGCACCGGGTTCTGCGCCGCGTGGGGGTGCTCGGCTCCCGCATAGACTTTGAGGTTCTTGAGCTGCTTGCGGGCGAGCGGGCCCTTCGGCAGCATGCGCTCGACGGCCTTTTGCAGCACGCGCTCCGGGTGCTTGCCCTCGAGGATCTTCTCGGCGGTGCGGCTCTTAATGCCGCCCGGATAGCCGGTGTGCCAGTAATATTCCTTGTCAGCGCGCTTATTGCCCGTGAAGACGATATTGCCCGCATTGATGACGACGATATTGTCGCCGTCGTCCATATGGGGCGTGTAACCCGGCTTATGCTTGCCGCGCAGGCGCGTGGCGATGAGCGCCGCAAGCCGGCCGACCACGAGGCCGTTGGCATCGATGAGGATCCAGGACTTCTCGATGTCCTTGGGCGTGGCGGAAAAGGTTTTCATGGGTTGCGTCACTGTCAGGTCTTTGAAGATCGGCGCTTCTAACGGCTCGTCCGCAAGCGGTCAAGCGAATTGAGAATTCTCTATACGAATCGGACCCTTATGTATGTGGTATTATACTACCCGACGACAGCGCCAGGAATACTCTCGCTTATTCGTGGTTTTGTTGTAAGCCGTTGTTTGATCTTTGCTGACGGAATCAACGCGCAATGACCTCCATGGCCGTCCACGATACGCAAGACGCTGAACTCCTTCTGCAAGAGGACCAGGGCCCGGTCCGGGTCCTTACCCTCAACCGGGCGGGGGCCCGCAACAGTCTGTCGCTGGCGTTGATCGCTGAATTGCACGCGGCAATCAATGAGGCTGGCCGCAGCGAGGCGGTGCGCGCCGTCGTGCTGACCGGCGCCGGCCCTGCCTTCTCCTCCGGCCACGACCTGAAAGAGCTGACGGCGCATCGCAAGGACGTCGACCAAGGCCGCGCCTTCTATGCCGAGACCATGATGGCGTGCTCCGACATGATGCTAGCCATCGTCGATTGCCCGAAGCCGGTCATCGCCGCGGTGAACGGGATCGCCACCGCCGCCGGCTGTCAGCTCGTGGCGAGCTGTGATCTCGCCGTGACGAGTGTCGATGCGCGCTTCGCCACGCCGGGCGTCAATATCGGCCTGTTCTGCTCGACGCCCATGGTGGCGCTCAGCCGCAACGTCTCGCGCAAAGGTGCCATGGAGATGCTTCTCCTTGGCGAGATGGTGGAGGCGGGCGACGCCTTGCGGCTCGGCCTCGTCAACCGCGTGGTCGAGGCCGACCGAGTCGTCAACGAGGCCGTTGAGTTCGGCCGCAGGATCGCGAGCAAGCCTTCCCACACGCTCAGAATAGGCAAGGAGGCCTTCTACCAGCAGCTCGATATGCCGCTTGAGACGGCCTACCGCTACGCCGCGGATGTCATGGTGGAGAACATGCTCGACGCCGAGGCCGAAGAAGGCATCGGCGCCTTCCTCGAAAAGCGGGAGCCCAATTGGCCGCGTTGACTTGCCGCCGCGAGGCCAAGCGGCCCACTTGCTCTTCCCATGAATCACGATAGCTATCCCGACGCCTATATTCGCGACATCCTCGTGCGCCACCGGACGATTGCCATGGTGGGCGCGAGCCCCAATCCGTCGCGGCCGAGTTATTTCGCCATGAAGTATCTTCTTGGGAAGGGCTTCCACGTCGTTCCGGTCAATCCCGGGCAAGCGGGAAAGACGATTCTCGATCAGCCTGTCTTCGGCACGCTCGGCGAGATCTCCGAGCCCGTCGAGATCGTCGATATCTTCCGCAATTCCGAAGCCGCGCTTCCCGTCACGCGCGAGGCCATCCGCATCGGCGCGAAAGTGGTGTGGATGCAGCTTGGTGTGCGCAATGACGAGGCGGCAAAGCTTGCCGAAGAGGCCGGGCTCAAAGTGGTGATGAATCGCTGCCCCAAGATCGAATATGGCCGGCTCTCAGGCGAGATCTCGTGGGCGGGCGTCAACTCCCGCACGCTTTCCAGCAAGCGTCCCCTGCTCGGTCCCAAAGGTGGCCAGCAACGGGCGCTGCGCCGAGACGTCTAATCGCGCGCCAATCCGCTGCCGTCCGGCTTTCCTCTGGTATAGTCTCGCCCCGCGTCAACAGGGCTCTTGGGGAGGTTGCCGATGTCTGAGGAGAGAACGCCTGGCTTCAATACGCTTGCCATCCATGCCGGCGCCCAGCCGGACCCGGCGACCGGCGCGCGGGTCACGCCGATCTATCAGACGACGTCCTATGTCTTCGACGACGTGGACCACGCCGCGGCGCTGTTCAACCTCGAGACTTTCGGCAATATCTACACCCGCATCATGAACCCCACCCAGGCGGTGCTGGAGGAGCGCCTGGCCGCTTTGGAAGGGGGCACGGCGGCGCTTGCCGTCGCCTCGGGCCATGCCGCCCAGGCGCTCGTGTTCCACACCTTGCTCGAGCCTGGGGATGAGTTCATCGCCGCGCGCCAGCTCTATGGCGGCTCGATCAATCAGTTTGGACAAGCCTTCGCCAAATGCGGTTGGACGGTGAAGTGGGCCGATACCACGGACGCGGAGTCGTTCCGCGCTCAACTCAGCCCGAAGACAAGGGCGATCTTCGTAGAGTCGATCGCCAATCCCGGCGGCATCATCACTGATCTTGAGGCGATCGCGGCCGTGGCGAAAGAAGCGGGAGTGCCGTTCATCGTCGACAATACGCTCGCCACACCTTATCTCACGCGGCCCAAAGAGTACGGTGCCGACATCATCGTGCATTCGCTGACCAAGTTCCTTGGCGGCCACGGCAACTCAATCGGCGGCGCCATCGTCGATTGCGGCACGTTCGACTGGATCGGCAGCGGACGATACCCGTCGCTCACGGCGCCCTGCCCGAGCTATCACGGTATCACGCTGGCCGAGACGTTCGGCAATTTCGCCTTCGCCATCGCCGCCCGCGTGCTGGGCCTGCGCGATCTCGGTCCGGCGATTGCCCCGATGAACGCCTTTCTCATTCTCACCGGTATCGAGACGCTTCCCTTGCGCATGCAGCGCCATTGTGACAACGCGCTGCAAGTGGCGACTTGGCTCAAAGGCCACGACGAGGTCGCCTGGGTGAATTATGCGGGGCTCGACGACAACCCGTTTTATCCTCTCACTCGACGCTATTGCCCCGATGGCGCGGGCGCGGTGTTCACCTTCGGGCTGAAGGGTGGCTATGACGCGGGTATCGCGCTTGTCAGCAACGTCAAGCTGTTCAGTCACCTCGCCAATATCGGCGACACGCGGAGCCTGATCATTCATCCTGCCTCCACCACGCACCGTCAGCTCTCGGACGAACATCGGGAACGCGCTGGCGCCGGCGCCGACGTGGTGCGGCTGTCCGTCGGGCTCGAGAATGTCGACGATATTATTGCGGATCTCGATCAGGCGCTGGCGGCGATCTGACGTTTCGCTTCCGGCGCCGCTTCGTGGCGCGCCAGCCAGAAATGGTAGAGCGCCGTGGCGAAGATGAGGATGGCGCCAGCCTGATGGGCAAGGCCGAGCGGGATAGGGACGACGAGCAGCAGCGTCCATACGCCAAGGGTGGCTTGCAGCAGCGCAAACACGGCGAGCGTCACCGCGCTGCCGACAAGGGGC
>Ga0307436_1000644_pt1 | contig 16356 bp, 16 predicted proteins | sample SalMarWE160440MG_FD_202513 | JGI IMG/M metagenome (GOLD analysis project Ga0307436, IMG submission 202513) | Salt marsh sediment microbial communities from the Plum Island Ecosystem LTER, Massachusetts, United States - WE1604-40 | ecosystem: Environmental > Aquatic > Marine > Intertidal zone >...
GCTCTTCGACGCCGAGTCGGAGGCCTCAGCGGCCGTCTGAGGCCGCCCCTGACGCCGGCCGTGACACGGCCAAAGCATGAGCTTCTACGTCAACGATAAGGAATTCGCTTAGGGCCATCCGCAATCCCCGATTCGTGGCGCCGCGCCCTGCCACCGGCGCCACGTAAGGGCCATTCTTGAGCGGTAGAACGCGGCAACGGGACGCCGCGTCCCGGCTCGGGAGATGGTCGTGCGGGCTGAGCTGGCTCGCCACTTCGACGTCATCGCCGTCATCTGGGCCCTGACCCTGATGGTCGGCTTCATGCTGGTCACTCTGTCTCGCGCGGAGCTGACCAACGACCAGTGGTCGTACCAGCCGGAAGGGCCTGCCTGGGTAGTGCCGGCCGGGCACTGAGGCGGGCCGCGCTTCTCGTCTCCCGGCGCTCCTCGCTCCGCCCGCCCTTAGGCGGCCGCCTCTTCCTCCAGGGCGCTGTGCAACTCCAGCGAGTGATCGCGCAGCCAGCGCCGCCACTGGCGGTGGTCCGGGCGGCGCGAGGCGACCATCTCCCAGAACTGCGGGCCGTGGCCGAAGACCCTCAGGTGCGCCAGCTCGTGCACGACCACGGTCTCGAGGGCCTCCGGGGGCGCCAGGACGAGGCGCCACGAGAACGACAGGCGCCGCGAGCGGGAGCAGCTGCCCCATCGCGTCCGCGTGTCACGGAGCGTCACCGCGGCCGGAGCCACTGCCAGGGCGGGGGCGTGGCGGTCTATCTCGCGATGGATCGCCAGCCGGGCCTTCTCGCGCAGCCAGCTCTCCAGGATCTCCGACAGCCCGCGCCGCTCACCCAGGCCAAGAGCTACGACAAGCTCATCGCCGGCATCGCCACCCTCGCGGGTGATGATCGTGCGGCGGTGGCGGCCGTCCGGCCGCAGGACCCGGACGCGATGCGCGACTCCCCGATAGCGGACGAAGCCCCCGTCGCACACCGGCCCGAAGGCCCGAACCGTCTCGCGCTGGCGAGAGTGCCGGTCGAGGTGGCGCCGCAGCCAGCGCTCGCGCTGGCCCAGGAAGGCCTCGGCCATCCGCTCGGCCTCGTCGCGGCCTCGCGCGGCACGATTGGGGACGGTCACGACGGTCCCGGCCCTCGGATCGACGGTGACTCTCAGGTTCCGTGCCCTCGCCGATTGCCTCACGGTGCATTCGACGCGCCCGCCCGGGAGCCGGAGGTGCGTCTGCCATTCGGCCGTGGTGGTCATGCCCGAATCGTACCGCCTGCGGGCCAAACGCACCCGCCCGACGAGCGCGTCACACCACCGGGTGTCGCCCCGTCTCCCCAGCGCAGTTCCAACGACGGCGGCGCGGGGCCCGAGGGGCAAGGGCCTCCGCCGCAAGACCGAGGGGGTCGCCGGTGACGGACGGCGAACCCGAGGGGATTGATGAGGGGGAGAGAGGGCCCGGCAGATGCCGGGCCCTCGATCTTTTGCCAGGTTCTGCCCGGCGCACCAGATGCCCCAAACCACCTGCCCGCAAAGGGGCCGTCTTGGAGCAACATTCGCGGGCGCGTGGGGCTATAGCTCAGCTGGGAGAGCGCCTGCATGGCAGCAGCCGGCACTGAGCGGTCAACTTTCGAGCGTGGGCTGGGGGTTTCCGGCGAGCGATTCGGGCCCAGCTATCGGCTCTCATCGAGCCCACCGGTCCCGGCGGATCAACCGACGGGCGCGGCGGCTGCGAAGGCGTTCCGGATGGTCGTATAGCACCCGCAGGTCATTGCCTCAAGCTCGGCCGGATCGAGGATCGTCACGAAGCCGCGCCGGTGGAGGATCGCGCCGGCCTGTTCCAGCACGTCGATGGCCAGCGTGACTTTCGGCCGCGACGCCCCGAGCATCCCGGCGAGCAACTCGTGCGTGCAGGGAAACTCTTCGCGCTCGATCCGGTCCCTCGTCGTCAGGAGGCAGCGCGCCATCCGCGCCTCGAGCGGGTGCAGGCGGTGGCAGGCGGACACCTCGACACAGTCGACGAACCGGGCACCCAGGTACCGGAAGATGGCGGACCGGAACGTCTCGCTCTCGTCGAGCAGAACGCGCAGGTCCGCGGTCGCGATCTGGGCGATTTCCCCGGCGATCAGGCAGACGATCTCGGTTGGCGCCGGCACCCCACCCAGAGCGGGAGCAAGCTCGATCGCTCCCTCGCGGCCGACTGTGGCGATCGAGGTGAAGCTGCCGAGGGGATCGGCTACCACGAGCGAGAAGAGGCCGCCGAGGGGGAACGTCACCAGGCCCATCGGTTCGCCGGGCCGGTAGACGACCTCGCCCCGCGCCGTCTCCCGGACGGCCATCCCGGGCGTGACCTTCTCGAGGAGCGTCTGGGGCAGGGAGGCCAGCAGCTTGTTCTGGGGGATCTCGTTCGTTACCACCATAGACTCCCGATTCCGTGCCCGCGTCATTCGGCGCAGCTCAAGTGTAGGCGCCGCTCCGTATCTGTTCCGCCCGGCACAGACGGCCCCTCGTAGGGTGGTGTTTAGTAAAGAACCGGTCCGACCGGATGTCTTCCGGCCGCGCGCGTGTAGATGCGTCCAGGAGGTTTCCAATGGCCGAGGGCAAAAAGTTCGTCGTCATGGCCACCCACGGTCCCGACAACCCGGAGATGGCCACGCTCCCGTTCGTCATGGGCGCGGCTGCGGCCGCCGCCGACGTCGAGGTCGTGATGGGGTTTCAGGGGGAGGGCGTTAGCCTCGTCAAATCCGGCGTCGCGGAGACGATCAACGCCCCCGGATTCAGGCCACTGGCCGAACTCCTCCAGACGATTCGCGAGTTCGGCGGAACGTTCCTCGTAGGTGGGCCGTGCATCAGTAGTCGTGGCATCGTCGAGGCCGACCTCGTGGAAGGCTCGCACGTCGTCACCGCCGGCCGCTTCGTGGCCGAGATCGCGTCCGCGACCAACGTCCTCTGGTACTAGGAGCCCCCGATGACAACGCAACTGACTGACGCCGAGGTCTCAGGCCTTGGCGAGACGACCGTAGTCGACGCTCGCGGCGCGGCCTGCCCCGGACCGATGATCGAGGCCAAGAAGGCGATGAGCGGCGTCGCCGTGGGCGCGGTCATGGAGGTCTGGTCCAGCGATTCGCAGACACAGGAAGATGTGGGCATCTGGACCGAGATGGCCGGCCACACGTACCTCGGCGTGATCTCCGCCCGCGGATACGAGCGGATCTTCATTCGCCGCGGCAAGTAGCCCCGGCACGTGTCTTCTCCGGAGAAAGGCGTCGTCGTCGTGCCCGAAGGGCAGCCGCGCGTGCTCGTCTTCTCGACCAACGCGATCTCCGACCCGGGGATCGACCTGGCCGGGAGTCTGCACATGCACTACTCGCCCGAAGTGGTCGTGATCAGCCTCCCGTGCACGAGCGCGATCAGGCCGGACTGGATCCTGTTCGCGCTCGAGCAGGGCTTCGACGGCGTCTTCATCTCGTCGGACGGCGACGAGTGCGCCTACCTCGCCGACTGCGCAAAGCGATCGGTGCAGATCATGTACCGGGCGCAGGACCTCCTCGCCGAGCACGGGATCGACGACCGGCGGCTGAAGATGGCGGCCATCTGCTCCGTCTGCGCCGAATCGTTCGTCCGCCAGATCCAGGAGTTCACGGCCACACTCGAGACGCTGAGGGTGGCCTGATGGACTACGACGTCCTCGTCGTCGGCAGCGGGATCGGCGGCATGGAGTCGACGCTCAAGCTCGGCGACATGGGCTACCGGGTCCTGGTGGTCGAGAAGGAGCCGAGCGTCGGCGGCCGGATGGTCCTGCTCTCCAAGGTCTTCCCCACGCTCGACTGCGCCAGCTGCATCGCCACGCCCAAGATGGCCGCCACGGCACATCACCGCAACGTGACGGTGCTGACCGACTCGGAGGTCGCCGCGATCTCGCGCGACGGCAACGGTCGCTTCGGCGTCCGGGTCCACACGAAGCCGCGGTACGTGGACCCCGCGGCCTGCACCGGCTGCCGCCAGTGCGAGCAGGCCTGCACCGTGGCCGTCCCCGACGAGTGGAACGGCGAGATGGTCTCTCGCCGGGCCGTGTACATCGCCTATCCACAGGCGATCCCCCAGAAGGCGCTCATCGAGCGGCGCGGCACCTCGCCGTGCACCGACGCGTGCCCCGCTGGGATCAAGGCCCACGGCTACGTGTCCCTCGTCCGGAGCGGTCTCTACGAACAGGCCTTCCAGCTGATCCTCGAGGCGACACCCTTGGCCGGCACGCTCGGCGCCGCCTGCTACGCCCCATGCGAGACCGCCTGCACGCGCGGCGACCTGGAAGGGCCGGTGGCGATCCGGCGGCTCAAGCGGTTCGTGGCCGAGCGCCACTATGCCGTCGCGAACGGCCCGGGCGTGACGCCAGCGACGCCGAACGGCAAGCGCGTGGCCGTCGTCGGCTCCGGTCCGGCTGGCCTCACCGCCGCGTGGCAGCTGGCACGGGCGGGCTACGGCGTCCGGATCCTCGAAGCGGGCCCCGAGCCTGGCGGGTTCCTGCGCCAAGCGATCCCGACCTACCGGTTGCCCGCGGACCTCGTGGCCCGGGACATCGCCAACGTCACGGCGCTCGGCGTGGAGATCGCCACGGACTCGCCCGTCCGGGACGTTGGCACACTCAAGGCCGAGGGCTACGACGCGGCCCTGCTGGCGACCGGGACGCCCGGGTCCCGCCCGCTCGGCATCCCGGGCGAGGATCTCGACGGTGTCCAGGCCGGCGTTGACTTCCTGCGCGAGGTGCGGGCAGGGCGGCCGCCGGACCTGGCGGGCAAGCGAGTCGTGGTCGTCGGCGGCGGAAACGTCGCGATGGACGCGGCTCGCACGGCGATCCGGCTGGGCGCAGCGGAGACGATGGTCGCATACCGGCGCGGCCGCGACGAGATGCCGGCGCACCGGGCGGAGGTGGACGATGCGCTCGTGGAAGGTGCGCGCCTGGAACTGCTGGCCGCGCCCTTCGAGGTGATCGGCAACGGCAACGGGCGGCTGACCGGGCTGCGCTGCAGCCGGATGTCGCTCGGCGAGCCGGACGAATCGGGCCGGCGCAGGCCGCAGGCAGTACGGGGAAGCGAGTTCGAGATTCCCTGCGAAGTCGTCATCCCGGCCGTGGGGCTGACGACTTCGGTCGAGACGTTCGCCGGCACCCTCCTGGGAGCGCCTCCCGTGGGACCCGTCGACGGGCTGACCCTGCAGGGTCCCGTTCCGTGGCTGTTCGCCGCCGGCGACGTCGTGACTGGTCCGTCGGACATCGCGCGAGCGGCGGGCCAGGGCCGGCGGGCGGCGTACATGATCGATCGGTGGCTGCGGGGCGAGCGCCTGGGGTCGTTCGATGCCCTCAACGATGGCCTGTCGGCGGTGGCCAGAGCCGAGGTCCTGGCCCGGCAGGCGTCGCACAGCCGGCGCGAGTCCCGGCTGGAGCCGGCGGCGGTTGCGGCGCAGCCGCGAGACTTCGCGCAGCTGGAGCCGCCGATCGGCGAGGACGAGGCGCGGGCCACCGCGGGGCGCTGCCTGGACTGCGGCGTCTGCTCCGAGTGCGGGCAGTGCGTCTCCGCCTGCCCGGCGAACGCGATCGACTTCCGCATGCGCGGCGAGGATCGCTCGCTTGAGGTGGGCGCGATCATCGTTGCCACCGGCTACAGACTCTTCCCCGCCGACCTCAAGCCGCAGTACGGCTACGGCCGTTTCCCCAACGTCATCACCGGGATGCAGATGGAGCGGCTGCTCGCACCGACGCGGCCGTACACGAGCGTCCTTCGCCCGAGCGACGGGAAGATCCCGATGCGCATCGCCTACGTGATGTGCACCGGTTCCCGCGACGAGAGCGTCGGCAATCCGCTCTGCTCGAAGTTCTGCTGCATGTACTCGCTCAAGCAGAACCAGCTGATCATGGGGGTCCTGCGGTTCGCGGAGGTGACCGTCCACTACATCGACGTCCGCGCCGTGGGCAAGGGCTACGACGAATTCTTCGAGCAGACGAAGGGGATGGGGGTCAACTTCCTCAAGGGCCGCATCGCCGAGATCCGGGAGACGCCGGAATCCAACCTGATCCTGCGCTACGAGGACGTCGATCGAGGCGAGATCGCCGAAGCCGAGTACGACCTCGTGGTGCTGGCCGTGGGCATCCAGCCGAATCATGACCTCGGGCGGCTCCTGGCCGCCGAGGGCATTGCGTTCGACGACCGAGCATACGTCGACGAGGTGGACGAGGACTACAGCCCCGCAGCGACGAGCGTGCCCGGCGTCTTCGTCGCCGGGGCGGTCTCCGGTCCGCGTGACATCCCGGAATCGATCCTGCATGCGGGAGCTGCAGCCATCCAGGTTGCCGCCCACCTCGAGAGCCGGAAGGCGACGGCATGAGCAAGCGCAAGGAGCCCAGGACGGAGCCGCGGATCGCCGTCTACGTCTGCCAGTGCGGCGGCAACATCGGCGACTATGTGGACACCGACCGCGTCATCGAGGCGGTCAAGGCCCTGCCCGGCGTCCAGGTCGCCCGCCACGCCATGTTCACTTGCTCGGACTCGAACCAGCAGGAGATGATCGACGACGTCTTCCGAGAGCACCTCGACGGGTTCGTCGTCGCTTGCTGCTCGCCCAAGCTCCACACGTTCACCTTCCGAGGAGTGGCGGAGCGGGCGGGGGTGAACCCCTATCGCGTGACGCAGGTCAACATCCGCGAGCAGTGCTCCTGGACGCACACCGACGACCCGGCCGGAGCCACGAGAAAGGCGATCAAGCTCGTCACCGCCGGGATCGACCGCGCCCGGCTCACGAAACCCCTCGAACCCGTGGAGGTCCCCACGACGTCGCGGGTCGCCGTCATCGGCGGTGGAGTGGCCGGCATGCGGGCCGCGATCGCGCTCGCGGACATCGGGCTCGCCGTGGATCTCATCGAGCGGGAGGCCAAGCTCGGAGGGCACGTGCGGGAGTTCGGCGAGATGTTCCCGCGCGGCACCGCCGGCCGGGATCTCGTCCGGCGCATGCGCGAGGAGATCAAGCACCGGACGGCGATCGAGGTTCACACGAGGTCGGTCGCCGCCGGCAAGTCGGGGACGTACGGGAACTACCGCCTCGCGATCGAGAGCCGAGGCGAGCGGACGGAGGTCACCGTCGGCCAGATCGTCGTGGCGACCGGGTTCGATACGTACGAGCCACCGGCCGGCGAATTCGGGTACGGCAGCCCGGGCGTCCTGACGCTGCCCCAGTTCCGCCGCCTGCTCGACGAGACCCAGGGGGCGATCACCCGTGACGGCAGGCCGGTCCGGACGATCGCCTACATCTACTGCGTCGGCAGCCGCGACGGCGATCGCTCGTACTGCTCGCGGTACTGCTGCACCGCCGCCGTCCACGCGTCGCTGCTCGCCGCCGGGCGCGACCCGAGTATCCGGCAGTACCACCTCTATCGCGACCTGCGGACCTACGGCCGCAACGAGCTCATGTTCGCCGAATCCCGGAGCCGCGGTTCGTACTACCTGCGTTTCGCCGACGACGATCCGCCCGCCGTGTCGGTCGACGGCGACACCGTCCGGCTGACCGTGCACGACCTGCTGACCGCAGGCGCCGAACTGGCGATCGAGACGGACCTGCTCGTTCTCGTGACCGGGATGGTGCCCCGGGCGAACGACGACCTGGTCGCGGCGCTCAAGCTGCCGATCGGGCGCGACGGGTTCTTCAACGAGATCCACCCCAAGCTACGCCCGGTCGAGACGGTCGTCGACGGGGTGCTCATCGCGGGCGCCTGCCGGGCGCCGGAGTCCTCCGCGGAGAGCGTCGCGTCCGGGCTCGCCGCCGCAGCCCAGGCCGCCACCGTGCTGCGGCAGGGCGTCGCCTCGCTCGATCCGCAGGTCGCGACCGTGGACGCCGCCGCCTGTGACGGCTGCGGCGAATGCGTCACAGCCTGCCCGTTCGGCGCGATCGAGATGGCTGGCAGCGACGGGCAGGCCGTCGCGACGATCGCAGCCGCCGGCTGCAAGGGCTGCGGCGCCTGCACGCCGATCTGCCCGAAAGGAGCGATCGATCTCCAGGGCTACACGGACGCGCAGGTCAGGGCGATGATCGCCGGCCTGCTCACGGGGAGCGCGGCATGAGCCGGGACATTCGCGAGGTCGCCCGCGACGAGCCGCTGATGCGCGACCGCCTCCTGGCGCTGCTCGCAGACGGTCCGCTGACGGTCCCGGAGCTGGCGGCCGCGGCCGGCCTGCCGGCGCCGGAGGTGATGGTCTGGGTGATGGGGATGCGCAAGTACGGCTACGTCGTCGAGGAGAAGGGGCCGGGGCGCCTGTTCGAATACCGCTATGCGGTGAAGCGGCCATGAGCACCTCGATCGCACCGCCGCTCGCCGTCGCCGCAGCCGCGCAGAGTCGCGACGGCTTCGACGCCGTGGCGTGCATGAATTGCGGCTTCTGCAGCGCGACCTGCCCGCTCGAGATCCCAATCCTGCCGCGCCGGCTCTTCCGCTACGTCGTCCTGGGAATGGACGAGACGGTGCAGGCCGAGAGCGAGACGATCTTCTCGTGCCTGCTCTGTCGGGCCTGCGAGCAGAGCTGCCCTGCCGGCGTGCACATCACCGAAAACGTGCGCCTGCTGCGAGGCTGGCTGCTGCGGGGGGGACGCTGATGCCGCTGCCCACGCGCGATGTCGTCGGCATCCTGGCGGACAACCTCCGCATCCGCCGCAACGTCCTGCCGATTCCCGCGAAGCAGGCGACGCGCTGGGCGCGCGCCCTCGACCTGCCGCGGGGCGGCGAGACGGTCCTCTACACCGGGCTCATGTACCAGCTCATCCCGTACATCGAGCGGCTCGTGGCCATCGAGCAGCGGCTCGGCAACACGCCGCTGGCACGCCTCACCGGCGTCGGCCGGGTGCTGAACAGGTTCGTGAACGGGGTTGCCTTCGTGGCGCGGCCGTCCGCCAGAGAGCGGGCCGAGTACGACCGCGTGCCCGCCAACGTCGCCCGCCTCCTTCGGCAGGCGGGCGTCGAGTTCGGCTACCTCTACGAGGACGACCTGTACGCGGGAACGCTCGCGTACGACCTGGGGGCGGACGAAACGGTGGCCACGCACGCCCGCCGCGTGGTTGCTCGCCTGCGAAGGCACGGAGTCCGCGAGGTCATCACGATCGACCCGCACACGACGAACATGCTGCGCAGCGTCTACCCGAAGCTCGTCCCCGGCTACGACCTGCGCGTCCGCAACTACCTCGAGGTGCTCGCCGAGCGCGGCATGGAGTTCCCCGCGCCGCTGCATGCCAGGGCCGTCATCCACGATCCGTGCGTCTACGCGCGGTACGAGAACGTGATCGAGCCGCCGCGCCGGCTGCTCGCGGCAGCGGGGATCGAGGTGGCCGAGCCCGACAAGGCCGGAGCGCTGACCTGGTGCTGCGGCGGGCCGGCCGAGGCGCTCTATCCGACGAAGGCCGCCGCGGTCGCCGCGGCGCGAGTCGGCCAGCTGCGGCAGGTCGCGCCCGACTGCGTGACGATGTGCCCGATCTGCCTCGTCAACCTGCGCAAGGCGGCCGACGGCATGCGCTTCCGCGACATCTCCGAGTATCTGGTGGAGGCGAGCGCTCCTCCTCGGGACGCAGGAGGCGCCGCCCGGCGCCACGTCCGACCTCTGGGCCCACTGGGAGGTGAGCGATGCAGGCGCTGACCCGCGTGTCGCACGAGCACCACGAGCGGCTGTGGAGCTACGTGAACCAGCTCAACGATCTGGCCGACTGCATGAACTGTCTCCCGTCCGCGGGCCGTTGGAGGAAAACCCCGGGTCGCCGTCCATCGGACATTCGCTCAAACTTGCCGTCTTGCGGTAACATTCGCGGGCGCGTGGGGCTATAGCTCAGCTGGGAGAGCGCCTGCATGGCATGCAGGAGGTCCAGGGTTCGAGTCCCTGTAGCTCCACCAATCCCCGACCTTCCGCCCCGGTTGCGGCCGCCCGCGACCGGGCCGCTACTTCGTGGAGAAGGTGAGGCTGTAGGGCAGGGCGCTCCCGCTGCTCGTCTGGTACCTGGTGAACTTGATCCAGATCGGGGTGGACGTCGGCGTTACGCCTTCGGGAAGCTCCATCTGGGCTTCACTCGCGCCGCTCATGTAGAGGTCGATGCCGACGCCCTTGTTCCCTTTCCAGCCGACGGTAGCCTTGGTCACGTGGTCCCCGATCGAGCAGTTCGACTGGTTGGAGTAGCGGAAGTTGAAGGTCGCCGTGACCGTCCCGTCCGTGTAGAAGGTCACCCGCACGAGCTTGATCGTGATCTTGTTGGTACAGGAAGGGAAGGGAGCTCCCGGGAGGTACTTGGCGCCGTACACGGTCGCCGTCTTGCCGTTGCCTGCGACAACGGCCGCGACCGCCCGGTCCTCGAGGCCGTCGATAGACCAGCTCCCGTCCGCCGCCAGAGACACCTTGCAGGACCCGAAGGACACGACGACGCGCATGCCGTTGTCCGTGGCCTTTGGTTCGTCGAGGCTGCAGGTCCAGTCCATGGCCTTCGTGTAGGCCAGCCCCGAGGCATTGATATCGAACTTGGAGTTCCTCATCAGCAGGTTGGCGGCGGCGGCGTCGCCCGTTTCGATGGCTGCGTTGTAGGCCTCGGCCACCTTCAGGGCCTCGCTGACGGCGTCATCCGGCTCCATCCCGCCGACGCTGACCTTGGCGGCCACGGGCTCCTTCGTGACGACCTTTGCCGGCGAGACCTGGTTGATCACATCCGTGCCGAGGTTGCCGGCCAGAGAGACCTGCACCGTCCAGGTGGCCTCGATGCCGGGATCGGCCTCCGAGGTGACCTTGGACCAGGTGGTCAGATGGGTCGGCACGATTGTCACGTCGTCGGGCACGGTGATCGTCGAATCCTCCGCTGACGCGCCCACCTTCACCTGCGGCAGCCACTCGTTGCCGTCGCGGAGGTCCCGGGTCACCAGGTCAACTGCATCGGTAGTGGTGCCGTCGGTGCCGAAGTACTCGGCCAGATTGAAGTAGATGCGGCCCTCAACACCCACCAGCCCGAGGAGCGTGTGGTAGTCCTCGTCGTCCCAGACCCTGACCCAGATCGTCTGCTTGAACCGGCCCAGAGTGCCGTCCGGGCCGGTCAGGACGAGCGTGTAGGTCGCCTCGACGCCGGGCCCGCTGGGCGCCATGTAGGCCGCACTGGCACCCGGCGCCTGGACCTGGGCGTCGGCCAGGTCGGCGACAGTCTGGCCCTCGAAATCCTCCATTGCGACACTGACCGAGCCGGGCAGCCCGGCCAGGCCCAGCACCGAGGCCACGGGCCCCAGGTAGTCCGGATCGCTGAGCAGCTCCGTCGTCCCCGGGTCTTTCGCCGCGAGCCGTGTCACCAGGTCGCGCGTACGGTCTACGTCGCTCGGCCCCCTGCCGAGGGCCACCATCAGAACCAGAGTCAGCACGGCGGCCGTCCCCAGGCCGGCTGCCACGACCCATCGGCGGTCGGGGCTTCGCAGGGCAGCCCTCAAGCGTGAACGAAAAGCTGTGCCCTCAGCCGGGGGAGCCGCGGAACCTTCGGCCCTGGTCGCATCGTCCTGCGAAGCCATAGTGCCCTCCAATCCCCCGGTAACGGTCGAACCCGGGGGCTGGCGGGACGGCCTGGCGTGGAAGCCCGGGCGATCCGAGTATAGCCAGGCCGGGTAGCCGTCCGCGCGTCGCGGGCGCAGTGTGCGTCCGCGCGCCAGGCGGCTGTCGAGAGATGCGGATTCGCCACATGGCGGCTCGGGTCTGGGCTCAGAATCGGGGCCGATGACTCAGTCACCCGCAGGCTTGCGCTGGTTCGTGGCCGCCGAAGGCACCGTTGGCGGATTGCTGATGGCCCTTGGCGGCTTCAACACATTCGCTTGGTTGAGCTTCGCCATCTCGCAGACCCCAAAACCCGCCAACGATTGGCGGGTGCTTGTCGATTCCGGGCTCTTTGGTGCGGCCGGGCTCTTGGGCATGTCTCTCTTCGCCGCGGCCTTGGGGCTCGTCAGGCGACAGCCGTGGGGGGTGCGGCTCGGCCTCGCCGGCCAGGGCGGGCTCCTGGCGGCCGGGTTGGTGCTCGCCGCGAAGTCCGCCCCTGTTGGAGTGGGAACGGCATGCGGCGGCGCCGCGATCGGCCTGTGGTACCTCACGAAACCAGAGTTCTCCGCCTGGAAGGCCGAGGCTCAATCCCCGGTCACGCCGCGGATGGTGGTGTGGCTGCGAACCAGTCTCCTCGTTGCTGCGTACGTGCAGCTCGGCGCGCTGTTGGCCTCGCCGATCGGGTTCATATACGCGGGGGGGGTGGGCACCTCCGGCCGGTCGGGGCCACCGCCGGATGCAGGCATTCTTGCGCTTATGGTCCTGTGGCTGGCATTCCTCTTCGGCCTGGAGCTGTGGTTCCGGAGGGCCAGCGAAGAGCGAGGCGGCGCGGCTATGGCTGGCCACTGCCTGGCCAGTGCCCTCGCCCTCGGGGCGCTCCTGCCCTGGATCGGCTGGCTTCGGCTGCTGCCCATCCTCGCCGCGGTGGGGCTCGAGGCGATCCTGCTCACCCGCCCCGCAAGAGACTGGCTTCACGGCTGAGCCGGCCTACGCAGGCGGGCGGCCGCCGGCCCCTCGTCTAGACTGAAGACCGGTCAGAGGGAGGGCGGTGGCGACGGCCTCTGGCCGGTCCATCTGAGCACGGCGAACTCGATCTCGCCGCTGGCGTTGGCGCAGAACGTGGTCGGCTCACTCGGCGAATAGGGGTCCCCATGCATCGGCTGGAGCCAGCCCAGGCGGCCGTCGATCATCTTCGGCTGGACCTCGGTCCAGTAGCCCGCGGCCTTGGGCAACTCCAGGCCATACATGAACAGGATCGAGGAGCCCAGATCCCAGACCATCGGGTTGTTGACGGGGCCCAGATACGCCTCCCAGCAGCCGTCACCGAGGGCGTCCAGGGCGCCCCACCAGTCGCCACTTGCCGTGGTCCCTCGGAAGAAGAGACTGCCTGCCAGTGGCGAAGGGCCCAGCACTGCCTCATCGCTTGGCAGATCGAAGGTCCCACCGTCCGCAAGCGTGACACGCCAATCGAGGCTGCCGCCCAACCCGCCGTCCGCGATCACGCCGACCATCGTCGGGCGATAGATGGTGCTCGGGTACTCGTACTGGTATTGGTCCATGCAACCAGACACCAGCGCCACCGAGAGCGCGACCAGCGCTGCCGTGGCCAGTCGGCTCAGCATTCGGGCCGAGCGAGCCCGCCGCGCAGGTCGACGCGAACTCCGGCGAGCCGGTTCGTCGGGCGCAGGAGATGGCGCTGGCCGGCTCACTGCTTCCTGGCTATCACAGGCCCGCGATCCACAGCCAAGCGCGATCATCGACGAACCTCCCCTGCATCCTCGTCATTCGCCGGATCGTCGCCGAGCAGCGCCGAGAGCCCTCGCGTCCCAGCGTGTCGTCAGTGTAGCGGGCGCGCGTGCCGGCAGCAGCTGTCCTGGTCGAGGCCGTGGACATCCGCGCGCAGTTGCGGCTGCCGCCGTTGCGACCGCCCAGCTGCCTGCGATCAATCCCCGCATAAGCGGCGGTGAAGCCGGCCGGCCCAGACTGCGTCGGTGAATGACCAGCAGCTCGGCGCCCTCATTCGAGCGGTCCGGCGGCGACGCAGCCTGCGCCAGGCGGACCTCGCCCGGCTCGCCGGCGTCTCGCGCGCGACCGTGTCTCTCCTGGAGCGCGGGCACTGGGAGCGGCTGTCGTTCGCCCGGGTGCGAGGAATCGCGGCAGCGGTCGATGTGCGGGTCGAGATCGTCGGCCGGTGGCCCGGCGGGGACGCGAACCGGCTGTTGAGCCGCAGGCACTCCGTCCTGGCGGAGAGCTTCGCGGCATTCATGGCCGGGCAACCCGACTGGGCCGCCGAGCCGGAGGTCTCGTTCGCGATCTACGGCGAGCGGGGCATCGTCGATCTGCTGGCCTGGCACGAGCCGACGGCCCATCTCCTGGTGGTCGAGATCAAGACCGAGTTCGTGGACTTCAACGAGATGCTCGGCACGCTCGACCGCAAGGTTCGACTGGCGCGAACGATCGGCGCCTCGCGCGGCCGGCACGCCCGGCTCGTCAGTGCCTGGCTGATCGTCGCGGACACGAGGACCAACCGCCGCCACGCCCGCCAGCACGCCACGCTGTTGAGCAGCCGCCTGGCGCTGGATGGGCGGCAGCTGCGGGCCTTCCTGCGCGACCCGTCAAGGGCCACGACCGGGCTCGCATTCTGGACAGATTCCAATGCGGGTAGCACGAGTCCGAGAGTCGGGCGGCGAGCGGGCGATCGCGCAGACCGAAAGCCGCCGAAAGCCGCCGCAACGGCCGAATCACGGCACTTCTGAGGGTGGCGCCCGGGCAAATCGGGCCCCTGGAGGCGGGCGCCGGCGGAATCTCGCCTCCGGACGGGGAGCGACCTGGTCCCGCGCTACGGGGGTTGGCATCTGTCCACATCGCCCGGCGAGCAGGCGGGCCGGGGGGTCGCCCGGCGCTGCTCGCCCGGCGCCGCGCGCTGCCCGGCTCCAGGCGCCGCCCGGCTCCACGTGCCTCTCGGCTCCACGTGCCTCTCGGATAAACTGAGCCTCGTTCGGGCGCCGCGGCGCCGTGCCCGCCCGGTCGCCCAGCCCGAGCCCGCCGCAACCCAGGAGAGACCACCGTGTCGGCAGCAGAGCGCACCCGCATCGACCGCTACGAGCCCGCGGCCATCGAGCCGCGATGGCAGCAGCGCTGGGCGGAGCTCGGGCTGTACGAGACGGACCTGGCGGACGAGAGCCGGCCCAAGTTCTACCTGCTGACCATGTACCCCTACCCGAGCGGCGACCTGCACATCGGGCACTGGTACATCAAGACGCCTACCGACGCCATCGCCCGCTTCCACCGCATGCACGGCGAGAACGTCTTCCTGCCGATCGGCTTCGACGCCTTCGGGCTGCCGGCCGAGAACGCCGCCATCAGGAACAAGATCCACCCTCGCGAGTGGACGATGAACAACATCGAGCGCATGCGCGGCCAGCTGCGTTCGATGGGCGCCACCTTCAGCTGGCAGCACGAGGTCGTGACCTGCGACGCGGAATACTACCGCTGGAACCAGTGGCTCTTCCTGCGCTTCCTGGAGGCGGGCCTGGCCTATCGCGCCGGCTCGCCCGTGGACTGGTGCCCCAACGACGGGACGCTGGCCCGCGAGCAGGTCGAGGGCTCGGATCGCCATTGCTGGCGCTGCGGCACGCCGGTCCAGAAGCGCCAGCTGGACCAGTGGTACCTGCGCACCACGAAGTACGCCGACGAGCTGTTGGATTTCAGCGGCATCGAATGGCCCGAGCCGGTCCGGATCATGCAGACCAACTGGATCGGCCGCAGCGAAGGCGCGGAGGTGGACTTCGAAACCGCCCCGGACGACCACCAGCCGGGCGGCGACAGGCTGCGCGTCTTCACGACCCGGCCGGACACGCTGTACGGCGCGACCTTCATGGTCCTGGCGCCCGAGCACGCCCTGGTGCCCAAGCTCACGGCGCCCGATCGAAAGGCCGAGGTGGACGCCTACGTGACGGCTGCCGGGCGTGAAACCGAGATCGAGCGGATGTCCACCGAGCGCGAGAAGACCGGCGTCTTCACGGGGTCGTACGCGGTCAACCCGGTCAACGGCGAGCGCATCCCGATCTGGATCGCCGACTACGTCCTGGCCGGCTACGGCACCGGCGCCATCATGGCCGTGCCCGCCCACGACGAGCGCGACTTCGAGTTCGCGCAGAAGTTCGGCCTGCCGATTCGGCGCGTCATCGCCGGGCCGGAGGTCTCCGACGCCGAGGTCGAGAAGCCGCTCGAAGCCGCCTACATCGCCCACGGCGAGGACGACCGGATGGTCAACTCGGCCGAGCATTCGGGCAAGCCGGCGGTCAAGGGCTTCGCCGACATCGTGGCCATGCTGGAGAAGCAGAGCCGGGGCAAGGCCTCGATCAACTACCGCCTGCGCGACTGGCTGATCAGCCGCCAGCGCTACTGGGGCACGCCCATCCCGGTCGTCTACTGCGACAAGGACGGCATCGTGCCGGTGCCGGACGACCAGCTGCCGGTGCGGCTGCCGGACGTCGTGGACTACGCCGGGCGGGGCGACAACCCGCTCAAGTCGGACGAGAGCTTCGTCAACACCACCTGCCCCAAGTGCGGCGGGCCGGCGAAACGCGAGACCGACACCATGGACACCTTCTTCGACTCGAGCTGGTATTGGTATCGCTACCTCTCGCCGAAGGACACCGGCCAGCCGGTCGAGCGAAAGGTCGAGGCTCGCTGGTGCCCGGTCGACCAGTACACCGGCGGCGCCGAGCACGCCGTGATGCACCTGCTCTACGCCCGCTTCTTCACCAAGGCCATGGCCGACGTGGGCCTGGTCCACGAGCGC
>Ga0307436_1000645_pt1 | contig 16349 bp, 12 predicted proteins | sample SalMarWE160440MG_FD_202513 | JGI IMG/M metagenome (GOLD analysis project Ga0307436, IMG submission 202513) | Salt marsh sediment microbial communities from the Plum Island Ecosystem LTER, Massachusetts, United States - WE1604-40 | ecosystem: Environmental > Aquatic > Marine > Intertidal zone >...
AATTGCTCCGGCCGCCAGCATCACCGTCTGAAGGAATCCCGCTGTTGTTCTTATTGTCATCGCGCCTGTTCCATTGCCCGGGCTCATGCTATGCACCACTGCGGCGTCCGCAACTGCCGAAAGTTCACGGCGGCACCGACGATATCGTTGCCGGACGCGCAGCGCAAGCAAAGGGGTTGCGGAAACACCGGCCATTACAGGGATTTGATCGATGAAACGAGGTCCTGCCCGCGAAACGGGGTTCAAGGCGCGGCTTCTGGCGCGGCGGCCCGCCCTCTGTTGCCTGTCCAATATGGCCAGCCCGGTGGCGGCGGAAATCCTGGGCCACGCCGGTTATGACGCGGTGATGATCGATATGGAGCACGGCCCCGGCGACATGCTGAACACGGTCGCACAATTGCAGGCTTTGGCCGGCACCGGCGCCGCCGCGCTCGTCCGCGTTCCGGAAAACGCAGCCGTCCATCTGAAGCGCGTTTTGGACGCCGGGCCGGACGGCGTCATGGTGCCTGCCGTCTCCACCAGGGCCGAAGCGGAAAAAGCCGTCGCCGCCTGCCGCTATCCGCCGCAAGGCATTCGCGGCGTGGCGCACCCCATCGCGCGCGCGGCAAACTATGGCGTTGACGTCGATCGCTACATCGGCGAGACGGAAAAGAATCTGCTCATCATCTGCCAAATCGAAACGCTCGCGGGCGTGGACAATGCCGCCGCCATCGCCGCGACCGACGGCATTGATATGATCTTCATCGGTCCGATGGATCTTTCGGCATCGGCCGGGCGATTCGACGAGCCGGATCACGCGGACGTCTCGGAATTGATCGAGCGGGTGGAGCGTGACGTCGCGGCGGCGGGAAAGATGCTGGGCGGTTTGGCGACGGCGGGCCGTCCGGCGGCAAATTTGTTCAACCGCGGCTACCGCCTGGTGATCGACGCCATCGACATTGCGCTCCTGCGCGATGCGGCGCTGCACAATGTCGCGGCGGCCCAATCCTATACCGAAGGCTGAGGACGCCGTTACGTCGCGCGGCCGAAGCCGCCGCCGCCCGGCGTCTCGATGACGAAGACGTCACCGGCGCTCACCCTCACCGTCGCCGTGCCCGGCAGGTCTTCGCGCGCGCCGCCACTCCGCAATATGTAATTCTGTCCGGTCTTGCCGTCGCCGCCGCCCGCAAGTCCGAAGGGCGCGATCTTGCGGCGCGTGGACAGGATCGCGGCGTCCATCGGCGCCAAAAACCGAATCTTGCGCACGACGCCGTCGCCGCCATGAAAAGCGCCGGCGCCGCCGGAGCCGCGCCGGATCGAAAACGCCTCGACCAGGACCGGGAATCGCGATTCGAGAATCTCGGCGTCGGTCAAACGCGAATTCGTCATATGCGTGTGAACCGCGCTGGCCCCGTCGAACCCCGGCCCGGCGCCCGCGCCCCCGCAGAGTGTTTCGTAATATTGAAGCCGCGCATTGCCGAAGGTGAAATTGTTCATCGTGCCTTGCGACGCCGCCATGGCGCCCACCGCCGCGAACATCGCGTCCACCATGCATTGGGACGTCTCGACGTTGCCCCCGGCCACCGCTGCCGGATATTTCGGCCGCAGCAGCGAGCCTTCGGGCACCGTGATGCGGAGCGGTTTGAAGCAACCGTCGTTCAACGGAATCTCGTCCTCGACCAGGGTGCGGAACACGTAAAGGACCGCGGCCTGGGTCACGGCGGAGGGTGCATTCAAATTATCCGGCCGTTGCGGCGACGACCCCGAAAAATCCACGACGGCGCTGCGCGCGGCCTTGTCCACTTTGATCGCCACGCGGATGTCGCTGCCGTCGTCCATCTTGGCCGTAAAACTTCCGTCCTTGAGAACGTCGAGCACGCGCCGCACCGATTCCTCGGCATTGTCCTGGACGTGGCGCATGTAGCTGCGTACGACATCGAACGAATAGGCCGCGACGAGGGCCCGCAAATCTTCGGCGCCCGTCGCGTTCGCCGCCACCTGCGCTTTCAAATCCGAGATATTCTCGTTGGGATTGCGCGCGGGCCATTGCCCGGCGCCGAGCAGCGCGCGGATGTCCGACTCAAGGAACCGTCCGCTGGCGACGATCTTGATGCCGTCGATGAGGACCCCCTCCTCATCGATCGTTTTTGATTCGGGCGGCATCGAACCCGGCGTGATGCCGCCGACATCGGCGTGATGTCCGCGCGACGCCACAAAAAATTGAATCGTTTTTCCTTGGGCGTCGAACACCGGTGTCACCACCGTGATGTCGGGTAGATGGGTGCCGCCCCGGTACGGCGCGTTCAGCGCGAAGGAATCGCCCGGCCGCATGGTGCCGTTGGTCTGGGCCATAATTGCGCGGACGCTTTCTCCCATCGAGCCGAGATGGACCGGCACATGCGGTGCGTTGGCGACCAATGCGCCCGTCCCGTCGAACATGGCGCAGGAAAAATCGAACCGTTCCTTGATGTTGACCGAATGCGCGGTGTTGGCGAGCGTCGCCCCCATGCGTTCGGCGATGGCCATGAAATGGCCGTGGAACACTTCGAGCATCACCGGATCGACGGCGGCACCGACGGCGCCGCGCCTGAGCGGCCGTTCCCGCGTCAGCAACAGGTGTCCCCGCGGCAAGACTTCGGCCTGCCAGCCGGGCTCGATCACCGTCGTCGCATCCGCCTCGGTGACGATGGCCGGGCCCAAAACCCTGCCGCCCGGCGCCAGATCGCCGCGCGCGTAAATCGAGACCTCATGCCATGTGCCGCCGGAAAACATGCGGGCGGCGCCGGCGGGCCGCGGGACTTTGTTCGCGGCATTCGCGATGGCGGCATCGCCAAGGGCGACGCCGGTGCCGCTCGGCCCCACCCCCTCGACCTCGACGGCTGCAATGTCCAGCGGCGTATCGGGATCAGAAAAACCGAATCGCTGTAAATGCGCTTCGTGGAAATTGCGCGCGAGCAAGGAGCCGGGAACGTAAGCAACGGCGAGATTGGTGTCGCTGCCGCGATAGCGCAGATGGACGCGCCGGACGATATCGGCCTGCGAGGCCCCTTGCCGGCGCAATTCATCGCGGCATTCTACTTCGAGCGGATCGAACAACGCATTGAACCGAAAGTCGTCGAATTCGTTCAGCGGCGCCTCGACGCTGCGCTGCTTGAGGGTGCGAATCTCGGCCAGCGAAAGTCCGACCGCGGACAGAACGCCCGCCATCGCCGGAATCAAAACCTGGGTCATGCCCAAAGCGTCGGCGACGAGGCACGCGTGCTGCCCGCCGGCGCCGCCGAAACAACACAAGGCATAGCGCGTCACGTCGCGGCCCTGCTGGACCGAAACATGCTTGATGGCGTTGGCCATGTTCTGGACCGCGACCGTCAGAAATCCCTCGGCGATGTCTTCCGGCGCGCGGTCCCGACCCGTCGCTTTGCGGATATCATCGGCCAGCGCCGCGAACTGCGCCTTCACGGTATCCACGTCGATCTCCTGCTCGAAAGCGGGACCGAAGATGCGCGGGAAGAACGCCGGCTGAATTTTTCCCGCCATCACATTGCAGTCCGTGACCGTCAGCGGCCCGCCTTTGCGGTAACAAGCCGGGCCCGGATCGGCGCCGGCGGATCCGGGACCGACGCGAAAGCGGGCGCCGTCGAATTCCAATTTCGAGCCGCCGCCGGCCGCCACCGTATGGATGCTGAGAGTCGGCGATTGCAGTTCGAGGCTGCCGACTCTGGTGATCGTCTCCCGCTCGAAAATGCCGTCGTAATGCGAGACGTCGGTCGAGGTTCCGCCCATGTCGAAGGCGATGATCCGCGGGAAGCCGGCGGATTCGCTCACCCGCGCCGCGCCGACGATGCCGCCGGCCGGCCCGGACACGATGGCATTGTGCCCCTTGAAGTGCGCGGCATGAGCCAAGCCGCCGTTCGACTGCATGAAAAACAGGCGGCCCCCCGGAAGCGCCGCCGCCACGCTGTCGGTGTAACCCGCCAGTTTGGGTGTCAGGTAGGCGTCGGCGACCGTGGTATGGCCACGGGCCACGAAGCGGATCAAGGGCGACGCCTCGTGACTCGCCGACACGTATTCGAATCCCGCTTCCCGCGCCAGCCCGGCCAGCACGCGCTCATGATCGGGATACCGGTAGCCGTGCATCAACACGATGGCGGCGGACGTCACGCCATCGGCGACGGCGGCTTCGAAAGCCGCCCGCGCGGCGCTCTCGTCGAGCCGCGCGATGACGCTGCCGTCGGCCGCGACCCGCTCGTCGATTTCGATGACGCGCTCGTAAAGCGGCTCCGGCAGTTCGATCTTGCGCACGAACAATTTGGGCCGGTTCTGATAACCGATGCGAAGGGCGTCGCCGAAACCGCGGGTGACGATGAGCGCCGTCCGCGCTCCGCGCCGCTCCAAGAGCGCATTGGTCGCGACCGTGGTCCCGATTCGCACTTCTTCCAAATCGAGCGCGGACAGCGCGTCGTCCGCCGCCAAACCGGCCGCTTCGCGGATGCCTTCAATGACGGCGTCGTCGTAGCGGCCGGGATTGTCCGACAGCACTTTGCGCGTGACCACGCGGCCGCCGGGGTCCAGGGCAACGACATCCGTGAACGTGCCGCCGCGATCGACGAAGATGCGCCAGCCGCGCGGCTTCGACGCAGCCATGTTCGAGTCCTCCGGGCTTACCGGGCGAGGCTAGGGCGCCGGCCCCATGAGCCAGTCCGGAAGCCAAGTGGCGATGCCGGGAACGACGCAGAGCGCCGCGATCACCGCCACGACCATGACAATATAGGGAACGGCCCCGCGCAAGACCGTGCCGATGGACAGATCCGGCGCCAAATGGCGGACCGTTTGCAGATTGGCGCCGGCGGGCGGCATCAACAACGCGATCTGGAAGTTCAAGGTCATGACGATGCCGAACCAATAGGGGTCGATTCCTTCGGCCAACAGTGTCGGCACGATGATTGGAAGGAACATCAGGATGATGGCGATGGGCGGCAGGAAAAGTCCCGCCGCGACCAAGAACACGCTGACCGCGGCGATAAGCATCAGCGGCGGCAAGCGCTGATCGGCAATCGCAATCGCCAAAGCGTCGGGAACTCCGAATCGATACAACATGAACGAGAAGATCGCCGCCGCCGCAATGATGAACAGGACCGCCACCGATTCCCGCATCGCCTCGCGCAGGATCGCGACGAGATTCCGTTGCCGCCACATGCCGTAAATACCCGCGACCAGAAGGCCGCAGATGACGGCGGCGAAGCCCGCGACTGCGGGCGCGTCCGGGATGCCCGTCCAGAACGCGTACAGCACGCCGATCACCAAGGCCACGAAAGGCAAGACGCGCGGCAATAGCGCGAACATCTCGCCGCCCGTGTAACCGCGCGCGAAGCCGCCGTAACGGCCGCGCCAGCGCCGCGCCGCGATCAGCGCCCAAACGACGAACAACACCGAAAGAAGAATTCCCGGTCCGATTCCGGCCAGAAACAGCCGGCCGATCGAAAAACTCCCGGCAATCCCATACACGATCAGCGTCAAGCTCGGCGGCACCAGAATGCCGAGCGTTCCGGCTCCGGCGAGCGCCCCGGCCGCCACCGAATCCGGATAGCGGCGTTCCCGCAATTCCGGCAATCCCTTGCGGCCGATGGCAAGGCAGGTCGCGGCCCCGGTCGAGCTCAAAGCGGAAAAAACGGCGCTCGCGAGGATATTGGCGACGATCAGTCCGCCGGGAAGCTTGTGCAGCCACCGTTTCAACATCTCGCGCATGTCGCCGCCCGCGGGCGACAGCGACGCCGCGACACCCATGAGAATGAAGAGGGGCACCGCCACGAGCGCAAAATTATCCAGCGACGTCAGGACCGCGTCGCCGGCCGGCTGCAGAACTCCGAGGCCTTCCAGCCAAACCAGCACGGCGATCGAGACCCCGGCGATGACGAATGCGACCGGCACGCCGAAAATGATGAGGACGACGAGCGCGCCGGTGACAGCGAAACCCAATTCGAATGGCGTCACGGGGCCGCTCCCGCCTAGTCGGGAAAGCTGCCGGCGTCCGCCGGCCGTTCCCCGGCGCTGTCCTTGCCGGAAATCAGCGCCGCGAATTCCGCGGCGCATTGCAAGGTCAGCAATCCGGCGCCGAGCGGCAGCGTCAGATACGGAACCCACAACGCCACCCAGGCCGCTTCGTCGCCGCGCCACCCCTCCATCGAGGCCTCCCGCAGCAATGCGATACCCGCGGCGGTAAAGGCGCCGGCGAATAGGAATGAGAGAAAGGTGGCGACGATGCGCCGCAACCGGCTGGACAAGGGATCCTGCGGCCCGGCGAACAGATCGACGGCGATGTGTCCGCCGGCGGCGAACACGTAGGGCGCGCCGAGGAACGTCACGCCCATCATCAGATAGGAAACGATCTCGGGCGGCCATGGCGCCGGTATGTTCAAGCCGTATTCCATCACGGCCATCTCGCAGACGAGAACGAGAATCAACACAACCAGCGCCATGGCGACGCCGCCAAAGAATCGGGAGAGCGCAGTGATGAGCCGGACGAGTGCGGACATGAACCCGGGTGATCGCTATTCGTGAAAGGCGATTGACTCGCTATCAGCTTGCCCATTGACTGAAGGCCGTTCCGAAAGACGAGACACCCCCGCTGTTTTTCGTCCCGGCCCCGGCGGACATGCCGCGAATCTTTCATCCAAGGGGCGCCCGCGCAACAAGAATCACCACCATGACGCTTTATGACACGACGCGGCCTATATCGAGAGTGACCGGGACCGCGGGATTCCATCCCGCGGCAGGCCGATGAAATTCCCCGACGTCGGCATCGCCATTTTCGTCATGCTGATCTGGGGGGTGAATTTCGCGGTGGCGAAATTCGCCATCGCCCAGTTCCCGCCGATCTTCATGATGGCCTTGCGCTTCTCGATCGTGGCGGCGCTGCTCATTCCGTTCGTGCGCCGCCCGCTGACGCCGATGCGCCAGGTCTTCGGCTTGTCGCTGACGCTCGGCTGTCTGCATTTCGCCTTGTTCTTCACCGGGCTTCAGGGCATCGACGCGTCGGTTGCCGCGGTCGTCATCCAGCTTCAGGTTCCCTTCGCGGTCATCTTGTCCTGTGTCTTCTTCAAGGACCGGCCGGGGTTGTTCCGCATCTTCGGCATGGTGCTCGCGTTCGCCGGGGTCGCCGTCATTTTCGCCGCCGCCCCCGTCGAGGGACATTACCTGTCGCTGGGCTTGATGCTGTCCGCGGCGTTGGTCTGGTCGCTCGCCAATCTTCAGATCAAGGCCATGGATCATGTGGACGGGATGTCGCTCAACGGCTGGATGGCGCTGTTTGCGGCTCCCGAGTTGCTGGCGACCTCCCTTGTGCTGGAACGAGGCCAATGGACGGCGCTGATGTCGGCCGATTGGCTCGGCTATGCCGCGGTCGGATTTACGGCGGTCTTCTCCACCATCGTCGGTTACGGGTTATGGTACCGGCTGATCCACAAATACCCGATGAGCCTGGCGATCCCGTTCACCCTATTGGCCCCGATCTTCGGCGTCGCTTCCGGCATTCTCTTGCTGGGCGAGCCGCTGACCCTGCGTCTGGCCGTCGGCAGCCTGATGACGATTGCCGGCGTCGCCGTCGTCGTGCTGTGGATTCCCAAGCTGTCTGCAGTGGAGCCGGTCGAATGATTTCGCCCCCGCCCATGCGCGAGCTGGTCTCGCCCAATCACGGGCCGCGTCCCCCTGGTACGGCAATCGACACGCTGGTGCTTCATTACACCGGGATGGCGACGGCGGTCGAAGCGCTGGCCCGGCTTTGCGATCCCCAGTCCGCCGTCAGCGCCCATTACGTGATCGATGAAGACGGCGCCATCACCCGCCTGGTGCCCGAGGAGCGCCGCGCCTGGCATGCCGGGGTTTCCTCCTGGCGCGGCGACAGCGATATCAACGACCGCTCCATCGGCATCGAGCTCGTCAATCCCGGCCATGAATTCGGCTACCGGCCGTTCCCCGAAGCCCAGATGGCGGCCTTGGTCGCCCTTGCCCGCGATATCCTCGCCCGCCAGCCGATTCCGCCCGCCCGCGTGCTCGGCCATTCCGACGTCGCGCCCGGGCGCAAGCAAGATCCCGGCGAGTTGTTCGACTGGGCGCGGCTCGCCCGCGAAGGGATCGGTCTTTGGCCCGATGTTCCGGCGCCGTCGGGCGGCATCCCTGCGGCGGCCGAAATCCAGTCCTGGCTGGCTGCCATCGGTTATGCCGTGCCGCGCAGCGGCGTTATGGACGGCGAAACGCAGGCCGCGGTCGCGGCTTTCCAGCGGCATTTCCGCCCGGCCCGCGTGGACGGCGTCGTGGACGGCGAGACGGCGGCGCGGATGCGCGCCTTGGCGTCCCCTCCCGGCGCTTGAGAGCGGGCCCGCGCGCGCTTACCTTCTTCAAGTCAGACGGCCGGATGGCTGCCTTTCGCTCCGGGTAACCGGGCGGGGGGAGGAAAGTCCGGGCTCCACGGAAGCACGGTGCCGGGTAACGCCCGGCGGGGGCGACCCCAGGGACAGTGCCACAGAAAGCAAACCGCCCGCCGGCCGCGCTTTGGCGCGACGGCAGGTAAGGGTGAAAGGGTGCGGTAAGAGCGCACCGCGTCTCCGGCAACGGAGACGGCACGGCAAACCCCACCGGGAGCAAGACCAAGTAGGGGCGGCACGCCGGTTTATCCGGCAGGCGGGTTTCCGCGCCGCCGCCCGGGTCGGTCGCGCGAGGCGTCCGGTAACGGGCGTCCCAGATGAATGGCCATCCCCCGCTCCGGCGGGGACAGAACCCGGCTTACAGGCCGTCTGACATCTCTTTCAATCCAAAATCCCATGCCCCTAGGCTTCGAGCCTCGGGATTCTGACTCGCTCCACAAAAAGAACATAGAGCGAACAAACTTTCGCCCCAATCCCGGGCCAGGATGACTTGCCACTAGCTCTGCGAACATTTTGGCGGCGGCCCGACTAGACATGGTGAGCCCAAGAAAAACCGCTTCTAAACCTTTTGTTAACCAAGGGAATACTATCCAATCCCGTTGACGCCCATGTAGTACCATGTTATCCCATACGGTCCCGTGCCGCACAGGGCGAGCGGCTGGGAGCAGGCCGGAGAAAACACTGCGGCATCAAACCCGCAGACCGTCGGGGGCGGCATGGCACTGTTCCTTTCTACGTATGTGAACAAGGTCGACAAGAAGGGCCGGGTATCCGTGCCGGCTTCGTTTCGCGCGACCCTGAGCGGCCAGACCTTCGCCGGCATCGTCGCCTTCCGCTCCCCCAATTTCCCCGCCTTGGAAGCCTGCGGCGGCGACCGCATGGAGCGCCTGTCCCGGTCGCTGGACGATCTCCCCATGTTCTCCCGGGAACAGGACGATCTCGCCGCCCTGATCTTCGCCGGCTCCTTCCAGCTTCCCTTCGACGGCGACGGCCGCATCGTCTTGCCCGAGGCGCTTGCCAGCCACGCCCAAATCACCGACCGCGCCGCCTTCATCGGCCGCGGCCCGATGTTCCAGATCTGGAATCCGGACGCCTACGCCCGCTTCGAAGACGAAGCGCGCCAGCGCATTCAATCGAGCGGCGCTACCTTGCGCTTGTCGCAGGCGGGCCGCGGCGGAGAATCATCATGACCGCCAAATCCGCGGCTCCCGGTCATGTCCCCGTTTTGTTGGCCGAGGTCATGGCCGTGCTGCAGCCCAAGGACGGCGGCATTTACGTGGACGGCACCTTCGGCGGCGGCGGTTACGCCCGCGCGCTCTTGGAATCCGCGGATTGCGTGGTGTGGGGAATCGACCGCGATCCCGCCGCGATCGAATCCGGCGCCGCCCTCAAATCGGCCTTTCATCCCCGGCTCCACCTCATCGAAGGCCGCTTCGGGGAAATGGACCGGCTGCTTGGCGCCCAAGGCGTCGCCAATGTCGCGGGCGTGGCGCTCGATCTCGGCTTTTCCTCGCTTCAGCTTGACGATCCGGCGCGCGGATTCTCCTTCCGCTTCGACGGTCCCTTGGACATGCGCATGGGCCGGGGCGGCTTGACCGCGGCCGATGTCGTCAACAGCCTCGGCGAGGACGAGCTCGCCGACATCATCCAAAAATTCGGCGAGGAACGATTCGCCCGGCGTATCGCGCGGGCCATCGTTGCCGCCCGCCCGGTGCGGCGCACGCTGGAATTGGCCGGGATCATCCGCGGGGCGGTGCGCGGCGGTCATGACGGAATCGATCCTGCCACCCGCACCTTCCAGGCCTTGCGCATCTATGTGAATGACGAGCTCGGGGAAATCACGCGCGGGCTCGAGGCCGCCGAGCGTTTGCTCCGCGACGGCGGCCGTCTCGCCGTGGTCTCCTTCCATTCCCTCGAAGACCGCCCGGTCAAACAATTCCTCGCCGCCCGCTCCGGCGCCGGCACCGGCGCTTCGCGCCACAGCCCGGCACAGGCCAAAGCGAAATCCCGTCCGCCCGCGACCTTCCGCCCCATTCACCGCCGCGCCATCCGGCCCGGCCCGGAAGAGATCGCCGCCAATCCGCGGGCGCGCTCGGCGCGGCTGCGCGCGGCGGAACGCACCGCGGCCCCGGCCATGCCGGCAGGGGCGGGAGCGGCGTCATGATCGGCCGCGCCATGATTTTGAGCGTCGCGCTCGCCGCCGCTGCCGGCGTCGGCCTTTATCACCTGAAGCACGAAGTCATGCTGCTCGAACAGGAATTGGCGAAGACCAACCGCGCTATCCTGAAGGAGCAGGAGGCCATCCATGTCTTGGACGCCGAATGGACCTATTTGAACGATCCCCGGCGCCTTGAGGCGCTAAGCAAACGCTATCTCGAGCTCGCTCCGCTCGCCGCGGCGCAAGTCATCACCCTGAACGACCTCCCGACACGGCTCGACACGGTGATTACCGATGCCAACAACCCACCCGCGGCGCGCGGGGCGACCCATGTTTCGGCGGAGGCTGCACGATGACGGTATTCGAAGCGAAAAACGCGCCGGGCGCGCGTCACCACGGCAACGCCCCGCGCCTGCGCGTCGAGGGCCTCGCCAAACAGGCTCTGGAAACCGGCCGCACGCGCCTGATGTTCTGCGGCTGCCTGTTTCTGCTCGCCTTCGGTGTGATGGCGCTCCGCCTCATCGACGTCACCGTTTGGCGCGCCGCCGCCGAGCCGCAAAGCGCGGCGAACGAGACCGCCGGCTCGCTGCGCTTCGACCGCGCCGACATCATCGACCGCAACGGCGTATTGCTCGCCACCAATCTCGAAACGGCGTCGCTTTACGCCAATCCGCGCCAGATTCTCGATCCCGCTCACGCGGCCGGGCGAATCGTCGGCGCACTTCCCGAACTGTCCGAAGCCGATGTGGCGGCAAAGCTCGGCTCGAACCGCAGCTTCGTCTGGCTCAAACGCAACATGACTCCGAAACAGGAATACGAGGTCAATCGCCTCGGCATTCCCGGTCTCTATTTCAAGCGCGAGGAAAGCCGCGTTTATCCGCAAGGCCCGCTCGCCGCCCATTACGTCGGTTTCGCCGACATCGACAACAAAGGCCTCTCCGGCGTCGAGGCCGGCCTCGACAAGGAGCTGGGCCAATCGACGGCGCCCTTGCGCCTGTCCCTCGACATCCGCGTCCAGCATGTGCTCCGCGAGGAGCTGGCTCGCGCCATGGCCGAATTCCGCGCCGTCGGCGCGGTCGGTATCGTCATGGACGCCAATACCGGTGAAGTGGCGGCGATGACCTCGCTGCCCGATTTCGATCCCAATGACGCGGGAGGCGAGCCCGCCGACGAGCGCTTCAATCGCGCCACCCTCGGCACCTATGAAATGGGCTCGACCTTCAAGATCTTCACCACCGCCATGGCCCTCGAATCGGGCGTGGCCACGATGCACGACGGCTACGACGCGACCAATCCGATTCACGTCGCCCGCTTCACCATCAACGACTACCACCCCCAAAGCCGCTGGCTGTCGCTGCCCGAGATCTTCATCTATTCGTCGAACATCGGCGCCGCAAAAATGGCCCTCGACGTCGGCACCAAGCGCCAGCAGGATTTCTTGGGCCGCCTCGGCTTGCTCGAGCCCGCCCGCGTCGAATTGCCGGAAGTCGGCGCTCCGCTCGTCCCCTCGCCCTGGCGCGAGATCAACACCTTGACCATTTCCTATGGCCACGGCCTGTCGGTGAGCCCGCTGCAAATGACCGCCGCCGTCGCCGCCGTGCTCAACGGCGGCATGTTCCACGACCCGACCTTGTTGCGCGCCGGTTACGGCAAAGAGCGCGCCGGCCGCCGCGTCCTGTCCGAATCGACCTCCGACGATCTGCGCCGGCTCATGCGCCTCAATGTCGTCGAGGGAACCGGCAAACAAGCCGAAGTCCCCGGCTATCTCGTCGGCGGCAAGACCGGCACCGCGGAGAAAAACGCCGGCGGCAACTACAGCCGCAAGGCGTTGTTGTCGTCCTTCGTCGCCGCGTTCCCCATGGACGCGCCGCGCTACGTCGTCTTCGTCATGCTGGACGAACCGAAAGGGACCGAAGCGACCCACGGTTTCGCCACCGCAGGCTGGACGGCGGCGCCGGTCGCAGGGCGCGTGATCGCGCGCATGGGCCCGCTCGTCGGCATCACGCCGATCGATGAGAATGCTCCCGAGATTCAGGCGGCGATGCTGCTTGATATCAATTCCCGAGGGCGCAGGCTTGCGTCTTTCTGATCTGATGGACGCCGAAACGATTCAATTGGGCACGGGCCCGGCACCTCAAAACGTCGAGATCACCGGCCTCACACTCGACTCGCGCACCGCAAAACCCGGTTTCCTCTTCGCGGCGCTTCCCGGCACGCGCGCCGACGGCCGCGATTTCATCGCCGACGCCTTGGCGCGCGGCGTGGCCGCCGTTCTCGTTCCAAAGCGGTTCAAACCCGAAGATCTCGCCGGGCGCGACGTCGCCGTTATCGCCGACCCCAATCCGCGCCGCCGGTTTTCGCTCATGGCCGCCCGCTTTTTCGGGGAACAGCCGCGTACCATCGCCGCCGTCACCGGCACCAACGGCAAGACTTCCGTCGTTTCTTTCACGCGCCAGATTTGGGCGCAGTGCGGCCTCAAAGCCGCCAGCATGGGAACATTGGGACTGAACGCCCCCGGCGTCGAAAGACCCGGGGCGCTCACCACCCCGGACCCGGTCAGTCTTCATCAGATACTCGCCGACCTCGCCGGGTCCGGGGTGGACCATTTGGCATTGGAAGCGTCCAGCCACGGCCTCGAGCAATTTCGCCTCGACGGCGTGCGGGTGACCGTCGCCGGTTTCACCAATCTCTCGCGCGATCACCTCGACTATCACGGCAGCATGGACGCTTATTTGCGAGCCAAGCTGCGCCTGTTCGATACGGTGATGGCGCCGGGTGGAACCGCCGTCTTGAACGCCGATGCGCCGGAATTTCCGGCCCTCCGGTCGCTCTGCAAGTCGCACGGTCACCGGATTTTGTCCTACGGCCACAAGGGCGCCGATCTGATCCTCGAATCGGTGTTGCCGTCGCCGGCCGGTCTCGCGCTTCAAATCCGCGTGTCGGGGAAGTCCCACGCGATCCGGGTGCCGCTGGCGGGCGATTTCCAGGCAGCGAATGTCCTGTGCGCCCTCGGCCTCGCCTTGGCCGGCGGCGCGCCGGAAGATAAAGCGATCGCCGCTCTGACCAAGCTCAAGGGCCCCAAGGGCCGCATGGAACGGGTCGCCGAATACAACGGCGCGCCGGTTTACGTGGATTACGCCCACACGCCGGACGCGCTGGAGAACGCGCTGATTGCGCTCCGGCCCCATGCCGCACACCGCCTTGCGGTGGTGTTCGGCTGCGGCGGCGACCGTGACGCCGGCAAGCGCCCGATCATGGGTGGCATCGCCGGGCGCCTCGCCGATCTCGTCTATGTCACGGACGACAACCCGCGCACCGAAGACGCCGCCGCCATCCGCCGCCAAATTCTGTCTGGCTATCCGAAAGACGGCGCCCCGCTCGAAGAAATCGGCGACCGCGCCACCGCCATCGCCAAAGCCGTCGCCGCGCTCTCCCCCGGCGATCTGCTCGTCATCGCCGGCAAAGGCCACGAACGCGGCCAGATCGTCGGCGATCAAATCCTTCCCTTTGACGACGCCGATGTCGCCCGCGCCGCCATCGTCGAATTGCCGGGAGCGCGCTCGTGACCCCGGCCCTGTGGACATCGGAGGATGCGGCGCGCGCCACCGGCGGGCGCAGTATCCGCGCCTGGGTTGCCTCGGGTATCGGCATCGACAGCCGCACCATCGCCTCCGGCGATCTCTTCATCGCACTCCCCGGCACGCGCACTGACGGGCACGATTTCGTCGGCGATGCGTTCCGCTCCGGCGCCGCGGCCGCCATGGTCAGCTATCAACCGCCGGATGTCGGCGAAAACGCCCCGCTTCTCATCGTCGCCGATACACTGACGGGCCTCACCGCTTTGGGCAAAGCGGCGCGCGACCGGACCAACGCGCGAATCATCGCGGTGACGGGAAGCGTCGGTAAGACCGGCACCAAGGAAGCCCTGAAGCTCGCCCTTTCGGCGCAAGGCCCGACCACCGCCACGGCGGGAAATCTCAACAATCTGATCGGGACGCCCTTGTCGCTGGCGCGGATGCCGGTCGATACGGCATTTGGCGTGTTCGAGATCGGCATGAATCAGCCGGGCGAAATCGCCACACTGTCGCGCCTCGTCCGGCCCCATGTGGCCGTCATTACGACGATCGAGCCCGTCCATACCCAGTTCTTCGATTCGGTCGCCGACATCGCCGATGCCAAGGCGGAGATCTTTTTGGGAATGCGCGACGGCGTCGCCATCCTCCACCGCGACAATCCCTATTTCCCCTGGCTTGCGGATGCCGCGGAACGTGCCGGCGTCACGCGCATCATCGGTTTCGGCGCTCACCCGGAAGCGACCGCCCGCTTGATCCACTGCGAGTTGCATCCCTCCTATTCCCGGGTCACCGCGGTGATCGAAGGCACCGCCGTCGAATATCGAATCAATTCGGCGGGACGGCATTGGGTCATCAACAGCCTTGCGGTGCTGGCAGCGGTCGGTGCGGTCGGCGCCGATGTCGCGACCGCGGCCGCCGAACTGAGCAAGCTCGCCCCGCTCGAAGGGCGCGGCAAGCGCCACCGCGTCGCCGTTCCCGGCGGCAGCTTCGAGATTCTGGACGAAACCTACAATGCCAGCCCGGCGTCGATGCGCGCCGCCATTGCGGTCCTGGCAGGCGCCACGCCGGGAAATGGGGGGCGGCGCATCGCGGTCTTGGGCGACATGCTCGAACTCGGCCGCGATGCGCCGCGGCTTCACGCGGCATTGGCGAAGGATCTGATCGAAGCGGACATCGATCTTGTCTTCACCACGGCGGCGCACATGCAACATCTCAGCGACGCCCTGCCCGAAAACATGCGCGGCGCCTACGCCGCCACGGCTGCGGAACTCGCGCCGGTCGTCGCGGCGAGCGTCGTCCCTGGCGATGTGGTCACGGTCAAGGGCTCCCACGGCACCGGAATGGCGATCGTCGTTCAGGCTCTTTTGGCGCTCAACATTGCGCCGCCGCGTGCGGCGAACGGCTACTGACATGAAACGGGAAACCTAGAGCGGCCGATGTTCTACAATTTTCTATATCCCCTGGCGGACCAGATCGGCATTTTCAACCTGTTCCGCTATCTCACCTTCCGCACCGGCGGCGCGGTTCTGACGGCGCTTGTCATCTGCTTTCTGCTCGGCCCGCCCGTCATCGCTTGGCTACGCCGCCGCCAGGCGAACGGCCAGCCGATCCGCGCCGACGGGCCCGAAACCCACCTCCTCGCCAAAGCCGGAACGCCGACCATGGGCGGCGTGCTGATTCTTTTGGCTGTCATTATTTCGACGCTGTTGTGGGCCGATCTCGCCAACGGCTTTGTCTGGGCGGTCTTGCTGGTGACCGTCGGCTTCGGGCTGGTCGGCGCCGCCGACGACTACCTGAAATTGAAAAGCCGTTCGAGCCGCGGCCTCAGCGGCAAACTCAAGCTCGTCCTCGAGGGCGTCATCGCGGCAGTCGCGACCGTCATCATCGCATCGCTGACCGAGGCGCAGCTGGCGACGGGTCTCGCCATTCCCTTTCTGAAGAACGTTCTCATCAATTTGGAGTGGTTCTTCTATCCGGTCGCGATTTTCGTCATGGTCGGCGCGTCCAATGCCGTCAATCTCACCGACGGATTGGACGGACTCGCCATCGTTCCGGTCATGATCGTGGCGGGATGCTTCGCCCTGATCTCCTACCTCGTCGGCAACGCGGTCTTTTCGAATTACCTGCAAATCCATTATGTCGTCGGCACCGGCGAGCTCGCCGTCTTCTGCGGGGCGCTCGTCGGCGCGGCCCTGGGATTCCTGTGGTTCAACGCCC
>Ga0307436_1000646_pt1 | contig 16348 bp, 11 predicted proteins | sample SalMarWE160440MG_FD_202513 | JGI IMG/M metagenome (GOLD analysis project Ga0307436, IMG submission 202513) | Salt marsh sediment microbial communities from the Plum Island Ecosystem LTER, Massachusetts, United States - WE1604-40 | ecosystem: Environmental > Aquatic > Marine > Intertidal zone >...
GTCTCGCGCCGCCGCACAGATGCGAGCCATTTTCGAGCGTGCCGTCGCGCTACAATGACGGTTCGATCGGGATCGCGTCGGCCCCGGACGTCTCTCGTCGTCACGCCCAATCTTGAACGGAGCGCCGTTTGGCTCACTGTATCGGCATCGATGCACGCAAGGCTCACGACTTCGGCATCGGAACCTACATTCGCAATCTCGTCGAGTCCCTGGCACGCGTCGACGAGGAGAACCGCTACGTGCTCTTCGTCGGGCCCGATTCCTCCCGGTCATTCACCGGTTTGCCCGACCGGTTTCGAACCGTCCTGGAGCCGGCGCCCGTCTATTCGGCCCGCGAGCTGATCGCCCTGTCGTGGCGACTCTGGCGACAGCGAGTCGACCTCTACCATTCCACCCACTATGTGCTGCCGGCCTGGGTGCCCTGCAAGGCCGTCGTCACCATCCACGACATCATTCATTTGCTCTACCCGGAGTTCCTGCCCAGCCCGCTAGCCTTTCTCTACGCTCAGCGAATGATCCGCCGAGGTCTTTCACGTGGCGACGCCATCATCGCCGTCTCGAAATCGACCAAGGCCGACCTGATGGAGTACTTCGACGTCTCGGGAGAAAAGATCGACGTCGTGTACCAGGGTGTGTCCGACGAGTTTCGCCAGCGCCTGCCGGAAGATCAGCTGGCTGATATCAAGCGCAGCCTCGGGCTCGACAAGAAGTACATCCTGTTCGTCGGCAATCCCAAGCCGCACAAGAATCTCGACAACGTCGTCCGTGCCTTCGCTCGCGCCTTGCAGCTGCAGGAGTTCGATGCCGAGCTGGTGTGCATCGGCAACCGGGAGAACAGCGACTTCAAGATCCGGCAGCGCGCCCAGCAGCTCGGGATCGCCGACCGGCTCCGTCTTCTGGGGCACGTCGCCGATGAGGTGCTGCCGGCCGTCTATCAAGGCGCGACCCTCTTTCTGTTCCCGACGCTCTATGAGGGCTTCGGGCTGCCAGTGATCGAGGCGATGGCCTCCGGAGTGCCGGTCATCACCTCGAGCAACTCCGCACTGAAGGAGGTGGCGGAGGGCTACGCGCATCTGGTCGATCCCCTCGACGTGGATGAGATCGCCAGCGCAATCGCTCACTGCATGCGCGATCGTGACCATCGCGACTCCCTGGCCAGGCTCGGAAGCCGACGCGCCGAAGATTTTCGTTGGACTCGGACAGCCGAACAAACGCTGCGAATCTACAACCGCGTACTGGCGAAGGACGGCTCCGCGCCTTCCGACGCTCCGGGCTGATCGCCATGGGTCACCCACGTGTCGCCCTGGTGCATGACTGGCTGACCGGCATGCGGGGAGGGGAGAAGGTGTTGGAAGGCATCGCGGAGCTCTTCCCGGATGCTCCGATCTTCACTCTCTTCCACTTCCCGGGCTCGGTCAGCGCAGCGCTGGAGTCGCATCCCATTCACACCAGCTTTCTGCAGCATGCGCCGCTCATCGGCACGCGATACCGCCATTACCTGCCGCTCTACCCCAGCGCGATCGAGTCCCTCGACGTGACCGGCTTCGACGTCGTGCTGAGCACCAGCCACTGCGTGGCCAAGAGCGTCCTCACCGAGCCCGGCACTGTCCACCTCTGCTATTGCCACACACCGATGCGCTACGTGTGGGACCAGCGACAGGCCTACTTCCCGCATCGTGACCGCCTGTCGAGAAAGCCGCTCCATTGGGTGCTGGATCGGCTCCAACATTGGGACGCATTGACTGCCGATCGGGTGGATCACTTCATCGCGAACTCCAGCTTCGTGGCTGAGCGCATTCGCCGTTACTACCATCGCGAATCGGAGGTCATCCCACCGCCCGTCGAGGTCGACTTCTTCACCCCCGAAGGCGCGGCTCGCGAGCCCTTCGCCCTGATGGTGGCGGCGCTTTCTCCGTATAAACGCATCGGCTGGGCGATCGGGGCCTGCGGCCAGCTGGGCATCGAGCTGAAAGTGGTGGGGACGGGGCCCGAACGGGACAGGCTGCGCAATATCCAGGGCGTGAACGTGCAGTTTCTGGGCAGAGTGACGAACGAGGAGTTGCGTCGCCTCTACCGGAGTGCGATCTGCCTGGTGCAGCCCGGCGTCGAGGACTTCGGCATCAGCGCCGTCGAAGCACTGGCCTGCGGGCTGCCGGTCGTGGCCCTGGCGCAGGGCGGGGTGCTCGACATCGTGCGCCCCGACATCGACGGTGTTCTCTATCACGGCGAGGACCTCGCCGCCCTGACTACCGCTATTGACAAAGCCAGGAGAATGACGTTCAATAGATTGAATCTCAGGAGCCGAGCCGAATCGTTCTCGCAGCAACGATTTCGCCAGCGCCTGATCGCGACACTGCTCGCGCGAGCACCCGGTCTGGAGGGGACTCTCACTTGATCCGCCAGCGCCGACGATCGACCCTGCAGCTCTTCCTCGTAAGTGACTTGGTGGCGACGACCGCCGCCTTCATGCTGGCCTGGGCGCTACGCTTCGAAACGGACCTGTTTTCGAAGCTGGGGCAGCCGGTCTCCGAGCCGCCGGATTTCTCGCGTTACCTGCAGCTGCTGCCCTTCATCCTGGTCGTGTGGCCGATCGTCTTCTACTTCCACGGCCTCTACCAGGGCCGTCGCAGCCGAAGCCACGTCGATGAGATCGTCACCTCGGCCCTGGCCGTCGTGCTCGCGGGACTGCTGCTGTCGGTGTTTACCGCGTGGTACCGCCCCGCCGGGGTGATGCGACCCAGCGGAACCTTCGAGTACTTCACCTATAGCCGCGGTTTCCTCGCACTCTTCACCGGGCTCGACCTGGTTCTGGTGGCCGGACTCCGAGTCACCATAAGCCAGGAACTCCGGCGCCTGCGCCGAAGGGGCCGCAATCTGCAGCGCATCCTGATCATCGGGGCCGGCAATCTCGGCCGCGAGATCGCGCAGAAGCTCCTCCATCATCGCGAATTGGGCTTCGAAGTGGTCGGATTCCTCGATGACGACCCGCAGAAGGTCGGATCGTTGGTCCTCGGATTGCCCGTCCTCGGCGGTTCGGCGGACGTTACGGACGTCTTGCAGCGACGCAACATCGAACAAGTGTTCATCACCCTGCCACTCGAGGCGCAGAAACGGATCATGCGCATTCTGCGAGCCGTAGGCAAGGAGTTCGTCGACGTCAAACTGGTGCCGGACATTCTTCAATACGCTGTCCTGAACGCCACATTGGACGACTTGGATGGCACTCCGGTCATCAACCTCAATGAGGTTCCGCTGCGCGGCTGGTCCAGTCTCGCCAAGCGAGGCATGGACATCGCCCTGACGATTGCAATGCTCTTGGTTCTGCTCCCGCTGCTGCCATTCGTCTGGCTGGCCATCTGGCTGGAGGATCGTGGGCCACTCTTCTATCGCCAGGAGCGTATGGGGCTGGACGGTAAGTCATTCATGATGTTGAAGTTGCGATCAATGCGGGTGAACGCCGAGTCGACCTCCGGGCCGGTCTGGGCGACCCGCGAAGACCCCCGTCGGACACGCATCGGCAGTTTTCTGCGCAAGTGGTCGCTCGATGAGCTGCCCCAGCTCTGGAACGTGTTGCGTGGCGACATGTCGCTGGTCGGGCCGCGACCTGAGCGCCCGGCTTTCGTCCACGAGTTCAAAGAGAAGATCCCCCAGTACATGCTTCGACACCGCGTCAAGTCGGGCATGACCGGCTGGGCCCAGGTGCACGGCTGGCGAGGCAACACCTCGATCCGCAAGCGAATCCAGTATGACCTCTATTACATCGAGAACTGGTCGCTGAAGCTCGACGTGAAGATCCTCTGGTTGACGCTGCGCCGCCTGCGCTACAACGCACACTAGGAGCGAGGGGCGAGGGGCGAGGGCCACCCGCCCGGTCCCCCAGCTCCCAGCCGCCAGCTACCAGCCGCCGGTTCCCCCTCCCGCCCGGAAGCGAAAAACGAGGCGCGAGATCCGAGTTCCGAAATATCTCGCGTCTCGCATCGCACTTCGCGCTGCTGGCTCCCGGCCACCTGTCTCCCGGTCCCTGGCTCTGCTCAACGCCTCATTTCACGCAGTGCCTGATGGAGGTCGTCTTCGAGTCGTCCGAAATTGACTGTGGCGCCGGCGAAACTCTCCGCCAGGTACCCTTCGAGCAAACGATGAATGGAGCCGGACACGGCGGGAAACGCACGTTCGAGACGCCGTCCTGCCGCGAGTGGCGGCGTCGACGAGGCCAGAGCCTGTCCCAACCGCCTGGCGTGCGTCAGGAGCTCCACCCACGCTGCCGTCGCGGTTCGCGTCTGACGACGACGTAGCCACAGCGCGGCCGCGACCAGGGCGACCATCACCGGAACCAAAGACCACCAGGGAAAGGCCTGACGAGCCGGCAGTGAGGTGATCTCGCCGGGTGGGGGGACTGCTGCCGACGGTTGGCGACCGTGAGACGACGGACCGGGAGCGTTCCACGACCAGTGTCGGAACAGACTCTTCATGCCCGACAGCAGATCGCGCAACCTCCAGAACACACCCACCTGATCGTTCAGGCCGTAGCCCAAGACATAGCGATCCCACCGGAATACGAGCAGATCCCAAGCCTGCGAGAGCATCTGGCTCAGGCTCACCGAGGCCTCGTGCGGCCGGCCCGCCGGCGGGGTCGGGTCAAACGTGGTCCACCCATGCCCCGGCAGCCAGGCCTCCACCCATGCATGGGCATTGCTCTGCCGTACGATCAGATAGTCCTCGATCGGATTGAGCTCGGCGCCGAGGAACCCCGTGACCAGCCGGGCCGGTATCCCCAGCGATCGAAGCAGCAGCACCATCGACGAGGCAAAGTACTCGCAGTGGCCGCGCCGGGTCTCGAACAGGAAGTCTTCCAGAGGATTGCCCGACGTGCCGGCCACCAGATCCGTGCTGTACTGATAGCGCGTGGAGAGGTAGGACTCGAGCGCCGCCGCCGCCTCTGCGGGCGGGCGATCGCCCGCTACGCGTTGCGCCAGCTGTGCCATACGTGGAGTCACCTCGGAGGTGTCGAGCAGCGCCGCGGCATCGTCAGTTCGATTGGGGGCCGGCGCGTCATTGCCCGGAATTCGAGACAGGCCGACCTTCAGATGGAGGGTCCCGGATGGGGTGTAGAAGAGGTAGAGCCCGCCGGCGGAGTCCATCGCCAGGCCGCGCACGTCACGACTGACGGCGACGGCGCGCAACGGCATCGGCACGTGGGACGTGCCCAGCGGTTGAATCCACAGCTCCGCCCACGCCACCGGCGGCGTGTGACGCAGCAGAACGAGACCATCGCCAGTCGCCTGCAGCGCGCGCCGGCGCAAGCCAGACAAGCTCCAACTTGCTGCTTCGTAGTGCGCGTACGAAGCGACCTTGAAACGGATCGAAGCTGGATCGGGGGTTGCCGGAGTCTGCTCCATCCGCATCACCACCGAATGGCTCTGCCGGATCCTGCCGATGGCGTCCAAGCCGACGACATCCGTCATTCCGCTCTCCAGGCCGCCACCCTCTCCACCCACCGCCGGACCGGTCACGATCGGACTGCCGGTGCGTGGCAGGCCGAAGAACAGGGGGACGGCCAGGACCAAGGTCGCCAGTGTCGTGCCCGCCGCTAGACGAACGAAGGGTGCGGCCTCGGCATCCTGGCCGCGCACGCCATATCCGGCCAGCGTCTGCGCCCAGGTCATGCGGGCCATGGTCAGCATGGCGAGCGCCAGCCACCCCACCAGGTACAAGACGACGGCGGGGTGCACACTCGTCGCCATGCTCGCCACGAACACGAAAAAGGCGGTCAGCATGATCTGCCAGACCTCCTTCTCCCGCCGCATTCCGAACATCTTCACGAGCAGGGCGAAGAGAAGCAGGTGGAGGATCGGGCGCAGCAACAAGCCGCGCGACCAGCCTGTGACGTCCAGCATGAACAGCGGCACGTAAGCGAGCGCAAGAACGTTGACCACCCAACGCGGCAGAGGACGAAAACGGTCCTGATAGACGCGCAGCAGCCACCAACCCAACAAGGCGCCATAGATGCCCAGGAGGGGCCACTCCAGCGTGTCGTTGAATGGCAACGGCACCGGCGCCAATAAGGCCAACCACCCGACCAACCGCTTCCCGCCGCTCGCTTCGGATCTCACGCCAGAGCTCCGGCGGCCGGTTCGATTTCCAGTCCCAGCCGAAGCTGTGGTACGCCTCGGCGCTCCACGGCCAGTGGCTGACCGGTGCCGGAAGCGGGCTGGATCAGCGCGAGGGTTTCCAGGATCCGTTGCCTCTGCAACGCTCCTCCGGCGAAGGGAATGTGTTGATCACGGGTGATCAGCTCGACCGCGGTGCCCCGCGCCAGGGCGTGTACCGCCGCGGTGGCCGCCTCGCTGACCAGACGTTCGAATCGGGCGGCCCGCGCCTCGTCTCCGAGCTCCCCGACGGCGTTGTCGAGCACGATCGTCAGGCGCCTGCCGGTTTCCGCTTCATGCCGAATGACGATCAGTTCACCGGTGCGCGCGGTCTGCTTCCAGTGGATGTGTCGTGGATCGTCTCCCGGGCGGAACTCTCGCAGCGACAACAGCTCGTGCCCCCGGCCGGGCAACGAGGAGGGTCGGGCCCCCGCGTGCGCCGCCCGCTCCAGCAGCGCGGGCCCGGAATCGAAGATCTGCGGATAGACCAGGAACTCGAGCTCCACGGCCTGCCGCAGCCCCTTGCGCAGGAAGCCGAACGGAAACAGGCTCGCCAGGTGTACGACGTCGATGCGGTGCCGCCCCCGTTGCTGGAGCAGCAAGGGCAGGTCACCGCGCGCAATGCCGTGGCGCCCGAGATATGGAATCAGCCGCGGCGTGGCCTGGCGCGAGATCGACACCAACACGGCCCATCGAGGCAACCAGCCCCGAAGGTGGATGGCCTTGAGCCGGAGGTGAAACGGCCGCCCGGCGAAGACCTCACCCGGCGCTTTCAGCTCCAGTCCGAGTCCGCGAACGTTGGCCCGTGACAGGAGGCCGCTGATCACCAGAGCTCCCAACATGGCCGAGGCCACCATGTAGAGCGCGTTATTCCCGGTATTGGTCGCCGCGAGGCCGATCAGCAGCGTCAACAGAATGTAGACGAGTCCGACGCGGGTGACGCGAATCCCCTCGGGTCCGTTGCGCCGCTGCATGAGGCTCTCAGATCGGAACCGGCAGGCGGGCCAGCAGGTCGCGAATTGCGTGACGAGCCGAGGGCATGTCCCCTGCATTGCCGCGCACCACGACGCGGTGCGCGAGAACCGACGTGGCCACCGCCTGCACGTCGTCCGGAACCGCGTAGGTCCTGCCCTCGCAGAGGGCTCGCGCCTGGGTCGCACGGAAGAGGCTCTGCGCTCCACGCGTGGAGATCCCGAGCAGGAAATCGCTGGTTTCCCGCGTCTCCTGGGCGATGGCGAGGATGTAATCGGCGAGCTTCTCTGCGACGCGCACCTGCGGCACGGTCCGCTGGACGGAGAGAAACTCGCGCTCGCTCACCACCGGTGTCATTTCTTCCAACAGGTCGTCGACTCCGCCGGACATGAGCAGGTCGCGTTCCTCGGAGGCCGGCGGATAGCCGATCTCGATCGACATCAAGAACCGATCGAGCTGTGACTCGGGAAGCGGGAAGGTGCCGACATATTCGAGGGGATTCTGGGTCGCCAGCACGATGAACGGATCCGGCAGTCGGTGACGGGTGCCGTCCACCGTGACCTGGCGTTCGCTCATCGCTTCGAGCAGCGCGGACTGCGTTTTCGGGCTGGCCCGATTGATCTCGTCGGCCAGCACCACGTTGGCGAACACCGGCCCGGCGGCGAATTCGAACCGCTCCTGCGTGCGGTTGTAGAGCGACACGCCGATGATGTCGGACGGCAGGAGATCGCTGGTGAATTGAATGCGCTGGAAGGCCAACCCCAGCGATTTCGCCAAGGCCTGCGCCAGAGTCGTCTTGCCGACCCCGGGGACGTCCTCGATCAGGACGTGTCCGCGGGCCAGCATGCAGACCACGGCCATCCGTATCACTTCGGGCTTGCCTCTCAGCACCGTGGCGACGTTGCGTTCCAGGCGTTGAATCAGCTCCCAGCCCGAGCGCTCGGGCAGCGTTCCGTCGCGCTCCCCTCGCAGGCTCGAAGTTGCCGCCGGTTCGGTCATCGCGTTACGGGCCTACTGCCCCGAGGCCTGTGCGAATTCCCGGTAATCACTGCGTTGCCCCGGAGGGATCGGCGTCCGCACTTCGACGTTGAATCCGTCCCCTTCCTGATAGTCCACGTCTTTGAGGACGTGGGAGACCTGGGTTCCGGGACCCTGGCTGATCCCGCTGGTGTCGACCCATACCTTCCAGCTCGCCTTCTCCTTGCCGTTCGAGTCGGCCTGGCTCACGTCCAGGGTCAGCCCAGGGAGCCGCTCCTCGTTTTCGTTGCGGATCAAGATGTCCAGCATCACATTCTGCTCCACTGGTGCGGCCTCGCTCTCGGATGAGGATTCCCCTGCCGCTTCCTGCGTCGCTGCTTCCTCCTGCTTCGCCGTTTCTTCGGCCGCGGCCGTCTCGGTCGCCGGTTGCGACTCCGCGGGCCGCTGCTGGACGACGAAGCCGTTGAGTGTGGCGGTATACCCGGCTCGCAAATGGCTCACATGCTCTGCCGGTGACTCGTGCCCACATCCAGACGCGAGAACGAACATGGCCGTGCCGCCGATCAGCATCGTCATGAGCCAAACCACCGAGCACTTGCTTCTCATTCCCGCCTCCTGCGTCGTGTTCACCTGTTAACCCCTGCCCGTCGGGTGCCGCACGAAGAATCCAAGTATAACGAAGCGCTCATACGTGATGTTCCGGCAGCGGCGAAGACTGCGACGATTCCTCGATCTGGCGCCAGTCTCGAGCGAGGCTGCCCGCCAGAACCACCTCCGGCTGCAAGCGGACGCCGAATCGCGCCCGCACTTCCCCGTAGGCGAGCTGCATCAGGGCCAGCACGTCCGCAGCACGCGCCCCCGCTTCGTTGACGATGACGTTGGCATGCTGTCGGCTGATACGAGCGCCGCCGACGGCACGGCCCTTCAAACCGCAAGCCTCGACCAGTCGGCCGGCGTAGTCGCCCGGCGGATTCTTGAAGATCGATCCGGCCGTCCGGCCGGGCGGCGACGTGGCGCGCCGCTTCGCGTTGAGCTCCGCCACACGCGCCATGGCCGCCGCGGCGTTTCCCTTACGCAACTGGAACGTGGCCGCGGCGACGATAGCTCCCGTACCCTGAAGCCGAGTGGCGCGGTAGCTCGGTCCCAGCTCCTCGAGACCAATTCTCCGTTTGCCACCCGTTCGGTCGACGACCGTCGCGGCGACGAAGACATCCCGGATTTCGGTGCCGTAGCAGCCGGCGTTCATCCAGACTGCACCCCCGACCGTCGAGGGAAAGCCGGTGAGTGCCTCCATGCCGACCAGGCCCCGTTCCGCAGTGAAGCGGGCCAGCTGCGCCAACGACAGCCCGGCTCCCGCGGTCACCTTCGAATCCCAGATTCGATAATGCGTCAGGTGTCCGGTGAGCCGCAACACGGCGCCGTCCAGACCCGCATCCGGCACCAGGAGATTCGACCCCAGGCCGAGTAGATGGATCTGGACCTGCTGCTGATTCAGGAGCGCCACGACCCGGCGAAGGGAACGTATGCCCCCGATCTCGAGGAATAGATCGGCCGGTCCGCCAATGCGAAACGTCGTGTGCCGGGCCAGCGGTTCGTCGACCAGGGCGCGCACGCCGTGGATCGCCTGCAGTCTGTTCGCGAGCTCGGACTCCGCGCCCACTCCGCGTCGCCGCCCCATGTCAGGTCGCCTCGTAGACCTTGACGGCGCGATGGAGACCCACAGGATCCGCTGTCGGTTGACGGGTCAGCATGGGTTGGCTAGGATCGGGAAACCTTACCGGCTGCCGCAGTGCGTTCCGCCCACCTGATTTGTACGCATCGTCCGAGGCGACGAGTCGACCGGCTGTCCAGGAGCCAGCTCCAGACGGCAGGCCGGAGGCAAACTAGTATATCGTCCGACGGAGATCGAACCGTCGGTTGTCTATCACGAGGAGTTCCAGATTCATGGCAGATTCACAAAGCAACCGCATGAAAGCGATCGATTCCGCTCTCTCCCAGATCGAACGGCAATTCGGCAAGGGGTCGATCATGCGACTCGGCCAGCAAGAGGCCTTGGGAGTCCCAGCAATTCCGACCGGATCTCTCGCCGTCGACAGTGCGATCGGCGTCGGCGGCTTCCCGCGCGGACGGGTGGTCGAGGTGTACGGGCCCGAATCCTCGGGCAAGACCACTCTGGCCCTCTCAGTCGTCGGCCAGGCGCAACGGCGGGGCGGGATCGCCGCCTACATCGATGCCGAGCACGCGCTCGACGCCGAATACGCGGCCAAGCTCGGCGTCGACATCGACAACCTCCTGGTCTCTCAGCCGGACAGCGGCGAGCAGGCGCTCGAGATCGCTGAGATGCTGGTGCGCTCCAACGCCGTCGACATCGTGGTGATCGACTCAGTCGCCGCGCTCGTTCCCCGGGCCGAGCTCGAAGGCGAGATGGGAGACTCTCACGTCGGCCTGCAGGCGCGGTTGATGTCGCAAGCGCTGCGCAAGCTCACGGCGATCGTCGCCAAGTCCAAGACCTGCCTGGTGTTCATCAACCAGATTCGGGAAAAGATCGGCGTCATGTTCGGCAACCCGGAGACCACGTCGGGCGGCCGGGCGCTCAAGTTCTATTCTTCCGTCCGCATCGACATCCGCCGTATCGCTTCGATCAAGGACGGCGACCAGGTCACCGGCATGCGAGCCAAGGTGAAGATGGTCAAGAACAAGGTCGCCGCGCCGTTTCGCATCGCCGAGTTCGATATCGATTACGGCGAGGGCATCTCGCGGGTCGGCGAGCTCGTCGACATGGGCGTCGACCACAAGATCGTCGGCAAGAGCGGAGCCTGGTACAACTACGGAGACGTCCGCCTCGGCCAGGGGCGCGAGAACGCCAAGCAGTTCCTGCGCGACAACCCGGACCTGGCGGACGAGATCGAAGAGGCATTGCGCCAGGAGCTCGGACTTTCGGGCGGCCACTCGGAGGCGCCCGAGGACGAGTCTGACGCCGACGCCGAGAGCGACGACGAGAAATAGCCTCTTGAGATTCCGGGTGTCGGCAGAGATGAGGCAACGCTGCGGCATCCTTAGAGCCCTGGCCGCCACCGGACGCGGCCTCGTCTTGCTCTCGCTGGTGGCGAGCACCTGTGTCGCAGCACGTGCCGCCGGCGCCGACGACACGATCACGATCCATCCGGAAGGGGCCGCGCTGAGCGGCTCCCCGTTGCATCTCTCCGTGACTCTGGCGGCGCCCTCGATCCGTGGACCCATTGAGGGCCGCATTCTGGTGGATGGGGCCGAGCGCTCCATCCAGGACCTGGAACGTGGCAGCCAGGTGCTGCGCCTGGAAGACGTCGTCCTGCCGCCGGGACGACACACCGTCGAAGTCATCACCGAGGCAGGCGCTGCGCGGGCTTCGATTCGTACCGTGCCGGGCTGGCTCTCGGTCCTGCCGCCACTGATCGCGATTGGCCTGGCCCTGATCTTCAAGGACGTGCTGATCTCGCTCTTCGTCGGCGTCTTCTCGGGTGCGTTGATTCTCAGCTTCGGGAATCCGCTCCTCGCCTTCGGCCGGAGCGTCGACCAGTTCGTCGTCGGATCCCTGGCCGACTCCGATCACGCCAGCATCATCATCTTCACTTGCCTGCTCGGCGGAATGGTCGGGGTGATCAATCGCTCCGGAGGCACGTTCGGCATCGTCGAACGGCTACGACGCTACGCGACCAACGCGAGGCGTGGACAAGTCGCCACCTGGGTGATGGGCGTGCTGATCTTCTTCGACGACTACGCCAACACCCTGATCGTGGGCTCCACGATGCGGCCGATCACCGACCGACTGCGGGTGAGCCGGGAAAAGCTCGCCTACATCGTCGATTCGACCGCCGCACCGGTTGCCAGCGTCATACCGATCTCGACCTGGATCGGGTTCGAGGTGGGACTGATCGCCGCCGCCTTCCACGACCTGCATCTACCGTTCAACGCCTACTCGACTTTCATCGCATCGATTCCGTTTCGCTTCTACCCGATCTTCGCGCTCATCTTCGGCTTCGCAATCGCCTTTACGGGCCGCGATTTCGGGCCGATGCTGCGGGCCGAACGTCGTGCATCAGAGACCGGGAAGCTGCTGGCCGACGATGCGGTGCCGCTCGCCGATTTCACCTCGGAGTCCCAAACCCCGCCTGAAGGCACGCCCCTGAGGGCGATCAACGCTGCACTTCCGATCGTGACCGTGATCGGGGTCACCGTGGCGGGCTTGTGGATCACCGGCGCGGCGTCCGTCTCGCGAGTTGACTACACCAGTACCCTCAAGTGGATTCAGGACGTCTTCTCCAACGCCAGCAGCTTCAGTGCCCTGCTGTGGGGAAGCCTGGCGGGGGCAACCGTGGCGCTGCTTGGAACGGCGGCGCAACGGCTGCTCACCATCCGGCAGTCGATGGAGGCGATGGTCGACGGCATCAAGGCGATGTTGCTGGCCATCGTCGTCCTCGTCCTGGCCTGGTCGATCGGCGCCGTGTGCTCCGATCTGCACACCGCGGACTACGTCGTTCAACTGACCCGCAACGTCATCTCACCCCACTGGCTGCCGGTCCTCACGTTCGCCATCTCGGCGGCGGTTTCGTTCGCCACCGGCACCTCCTGGGGCACCATGGCGATCCTCATGCCGCTGGTCATCCCGATCTCCAACGGACTTTCACTGCACGCCGGGTATCAGGTCACGGATCCGCTCTACTACACCCACATGGTCGGCACGATCTCTTCGGTGCTCGCCGGCAGCGTGTGGGGCGACCACTGCTCGCCAATCTCGGACACCACGATCATGTCGAGCATGGCCTCCGGCTGCGACCACATCGCCCACGTACGCACGCAGATTCCGTATGCGCTGGGCGTCGGGATCCTTGGAATGCTGGTCGGCGACATCCCGACCGCGTTCGGAGTCAGCCCCTGGCTCTCCATCGCCGTGGGAACTGTCTTGATGATCCTGGGGGTTCGCTGGCTGGGCCAGAAGGACGACTAGAACAGTCCACTGCAGGCGGCGGCTGAATCGCTCAGCTGCGACGTCGCCCGGCACTCCGTTGGGTTGCGCCAGATGCCTTGCGGGAGCCCCGCCCGGACCGTCGGCGCTCCTTGCGCGGCGCAGCGAGCAGGGCCAGCGCATTCTCGCGTAGCGCCTCCTGGAAGTATTCGAACTGGGCGTCATAGATCTCCGGATCGTCCGAAAAGACGTCTCTCAGCGCCGTCCGCCCGTCGATTCTGCGCACCAGCTCCTGCTCCGCCTCGTCGACATTCGCCACGTCCGGAGCCGTGTCCGCCCACTCCGGATACAGGCCGCCAAGCAGTTGTAGACGAATCCAGGAGCGTTCGCGCGCCAGGGTTCTCTCCCGCTCCGCGGCCCGCTCCACCAACAGGTCGGAGAGCGCGATCTCCTGGGACTCGTGCCCTTCTTCCTGCTCCGCCTCGCCGACATCGACGATTTGGAGCCGATCATCGACGGTGAGGTCGAACACGGCGGAAAGAAACGGGAAGTATGGCCCCTGCACCCGGCGATACAGCTCGGCCACCTGAATCTCCTCCCCGACGAAGCGAAGGATGCGTCTCGCCAACGGCGACTCTGGTGAATCGCCATCTTCGACCGGTCGCACTCGAATGTTGTCGTGCACGAAGACGCGACGCATTCGCTCTAGTTCGTCGCGCCTGCGGCTGCCTTCGAGCGCCAGCGCCATGCCATCCAAGGGTTGCGGAGACAGGTCCGAGTCGTCGAGCTCCCGGTCCTCGAAGTAGAAGACGCCGTGGCGCCAGAGGAACAGGTCGCAGACCTGATCCCGGATGTGGGCGCGAAGCGTGCGTTGCACCGTTTCGCCGCCCATGAGCCCCATCCTGACCAGCGCCGTGCCGAGTCGCACCCCCTCCTCTTCGCCCCGCATCAGGGCCTCCAGAAGCTCGGTCTCGTTGACCAGGCCGGCGCAGAGCAGCCAGGGCCCGTAGAAGTCCCGGGGATCGTTGGAAGCACACCCAACGACACCTCCGCGATCGAGCTGAACCCATTTCTCGCCCCACGCACGGCGGATGACCAGCGCCCCTGTGGGGCGCTCAATGGTGGCCCACTGCAACAGGCTGTCGAGTGGAAACGCGCTGAGACGGCCCGAGAACTCCATCGTCGTCATCCATGTTACGAGGCGCGGGGCCGGGTGACAACAGTATGCGTGACTGACTATCCTTCCAGAGTTATGCGCCTTCGTTTCGCTCTCGTCTCGACGCTGTGGGGCTGCGCCTCGATGCTCCTTGCCCAGGTCCCGCCTTGTCGGCCCTGCGCCGGGATCGTCGTCGATTCGCCGTCCGGACTGGCCAGCGCAATTTCGGCTGGGCAACCCTTGTCCGCAGATGATCGGCTCTACGTCGCCTGGCCGATACAGCCCGGCGCCACACCGTCCGAGCCGGAATTGCAGGCCGTCGCCGCCGCCGGTGGAACGCCCTGGCTCATCCTCCGATTCACCACCCCCGCACCGCTGCAGCAGCACCTGGACGTGCTCGAGGAGGAGCTGAAGGCAACTAGCACCCTGGCGCGTGACGCGCCGCCGAACACGCACTTTCAGATCGACTGGAGGCCTGCCGACGCCTCGGGCTCTTTCGACTGGCCGGACTACGCCTTCTTGCTCAAGCGGGCCTCCGTCGTGATCGCCGGAGTCGCACCCGACAGACCGATTCTCACCACGGCCTTGGAACCGACGGCACGAGTGCTCGACGCCCTGTACGGCCAGGACGTGGCGGCCTACGCCGACGGGATCGTGCTGCAACCGGCAAGCAGTGATGCCGCGCGCGCCAAGGTGATCGCCCGGCTCGAGGAGCTGGATCCGGGCAAACCGATCATCGTGGAAGGCGTCGCCGCGCCTCCGGTCCCCGATCTGCAGCTCGCTGAGGCGGCCAGCCGCGCGGCGGCCGGCATCAGCGTCACCCTGTTCCGGCCGGGCACGGATCTGGCAGCCAGCCTGCAGCCGCTCGCGGTGCTCGCCCACGAGTTTGCCGGAGATCTCAGTTACGACCCCTACTCGACTCCCGAGGTCGACGGCAACGCCTGGAGCTTCGTGCGCGGCAAGGACCTCGGATTGCGCGTCGTCATCGCGCCGGCGCATCCCGGCAAACCGGTGCAGCCGCGCTTCTCCGATCCACAGTTGCAGTCTCCTGAGCGCGTCGACCCGGCGACTGGCGAGAGTTCGCCGGTCTTCGCTCAAAAGCGCACCGCCGAAGGGCTCGCGTTGACGCTGGACGACACCCGGGCCGCTCTGGTTCTGCGGCTGCAGCGCTCCGGCGTCGCGAGCCTGCACGGAGTCCAAGGAGTCCGCGCCGAAGTCAGCGTCGAGGGGTCTCGCCAGATTCCGGTCGAAGAGATCCTGCGCCGCCTGCAGGCCTTCGAGGACGCGCAGGCCCGGCACCTGCATCACTACCGTGCCGTCAATACGACCCACCTGCGCTTTCAGGGCCAGGCTACCAACCAAACCGTAGAGGCGACCTTCGAAGGACCCTATTTCGTCGGCGACCAGGATCGCATCGACTGGGCCTGGCAGAGCTTCTACGTCAACGGCGTGCGCTGGCGCGGCAAGAAGATTCCCGAGCTGCCGCTGGTCCAACCCGAGAAGGCCGCGGCGATGCCGCTGCGCATCCTCTTTACGCGCGCCTACCGTTATCGCCTTCGCGGCACCGACACGGTGGACGGACGCCCTTGCTGGGTCGTGGACTTCGATCCGCTGCATCCTGAATCCGGTGGCAATCTCTATAAGGGGACGGTCTGGATCGACCGGAAGAATTTCGCGCGAGTCCGCACACGAGCCTCTCAGATCGGCCTCACCGGCGAGGTGATCTCCAACGACGAGACGATCGACTATTCACCGCTCGACGCCACGGGCCAGGCGACGTCCTGGAACGACGTCGTCTTCGTTCTGCCACTGCACACGCTGAGCCACCAGATCTTCTCCGTGCTCAACTCGACGCTCATGGTGGAACGGGAGACACAACTCACCGATCTGCAGATCAACGACGGCGGTTTCGCGACCGCACGCCAGGCCACGCTTTCATCGGACACGACAATGGTTCGAGACACGAAGAAGGGGCTGCGCTACCTGGTGAAAGACGAGGCTACCGGAGAACGCAAAGTCAAGGAGGGGTACAAGAAGAATCGGCTCTTTGCCGCCGCCGGTGTCTTCGCCGACGATTCACTCTCCTATCCCCTGCCGCTCGGGGGCATCGATTACTTCTCGTTCGACTTTCGCGGCACCGGCTCGCAGCTCAAT